>Ga0334722_10002759_pt1 | contig 19468 bp, 16 predicted proteins | sample C3_bottom_MG_FD_207210 | JGI IMG/M metagenome (GOLD analysis project Ga0334722, IMG submission 207210) | Sediment microbial communities from Yellowstone Lake, YNP, Wyoming, USA - C3_bottom | ecosystem: Environmental > Aquatic > Freshwater > Lake > Sediment | place: USA: Wyoming | collected...
GCGTGCGTGGGGGCTGCGCGCGGGGTATCGCGAGGGGCTCAGTGTCGCGTCGGCGCTCGGGAGCCCCGTGTTGCGCAAAGGGCCGTTGCACGTGGCCCGGGCGGCAGCGCTCGTCGCGGGCATCGCGCTGCCGCTGGCGCTGCATCGTGTGCGCGCGGCGACGACGCCTGCAGTGGTGGCGGAACTTGCGGTGGCTGCGCTGCTCGCGACCGTGCTCGCTCGCTGGCAGCATCGTCTCGACGGCTGGCGCGTCGGCGTGGTCCTCCTCGTCCTGTTTCTCGCATACACGGTGGTGCGCTGATGGTTGAATGCTCGGTGCAGGTGCAGAACTCCCACGGCATCCACGCGCGCCCCGCGGCGGAGATCGTGAAAGTTGCCGCACGCTTCCGCTCGGCGATCACCATCATTCGCGACGACCTGGAGGTCAACGGCAAGAGCATCATGGGTGTCATGATGCTCGCCGCCGAGTGCGGCGCGACGATCATGATCCGCGCCGATGGCGACGACGAGGCGGCCGCGGCCGCCGCGCTGGTGGCGCTCGTCAACACGCGGTTCGGCGAGACGTGAGATGAGCGACGTGCTGAACGGCGTCCCGGCATCGCCCGGTATCGTCATCGGGCCGGTGCATCTCCTGCGCTGGGAGGTGCCCGAGGTCGAGGCGCGCACGGTGGAGCCCGATCAGGCCGAGCACGAGGTCGCCCGCCTGCACGCCGCGTGCGATGCCGCCATCGAGCGCCTGCGCAAGGTGCGCGATCGCGTCGGGCAGCACGCGGGCCCGGAGGAGGCCGCGATCTTCGACGTCCAGATCCAGATCTGCGACGACGCCGACCTGCGCAGCAGCGTGGAGACGCTCATCCGGCAGGGCTTTGCGGCGGAGAAGGCCTTCGATCTCGTGCTCCTCGAATGGCGCGAGCACTTCGGCCGTTCCACCAATGCGCTGATGCGGGAACGCGTGAGCGACCTGCTCGACGTGCAGATCCGCGTGCTCTCGCTCCTCCTCGACCTCCCCGATCACGATCCGGTCGAACTCCCCAAGGGGAGCAACGCGATTCTCGTCACGCACGACCTCACGCCGTCGCTCACGGTGCAGCTCGATCGCGACGCGATCGCGGCGCTTGCCACCGATTCGGGGACGGCCACGTCGCACGTCGCGATTCTCGCGCGTTCGCTCGGGCTGCCGGCCGTCGTCGGCCTGCGCGACGCCACGGCGCGCGCGGTGGCCGGCACCACGGCGATCGTGGACGGCATGCACGGCGTTCTCGTCCTCCAGCCGACCGCCGAGCGGATTGCGGAGTACCGCGAGCGCTCTCGCGTCGAGCGGGAAGAAGCGCAGGCCATGCAGCGCTATGCCCTCGCCGAGTCCGTGTCGGCCGACGGCGTGCGCGTCACGGTGCGCGCCAACGTGGACATGCCGGAGGAAGCGCCCGCCGGAGCGACGAGCGGCGCCGAAGGCGTTGGCCTGATGCGCACCGAGTTCCTCGTCGTCGGGCGGGCGGCCATGCCCGACGAGGACGAGCAGTACGAGGCATACGCCCGCGTCGTGCGCGCCTTCGCGCCGCATCCGGTGGTGATCCGCACCTATGACATCGGCGGCGACAAGCTCCCCGTCGGCGGCTTCCCGCACGAGGCGAATCCGTTCCTCGGCTGGCGCGCCATTCGCATGTGCCTCGACCAGCCCGAGATCTTCAAGGTGCAGTTGCGCGCCCTATTGCGCGCCGCGATGCACGGCGACCTCCGGATCATGCTGCCGCTCGTCGTGTCGGTGGAAGAGGTGCGGCAAGCCCGCGTCCTGATCGCCGAGGCGGCGCAGGAGCTCGCGGCGCGTGGCGTGGCGCACCGCCCCGACGTGCCGCTCGGCGTGATGATCGAGACGCCGGCGGCGGTCATCATCGCCGACGCGCTCGCCAAGGAGACCGCGTTCTTCTCGATCGGCACCAACGATCTCACGCAGTACACGCTCGCCGTGGACCGCGGCAACGTGGCGCTCGTGCATCGCTTCACGGCGCTGCACCCCGCGGTGCTGCGGCTGATCGCGCGCACGCAGCGGTTCGGCAGCGCGGCCGGGCTCGAGGTCGCGGTGTGCGGGGAAATGGCGTCGCAGCCGCTCATGGCGTTTGCGCTCCTCGGTCTCGGCATTCGCCAGTTGAGCGTGGCGCCGCGCTCCGTCGCGGCGGTCAAGCACATGGTGCGCTCGATCCGCGTGGCGTCAGCCACCGAGGTCATGACGACGGCGCTCGATCTTGGCAGTGCGCACGCCGTCGAAGCGTTGCTGCGGGAGCGCGTGATCGAGGAGTTGAAGCGCAGCGGGCACGGGGCCGATGGGTTGCTCGCCCTCGTTGACGCTCATATTGTTCCATAGACAACGGACACTCATTTGATGAGCGGCCGGCCTTCGCCGGCCGTTTGTGCCTCAACCCGAACGGTCCCGTGCTCCATCGCCATCTGTTCACGTCCGAATCCGTCACCGAAGGCCATCCCGACAAGGTCGCCGACCAGATCTCCGATGCGGTGCTCGATGCGCTGCTCGCCGAGGATCCGCGGTCGCGCGTGGCCTGCGAGACGATGGTCACCACCGGCCTCGCCACGATCTTTGGGGAGGTCACCACGCACGCGTGGGTGGACCTGCGCGCCTTGGTGCGCGACACCATCAAGAACATCGGCTACACCGAGGCGGGCATCGGCTTTGACGCCGACTCGTGCGCGGTGCTCAACGCGCTCGGCAAGCAGTCGCATGACATCGCGCAGGGCGTGGATACGGGCGGCGCTGGCGACCAGGGCATGATGTTCGGGTACGCCTGCGACGAGACCGAGGAGCTGATGCCGCTCCCGATCCTTCTCGCGCATCGGTTGACGCACGCGCTCGCCGAGCGCCGCAAGGACGGCACGCTCGCCTGGCTGCGCCCCGACGGCAAGTCGCAGGTCACGGTCGTGTACGAGGACGGCCGCCCCGTCGAGGTGGACACGGTCGTCATCTCCACGCAGCACTCGGACAGCGTGAAGAACAAGGCGATTCACGAGGCGGTGAGGCACGACATCATTGACGCGGTGATCCCGCCCGAGCTGCGCGCGCGCCGAATGAAGGTGCACATCAATCCGACCGGGCGCTTTGTCATCGGCGGTCCGCAAGGCGACGCCGGCCTCACGGGGCGCAAGATCATCGTCGACACCTACGGCGGCATGGGCCGGCATGGTGGCGGCGCATTCTCGGGCAAGGATCCGTCGAAGGTGGATCGCTCGGCGGCGTATGCGGCGCGCTGGGTGGCCAAGAATATCGTGGCCGCCAAGCTCGCGACGAAGTGCGAGGTGCAGCTCGCCTATGCCATCGGCGTCGCCAAGCCGGTGTCGGTGATGGTGGATACCTTTGGCACCGCCACCGTGCCGGAAACGGCCATCATGCGCGCGGTGGAGCACGTCTTCGACCTGACGCCCAAGGCCATCATCGAAGCGCTCGACCTGCGCAAGCCGATCTACGGGCCCACCGCGTCGTACGGGCACTTCGGCCGGCAGCCGGTGAAGACGTCGCGCTTCGGCAAGATGGTGTCGCTCTTCAATTGGGAGCGCGCGGACAAGGTCGCGGAGCTGCGTCGGGCCGTGAAAGCGCGCTGAGCGCGCGCGGCGGGGAGGGCGCGTGGTACCGGTGAAAGTCGCCAAGCTGGGACTCGATAGTACGTCCAACGCGTACGTCGTGGTCCTCCAGGAACGCGACGGCGAGCGCGTCCTTCCCATCTGGATCGGACGGCCCGAGGCCGAATCCATCGCCATGCACATCAACGGCGTGAAGCGCGAGCGGCCCATGACCCACGACCTGTGCCACGCGCTCATCAACGGGCTGGGCGCGACGCTCCGGCGCGTGCAGGTCACTCGCGTGCAGCACGGGACGTTCTATGCCGAGATGCACCTGTCGCGCGGCGGGGCGTCGGTCATCGTAGACGCGCGGCCCAGCGATGCGATTGCCATTGCGCTGCGCCTCGACGCGCCGATCTATGTGCACGAGGGCCTGCTGGCGGGTGACGAAGGGGACATGACACCCGAGCGCGGCGGCCGCGACGACGATGCACTGTCCGCGGAACAGCTGCAGCGGCATCTCGAGCACATGCGCCCCGAGGACTTCGGGAAGTTCACCTTCTAGCGACATCATGCGCCTGCCTCTGCTTGCCGTCATCGTCCTCGGTACGGCGTCCCACGCGATGGCGCAGCAACGCCCTGCGCCCGCGCCGGCCGTGGGCGGCATCCACGGCGCCGTGCCAGGCGAGGCGCGCACCGCGCGCGGACGCGTCATGAAGGGCGGGGGCACGCTGCGCCCGTTTGCTGGCGTGTGGGTGGTGCTGCATCGCGTCGGCAGCGACCACGCGGCGCCGCTTGACTCCGTGCGCACCGACGCTAGCGGACGATTCGCCTTCTCGTACCTCACGTCGGGCGACCCGAAGGCCATCTACTTTGCCTCAAGCCGCTACGCGGGCATCGCGTATTTCACGTCGCCGTTCCGTGCGCGCGACGTGAGCGGAGAGGACGCCGAGATCGTGGTGCACGATACCACGAGCGCCCCCGTGCCAATCCGCACGCGCGCCCGCCACGTCGTGGTGTCCGCGCCCAACGCGCAGCGTGCGCGCACCATCTACGAGATCTTCGAGCTGTCCAATGACTCGACGATGACGCGCGTGGCGAAGGGCGACACCGGCGCCGTGTGGACGAGCATCCTCTTCGACGGTGCGCGCGACGCCACTGCGGGTCAGTCGGACTTCGCGGACGCCACGCTGCGCTTCGACAATGGGCGCGTGCGCCTCACCGCGCCCTTCGCGCCGGGGCTGAAGCAGCTCTCCTTCACGTACAAGGTGCGCGCGGAGGATGAGTACGCGTTCCCGCTTGGCGAACCCGCGGAAGTGCTTGAGGTGCTCATCGAAGACGCACTGGGCCGGGCCGAGGGCGGTGGGCTCAAGGCGGCGGGTCCCACGACAGTCGGCGGACGCACGTTCGCGCGCTTCCTCGCGCAGGACGTGCCCGCAGGCGCCGTCATTCGCGTGAGCGCGCCCGGAGAGCCGGCGATGTCGTCCACGCAGGTGCGTGTGCTCGCGATCGTCACCGCGTTCGGCGTCGTGCTCCTTGTGGGACTGGCGCGCGTGATGATGCGCCGGCAGCGCGGGGCGCGGAACGCGCCCGCCGACGTGACGTCGTTGCGCTCGCAGCTGGCCGCGCTCGACGAAGCGTTCGGACAGATCGCATCGCCGACGCCGGAGCAGCGCGCCGACCACTGGCAGGCGCGGGCGCATCTCGACAGGCAGATCAGCGACGCCATTGCGCGCGAGCAGGGGCTATCGTAGGTTCCGCTCTACAATCGAACGACACGAACGCGGGTCACGGAAGCCGGTGCAAGTCCGGCGCGGCCCCGCCACTGTAACGGGCGCAGTTCGCCCCGCTCATACACCCACTGGCCGACCAGCCGGGAAGGGGAGCGGGGGCCCGGAGCCAGGAGACGCCCCGCGTTCATGCCACACCAGTTGCCTCGGGGGAGGCCAAGTGGCGACGGGCGCCTGACGGCGTCCGGCGTGCTGGGCTCGCTCCCCTGTGGTGGAGCGAGCCCTCAGTGTTTCCAGCCATGCACCAGCCCAGTCCACGCGAAGTCACGACGCCGGCATTGACGGCGTCCGTGGCGTTGTTGAAGCCGGCGGCTACGGCGCCGCGCGTGTGGCGCGCGGTCCTCGCCGCCATCGCGCTCGGTGCGATGGGCTGTGCAGCGCCGGCGCGTGATCACGCCGCCGAGGGAGCGCCGGCCGGGCTCGTCGACGACTTCGGCGATACGCTGCGCCTTTCGCGCGCCGCGCAGCGGGTCGTCTCGCTCAACCCCGTGACGAGCGAAGCCATATATGCCATCGGCGCGGGCGATCGGCTCGTCGGTCGCACGCACTTCGACGGAACTCCGGCGGCCGTGAAGCAGGTCGCCGACGTGGGCAATGGCCTGCAGCCAAACGTCGAAGCGGTGCTCGCCCTGCGCCCCGATCTCGTGGTGCTCTACGCCGCCGAGGGGAATCGTGCGGCCGCGGCCGCCTTGCGGCGCGCGGGCGTGCAGACGCTCACGCTGCGCACCGATCGCATCGCCGATCTCTCGCGCGCGCTGCACGCCCTCGCGGTCGCCGTCGGCAACCCCGCGGCCGCGCAACCCGTCGTGGACTCGGTGCGCCGCTCGCTCGACGCCGCACGCGCCACGCCGGCGCATCCGCCCACCGTCTTCTTTCACGTGTGGGATGCGCCGGTCATCACGATCGGCGGCGGCAGTTACCTCGACGAACTCGCCACGCTCGTCGGCGCGCGCAACGTGTTCGGCAATCTCGCCCAGCCGTCGCCGCAGGTGACCATGGAAAGCGTCGCCCAGCGGAACCCCGACTTCGTGCTGGCCGGCCCCACTGCGGCGGCGCGTCTGAAAACCGATCCGCGTTGGCGCGCGGTCCCCGCGGTGCGAGACGGACGCGTGCTCGTCGTTGATACGGCGCTCGTTGGCCGGCCGGGTGTGCGCATGGGCGAAGCGGCGCGCTCGCTGCGCGCCCTGCTCGACTCTGCCACGCGCACCAAGCCATGACGACGACGCGCTGGCTCCTGCTCTGGGGCGCGCTCGCGGTGGCGTGCGCGGCGGGGCTCGCCCTCGGCCCGGTCGCGCTGAGCCTCGGCGATGTGGTGCGCGCGTTGCTCGGCGGCGGGGACAGCCAGGCGGCAAGCATCGTGCGCGACCTGCGGCTCGCGCGCGTTTGCCTCGCGGTCATCACCGGCGCCGGACTCGGCATGAGCGGCGCGGCGTTGCAGGGCACCCTGCGCAACACGCTGGCCGAGCCATATCTGCTCGGCGTCTCGGGCGGCGCCGCGGTCGGTGCGGTCCTCGCCGTCGTCGCTGGTGTCACGGCTGCCGTGGCGCTGCCCGTCGCGGCATTTGTCGGAGCGGCCACCGCAGTAGGTCTGGTGCTCGTGATTGCGCGCGTCGCGAGCGGGCGCGCCGATCCGCGCATTCTGCTCATGGCGGGTGTGGTGGTCGGGGCGTTCGCGAACGCGGCCATCATGGTCTTGCTCGCGGGCGCAGGCGAGAACACCGTGCGCAATGCGCTGTGGTGGATGATGGGATCGGTGTCGGCCGCCGAGTGGGCCAGTCTGCGCTGGCTCGCGCTCGATGCGCTGGTCGCGGGCGCGGCGCTCGTCGCCGTCGCGCGCGACATTGACCTCCTCGCGCTTGGCGAAGACGCCGCCGCCGGGTTGGGCGTGCGCGTGGCGACCGCCACGCGCCGAATCTTCCTGCTCTCGGCGCTTCTCGCCGCCGTCACCGTCGCGGGCGCGGGTCTCGTTGGGTTCGTGGGGCTCGTCGTGCCAGCCATCGCGCGTGCGCTCGGCATGCGGCGTGCCCGCGGTCTGCTCGTGTCATCGGCGCTGATTGGCGCCACGCTCGTCGTCGCCGCCGACGTCGTCGCGCGCACCGCCCGCGCGCCCGCGGAACTGCCGCTCGGCGCGGTGACTGCACTGGTCGGCGTGCCGTTCTTCCTCGTGCGGCTGCGGAGGGCGGCATGATTCGCGTGCACGACGCGGTCGTGCGCTACCCCGGCGCTCGCGTGAATGCGCTCGACGGCGCGACGTTCGACGCGCCGCCCGGCTGCATCACAGCCGTCGTCGGACCCAACGGCAGCGGGAAGAGCACCATCGTGCGGGCGCTCATCGGGCAGGTGCCGTTGGCGAGTGGCGCCCTGCAGGTCGGGGCGTTCGACGTCGCGTCGGCCGACCGGCGCACGCTGGCCCGCACGCTGGCCGTCGTGACACAGCGAGAGGAACCGGTCTTTCCGCTGACGGTTCGCGAGTATGTGATGCTTGGTCGGTATCCGCATCACGGCGCGTGGAGCGCACTCGGCCCCGCCGATGCGACGCTGGCCGACGCGGCCGCGGCGCGCGCCGGCGCCAGCGATCTCATGGCGCGTCGCACCGATGAGCTGTCGGGAGGCGAGTGGCAACGCGTGCGTCTGGCGCGGGCGCTCGCGCAGGGCGGGGACGTGCTGGTGCTCGACGAACCCGGCACGTTTCTCGACGTGGCGCACGAAATGGCCGCGTTTGAACTGCTCGACGCGCTCGCGCGCGACGGGCGCACCGTGCTCCTCGTGAGTCATCAGCTCAACCTCGTGGCGCGTTTCGCGTCGCGCATTGTCCTGCTGCATCGCGGGCGCGTCGCCGCGTCGGGCCCGCCGGCCGACGTGATGCGCGGCGACGTGCTCGAGCCGGTGTATGAATGGCCGCTCGTCGTCTCGCGCGACCCCGCCGTCGGTGCGCCCGTGCTCGTCCCGCTAAGGCGAACCTGATCATCACGTCAGCGGCGATCACATCCGGGCGCATCTCCCATCTCCAATCTCCCCTCTCCCCTCTCCCCTCTCCCGTCTCATGTCTCCCGTCTGCCTCCCCATGCGTCCTCTCGTCCTCCTGTCCCTCACCGCCGCGCTGCTGCGCGCGCAATCACCAGCCGCCTCGGTGGCGCCCGTGTACATCACGGCCACGCGCGTCGAGACCTCCGTGCCGCCCGTCACGTCGGTGAGCGTGCTGTACGCCGACTCGCTCCGCGCACGCGGCATCACACACCTGGCCGACGCGCTCCGCCTCGTGCCCGGGCTCAGCGTCGTCACGTCGTCGTCATTTGGCTCGCAAGCGTCGCTCTTCATGCGCGGCGGACAGGCGAACTATGTGCGTGTGCTCGTTGACGGCGTGCCCCTCAATGAACCCGGCGGCGCCATCAACCTTGGCGCGTTGACGCTCGACAACATTGACCGGGTGGAAGTGGTGCGCGGGCCGGCGAGCGTGCTCTACGGCGAGGATGCGGCGGTCGGTGTCGTGCAACTCATCTCGCGCGCTGGTGCGCGCGGCGCGCGCGGCGCGGTGGCCCTCGATGCGGGCTCATTCGGCCAGCGCGAAGTCTCGCTCTCCGGATCGGCCGGGAGCGATCGTCTCGCGGCCAGCGCGGCCCTGGGCGATCGCACGGCGCGCGGCATCCTGCCGTTCAATAACGGCTACGCCAATCGCTCCGCCGCGCTCTCGGTGCGCTTCGTGCCCGACGCACGCACCAGTGCTTCGGTCACGGCGCACTGGCAGGCAAGCACTTATCACTACCCAACGGAGTCGGACGGCACTGTCGCCGATCGCAACGCGGAGAGTACGTCACATCGGCTCGCGCTTGCATTCACCGGCCAGCGCGTCCTCGCCCGGCGCCTCACGGCCGAGTGGACATTGGCGTCGAGCGAGTACGACCCGCGAGCGAACGACGGACCCGACACTCCCGCCGACACCCTTGGCTTCTACGGCTTCTACTCGCGCGGCACCGTGACCCGCCGCTCGGCCGATCTGCGGGTCACCGCACGCGCGGGCGCAACACAGAGTGTCACGCTCGGTGCGGAGACGTCGCGCGATCACGAGAAGTCCTCGTCCCTGTCGCTCAGCCAGTACGGCCCCGCTGCGGGCGCGTTTGAAGCGGCGCGGAGCGATCGCGCGGTGTACGCGCAGGCCATCGGCAACCTCGGCGCGCGCGTCAGCTATCAGGTCGGCGCGCGGCTCGATGACAACAGCGCGTACGGAACCTTTCGCACGGTGCGCGTTGGCGCGTCGTGGCAGCTCGCGTCGCGCTGGCGGGCCCGCGCCGCGGTTGGCACGGCGTTTCGCGCCCCGAGTTTCTTCGAGAACTTCGCCACCGGGTACGTGCGGGGAAACGCCGCGCTGCGGCCCGAGCGGACGCGCAGCCGCGAGGTCGCGCTCGAGCGCGGCGGGGACGGCGTCACGGTGAGCCTCACCGCATACCAGCAGCGCTTCCGCGATCTCATCCAGTACGCGTCGAGTCCGGCGAGCGCGACCGCGCCCAACTACTACAACGTGGCGGGAGCGAACGCCGATGGCGTGGAGTTCGAACTCGGTGCGTCGCTGCCCGCGCGCCTTCGCACGCGCTTTGCGTACGCGCTCACGCGCACGCGGGTCACCGACGCGGGACTCAACTCCGGCGTTGGCGCGACGTTCGTGCTCGGCCAGCCCCTGATGCGTCGCCCGGAACACTCGGCGCGATTCGAACTGTCGCGACGGGTCGCCGCGCGCGCCGAACTCGCGCTGGGCGCGGCGTATGTCGGACGCGCGTCCGATCGCGACTACGCGCAGTGGCCGGCCGCGCCCGTGTGGTTGCCGGCGCACACGCTGGTGGACCTCGCCCTGCAAGCCAGGCTCTCGCCCGTTGGTGCACGCGTGCCCGTGAGCGTGCGACTGCGCGGCGACAATCTCACCAACGTCGCGTATCAGGGTATCTTCGGCTTCCGCGCGCCGGGTCGCTCGCTGCGCGCCGGTGTCACCATCGGCCAGCCCTAGTGCGCGGTATCTTGAGAGGAACGCGGCGGTGCGGCGCATGGCGGTGTGGCGCACGGCGGTGCGGCGCACGGCGCCGCGCCGCCATCGTCAATCGCCATCGTCAATCGCTGTCCTGAATCGCAATCCGCATTCCTCGTCCTCAATCGCTCCTAGTGCCTCTCGTCACGACCGGCTGTATCGTCCTCCACGCCTTTGACTACCGCGAGACGTCGCGCATTGTGCGACTCATCACGCGCGACCTGGGGATCGTGTCGGCCATCGCGCGCGGAGCTCGGCGGCCGAAGAGCAAGTTCGGCGCCGCGCTCGACCTGTTCGCGAGCGGCGAGGCGCAGCTGCAGACGGCGATGGGACGCGACCTGCACACGCTGATCTCGTTCGAGGCAAATCGTTCGCGCGGCGAGTTGGCCGCGTCGCTCGATCGTTTTTCCGCGGCTGCCGCGTTGGCGGAGCTGCTGCTGCGCTTCGCCCCTGAGCAGGAGGATCCAGCCCTGCTCGATGCCGTGACCGACGCACTCGACGCGCTTGTCGTCGTGCCGCCCGGCGCCGCGGCGCCCGTGGCGCTCGGCGGCGCATGGTGCCTCGTGGCGGAACTCGGCTTCGCCCCGTCACTGGATGAATGCGTCGTCTGTCACGCCGCCATCGACCCTGCTGCCCCGGTCACGTTTCATCATCGGGCGGGCGGCGCGGTCTGCACGACGTGCGAACGGCAGACGCCGGGCGCGCGCATGCTCCCGCCCGACGCGCGGGACGCCATTCGCGGCTGGCTCGGGCGGCATCCCTCGCCGTCGCTGGATGCGCCGACGGTGCGCGCCCATCAACGTCTGCTGCGCGAGTTCCTCGAGGAACACCTGACCGACGGGGGGCGGCCGCTGCGCGCCCTGGCCGCGTGGGAGCGCCACGAGGTGGACGCGTGATTCTCGGCACCGCCGGGCACATTGATCACGGAAAGACCGCCCTCGTGCGCGCGCTCACCGGTGTTGACACCGACCGCTTGCCCGAGGAGAAACGTCGCGGCATCACGATTGAACTTGGTTTCGCGCCGCTCGAACTCGACGGGGTGGGCACGGTCGGCGTGGTGGACGTGCCCGGGCACGAAGCGTTCGTGCGCACGATGCTCGCCGGTGCGGCCGGCGTGGATCTCGCCTTGCTCGTCGTCGCCGCCGACGAAGGCGTGATGCCGCAGACCCGTGAACACCTCGCCATTCTCGGCGCGCTCGGCATTCGCGGCGGCGTGGTCGCACTCACGAAGTGCGACCTGGTGGACGACGAGATGCGCGCCCTCGCCGCCGACGACGTCGCGTCGCTGCTCAGGGGGTCGGCGCTCGAGGGAGCTTCCGTCATTGCGGTTTCCGCGCGCACCGGCGCGGGCATCGCCGACTTGCGCGCGGCGCTCGCGGCCGCCGCGGCCGCAGTTCCCGCGCGCGACGCGGACGACGTGTTTCGCATGCCGGTTGATCGCGTGTTCACGGTCAAGGGAACCGGAACGGTGGCCACCGGCACCGTCTGGACCGGGGCGGTGCGGCGCGACGACGCCCTGCGCGCGTTTCCGGGCGGCGCGACGCTTCGCGTGCGGGGCGTGGAGTCGCACGGGCACGCCTCCGACGCGGGGAGGGCGGGGCAGCGTGTCGCGGTCGCCCTGGCCGGCGCCGAACGCGATGAGCTGGCGCGGGGCGGCGTGCTTGTCGGTGCCAACGACGGCTGGCGGGAACGCGATCGCATGCGAGCCGATGTCGCGCTCTTCGACGACGTGCAGGTCGTGTTGACCGCGCGCACCCGCGTGCGCTTGCACGTCGGCACCACCGACGTGGGGGCGCGTGTCGTGGCGCGCGGCGGCCCGGTGCGGCCTGGCGTGATGGCCGCCGTGCGCCTGGTGCTCGACGAGCCGATTGTGGCGCGCGGCGGCGATCGCTTCGTGCTTCGCACGGCGTCGCCGGTGGCCACGATTGGCGGCGGCGTCATCACGGACCCCGCGCCGCCGTTTCGCCGGTCGCGACCGTTCGCCTCGCCATCCGCCACAGTCGAAGACCGCCTGCGCTGGATGGTTGACGAAGAGAGCGCGCACGGACTGTCGGTTGACACGTTGCCGCTGCGGCTCGGGCTCACCGCGCATCGCTGCGGCGACCTGCTCGCTGCGCTGCCGACAGGCATCGCACGGGTTGGTTCTCGATTGACGCTCGCTGCACGCCTGGCACAGGCCCAATCTGCGTTGGTCGCGGCGGTCGCAGCGGGTCACGAATCGCGCCCGCTGGACCGCGGCCTGCCCCTCCAACCGCTGCGCGCGCGTCTCGGACTCGGCGACGAGTTGGCCGACTGGGTGGTGCGAGAGGCCGTGCAGCGCGGCGCCGTCACGATTTCTGAGGGGTTGGTCGCTCGCGCTGGGTGGCAACCGAAGCTCTCAGCGCAGGACCGCCAGGCGATCGAGGCGATTGAACAGTTGCTGGCGAACGCTGGCTTGGAGGCGCCAACCGCCGACGAGATCGCCGAGGCCGCGGGGTCACGCGCGCCCGCGTTGCTGCGAATGCTCGAGCGCGAAGGGCGCGTCGTGCCGGTGGGCGAACAGCGCTACCTGACGCCCGTCGCGTGGCGGGACGCGCTCCGGCGGTTGCGCGCGGGCACTCGCGAGCCGCGGATATATGCCGCCGGCGAACTTCGGGAAATTTTCGGCGTGAGCCGGAAGTTCGCGATTCCGCTAATCGAAGGTTGCGACAGAATCGGTGTGTCGTCGCGTATGGGGGACGGTCGGAAGTTCCATTGGGACCGCCTGAGTCCAGCCGTTGCCTCGTTCCTTGACAGTTCGTCAGGCGATCCGTAACTTGATCGTTGGCCAATCACATCCACACCCATTTAGAGGAGACCCACTAACCGAACCTGCATTGTCAGAAAAGGAGTTACGATGAGGTTTCGCTGGGCAGCACTCCTAGCGGTGCTGACCATCGCCCTCACGCCACAGCTTGGGAAGGCCCAGGGCACCACGGCGGGCCAGAGCAAGCGACCTGCAGTAACGCTGGGCCAGAACTTCCCCAATCCGTTCAACCCAGAGACGAGGATTCCGTTCGAGATTGGTTGCACGAACGATCCGAGTCAGCAGTTCAAGGTGTCGGTCCGTGTGTACAATCTGCTCGCGCAGTTTGTCGCGGTTCCGGTCCTTCAGGGCGGAACGGGCAGTGTGGCAGGGGGGCAACCGCTGGAGAACGTATTGCTGGCGTGCGGCCAGTACACCGCGTACTGGAATGGCAACTACCGCAATACGAACAATGAAGTGGCCTCGGGCATTTACATGTACGTCATCGAGGTCGACGGTCTTCGGATCGTGAAGAAGATGTTGATCACCAAGTAGCGAATGCGAGCCGCCCGGGAGACCATCCACCTCCCGGGCGGCTTTCTTTTGTGGCAGCTTCTTCTTCGGCGCTCGCCGCGTCCACACCGGCCGTTCTGCGACACGCAGCGTCGCCACCTTCATCGCCTTTTCGAACGGACCCGCATGTTTGAAAACACCGTCGTTTTCATCACCGGCGCTGGCTCCGGCATCGGTCGCCATCTCGCCCTCGGCGCGGCGCGACGCGGCGCGATCGTGTGGTGCACCGACGTCGACGGCCCGTCCGCGCAGGCGGTCGCCGCCGAGTGTGAGAACGCGGGGAGACGCGCTCGCGCCCGCACGCTCGACGTGACTGACGCGGCCGAGGTGCAGCGCGTCATCGCGGAGGTTGTCGCACAGGACGGGAGACTCGACTACTGCTTCAACAACGCCGGCATCGGGTTCGCGGGCGAGTTTCGCGACTCGACGCTGGAGCAGTGGCGTCGCGTGATTGACGTCAACCTGATGGGCGTCGTGCACGTGGCACACGCGGCGTACCGGCAGATGGTTGCGCAGGGCCACGGACACCTGATCAACACGGCGTCGCTCGCCGGGCTCATCCCTGCGCCCGGGCTCAGCGCGTATGGCGCGTCGAAGTTCGCGGTTGTCAGCCTGTCGCACGCGCTGCGACTCGAGGGAGAAGGACTCGGCGTGAAGGTCACTGTGGTCTGCCCGGGCTTCATCGAGAGCAACATCTACCGCCGCACGCTCGTCGCGGGACTCAAGGCCGATGCCATGCGCACGATGGCGCCGTTTCCGATCATGCCGGTCGAAGGGCTCATCCAGCGGGTTTTCAAGGGCGTCGCGCGCAACGACGCGGTGATCGTCTATCCGTTCTACGCGCGGGCGCTCTGGTGGGTGTGGCGCCTCGTCCCGTGGGCGACGAAGTGGAAAGGGCTCGCCCAGGTCGCGAAGATTCGCAGGGAGTATCGGACCATGAAGTAACTCTGCCGCCGCGGCGCACGTGCGGAACACCGCGGCGGACGAAGGTGCCGGAACGGCGGAGCGAGAGCGGCACCGAGGTTGCACCGTTGGGGAAGGGAACCGTCCCCTTCCTCTTCCCACACCCTGGTCTCTTCCCCTTCCCGTCAGATGCTAAACCCTGATCGTCTCACCGTACGAAGCGCCGATGCCCTCAACGACGCGGTGGCCCTCGCGCGCCGGCACGGCAATCCGCTGGTCTACGATGTGCACCTGCTGGCCGCGCTGCTCGCGCAGGACGAGAGCATCGTCGTGCCGGTGCTGCAGAAGCTCGGCGTCGCGATCCCGGCGCTTCAGGACTCCGTCGAACGGGAAATCGCCCGCTATCCGAAGCAGAGCGGCGCCAGCCCGTCGCTGGCGCGCGAACTGAGCGCGGCGATGGATCGCGCGGAAGAAGAAGCGAAGCGCCTGGGGGACGAGTTCGTCTCCACCGAGCACCTGCTGCTGGCGCTCAGCGATGTGAAGGGAACGGAGACGAAGAACCTGCTCGGCGCGGAGGGGGCAACGCGCGCCGCACTGCTCGAGGCCATCGAGGCGATCCGCGGGGCGCATCGCGTCACCGACCAGAATCCGGAGAACCAGTACCAGGCGCTGCAGAAATTCACGCGCGACCTTACGGACGCCGCGCGCAAGGGCAAGCTCGACCCGGTCATCGGCCGCGACGAGGAGATCCGCCGCGTCATGCAGGTGCTCTCGCGCCGCACCAAGAACAACCCCGTGCTCATCGGCGAGCCCGGCGTCGGCAAGACGGCCATCGCCGAAGGACTCGCCCAGCGCATTGTGAACGGCGACGTCCCCGAGTCGCTGAAGAACAAGCGCCTCGTCGCGCTCGACATGGGCGCGCTCATCGCCGGCGCCAAGTTCCGCGGTGAGTTTGAGGAGCGGCTCAAGGCGGTGCTCAAGGAAATCACGTCGAGTGAGGGCCAGTTCGTGGTCTTCATTGACGAACTGCACACGATCGTCGGGGCGGGCAAAGCCGAAGGGTCCATGGACGCCGGGAACATGCTCAAGCCGATGCTGGCGCGCGGCGAGCTGCGTGTCGTCGGCGCGACGACGCTCGACGAGTATCGCAAGCACGTCGAAAAAGATCCGGCGCTCGAGCGCCGCTTCCAGCCCGTGTACGTCGGCGAGCCGAGTGTCGAGAGCACGATCGCCATCCTGCGCGGGCTCAAGGAGCGCTACGAGAGCCACCACGGCGTCCGCATCACGGACGGTGCGATTGTGGCCGCGGCGACGCTCAGTCATCGCTACATCGGCGACCGGTTCCTCCCCGACAAGGCGATTGACCTTGTGGACGAGGCAGCCTCGCGCCTGCGCATCGAGATTGACTCGCTGCCGCAGGAGATTGACGAAGTCGAGCGGCGCATCGTGCAGCTCGAGATCGAGCGGCAGGCGATGGCGAAGGACAAAGACAAGGCGGCGGCGGAGCGCCGCAAGGCGCTGGAAAAGGAACTCGCCGAGCAGCGGGAACAGAGCGCGTCCATGAAAGCGCAGTGGCAACTGGAGAAGGACGCGCTCGGCGGCGTCGGCAAGCTGAAGCAGCAGATCGAGGAGGCGCGCGGAGAGGCCGATCGCGCGACCCGCGCCGGCGATCTCGGCAAGGCTGCCGAGATTACCTACGGGCGCATTCCGCAGCTGGAGAAGCAGCTCAAGGACATTGAAGCCAGGATGGCCGACCACCGGCAAGGCGGCACGCGTTTCCTCAAGGAGGAAGTGGACGCCGAGGACATCGCCGAGATCGTCGCGAAGTGGACGGGCATTCCCGTGACGCGAATGATGGAGAGCGAGAAGGAACGACTCACGAAGCTCGACCAGGAACTCGCCAGGCGTGTCGTCGGCCAGGCGCAGGCGGTGCGTGCCGTGGCCGACGCCGTCCGCCGCTCGCGTGCCGGGCTGCAGGATCCGAACCGCCCGATCGGCTCGTTCATCTTCCTCGGCCCCACGGGCGTGGGCAAGACCGAGACGGCGCGCGCGCTCGCCGAGTTCCTGTTTGATGATGAAACGGCGATGGTGCGCATTGATATGTCGGAGTACATGGAGAAGCACGCCGTCGCGCGGCTCATCGGAGCGCCGCCGGGCTACGTCGGCTACGAGGAGGGCGGCCAGCTCACGGAGGCGGTGCGGCGTCGCCCCTATGCGGTGATCCTCTTCGACGAAATCGAGAAGGCGCACGCCGACGTCTTCAACATCCTGCTGCAGATCCTCGACGACGGACGGCTCACCGACTCGCAGGGTCGCACGGTGGACTTCCGCAACGCGGTCGTCATCATGACGTCGAACATCGGCTCGCAGTGGATTCTCGACGAGGGAACCGCCGACTGGGCGCTGGTGGAAACGCAGGTGACGCAGGCGCTGCGCGCGCATTTCAAGCCCGAGTTCCTGAACCGCGTGGACGACATCATCATCTTCCGGCCGCTCGGCGAGGAGGAGATTGCGCGCATCGTTGACCTTCAGCTGGCCCGGTTCGCGAAGCTGCTCGCCGACAAGAAGCTCGTGCTCGACGTCACGCCGGCCGCGCGCGAACTGCTCGCCAGGGAAGGGTACGACCCCGCGTTCGGTGCGCGGCCGCTCAAGCGCACGATTCAGCGGCTGCTGCAGAATCCGCTCGCCCTCGCGCTGCTGCAGGGTGAGTACGCCGACGGCGACACCGTGCAGGTGGACGCCGCGGGCGAGGAACTGCATTTTTCGAAGCGATGACGCAACACGCGGCGCGACGCCCCCAGAGCAGAGGACTGGCCCCTCCGCCGCTGGTGCGCGCGCCGTTTGCACGTGGCGGACTCATCGTTGCCGTGGCGCTGGGGGCAGCGTGCGGTGGTGGATCCTCGCCCTCGTCGCCGCCGTCGCCGCCGACGGTCTCGTCGCTAGACACCACGGGATTTCTGGCGTTTGTGAGCGGCACCTCGCCGCTGGTGATTGTGGCTCCCCACGGCGGGTCGCTGAAGCCCGTGGCTATTCCTGATCGTACGTGTGCAGGGTGCTCGACCGATGCCGACCTGAACACCGAGGACCTGGCCCAGCGCGTGGTGGACGCGTTTGCGGCGCGCACAGGGAGGCGGCCGTTTCTCGCGCTCAATCATCTGCATCGCATCAAGTTCGACGGCAATCGCGATCTCGATGAAGCGACGGGCGGCCATGCGATCCTCAATGGCGTCTGGAACACGTGGCAGGACAATCTGGACAGCGCGACTGCTCGCGCCGCGCGCCTCAACGGCGGGCGCGGGCTCTACATCGAACTGCACGGGCATGCGCATGCCATTGCGCGCGTTGAGATCGGCTACCTGCTGACGTCCGCGCAATTGCGTTTGACGGACGCGGAGCTGTCGGCGGCGGCCGCGATGCGCCAGTCGAGTATCGCGCGGCTGGCGACTGACGCACGCAGCGGCGCGTCGGACGTGGCGCTGCTGCGCGGCGCCCCGAGTCTCGGAGCGCTCCTCTGGGGGGCGGGGTACGCGTCCGTGCCGTCGCCGAACGACCCGGCGCCCAAGAGCGGCGAGGATTACTTCACCGGCGGCTACAACACCGCGCGCCATGGGTCCTCCACGGGCGGCGCGACCGACGCCGTGCAGGTGGAGTGCTACTTCGCCGGCATTCGCGACACCGCCGAGAATCGCGCCGCGTTCGCCGAGGCGCTGGCGGCGATCCTCGAGGAGTTTCTGAAGAAGCAGTATGGCTGGCCGTCGCCTTGAGCGCCCCGCGCGCGGCGGCGAGATTGTGGCATGACCCAACCTGGCCCCGCCGTCTTCGCGTCGCGCGACGCAGAGGATGTCTACTGGATGGGCGTCGCGCTCGCCGAGGCGGAACGCGCCGCGGCGGAAGGTGAGGTGCCGGTCGGCGCCGTGCTGCTGATTTCCGGCGCCCCGGTGGCCAAGACGCGCAACGCGATGGTGAGCACGAAGGACGCCACCCAGCACGCCGAGATGCGGGCGCTCAAGGCCGGTGCATACGCGGCGGGCGACACGCGCATGGCGCAAGCGACGCTCTATGTGACGCTCGAACCGTGCGCCATGTGCGCCGGGGCGATCGTGCTCGCGCGCGTGGGTCGCGTGGTGTTTGGCGCGTGGGACGACAAGGCGGGAATGGCAGGATCGATCTACGATCTCTTGCGGCATCCGAAGCTCAATCACCGCCCCGAAGTGAAGGGAGGTGTGCGCGCCGAGGAGTGCGGGGCGGTGTTGACGGCCTTCTTCGAGTGCAGAAGGTAGAGGGTAGGTGGTAGACGGTAGAAACTGAGCATCGTGATGAAGGAGAAGCCCGGCGGGAGTTCGCGCCGGGCTTCGCCACTTGCTTGGTCGGTGACCGTCAGTCGGGCATCTACCATCTACCATCTATCATGTATCATCTACTTGTAGATCCAGTACTTCCGCGCCTCCGCCTCAAACGCCTTCGACTCGGCGGCGAAGACCGGCAGCAGCGCCTCGATGCCGCCGTCCTTCTCGACGGCTTCGCGCAGTCGCGCGCTCCCCGAGAGACGGTCAATGGATCCCTTGCGCCATTCCCACTTGTCCTTGTGGCGCACGTAGATCTCGCGCAGCATGTGCGCGCCGACATTTACCGGCACCACGAGGTCGCGGTCGGTGACGGTAACACGCACCATCGGAATGGTCTGCCCTCCAAACTCGTAGCCCGCTTCCACCGGGCGCAGGATCGAGTCGAACCAGACGCCGGGAATGTGTTTGTCGTTGAGCGCCTTCACGACGGCGCCCGCGTCGGTCAACCAGCTTGCGCCCACCTGCGCAAACGGGTTGTCCGTGCCGCGGCCTTCGCTCACGTTGACGCCCTCGA
>Ga0334722_10002760_pt1 | contig 19468 bp, 19 predicted proteins | sample C3_bottom_MG_FD_207210 | JGI IMG/M metagenome (GOLD analysis project Ga0334722, IMG submission 207210) | Sediment microbial communities from Yellowstone Lake, YNP, Wyoming, USA - C3_bottom | ecosystem: Environmental > Aquatic > Freshwater > Lake > Sediment | place: USA: Wyoming | collected...
CTGGATGCTCAGGATCGCGAACACGCCTTTCGCCGTGCAGGACTGCGCCGCGGTCTTGCCGCCGGCGGGCCCTTTCGTCACCGTCAGCGCATGGCCGTCCAGGGCGTCAAGGCACGTCAGCGTGAATGCGGCATCGGCCGGGCCCGTCACGCTCAGCACGCGCGGCTGCTCCATGGTGCCGCCCGCGCGCACCAGATACGCGAGGTCCGGCGTCGAGCTGTCGATATACACCGCCGCGGCCACCGCCCCGCCGTCCGTCGTCAGCGACAACGGCGCCTTGGCGATCGGGGCGCCCGAGAAGCCGGTCTTCAACTGGGACGACACCAGGCCGTACGACCGGCACAGTGCCGCAGACTGTTCCGGCGTCGCCTCCGCGATCCACAGCGTATCCACGTCGGCGTCGCTGCTCTCGATGGCCACGCGCAGCAGCGCGCCGGCCGGCGACCCCTCGAGCGCGGCGGCGTCGGCGCCGACGCGCAGGGCGACGGGCTTGCCGAGGTCCGTGCGCACCCAGTCCGCCTCCCGCCGCCAGTCCGTTCCGTACGCGAGGCCAACGAGGTCGGCGTACGCGGTGATGCGCTTGACGAGGTCCCGTTCCGCCAGGACCAGGCCCGGGGGAAACGCCACGGTCACCTGGATGGCGGGCCTGGTCGCCTTCAGCTTCAGCACGAGCGCAGCCACGAGAAACTGGAGCCGCGCCGTTTCCCTGGGGACCCCGGCCACTTCCACGATGACGCCCTGAACGGATTCCGCCGCCAGCGGCAACGCGGCCACGGCATCCGCCACCTGCTGTCCGAGGGCCGCTTCCGCCAGCCGTTCGGCGGCCGCGTCGTCGGCCATCACCAGCCGGACGTGCAGCAGGACGCGGCGACCGGCCGGCACGCCGGCCGCGACGCCGGCTGCGGCGCCGGCATCAATGACGTCGTGAGACGATCCCCCGAAGCGGAACTCGACAACCGGTGCGACGACCGACCCCGTTCCGGAGGAGAGGCAGCGATCGAGCGCGGCCAGCGAGGCCTTGAGGCCTGGCGGCCCGGGCACGGTCAGGGCGAGTTTCGGGAGAGGAGACGCGGCCGCGGGTGCGGCCGCGCCCATCAAAGCCAGGATCAGCCAGAGACCTGCAATCCGGACCACGCCGGCGGCCCGGCGCCATTCTCGGATGCTCGCGTGGCGGCCATGGTCAACGTCCAGCCGCACGGTCGACTCCTTCGGAGGCCGACAGTCTTGCAGATTCCTCGATCGTCCGGTGATGGTCGCCGGCGTTGTAGTTGCAGAACGACACAACCCGGCCGTCGGTCGTCACGTACTTGATGATGCAGCGGCGGCGGCGCCGGAGGTTGTACGTGGCGGAGTCCATGAAGTGCATGCCGGCCACGAACATTCCGTTGAAGCCCCGGCGGGACCACCAGAAGCCCCGTCCGACCGACTTGTCTTCCCAGCCGTCGAGACCGCGGAGCAGGCGCAGGAACGAGAGACCCCGCGGCGCGTTCTTGGCGTCGAAGCACGACGACAGGCTCATCAGCTGGTTGAGGCCCGAGATGCGGCGCCGGAGCGCGCTGGAGCCCGACAGCGCGGGAATCTCGCCGGCAGCCAGCAGGAACCGCTCCAGGTCCAGGAACTTCGTGAGGCAGGTCGGCTTCCCGTCGTCGCCGATGTAGAAGTAGGTGCCCACCGAGCAGAAGGCATCGCACGCCGGGTTGAGCTGGGGCGTGCCCCGCAGTTTCGCCACGCCGCGCGTCAGCAGCGTGAGGGCGTTCAACGGGAACCAGTCCTCGGGGTACCGCGTCAGGCCGGTCTGCTGGCCGAATTCCGCGGCCATGTCCGACAGGTTGAACGGCGATTCCGCCTGGCGCGCGAGCTTGACGCGGCCCGTCGCCGCCATCGGCTGCACGCTGATGCCGGTGATGTGCTTGCTGTGCTGGAGCGCAAACTGGAAGATCGGCCCGAGCTGATCGACGTTAAGGCCCGCGACCATCGTCGGCACCAGCACGATGCGCATGTTCGTGCGCGTGATGTTCTCGACCGCCCGCACCTTGCCGTCCAGCAGCTTCCGGCCGCGCAGCGCCAGGTAGACGTCGTCGTGCATGCCGTCGAACTGCAGGTACAGGGTGTGCAGCCCGGCATCCTCGCACCGGCGGGCGAAATCCAGCTTCTCGAACGTGCGGCCGTTGGTGGCGACCTGCACGTGGTCGAAGCCCATGTCGCGCGCCATCCGGACGATCTCGACGAACTGGGGGTGGAGCGTCGGCTCGCCGCCCGAGAACTGCACGTGGCGGCAGGGGAGCGGCTTGTGGTCGAGCAGCGCCTGCAGCATCCGCCGGACCTGGTCGACTTCCAGGAAGTACGAGCGCTCGTTGCTGACGTCCGCGAAACAGACCGGGCAACCGAGGTTGCAGCGGTTCGTCAGGTCGATGACGGCGAGCAGCGGCGCCTTGTCTTCGTCCTCGTCCAGCGCGCTATAGGGATCGTCGGCGGCCGGGTGACCGAACACACGCCGGTTCCATTCCTCGAGGCGGCCGTGCAGGTCGCGGTCGGAGAACGGCGCGTAGTCCGTCGATTCCCGTGCCCGGATCGAATCAGAAGACATCATGTACACCAGAGAACACCGGGGCGGCGCACCAAACGCCATCCCGCGGCACATGCTGCCGCTGGCGGTGCGGGGGCACCTGCAACGGCTACCTATTATTGTTGTCAGGGTTGGGCAATGTCAAAGAGGCATGATACCGTCCTTGATATGACGGGCCGACGGGCATGAATCGCGCGTACTTTCCGGTGGAACCCGGCGCCCCGGAACCCTTGCGGATGACGGTGACCCGGCAGGTCCGGTTCGAGGAAGTCGACTCCCTCGGCATCGTCTGGCACGGCCGGTACGCGGGCTACTTCGAGGACGCCCGCGTGGCCCTGCTCGACCGCCACGGCATCGGGTACATGGACTTCCTCGCCAACCGCGTCATCGCGCCGATCCGGCAGCTCCACGTGGACTACCGCCGCCCGCTGCGGTTTCGCGATGAGTTCGCCATCGAGAGCCTCCTTCACTGGACCGAGGCCGCGCGGATCAACATGGAGTTCGTCCTCCGCGACGCCGGCGGGACCGTCACCACCACCGGATTCACCGTCCAGATGATGGCCGACATGGACGGCAACACCTTGATGGTGCCGCCGCCGTTCTTCCAGGCGTTCGTGGGCCGGTGGCGGCAGGGGACCCTGGCGTGAGCGCAGTCTGGGTGACCGACGCCACCGTCGTGAGCGGACTCGGCCCCGACATTGACTCGACGTGGCGAGGGCTCGTCGAGGGCCGGAGCGCCGTCCGGCCCATCGAACGCTTCGACGCCAGCCGGTATCCCGCGCGCGTGGCATCCTGGATTGACGGGCTGGAGCCGGAGGGCGGCCGTTCGCGCCTCTTCCCGTTGATGGAGCGCGTGGTGGCCGGACTCGGCCCCCTGCCCGGCGACGCCCGCCTGCTGACCGCCACCACCAAGGGCTGCATCGACACGCTGGAACGCATCCAGGCCGGGCGGCCGGGGGACGCGCGGGACATTCCTATCGCGACGCCGGTGGCGTGGCTGGCGCGCCGGCTCGGCCTGGCCGACACGGGCGTCAACATCAACGTCGCGTGCGCGTCCTCGGCCATTGCCGTTGCGCGTGCGGCGGCGGCCATCGACGCCGGACTGGCCGAGGCGGTGGTCGTTGTCTGCATGGACCTGGTCAGCGAATTCGTCTTATCCGGATTTAACGCCTTGATGGCGCTCGATCCGGACGGCAGCCGGCCGTTCGATCGCGAACGGAAGGGCCTGTCGCTCGGTGAAGGCGGCGCGGCGCTGGTCCTGATGAGCGCCAGGCGCGCGCGCCGCGAAGGCCGGCGGGCGCTGGGCGTCGTCGCCGGGTGGGGCATGGCGAACGACGCGACGCACATCACGGCGCCCGCGAGGGACGGGTGCGGCCTGATTGACGCCGTGCGCCTCGCGCTGGCCAGGGCCGGCGTCGAGGCGGGCGAGGTCGCGGCGATCAACGCGCACGGCACCGGCACGGTGTACAACGACCAGATGGAACTGACGGCGTTCGGCGCGGTGTTCGGCGCGCGGCCGATCCCGCTGAACTCCATCAAGGGCGCCATCGGCCACACCCTGGGCGCTGCCGGCGGCATCGAGGTGGCGATGGGCCTGCGCGCGGTGGCGGAGCGGACACTGCCGCCGACGGCGGGGTTCCGCGCGTCCGACGGCAGCTCGTCCCTCGCCGTCAGTGCCGGGCCGCAGGCCATCGGGCCGGGGTTCCTGCTGTCGACCAACTCGGGCTTTGGCGGTGTCAATGCCGCGCTGCTCCTCGGCGGGGAGGCCGCATGACCGGCGCGGCCGTGGCGGGCATCGGCTGGGTGACGGCCGCCGGGGCGGGCGAGGGGCGGCAGCACACGGTGTTCTCGATGACCGATGGCGCGCTGCCGGCGCAGCTGTACGAGTCCGCCCGGCCGGGCCGGTCCTCGCGGCGCGGCCGGCAGCCGGAATACGCGCGGGTGGGCATGACGGCCGTCGCATACGCGTTGCGCGACGCCGGGCTCGCCGAGTGGACCGCGAAGCGGCCGATCGGCCTCTCGGCGTCGACGACGCTCGGGTGCCTGTCGACCGACGTCGAATACCACCGCACCCTGCTGCCCGAGGGCGGCGGGATGGCGAGCCCATACCTGTTTGCGTACACGCTGCCGAACTGCTTTGCGGGCGAGGCCGCGATCGAGTTCGGCCTGACCGGCCCGACGTTCGTCGCCGAGGACGGCCGCGGCGAGTCGTTGCTGGGCTGGCGGCTCGGGCTGGAGAGCCTGGCGTCGGGCGAATGCCCCGCGATTGTCGCCGGCCACCTGGACTACCCGGTGGGCGCGGCGCTGCCGGGCATCGAGGCTGTCGTGCCGGGCGCGGTCTTCATGGTGCTCGACGCGGGCGGAACCGCGCCGGTGTCCGGCTACGGCACGATCGAATGGGCCGGCGGCGGGCTGCGCCACAACGGCGCCGCCGTGACGAATATCGTCGCGCTCGTGCAGGCGTGCCTGCGGGCGCGGGCGGTGCAGGGGACGGAGCGGGGGGCATGAGGGTTCTACTGGTGAATCCGCCGAACTGCGGCCGGAGCATTCCGGAAGAGCGGTACGGCATGCGTTCGCTGAAGCAGTTCTTCCGCGGCGAGCCGCTCGCGCTGGAGGTGCTCGCCGGGAACCTGGCGGGCCACGAGGTCGAGATCCTGGATTTGAAGGCCGACCCCGGCGGACTCCCGGCGGCGCTGGCGCGGCTGCGGCCCCAGATCGTCGGCCTGACGGCCGTGACCTGCGAGGCCAACACGGCGCTGCGGCTGGCGGGAGAAATCAAGGAGAGCTGCGGGGCGATCACAGTCGTCGGCGGCGTGCACGCGAGCAACGACCCGGACTTCTTCAACCGGCCGGGCGTGGACTACGTGGCGGCGGGGCTGGCGAAGGCGAGCTTCGCGGAACTGGTGGCGGCCGTCGATCGCGGCCGCGACACCGCCGGCGTGCCGGGCATCGCGCGCACCGCTCCGGGCGCGCCGCTGCCGCGGATCACCCGGGTGTTCTCGCCGTCCGACCTCGTCGAGGACGCGCCGCCGCGGTACGACCTCGTGGCCGCGTACCGCGATCACTACGTCATCTCGAAACTCAACATCAAGCAGGGGTTCGTCGCCTCGGCGTTCGGCTGCCCGTTCTCGTGCGCGTTCTGCTCGGTGGACGCCCTCACCGGCGGCCGCTACCTGACGCAGTCGATCGGCGCCGTGCTGCGCGACATCGGGCTGCTGGGCGATCTGCCCGTGATCCGCCTCGTGGACGCCAACACGTTCGGAGACATCCGCCACGCGCGCCGGCTGGCCGAGGCGATCCTGGAAGCGGGCATCCGCAAGCACTTCATCGTGGACGCGCGGGCGGACACGATCGTGCGCCACCCCGACCTGATCCGGCTGTGGAAGGACGCGGGGCTGCGCTCGGTGATCATCGGCTTCGAGGAGATCGCCGACGGCGACCTGCGGTCGATGAACAAGTCCAGCACCGTGTCGGCCGGCGACGAGGCCATCGCGCTGCTGCACGAGATCGGCGTCACGATTGTCGGCGACTTCATCGTCTCCCCCGAGTACGACGAGGCGCGGTTCGACGCCCTGGGCGCGTACCTGGCGGATCGGCGGGTCGATCTGCCGATGCTCTCGGTGTTGACGCCGCTGCCGGGCACGCCGCTCCACGCCGACATGCAGGATCGCCTCGTCGTCCGCGATCTCGATTACTACACGCTCACGAACGCCGTCCTGCCGACGCGGCTGGACGAACGGCGGTTCTACGAGCGGTATGCCGGCCTGGTCACCGCGGCGCACGCCGGGGCCAGGGTGTAGGAACGAGTCCGTCATGTCCGTGTTCATCACCGATCTCGCCGCCTTCCTGCCCAACGCCCCCGTCGGCAACGCCGACATCGAACGCGTCCTCGGCATGGTGAACGACCGGCCGTCCCACGCCCGGAACGTGATTCTCCGGTCGAACAAGATCGAGGCGCGGCATTACGCGATCGATCCGGCGGACGGGCGCGTCACGCACACCAACGCCGAAATGGCGGCCGAGGCCGTGCGGCGGCTCAAGCCGAGGGGCGGCTTTACGACCGCCGAGATCGAATGCCTGTGCTGCGGAACCGCGACGCCCGACCAGCTGATGCCGGGGCATGCGCTGATGGTGCACGGCGAACTGGCCAGCGCCCCGTGCGAGGTGATCAGCACGGCGGGCATCTGCCTGGCGGGCATCGCGAGCCTGAAGCACGCCTATATGAGCGTGGCGCTGGGGCTGACCGGGAACGCGGTGGCGACCGGATCGGAACTGGCGTCCACGCTGATCCGTGCGCAGATGTGGAACGACGTCGACCACCAGCAGGCCACGGACCTGGGCTGGCAGCCGAAGGTGGCCTTCGACGCCGACTTCCTGCGGTGGATGCTGTCGGACGGCGCGGGTGCGGCGTTCCTGGCGGCCCGCCCCGAACCGGGACGCCCGGCGCTGCGCGTGGACTGGATCGACATCGTGTCGTTCGCCCACGAACTGGAGCCGTGCATGTACAGCGGCGCCACCAAGACGGCGGACGGCCGGATCACCGGCTGGCGCAATCACGCGTCGCTGCACGATGCGGTGCGCGCCGGGTCGTTCCTCGTCAAGCAGGACGTGCGGCTGCTCAACCAGGAGATCCTGCGCGTCGCCATCGATCGGATCCTGCCGCCGCTCGCGGCCCGCCGGGGCCTCGACCTCTCGGCCGTCACGTGGTTCGTGCCGCACCTGTCGTCGGGGTACTTCCGGCAGCGGCTGGCCGACCGGATGGCGGCCGCGGGCTGCGCGATCCCCGAGGACCGCTGGTTCACCAATCTCTCGACCAAGGGCAACACCGGGTCGGCGTCGATTTACATCATCCTCGAGGAACTCTTCCACTCGGACCGGCTCCGCCGCGGCGACACCCTGTTCTGCATCGTGCCCGAAAGCGGCCGGTTCTCCGTGGCGTACATGCTGTTGACCGTCGTGTAACCTGCGAGGGAACCCCTATGGCCCGAGTCCTCCTTGTGTCGGCGAACGTCAGCCAGGAACCGCTGCCCGTGTACCCGCTCGGCGTGGCGGTCGTGGCTGCCGGCCTCGCGCGCGAGGGGCACCAGGTGGTGCAGTTCGACTACCTCGCGGCCGGTGAATCGGACGACCGGCTGCGCGAGCGGGTCGCCGAGGTCGCGCCGCAGTACGTGTGCATCTCGATTCGCAACCTCGACAATTGCGACTCGGTGAGCCCGGCGAGCTACCCCGAGACGGCCCGGCGCCTCGTGCAGGTGTGCCGCGAGGCGGCCGGCGTGCCGGTGATTGTCGGCGGTGCGGGGTTCTCGATTCTGCCGGAGGCGATGCTCGCGTTCACCGGGGCGGACCACGGCGTCGTCGGCGAGGGCGAGCGGGCGCTGCCCGCGCTCATCAGTGATCTCGCGGCGGGGCGGCCCGTGCCCCGGCTCGTCGCCGGCGGCCCGCTCCTCGCCGGAGCCGACATGCCGTCACCGCTGCTGGACCAGGCGCTGGTCGACTACTACCTGGGCCGGAGCGGCATGATCAACCTGCAGACCAAGCGCGGGTGCCCGCACCGCTGCGCGTACTGCAGCTACCCGTCGCTCGAAGGCCACCGCCTCCGGTTCCGCGACCCCGCCGCCGTGGTCGACGACCTCGAGCGGGCGAAGACCGCGCACGGCGCCTCCAGCTTCTTCATCACCGATTCGATCTTCAACGACGCGCAGGGGCACTACCTGCGCGTGGCGGAGGAGATCATCCGGCGCGGCCTCGAGATCCGCTGGTGCTGCTACATGCGGCCCTCGGGGTTCGGCCGGGCGGAAGCCGCGCTGCTCAAGCGGGCCGGGCTCTACGCGGCGGAACTCGGGACCGATGCCGGCTGCGACGTCACGCTCGCCGCCATGAACAAGGGCTTCTCCTTCGACGAGGTGCTGGCGGTCAACGAGGCGTGCGCGGACGAGCACCTGCCCGTGGCCCACTTCATCATGTTCGGCGGGCCGGACGAGACGCACGAGACGGTGGCCGAAGGCCTCGCCAACATCGCGCGTCTGCGGTCGTCGGTGGTGTTCGCCTACTCCGGCATCCGCATCCTGCCGGACACCGCGCTGCACGCGCGGGCGGTTGCCGATGGCGTGATCGCCGCCGGCACGCCCCTGCTCGAGCCCGTCTACTACACGTCCCCCCATGTCGATCCGGCCGTGATGAACCGGATGATCGAAGACGCGTTCCGCGGGAATCCGCTCCGGATCTTCCCGCCCATTGCCGGCCAGAAGCGCCTCAACCTGCTGATCAAGTACGGGTATCGCGGGCTGCTGTGGGACGAGATGATCAGGTATCCGCAGGCATGAACCGGCAGAACCCCGTCGCCATCACCGGGCTCGGCTGCATTGCCGCAGGAGGGCGCGACCTGCCGTCCTGTCTCGCGTCGATGTTCGGCCGCCCTCCGCAGCCCGCGCCGCCGGTGCGGATCGGCAGCAACCACCCGACCGTGTATCCGGTGTTCGAGGCGGGCGACGTGGACGGGGAGGACGAGATCATCAGGACCAGCGCGCTGGGGCTGCACGCGGCGCGGGAGGCCCTGGCGGACGCCGGCCTCGATGCACGCGCGCTTGCCGGCCTGACCGTGGGCGTGTGCGTCGGCACCACGGCCGGGTGCGTGCTGATGGACGAGCCGTTCTGCCGCGCCTGTCTGGCGGGATCCGATCCGGACATGGCGCCCATCCGCCGGAGACTGCACGGGAACCCCGCGAGCGTCATCGCCCGCGTCCTCGGCCTTCGCGGACCGCGGCAGACCATCGTCAACGCCTGCTCGTCGGGCACCGACGCGCTCGGCGTCGCGGGGGCGTGGATCCGGGCCGGACTCTGCGACCTCGCGATTGCCGGCGGGGCCGACGAACTCGGCCGGCTGGCGTACATCGGCTTTGCGTCGCTGCTGATTGCCGATCCCGATCCGTGCCGGCCGTTCGACGTCTCGCGCAAGGGCCTGAATCTCGGCGAGGGCGCGGGCATGCTGGTGCTCGAGTCCGAAGCCGCACGGCGCCGGCGCGGGCGTCCCGCGCGATCGTGGCTGCTCGGATACGGTGCGGCCGCCGACGCCTTTCATCCGACCGCGCCGCGGCCCGATGGCGCCGGCTTGCGGCGCGCCATCGACGCCGCGCTGACGTCTGCAGGCTGCGCCGGCCCGGACGTCGCGTTCGTCAACGCGCACGGCACGGGCACGCCGGACAACGATCGCGTCGAGGGGCGCGTGCTCGCCGGGATGCTGCCCGGCATCCCCTATTTCTCGACCAAGGCACAGACCGGGCACACGCTCGGCGCCGCCGGCGCCATCGAGGCGGTATTTACGGCGGCGTGCCTCGAACTGGGCCGGATTCCCGCGAGCACCGGTTTCGAGACGCCGGACCCGGAGATTCCCGGCGTGCCGGTGCGCGAGACCACGGCCGTCGGCGGCACGATCGCGCTGTCCCAGTCGCTGGCCTTCGGCGGCTGCAACGCCGTGGTCGCGATCGGCAGAGCCGGAGACGGCCGATGACGATCGTCATCCGCGGCATCGGCGTCGTGGGCGGCTTCGGTTGCGGCGTCGACGCCCTGCGCGAGGCGCTGGCCGGACGGCTGCCGCGCCCCGAGCCGTACGCCATTGGCGTCGGCGCAAAGCGCCGCGAGATCCGGGCTTTCCAGGCGGACCTCTCGCCGCTCGAGGCGTTCATGGCGCCGCGCGCCTTGCGCCGCATCGACCGGTACTCGCGGATCGGCCTGCTGGGCAGTCACCTCGCGCTCGCCGACGCCGGCGACGCGGACGCGAGTCGAGAGGGGCTCGGCATCGTCCTGGCGAGCGGATCCGGCGCCACCGGCATCGCCTTCGCCCACCTGAACTCGTTCGCCCGCGACGGCGACATCTGCGCGTCGCCGACGCACTTCGCGAACTCGCTGCACAATTCGGCCGCGTCCAACATCTCCATCGTGCTCGGCGCGACCGGCCCGAACCTCACCGTCAGCCAGCAGCGCCTGTCGGTGCCGTCGGCGCTCGTGACCGCGCGCCAGTGGATCCTCGAGGGACGCGTCGGCCGGGTGCTCTTCGGCGTGATCGACGAACTCTCGGAACTGACGGCATACGCCTGGTTCCGCGAGCGGGGCGCGCCGGCGGCCTCTGCGATGACGCCGCTGCGGACGTCGGCCGACACGGCGATTCCCGGCGAGGGCGCGGCGTTCTTCCTGCTGACGGGCGGCGATGGGGGGGACGGCGGCTACGCCACGCTCGACGACGCCGTGACGGGCTGGCCGCCGGACGGGAACCTGGTCCCGCCCGGCGCGGCGCTCGTTGTGCTGGGCGCTGACGGCCGGCCCGAGGAGGGGCGCGGCTACGCCGCCCGCGCCGCGAACCGGCGCGTGGCCTGCTACTCTCCCGTCTACGGCTGCACCGACGCCGCTCCGGCGTTCGACATGGCCGCCGCGGCGCTGATGGCGAAAGACGGACGGGTGTTCGCGTCACCCGGTGGCGACGCGATTGACTTCGCCGCCACCGTGCCCGCGGCCGGCGAACCCCTCGGCGGTTCCGTGATAAATTGTCTGACGTTGACGTCCGGTGACGGCTACGGCCTGATTACCGTCGGCCAGCGCTGACGCGCCCTCTTCGACAACCTGCCATGCAGATACGGGATGTTCCTCAGGACGAAGCTATCCTCGGCGACGTAACGGAGATCAGCTACGCACTCGACGACCAGGGGCGGTACGTCATGGTTGAAACGGCGGGCTGGGAACCGTCCAACGTCGCCAATCAGCAGGCGTGGGACCAGGTCCTGGCCGGGATCGACGCGGTCCTCGCCGATGTGCGGGCCGGACGCCGGAGCCCGCTCGCGTACCACATGGCCCGCTGCCAGATGAACGCGGGCCTGCTGGCGAGTTACGCCGGACGGTCCACGTGGGTCGTCAGGAGACATCTGAAGCCGGGGCCGTTCCGCCGGCTGCGCGATCGGGACCGGGAGCGCTACGCGGCGATCTTCCGGATTCCGGTGGACCAGCTTGGCGTTGTGCCGCCAGAATCACCCAAGCCGTGACCGATTCGTTTGTTCACCATCATTCGGCGCACTGCGAGAGCGGGGTCACCGCGGGCCTGCTGACGCACTACGGCCTCCCGATGTCGGAAGCCATGGCGTTCGGCATCGGCAGCGGCCTGTTCTTCGCGTATTTTCCGTTCATCCGGGTCAACGGTCTGCCGATGTCGACGTTCCGTTGCGCGCCCGGGGGGATCTTCCGGCTCGTGGCGAAGCGGCTGAAGATCGGCGTCGAACGCCGGACCTTCGGCGATTCGCAGCGCGGGATGGCCGCGCTCGACGGGTTGCTGGATCGCGGGATCGTCGTGGGCGCGCAGACCGGCGTCTTCTGGCTGCCGTACTTCCCGCCGGCGCTGCGGTTCCACTTCAACGCCCACAACATCGTGATCTTCGGGCGCGAGGCGGGCGGCTACCGCATCAGCGACCCGATTATCGGCGAGCCGGTCGTCTGCCCGGCGGCGGACCTCGAGCGCGCGCGGTTCGCCCGCGGCGTGTTCGCGCCGCGCGGCCGGCTGTACTGGCTGACCGACGTGCCCCGCGCGATCGATCTCACGCCGGCAATCCTGGAGTCCATCCGGGACGTGAGCCGGGTGATGACGCGCACGCCGGTTCCCCTGATCGGGGTGGCCGGCATGCGCTACCTGGCCAGCAGCATCGAACGCTGGCCCGCGCGGCTCGGCGCGCGCCGAGCGGCGCTCTACCTCGGCCAGTTGATCCGGATGCAGGAGGAGATCGGCACCGGCGGCGGCGGATTCCGCTTCATTTACGCCGCCTTTCTCCAGGAGGCCGCCGGCGTGCTGGGCGATGCGCGATACCTGGACCTCTCGGCGCGCATGACGGCCATCGGCGATCGCTGGCGCGACGTGGCCGTGGCGGGCGTCCGCCACTGCAAGGGCGAGATGCGCGGCGACGTCAGTTACGCCGACGTCGCGGCGCTCGTCCGCGAGTGCGCCGGCCTGGAATCCGCCCTGTTCCGCGATCTCGACGCGACGGCGCGGAGCCCGCGGTGATGACCGCCGCCGCGCCCGCCGCCGCGGCGCCCGGCATCCTCGCCGTTCGCGGCCTGGTCAAGACGTACGCCGGCAGCACGGTTCCCGCCGTCAATGGCCTCGACTTCTCGGTGCAGGCCGGCGAGATCTTCGGCCTGCTGGGGCCGAACGGCGCGGGCAAGACGACGGCGATTTCGGTCTGCTGCACGCTGCTGCGTCCGACCGCGGGCACCGCGGTGCTGTGCGGCATCGACACCGCGCGCCGCCCGGCCGAGGCGCGCCGCCAGTTCGGCCTCGCACCCCAGGACGTCGCCCTCTACCCGACCCTGACCGCGCTCGAGAACCTGCGGTACTTCGGCCGGCTCTACGGCCTGGCGGGCCCGCGGCTGGAGCAGCGCATCGGGGAGTGCCTGGCCGAGGTGGGCCTCGCGGACAGCGGCGACAAGCGTGTCGCCGCGTTCTCGGGCGGCATGAAGCGCCGCGCCAATCTCGCCGCCGCCATCCTGCACGCGCCGCGCGTCCTCTTTCTCGACGAGCCGACGGCCGGCGTCGACGCCCAGTCGCGCAACGTGATCTTCGGCCATCTCGAGGCGCTGCGGCGCGGCGGCACCACCATCGTCTACACGACGCACTACATGGAAGAGGCCGAGCAGCTCTGCGATCGTGTCGCCATCATGGACCACGGCGTAGTCGTCGCCGACGGCCCGCCGCGGGAACTTATCGCCCGGTTCGACGGCTGCGCGTCGCTGGAAGAGGCGTTCCTGCGCCTGACCGGCACGCACCTGCGGGACTGACGGGGAGCGGGGCACACCGATGCGAACGTTCCGCGCCACCATCGTGAAGGAGCTCCTTGAGCTGCGCCGCGACCGCGCGGGCCTGATGGTGCTGCTCGCGATGCCGATGGCGCTCGTGCTCATCGTGTCGCTCGTGCAGGACAACGTGATGCAGGCGACCGGCGACACGGCCATCCGCGTGCTGTTCGTCGACGAGGATCACGGCCGGCTGGCCTCCTCGCTGGCGGAGCGCCTGCGCGCCGAGCGCGGCCTCGAGCTGGTTGAATCCGCCGCGGACGCGCCGCTGACGCGGGCCGCTGCGCAGGCCGCGGTGCGGCGCGGCGCGTACCAGTTCCTCCTCGTCGCCGCCCCGGGCACCACCGACGCATTCGTTGCCGGCGTCGAGGACCAGATCGTGGCGGCGTTCGGCGCGGCGCCGGATGAGACGCCGGGTCCCGGCGCCGCCCTCCCGGCGCCGGCACCGGCGGTCAAGGGCCTGACGCTCTACGTGGACCCGGCCGTCCAGGCATCGCTGCGCACGGCCGTCGCCGGCGCCCTCCATCACGTGCTGATTGGTCTCGAACTCCGCGAGAAGAGCGAGACGCTGGCGAAGGTGCTGCCGCAGCGGATCCGCGCCGCCGTCGCCGACATGCTGCCGCCCGCCGACGGCCGGCGGGCCGCAGGCAGCCCGGATCCCCTCGCCGCGGTCACGCCGCCCGACATCCGGTTCTCGCTGAGCCCCGAGCCGCTGCTGGGCCTGACCGAAGCGGCCGCGGTCGACGGCCCCGCGCCCATGCGCCCGACTGCCGCCCAGCAGAACGTGCCGGCCTGGGCGCTGTTCGGCATGTTCTTCATCGTCGTGCCGCTGTCGGGCACGATCATCCGCGAGCGCGACTCCGGGACCTTCCGGCGGCTGATGGCCATGCCGATTTCGCCGGCCGGCCTGCTGACCGGCAAGATCGCGGCCTACGTGATCGTCTGCGTGGCGCAGTGCGCGCTGATGCTCGCGGTGGGGTGGGCGATCCTGCCGCTGCTCGGGACCTCGGGCCTGGTCGTGCCGCTCGCCCAATGGCCGGGCGTGGCGCTGACCGCCGTCGTGGCGGCGGCGGCGGCGACGGGATTCGGCCTGCTGGTCGGCACCATCGCCAGGTCCCAGGAGCAGGCGTCGATGTTCGGCGCCGTGGCCGTCGTGATTGCCGCCGCGCTCGGCGGCATCATGGTGCCGCAGTACGTGATGCCGCGGTCCATGCACGCCATCAGCGCCTGGTCGCCATTGGCCTGGGGTTTGAACGCGTTTCAGGATATCTTCGTCAGAGGCGGTTCCGCGCTGACCGCGGCCGGATGGCTGCTGCGGCTGGCCGGATTCGCCGCGCTGACGATCGGCGCGGCCGTGCTGGTGCTGCGGCGGCGCCAGGCGGGCGAGTAGGGCGACGCGGCGAGCGTCCTGGGAAGGAACAGAAGAGGCATGCTGGACGCGTTGGAGAAGGAACTGTGTGAACTGGTGATCTCGACCTGCCGCGTCACCGACGCGCCGGCCGAGGATCCCGACCCCGATGCCCCCCTGATTGGACCGGAGTCGATGTTCGGCCTCGATTCGCTCGACGCCGTCGAAATCGTCGTCGCCGTCCACCGCAAGTACAACGTGCGCATCGACGCGCAGGAAACCAGCCGCCAGGTGCTCCAGTCGCTGCGGACACTGGCCGCGTTCGTCCGGAGCCGCCGCGAAGACGCGACACCCGCGCCGCTGCAGTAGCCGCCGATGGCGAGGACGTACGGGTACCTGGCCGTGTTTGCCGTGACCCACCTGAGCCTGCTGCTGATCTACCCGCCGTCCGTGCCGCGCGTGCTGTCCGTCCTGGCGTTCTTCGGCTGCGGCCTCACCCTCATCCTGCTGCTCATCTTCCATCCGCGTATCCACTGGCTGGCGCCCGCCCGGACCCTTGTGCCGTCTGGCGCGCGCCCGGCCGTCGCCCTGACGTTCGATGACGGGCCGTCGCCCGAGGTGACGCCGAGGGTCCTCGCGATTCTCCGCGAGAAGGCCGTGCCCGCGACGTTCTTCTGCGTCGGCCGGGAGGTCGAGCGTCACCCGGAACTGGCGCGCCTCGTGGCCGCGGCCGGGCACGAGATCGGCAGTCACTCGTACGGGCACCATCCGCTCTTCGGCTTCCTGCTGCCGGGCCGCATGCGCCGGGAGATTGCCGGCGGGCAGCGCGCCATCGCCGCCGCGACGGGCGTGACGCCGCGGCTGTTCCGCCCGCCGGTCGGCGAACGGCATCCGTATCTCGCCGACGCGCTCGCCCGTGCGTCGCTGTCGCTCGTCATGTGGGACCTCCGGACGTACGACACCCGCGCGACCACGGCGGCGGAACTGACCGCGCGGATCCTCGGCGGCGTCAGGCCCGGCAGCATCCTGCTGATGCACGATCGGCCGGGCGCTGGCGCCGAGGCGATGATCGAGGCGCTGCCGGGCGTCATCGACCGCCTGCGCGAACGCGGCTTCGACTTCGTGACCGCCGGAGGGGCCGCGGGAGACGCCGTCGCGGATGCGGCCGCGGCGCCATGAGAATCTGCGCACTCGTGCCCGCGTACAACGAAGCGGACGTCGTGGCCCGCGTTGTCACGGCCGCTCGCGCCCACGTGGCCGAGGTCATCGTGGTCGACGATGGATCGACCGACGGCACGGGCGAGCGTGCGGAGACGGCCGGCGCGCGGTGCATCCGGATGCCTCGCAACGGCGGCAAGGGCGCCGCGCTGCGGGAAGGCCTCTCGCGGATCGCGCCCGGCGAGTTCACGCACGTCCTGTTTCTCGACGGCGACGGCCAGCATCGCCCGGAGGACATTCCCGCGCTTGTGGCGTGCGCCGCCGGGACGGGCGCCGACATCGTGATTGGATCGCGGCCATTCGAACGGGCCGGCATGCCGCGCTCGCGCTACTTCTCGAACACCGTCGGCAGCCGCGTGACGTCGGCGCTGGTGGGACAGCCCATTCCCGACAGCCAGTGCGGGTTCCGGCTGATCAGGCTTGCGCCCCTCAAGGCGCTGCGGCTGCGCGCGCGGCGCTACGAATTCGAGATGGAAGTGCTGATCAAGCTGTGCCTCGCGGGCGCCCGTGTGGCTCATGCGCCGGTGGCGATCGTCTATGATGGGGGGCACGCCCGGTCGAAGATGCACCCCGTTCGTGACACGATTCGCATATGCCTGTGGTCCGTTGCCTTCCGCTACTTCGGCGCCTGACTCCGAAAACAGACCTGCTACCTTTTTCGGCGAGGAGGAACCAGGTGTCTCGTCTAGCCGTCTGGCCCCGCGAAAAAGGTAGCAGGTCTGTTTTCGGGGGTCTGGGATCGCCAGGCTCCAGCCTGGCCGTCGGGATTGCGGTGGCGGTCGCACTCGCGATCCCCGTCCTGGCGCAGGCGCCGGCGGCCGGCCGCGGTGTGACCGCGCCCGACGGCACGTTCGACGTCATCTGGAAGGGCGCCGCGCAGATTGAGAAGCGCCACACGTCGGTGTGCGGCACGCTGACCGAAACGCGCGTGTCGCCGCTGCTCGCGCGGCCGCTCGTGCTGCGCGGGACGTTCTGCCTGGCCGGCACCGACCGGTTCCGGCTCGACTACACGGAGCCCGAAGCCGTCCGCATCATCTACAGCGCCGGCACGCTCAGCGTGACCACCGATGGCGGCCGCACGACCGAAGCGTTCGACGTCGGCACGGCCGTCAAGCGGACGCGCGACTATTTCGGCGGGCCGGGGGCGAAACGGAATCTCGAACACGACTTCTCCATCCAGGCGGCGCAGACGCCCGAGAAGTACACGCTCGTTCTCTCCGCGGCCGCCGGCCGGATCGCCCGCAGCGTCAGCCGGATCGCCGTGGATCTGGAGAAGACCGGGTTCCTGCCGACGCGCCTCGAAATCCGCGGCAAGAGCGGCGTGACGAGCACCTTCGACATCCGCGTGACGGCGCTCGACGGCGCGATCGACCCGGGGCGGTTCGTGGCGCCCAAGCCGACGCCGAAGCCGGGCCGCGGGGGCCAGGCCCCGCAGCCCGGGCGGCCCGCGAAGTTCTGACAGCCCGAGCGAGACTGATCCCATGCCGACCGACATCGAGTCCATCCTGCCGCACCGGGCGCCGTTCCTCTGGATCGATCGCGTGCTCTCGGTGGAGCCGGGCGTGCGCTGCGTGGCGGTCAAGTTCATCGACCCCGCGGAACCGATGTTCGCCGGGCACTTCCCGGGCGACCCGATCATGCCGGGCGTGCTGCTGGTCGAAGCGGCCGCGCAGACCGCCGGCGTGATGCTGGGCGCCGGGGGGCGGCCCCAGGGAACGCAAAAACGCCTGGCCGGCATTTCGAAATTCAAGTTCACCAGAGCCGTCAGGCCGGGCGACACGATCGAGATCGAGACGAAGACGCTCGCCGAACTCGACGGCATCGCCCTCGTGTCGGCTGTCATCACGTGCGCCGGCGAGACCGTGGCCACCGGCGACCTGTCCGTGTCCGCGAAATGAGCCTGCGCGATCGACTCGGGAGCGGCCGCCGCGCGCTGCGCGAGGTGTTCTGGCGGCTGATGCACGAGGGGCTGGCGCCAGGCCCGGCCGCCGCCGCCGTCGCGCTCGGCGTCACGTTCGGCATCATCCCGATCTACGGCTTCCAGGCCGTCACCGCGGTGGCGCTCGCCACGGTGCTCGGCCTCAACCGGCCGCTGACGCTCGCCGCCACGTTCATCAACAACCCGCTGCTCCAGCCGTTCCTCGTCGTCGGGTCGATTGAAATCGGGTCGCTGGTCCTGCGGGGCTCGATGGTGCCGCTGTCCGCGGCGTCGTTCACGCCCGCCGAGCTCGCGCGGCTCATCCTGCCCTGGTTCGTCGGCAGCGTAGTCATGTCCGCGATCCTGGGCGCGGCGGCGGCCGCCGTGACGTTTGGCGTGGTTGCCCGCTTCTCCCCGACGTATCGCATCGCCCGGGAGCGCGAGCGGGCCTTCCGCCGCTGGCTGGCGGAGCGCTACCAGGGAACGTCGCAATACGCCAGGGGCTTCGTCCGGTGGAAGACGCGGCTCGACCGGATGTTTGCGCTGCTGCTCGCCGAGGATCTCGGCACCGGCCCCGTGGTCGATCTCGGCTGCGGCCATGGCACCGCGCTCTCGCTCGCCGCGTTCCGCGACCCCGGCCGCACGCTCCACGGCTGCGACCTCGACGCCGGCCGGATCGAGGCGGCGTCCATCGCGCTCGCGCCGTTCGACGCGCATCTGGCCGTGGCGGACATCCGATCGTTCCCGCTGCCCCCGGCCGGCCTCATCCTGATCCTGGACGTGCTGCAGTACATCCCGCCGGCCGACCAGCGCGCGCTGCTGCAGCGGTGCGCGGACGCCATCCTGCCAGGAGGGCGGCTGATCTTCCGGCTGCCCGACACGCGGCGCGGCGTCTTGACCTGGACGACGAAGATGCTCGACCGGATCATCCTGTGGATGGCGCGGTCGAAGGCCGCGGCCGAGCACACGCCGCCGCACGAAGCGCTGCAGGCCCTGCTGGACGCCGGCTGGAGCGTGGAGTCCCGCAGCGATCGCAACAGGCTGCCGCTCGCGCACGTGCTCACGTCGGCCCGCAAGCCGGGGGCCGCGTGATGATCGAACGCGCCCTCGGGCGGATCGCCGGCCTGACGCAGAAAGCTCCGTGGCTGGTGCTCGCGGCCGTGGCCCTGCTGACCGCGCTCGCCTGGCTCAATACCGGCCGCCTGCAGATGCGCACCGACCTCAGCGACATGATGGGGTCCGGCGCGCCCGAGACGCGGGTCGTGCGCCAGTTCGTCCAGGAGTTCGGCTACGGCAACCGCTTCTTCGTCGTCGTCGAGGATGGCGACGGATCGCCGGAGGCCGCCGAACGCATGGAGGCCGCCGCCGACCGGCTCGTGGCCGACATGACGTCGAGCCCGCTCTTCGCCGGCGCGCGCGCGGGGCTGTCCGAGGCCGAACTGCTCGGCATGGTGCGGTACTTCGTCGACAATTTCCCCGCGTTCGCCGATCCCGCCAAACGGGCCGCGCTGGCCGAACGCCTCAGCCCGGCCGGGGTGCGGGCGCACCTGCGCCAGAGCGCGTCGGGCATGCTCACGCCATTCTCGGCCATGGG
>Ga0334722_10002762_pt1 | contig 19461 bp, 9 predicted proteins | sample C3_bottom_MG_FD_207210 | JGI IMG/M metagenome (GOLD analysis project Ga0334722, IMG submission 207210) | Sediment microbial communities from Yellowstone Lake, YNP, Wyoming, USA - C3_bottom | ecosystem: Environmental > Aquatic > Freshwater > Lake > Sediment | place: USA: Wyoming | collected...
CTATTATTGAACGAGAAGGGAACCGCCTGGGACACGTTTATCGGGTTCGGAACGGTCCCGTGCGACTCGAAAGCGGGATCATAGATGCCGTTATTGTTCGAATCCACGAAAGCGTCGACGAAATAAGTATCGTAGGACAAGCTGGGTATAGCGAAAGTGCCCGAAGTCGAGACGAAGACGGTCTGAATGGGCGCGCTGTTGAAATTGCCGCGGAACAGTCTTACTATCCTGACCCCGCCCTGGGTTCCCGCGTAGACGATGTTACCGTGGATCTCCCCCATGCTCCCGCCGCTCATCTGGCCCGGGTCCATTATGGTGAGGGCCACGCCGGTGGAACCGCTCACGATGTAGTTCGGATTATAGGCGGTGGGCTCGCCCTGATCCGTCCGGTTGTTGCCGTTCAAGTCGATAACGGCCGACAACTGGTAACTCGTGGTCGGGTCAAGGAACCGCAGAGTGAACGGATAATCCGTAGTGCTGCCATTGACGGTGAAGCTGCTCTCAGCCCCGCAGTTTTTATTCCCGCCCTCTTGTTCGCATGCGCTGTTCCACGCCTGAACTTTGGCGGGCCCGGTCAGCGAACCGTAATAATGGACAACGCCGCTGAGAGAGCCGGTCGAAGGTGAAACGAGGGCCAGGTCCGCCACCACGGACGAGATGGCCGGGATATATATAGGCGTCATATTGCCGCCTGTGCCGTACATCCCCACCGGTTCGCCCTGCCCATCGTCGGGCTGCCCGTTGTGATTGATGTCCAGGAAGGCCACCATGTAGTAAGTGGCCCCTTCCATTATGCCGCCCCTGAAATATGTCCACGTCGTGGAAGCGACGTTATAGCTGGCGACCGAGACCATGGTGGAGTACAGAATGGAGTTAAAGTTCTGATCGGCCGCCCAGCCGACCCAGATCGTGCCGGTCGAGACAAAACCCTGGCCCGGGGTCGGGGTATAAGCGACGGTACCGGTGAACGTGGAATGACCGACCGCGCCCAGGCTGCCCGGGTCGGCGATGGCCAGGTTAACGCCGGTCGTAGTGGCGTTGGCGATCACGGCGACGGGGATCACGGAGCCGGACGGCTCAAGAGTGTTCTTCTGCGAGTCGTTATTCTCGTCCACGTAAGCGCGTATGATATAGTCGGTGGCCGGCGTCAGCAGGTTAAGAACATACGACTGGGAGGCCAGGTTGGCGGCCGTGGAGAATCTGACGACGGTAGCATCGTTGTTGCCGGCCGTCTGTTTTGCCGCCTCTATCCTTATAGTTCCGGTACGGCTGCCGCCATACGTGACGGTTCCGGACACGGAGCCCAAAGAGGGCTCGACCAGGGTTATGGTCAGATAAGAGCTTGTGACGCCGCCGCTGACCAGGAACTGCGCGGGCGTGGCGGTACCGCCGTAGATCCCGTAAGGTTCAAAGGAGTCCTGGATGCCGTTGCCGTTCACGTCCTTGAACGCCTTGAGATAGAAGTTGCCGTCCATAAGGCCCGTGAAATTAAAGCCGGAGCCCGTGACGGTGGACATGCGGACCGGCCATGTATTGGCGCCCAGGTTCTCGAATATCTGAACGATATTGGTTCCCGTCATGGAGCCGGAGTAAGTAAGGGTGCCGGTGATCACGCCGGCGAACCCGCCGGTGACGTCAAAACCCACGTCCACCGTGCCGGTCTGGCCGGAAGAATAAGAAGTGGGTTCTATGAGGTAAACGCCGGGGGTGTTAACCGTGTACTGTATCCGTGAGTTCAGGTTCCCGCCGCCGTCGTCGTCAAACGCGACGACGTCGCCGGAAGGCCCGACCAGGTACAGGTACGTATCGGTGACGGATCCGCCCTTGTTGGCGAAAATGGTGACCTGCGAACCGGGAGGCACCCTGCCCGCCCCGTAACCTACCAGGAACGTGTAAACATTGGTGAAATAACCGGGACCGCGGTCCAGGGCCTCGCAGCCGGAAGCGGAGATCACGGCGGTATAGGGAGTGCCGGCGGCCATAGGGGTACGGTCGCAGACCTTCAGGTCTATCCCGCTAAGCGTGTTGCCCTGGGTCATGTAGAGATCGAAGGGCCTGGCTATTCCCCCGTGGGTACCGGAGGGTTCGGTCCTGCGTTCCTGCTGGAAATTGTTGTTGAAGTCCCGGTAACCGCGCACATAATACGTGCCGTCGGTCAGGCCGGAGATTGTGTATGTATTAGGGGAAGTGGAGACTACGACATCCACCAGACTGGCCACGCCGGCGTCGGGAGTGGTCGAGACGCGCACGTGATACAGGCCGCCCGTGGAAGAATCCACGGCGTAAACTATGCCCGTTATGCTGCCGCCCGCGGAAACGTTGACCGGAGACGCAAGCATGACAGGCAAACTGCGGTTAATGCCCCAATCCACCGCCTTTACCTTATAGTACAAGGGGAGCCCGGACGGAGGAGCGGTGTCCACATATGAGGTCCCGCTTACATAATTGCTGTTGCCGGTGAGCGCGGTGGTACCGTTAGTGGCGAACGCGGTGAACGTCCCCCTGTAGACGGTGTAGCCCAGCAAATTGATGGAGGCCGAGGCGTTCCACGTCAGGCTCACCTGCTGGAAGCCGGGCGTGGCGACCAGCCCGGTGGGCGCGGCGGGAACAGCGGTACTGCGGACGATGGAGATACTGGGCGCGGAACCCGTGGTGAAGGGTCCGGTAACTATGCTGGTATCCTCATAGGAACCCAATATGCCGTCCGCGTTGTGGTCCACGAAGGCCCTGAGGTAATAAGCCGCGGAAGTGGAAAGTCCCGTCAGATAAAAAGACTGCGTGGCGCTGCCCGAAAGGGCCAAAGCGATGGGGGTGATCATACCTGACGTCAGCGACCTCTGCACGGTTATATTGCCGGTCATGAAGCCGGGATAGCTGACGGTCCCGTGTATGGAATTAGCCGAGGCGCCGTTGGTGGTCGTGCTGACCACCGACGAATAGTCGCTTGCCGCCTGTTCCGAGCGGTTATAAGAGAATGCCCTGTAAAAATATGTGGTGCCGGGGGTGAGCCCCATGTCGGTATAAGCGGTCGTGGACGAAACCGAGAAGGTGCTGTAAACGACGTTATATACGCCGTCGGTGCTTCTTTCCAGGACAAAGCGGCGCCCCGAGCCGGAAACGCTGAACGACACGCCGGAGTCGGTAACGCCGGCGACCGTGAGCCCGGGCGCATTTGTCTTTGTATATATGCTGGAAGACGAATAGACCGCGGGGCTGTCCCCCGCGGTATTGCGCGCGAATATTCCCCTTATAGTGCCGGAGGTGTTGGCAACGCCGACCGTTTCGTCATAATAGACGGTATTAGCCGGCAGGGTCGCCTTGATATCCCCGGTGTTCATCCCGATCAGGAAATAATTATTTTCCGTGGGGACGTCGTTCCACGTCCACCGTATCGTAGCCGTATCCAGGGCCGTACCGACAAAAGCCGTAGGCATATCCGGGACCGGGGTGGCGGACATCGTTATATCCGCCTGCGCGGTGCCGTTAGCGGAAACGACTATGCCGCTGCGGCTGGTGGAGAATCTTTCGCAGCTGTTCGCGTCGCAGTCCCACTGGCCGTTATCGTTCGTGTCCAGGAACGCTTCCACCGAGTAATCCTCAGCCGGTAAAAGAGTGCCCACGCTGTACCAGACTTCGTTAACGCAATTGGCCCAGTTGCACGGCTGGACGAAGTAGCCGGCCTTGTTCTCGGGGACAAAAGAACTGCCTGAGATGCCGTGGCCGGCCCGCACCACGACCTTGAGGCCGTACGGGATGCTGCCCAGGTCTATGCGGCCGTATATCTGGCCCATGTCCCTGATAGTGATAGTGGACGATATATTGGTAACGGCGTTGGAGGCAATGGACACCGTCGTGGCGTTAGTGCTCATGGCTATGTACGCGCCGGGCGTCCCTTTATAACCGAAGGGTTCGGGGCCGTCGGGCAGACCGCTGTAGTTCATGTCCTTGAAAGCCTGCACGTAATAATTGGCGGGACCGGGCACGTTCATTATGGTGAAATTGGACGTTCCCTGGGTGAGGACGTTCGTGGCGACGGGGGCCCCGCCGCTCAGGTCGGAGAACAGCGCCACGACGGTGTTGCCGTACTGCTGCGTCCCGGTATAGCTGATGGTGCCGGTAAGGGTGCCGGTGCCGGCATAAACGACCGGAACGACGGTAGTAAAACTGAACGAAGTCGGGTTCAGCTGCACGTTCGAGGCGCTGGTGAAATTCTCCGCTTCCACCGTGTACTGCGTTCCGGTAGAAAGAGGCACCCCGTCCATCGTTATCCGGTAAGTGCTGCCGTACAGGTTGCTGAAACCCGTAAGTTTCCAGTTCTGGTAATTATTCGCTGTCGTCCTGAACTTAAGGTAAGGCGACAAACCGCCCGTCGCGGCTGAAAGATAGGAGGGGTAGACCGGCTCGTCGAAAGTGACATCTATAGACCCAATACCAGTGGGCACACCGGTCTCTCCATTGGAGGGGACCGTGGCGGTTATATACGGCGCGGGATCGAGGCGGACCGTGCGCATATCCCACCCCGTCATATCGCTGGCATTATTGTTGGCGAAATACACGCCGGTCACATAGCCCTGGCCGGTAACGGTATCCAAAGCGACAGCGGTCGGCTCATAGCCGTAAGGCTGTTCGCTTTTGGAGCTCGAGAGCAGCTCAAGGGCCGGACTGTATTTCAGCAGGATCGGATAATCGGAACCTCCGTAATTATACGAACCGAGCGTGTAAACATTACCGGCGCCGCCCACGGCTATCGCGGATCCCTGCGCATAATACGGACTTGAGAAGGAATGCTCCGCAAGCTGGACCAGCGCCGGGGAATACTTCACCGTCAGAATGCTCGTATTGCTGGTGCTGGCGGCCAGATAGACGTCATGCGTTACCGGGTCCACGGCCAGCTTCTCCCCCGTGGCGTGCTCTTCCACGTAGGCGCCGGAATACGAGACGGAAGAAACAAAATTCAGGTTCGACACGTTCAATTTGGCCGTCACAAAATAAGTCGCGCCGCCTATCAGCGAATCGCCGGTGATATACACGAAACTGTTATCGTAAGCTATGCCCCGGCCCTCGTCATGGCCCCCGGCGTTGAACGCCGCCGAAGAGAGCTGGATAAGATCCGCGTCGTACTTCACCACCTTGTAATCATCGTTACTGCCGCCCTCGCCCATATTGGAACCTATCACAAAAACCTGTCCGGGAACGTTCAGCGCGATATCCCTGGCGCTGGAATCTCCGGGCAGCACGACCGAAGAGACCATGACCAGAGCGGGAGTATATTTAACGGTCACGAACCCCGTGCCATCACCCTGCCCTGCCACATATACGCCGTTGGAATTTGCCGCGACGCCCATGAAAGACACTCCCGCGAGGGTGGCGGAAGACATCACATTACCGAAAGAATTATATTTTACGATAAGCCCGTTCATAGAGCCGGAGGCGGAAGATATGCCTACCGCGTAAATATTGCCCGTAGCCGGGTCCCGCGCTATGTCCGTGCCCTGATCCTGATCGCCGCCGTCATAATTGACGCCGCCCTGCTGGTAGAAATCGCCGGAGAAAAGACCGCCGGCCTGGGCTCCGCCGCCGGACATCGTTATCTTCTGGGCATAAACGCTGGAAGATATAACGACGCCTACGACATAATCATTCCCCGCCTTGACGGCGAAAGCGTTATGCCGCGAGGTGTCCGTGGGAAATCCGCTCATAAGCGGGCTGGCGGGGACGACAACCTGGCCGCCGTTGGACATCACGACCGCGTTCACCGCTTTCTGCAGATCGCTGTTCCCGTACTGGTAGGCCAGAACGAAAGTGCCGCCCTGCCCGGCGGTAAGGACCATATCATCGCCGTCCAGAGTGAGGAATGGGAACTGCGCATATCCCGGGGTAAGGGAGTCGACCATCTGGTTCCATACCAGCCCGGTTCCGTTCGGGTCCACCAAAGCCGCGTGAATGACCGCGTTCGGGTTCACATCCTCCGCCCAGGCCACAACGACGCCGCTTGACGTACAGACCGCGTTAAAAGCGCCGCGATCGCCCGTCATCGCATGGTTGGAGTTAAGATACATGTTGGTCGTTACCGTGACCGGCCAGTTCGGCAGGAGCGTGCCGCCGGCGTTTATCCTGATGGTATTGATACCCTGGGTAATGGAATCCACCCAGACTATGTACGCTCCGGACGAACCGTCCTGGAACACCGAAAGTCCGGGGCGTCTGTTGTCGCCGACACGCGCCGTTACGCCCGAATACGACATGGTCCAATTAACCGTACCGCTGGCATCTACGCGGCGCGCGTTCAAAGTGGTGGTACCGGTGCTTTCATAGACTATAATGGCCCCGGGCAGAGACTGTCCGCCGCCGGCCGGAGAAGCCGTAATAGCTGAGTACCGGTATGAGCCCAAGGGGAAAGTCAAGCCGGTGTTAAACCCGTCACCCGGGAACGCCAGGGTCCCGTTAGTAAGGTCCAACATCTGCAGATATGTCTGCATATCGGGACCGACAGCCTTACTCCAGACATAAAAGGCCTGGCTGGGACCTATTTTGGACATATTATTGCCGGTGTCGCAACCGGCGGAAGATGTCGGCGTCAGCAGCACGGGGGCCCACCTCACGGTGCCGTTATCGGTAATGCCCTTGGCATAGCAATTGCCGTCACTGTTCTCCTGGTACGCCACCGCAAAACCGCCCATACCGTCACCTATAAAATTGGCCGAATCAGCGTCGGAATTACCGCCCGCTGTTATGTCAAAGGCCGCCGTAACAGGGGTGCCCCATACAAAACCGCCGTCCGCATTGGCAAGACGGTGCGCCATAATATGGTACTTCTGGCCGGGATACCCCTGGTTTTCCTGCGCCCAGACGACATAGGCGTCTCCGTTCGGCGCCGGAATGAAAGCGATATTATCGCCGGTACCGGCGAAAGCCGAGTTGGTCACGTTCACTCCCCCGAAACTGCCGGTGGGCCATTGGGCTTGCGCCGCCGTAACGGCGGATGCGACAAAGAATGCCGCCGCCAGAAGCTGGAATAAATTATTTTTTATCTTTTGCATAGCAGTATATCTCCAAAATGATATGGCTTATAAATTACACCCCGCAAATCTTATCCCCGCCGATGTCCTTTCGCCGTTCTTCGTCAACCGCAGCCTGGAACTCCCCCGATGCGACCTTAAGAAGTCCCGTGATCGCCGTCAATACTCGTATGTAACGCCCATCAGGTAGCTGAACATGGCGAAACTGTACTTATAGAGCTTTTCATACTTCATATTCGAACTCTGGCGCCCGTACTGCATGGAGGCGTTCAGCTTGAAATTCCTGGCTATATCGTAAGAGGCGTCGGCGGCCGTAGTAAGTTCGTTGATATAGATCTTCCCGGTCTTATAAAGCCCGCTTTCGTTCTGCACCAGCCTCTTGGAATAACCCGTCCTGTTCCAACCCAGGCCCAGGCGCGCGTCCCAGAACCGCTTCTCACCCGCCAGCGGCGTCCTCAGGGAAACGCTCAGGCCCGTCAGGACCTTGCCGTAACTGTAGTAATCCTTTATGAATTTGGTGTTCTGCGCGTCATAATTGTTCTGGTTCGAATCGTTCATGACATAACCCAGGGTCAGGCCCGGCGTCAGCGTTCTACCGTTCGCCAGCTTCCTCGGGAACCGCCAGCCGAGGTCGGCGGAAACCACGCTGTCGCTCCTCTTAGTGCCCTTGAACTGCCCGGCCTCGTCCACGATATGCTGTTTGGCGTAGTCGCGCAGAGTGTAGCTGACGGAAGCGTCGCCAAGGGATTCCCAGGGCATTTTAGCGTTGCCGGCGGCATAAAAATTGTTGTTCATCGAATTCAGGGTATGGTCGCCGGCCATTTCCCTGGCCAGGCTGCCGTCCGCGGCCCCGATCTGCGATTCCAGCGACACGTAATTATGGAACCTTATGTTATAGATATCATAGCCGGCACGGACCGTGAAGGGGTCGCTGTATTTATATTCCCCCTCTATGGAAAAACCCGGACGCTTATAGTCGAAAAGACCGTCGCCCCAGGCCTCATCCTTGGTTTCCTTCAGGTATTCCCTCTTGTACGCCACTTCGGGCTTTATCTTTAAAAGAGGGCTGGCGGAATAGACGCCCTTTACGGCCACCCTGTGGTCCATGAGCGCCTGGAACAGCGTTCCGCCGCCGGCCAGGTCGGTTACCTGTTTAGCCCCCTGGTACTTGCCGCTGTACAGGGGCATAAGGGTGAAGTCCGGCGAGAACTTCACCGACGCCGCGGCGAGAAGAGAGGCATTTCCCGCCAGTGCGCCTTCGTTCTTTTCAAAAAAATACTGCCCGCCCATAAGGGACGCGTTATAGTAAGGGGTGATCTCATAAGCTGCGAGCGGCTGACGGCCGGCGGCGAGCAGCAATATAGCGAAAAAAAGCGTTCTAATAACAGTTCTGTCGTCCGCCATGCCCATATATTCCGTTAAACCGCTAAGCTTCATTCCCGCCTCCTCTAAATATATAAATCCTCAATATGACGACGCCCCGTTTACCTGATGAGCCCCGACTGTATCAGGGTCTTGGGTTCGATGACCAGGTCTATCTTCCTTCCGCTGAACAGGCTGCAGGTGACCACCTGCTCGAAATTCCATTTCAGCAGGGTTTCCTTATAAGAAACGCCGGTGCGCGCGCCGTCGAAATCGGCCAGGGAGGCGACCTGCCCCTCGTCGTTGACTATATAGTTATCGTACTGCTCCCAATAGGTGCCGGTGCCGTAGGTGAGCTTTATCTTGTCGTGCAGAACGGTCCCGTCGGGGCTCCGGTCGGCGTTCTGTCCGGGAAGGGTCGTGGTAAGGGCTCCGGCGTCGTTTATATATTTGTGCAGGGCGTCCTGCTCCGTACCGTCGTCCTTGAAGTAGGCCTGGATACCGGTCCCGATAGTGCCGTTATAAGCCGTGACCCCGGCGGCGGGCTGCCAGGTATTAAAGGTCACGCCGTTATACCTTATATAGTAGTTATCGAACAGCGTCTTATAGTACGCCCCCGAAACGCCCACATACTGGTTCAGGGAAGAATCAAAGTAGGAAGCTACGTCGTCGTTGGTCACGCTGTTGGCGTTCACGTTGACCTGGTGTCCGCCCGACGCCAGCTCTTCAACCTTATCGGTGAGGTTGGACCTGGCGGTCTCATAAGACGTCAGGTAGTACCGGCACGCGGCGCCGGCGCAGCCGCCGAGCTGGCTGAGAGCGTCGTTCAGATCGGTCGGGAGATCGGTGTTGAAAGTGCCCTTATAGTAAAAATAGTTGAAGCTGCCGCTCCGGTCGTTCAGAACCACCAGTTTGAACTGGTTGGCCGAGGGGCGCACGATGTACTGCTCCAGGCGCACCCTTTCCCCGAACACGTCTATCATGCTCTTGCCCAGCTGGTATTCGGAACGCTTCATTTCCTCGGACGCGGCCGCCATGACCTGGTCCTTCGTCATATCCAGCGCGACCTCGCTCTTCAGGCCGGCCTGGTTCTCCTCTCTGCGCTGGGTACGCCCTTCCCCTATCGTCTGCACCTCCCCGATGCCGCGCTCGTCCACGTTCACGTGTTGCCCGTCCTTGAGCAGCGACTCGTTGCCGGCGTTGTCGCTCACGGCCAGCAGCCCGGTCACAAGGTCCACGGACGTCTGACGCCCGTCGGTCTCTACCTCGAACTCGGTTCCGCGCACGGCGCAAACCGCGCTGGGAGTGCGCACCTCGAATTTTCTCTGGGCCTTTCTAACCCAGGCCTTCAGCATCCCGAATCCGAGCTTTATAGTGGTGTTGACGCCGCCGGCCCCGTCGGCGTCGAGCGTGGCGGAAGCGGAAGAGCCGATGTCCACGCGCGAACCATCTTCCGTGTATATCCGCGCCTTACCGCGCCAATTGGTCTTTACGGAATCCCCGGCGGCCAGTTTCGCGCCGCCCTCCACCTTCTCCCACTGTTCGGTCCCCTGGCGTTTGACTTCCACTTTGCCCCAGGTGTCGGTGATCTTGGCCGCGCTGGAAAAAACTTCCAGGCCGCAGAGCAGGACCAGCGTGACGAGGAGAGAAGAGATACGGCGTATTGAAGATCGAACCGCGGGCGTACACCGCAGCGGCGGTTTCCCCCACACCGGGGATCGGGAAACAAAAGTCTCCCGGAGCGGACCCATATCCGATATGGTTTGACAGGTCATGGAAAGTCCCCCATTAAAATACTAAAAAAAATCGCGACGCCTTGCTATCGCGTCCCGGTACATCATATGCGGCATTACCATTATATATCAGTGGAACCCCGAATTCAAGCGCAAGCACATGTGATTTAGGATACACTTGAACGCGTAAAACTTGACAAAAATCAAGATTTCAGCCTTTAACGTCGTGAATTTGACGGATTTACGGGTCTTCTACTTCGCCACGTTCTTAAGATAGCCTTCTATACTTTCTTTTTGGGAGGACGGGTAGCGCTCCTGAAGCGACTCCATGACCTTTTTGCGCAGTTCGGCGGGCGGGGTATAATCCCCCGGTTTCGGGAGTTTTACAGGCGAAGCGTCGAGACCGGAAGATGGGCGCGTGAACAAGCCGGAAGGCCTGGAGGAGGAGTCCATGCCGGCCCCGGCCGATCTCATCTGCTCGAGCATCTCGTCCAGGTCCTGGTTCCCGGATTCAAGTTCTTCGAGGGCTCTCAGCTGCTCTTCACCGGCCGGTCTTATGTTTTTAGCGGAGAACGCCTCCACGGCCTTCAGCATATGCCCCCCGGCTTTTTCAAGCTTCTCCGTCAGGCGTCCCGCCACCGCGCCCGAATAGCCGCGGGCTATCAGGTCCGCCAGCGCGGCGCTTTCCTGCCTGACCTTTTCCTGCCTTTCGGCGGCCAAGGGGAATGGCGCGAGGTCGGCGGGTTCGAGTAAAGCGGGGTCCGACTCCAGCCGCGCGATGCGGTCAAGCCCGCTTCTGACCTCCGTCTCGGCCGCCCGCAACGCGGGGCCGCAGGGTACGCAAGTGCTTTTCGCGAGCTCCGAGAGAGCGTTCTCCAGGGACACGCGCGCGGCCCCGAGATCCCTGACTTTTAAATTTTCTCCGGCTTTCATGACCGCGGGGGTTGCGCCCGGCGCCTCTTTTGCGACCGGCGGCAGACTTTTCGCGATAGCGTCCAGGGCGGCCGGCAATTCGGACAAAAGAGCGGCGCGCGCCTTCTCGGTTTTAACGAGCAGGGCCTCGCTCAGCTCCCTTCCGGCCGCCGTCTCGGCGCTTTGCGCCTCGTACAGCGCCTTCCAGCGCCCGGACAGTTCGGAAACTTTCCGGGTCTCTTCCTGCCCCCCGCCGGCGGAAGCCTGGTAGTCCGCGTACTCCTCCATAACGCGCCGCATCTGAGAAAGCTTTTCAGCCAGCTTCGCGGCCAGCGACGAAGCCTTCGCCGCGTCCCTGTTTTTTATGGCGGAGGCCAGTTCTCCGGCGGCCTGAAGGGCGCTCCCGGCCGGCAGGGAGAAGGTCTTGCCGTCGGACTTCCGCGGCGGACGGTCTTTAAGCAGGTCCTGGATCCTGGCAAGCTCCGCGCTTATCTTCTCGAGCGTCCTTTCGAGCTTGCGCCACTCCTCTTCCCCGCCGGGCGCGCCCCGGGACAGTTCGCCGGCCATATCCGACGCGTTCCTGGCCATTCCTTCAAAGCCGAAAGCCGACGAGCGGGCGCTTTCAAAACGCAGGGCGGCCTCAAGACCGCGCTCGCCCGCTTCCAGCGAATTCCTTAAAGCTTCATGCGTCCTGGCCGCCTGGGCCGCGCGGCCCGGGCCCGCCAAGGTTTCAGGAACGGCCTTTTCGCGCGCCGTCCTGGCGCCGTAGGCCATGTCGTCCTTGAACAGTTCGTAGCGCGCCAGCGTCCCTGAGCCCAGGTAGGGGTCGCCGACGAGCTCCTTTCCCAGCTTGCCGGCGGCCTCCGAGATCTTATTCCAGGCGTCGGCGTAGGCCGCCATTTCACCGGCCGTGAACGCCCGGTCCTTTGCCAGGTCGGATATGATCCCGTTCTCCCGGTCTTTAAGTCCGCCCACCTCCTTTCTCAGCGCGTCAAGCCCGGCGTAAGCGGAGGCGTGGCGCGCGGAAAAATCGGTGACCTTGATCTTAACCGATCCGCTTTTGGCGCAAACGCCCGATGGCGCGCGGTCGCAGGCTGAAAAATAAAACTCCGCCTCCGACCCGTCCGGCAGATCATAGAGCTCAAGCGCGGTCTCTCCCGAAAAACGCCGCGCCGAAAGTTCCGGAAAGACCTTTACGCTTTTATCGAAAGAGAGTTCGGCGGCCGCTTTGCCGCCGGCCCGCACTTGCCGCAGGAGCCGTATTTCCCTGAGGCCGATATCGTCGGAAGCCTCATATACGGCCGTCACTTCCTCCTCGGGCGCGGATTCCAGGCCGCCGAACGCCGGAGACAGGACCTCCACGGCCGGCGCCTGGTCGGTCAGAACCCTTATGAAGTGCGGGTCGGAGGTTTCATTTTCTCCGTCCGCCGTTTTGAGCGAAAGCCTGTATGAAACGTCCTCCGCCGCCGTAAACTCGGCCTTCAGCCGTCCGCCGCCCGCGGCCCGGAGCGGCAGTTCCGCCGCGCCCGCGAAGACCAGGACCGCCGAAAACGGCTTTCCGGCCGCCGCTCCCGAAACCGTTACAAGGCTCCCGGCGAGAACCTCGTTCTCGGAGGGCAGATACGGGTAATTTGTATCTTTTTCACCCGCATAGGCCGGGGATTTGATCGAAAAAATGATATCTTCAAGGGCCGGCGGCTCGACCGCGCTCAGGCGGTAAACGCGGCTTTGCAGATCCTTATATTTCAGGCGGTAGGACAGGTCCGCCCCCAGCGCGGCGCCGGCATAAACGAACCTTCCTCGGCCGGCCGCGGTCATGAAGCCCCTGGTCCAGGGAGCGCCGGCGCCGCGAAGCAGCAGGACGGGGTCGCCTTCGCCGCCATTTTTAAAGGCCGCTTCTATCCTGAAGGGACGCCCGCGCATTATTTCGGCATTACCGGGCCTGATCTCCAGCACGTCCTCCAGCGGGCGCAGGGCCAGCGGGCGTAAGACCCAGTAGAACGCGGTCGGGTCGCTCCAGGCGATGACAGCCGCGGCGCAAAGCCCGGATAAAAGCCGCACCAGACGCGCCGCCGGGAAAGCGTTCTTAAAGGAAATAAAGGCCGGGCGCGGAGCGCCCCTGAGAAGGCCCGCCGCGTCCTCGAGGTGGCGCCGCGCGAAAGCCGCGGAGGCTCCGGGCGGCAAAGCGCCTTTCGACAGGTCCAGGGCGGAGAGCAGCCGGCCCCTCAGTTCCGGAAGGTCCGCTTCGGCCAGCGAGGCGAAGCGCTTCAGGCGCAAACCCGGCAAAAATTCGGCAAAACCGGCTCCCAGCCTCCACAGGAGCCAGGCGGCCGCGAATGCGGTGAAAAGGAGCCGCTGCTCCCGCGTCATGCCGAAAAGCGAAACCGCCCCGGCCGTGATCGCGGCCAGCCACAAAGCCCCGGCCGCGCAATCGACCAGAACGCCGGCCGACCGCAGGCAGAACCAGGCCGCGCGCCAGACGTTGATCCTGTTTTTTATATTTTCAGCCGGCATAATTGAAAATTCACGACTCAACTCAGCAAGCCCAATTATATAATAATTGGCCATCTGCGAAGCGCAATGCGGAACAGGCGGAACGAAACAATTCGGCGGGAAGGACGCGCGGCGTCCGGGATGGAGCCTGAGCAAGTTATTGAATTATGCTAAAATATCTTCAACAATATGCCCAAGCCCCGCGCCCTTGACGAATCCCTCGCCCGCATAAACCAGGACATAAACGGACTTATGGACGGCGTGGACAAGGCCGTCTACGACCACGGCAGGAACAATTTCAATTTCATGGGTAAAGCGGTCAGGTCGCGCTTCACTCTTTTATTGGGAGACGCCCTCGGCCTTGAGCGCGGCGCGGCCGAACGCATAAGCGCCGCCGCCGAACTCATCCACACAGCCTCACTGCTGCACGACGACTGCATCGACCGGGCGGCGCTCAGGCGCGGACTTCCAACCCTTAACACGACCATGGGGATGAACACCGCCATTCTGGTGGGCGACATGGTTGTCTCTTTCGCTTTCGAATACGCCGGCAGGATAACCGCCGATACGCCGTCCAACCTGGTCAGGGCGGTGCGCAGGATGACGGAAGGCGCCCTCCTGGAAGAGAACCTGCGCTTTAAGAAGATCTCGGCAGCCGAGGCGGAACGCATTCTGGCGCTCAAGACCGGGGAACTTTTCCGCTGGTGCGCGCTTACCGCCTGCCACATGGCCAAACAACCCGGACTCTATGAAGCCTGCGGGACTATCGGCAGCGAGACCGGAGTTATCTTCCAGATCATAGACGATGTCCTGGATTTCGAGGGCAAAGCCGGCCAGACCGGCAAGGACGCTCTTAAGGATATTACGGAGGGCAAGACCACGCTGCCGCTCATCCTGGCCCTGAACGACCCGCGCTTCGCCGGGCAGATAGAGACCGACCTGGCCGACCTGAAAAAAGGCGTGAACGGCGACATGGCCCCGGCGCTGCGCATCGCGGCCCTCATAAAGGACAACGGCTTCGCCGCCGCAGCCAGGGCGGCCGCCGCCGAAAAAACGCGGTCCCTTGATAAAGAGATAGCGCGCCTCCCGGTACAGGCCGCCGCCGCGGCCTTCAAAGACTACATCCACGCCCTGTCCTCCAGGACGCAGTAAAACCCGGTCTTAAATTTCCTTTTTATCGCCGCATCACGCCGGCAGGTTTGCGCCCGGTATTTATATTTGCGTTGTCACTGTTTTTTTTATAGATTATAAGGGTATTTCCCGCCAAACTGCCGGCGGGTCCGCTGTAAGGCGGAAAAAATTTCAGGAGGACATGACATGAAGACAAGGACGTTCTTAGTGAGCCTGCTTTCGGTTTTTATGGCGCTGGGCGCCGTTTCCTGCAACAAAAAAGCCGTCAAGAACGCCGACGATCTTAAGTCCGACATGACGACCGACATCTCCGCCAACCCCGACATGAGCGAAACCGACGCCGCCACGGCGGAAGGCGACATACGCAGCGGGGAGTTCGTCTCCCAGGCCACCATCCAGCCCATTTATTTCGATTTTGACAAGTACGGCCTTTCCGACGCGACCAGGCAGACCCTGCAGAAGAACGCGGAAACCATCAAGACCCATAAGGACTGGGTCGTGCTGGTCGAAGGTCATTGCGACAGCCGCGGGACCGTGGAATACAATCTGGCCCTGGGCCAGAAAAGAGCGAAAGAAGTCCGCGATTATTATACCCGCCTCGGCGTGCCGGAATCGGCCATCGGCACCATCTCCTACGGCAAGGAAAAGCAGGTCTGCGAAGAAGAGACCGACGAATGCTGGGCCAAGAACAGGAAAGCCGACACGAAAGTGAAGGCGCAGACGAAATAACATGACAAACACCCTGAAAACAGTCTTTACTCTCGCCTTGTTCATCCCCCTCTGGGGCTGCGTCGCCACTCAGCAGGACATGCTCCAGATGCAGAGCCAGATGGACGACCTGAACACCAACATCAACAACATGCAGAAGAACCAGGCCGACCTCGCGGTCAAGATAGACGCCCTTTCCACCAGCCTTAACGCCTATTCGGAAACCCTTAAAGACAACACTTCCCAGATGACCCGCCTTTCGGGCCGCTTGGACGAACTGGACGCCATGATGAACAAACGCGTCAACGCCATCGGGGCCAGCATAAAAAAACAGCAGGAGGACGTGGAGTCGGCCCTGCTGCCCGCCAAGCTCTATAACGACGCCTACAACGCCTTCCTCAATAATAATTTCGACAGCGCCGGCACGGGCTTTCAGACCTATCTGAAGAAATTCCCGGGAGGAGACCAGGCCGAGAACGCCTACTATTATCTCGGTGAATCGCTTTACCTTAAGGAAAAATGGCAGGACGCTGCGCTCAGCTACGCCATGATCCTGGATAAATTCCCGAAGTCTTCCCGGATCCCGGCGGCCAGGCTGAAATACGCCCTATCCATACTTAAATTCCCGGAAGATAAGAAAGCCGAGGCCCTGAAATACCTGGAGTCCATCACCAGGGACTATCCCAAATCGCAGGAAGCCTCCACGGCCAAGGTCTATATAGCCAAACTGAAACAACCCGCCAAGACCGAACCCGCCAAGCCAAAGGCGAAAGCGGAAGCCGTTAAACCCAAAACTGAAAAGAAGTAACCATCGCAGACGATGAGGCCTTCCAGTCCGATGAAAAAAGTCCTGCCGGCGCTCTTATTGCTCAGCTTTGTCCTGACCGCGGCCGCGCAGACCGACGTTTATATCGGCCTGGCGGCCGGCAAGGAATACAAAAAAACCGGCCTGGCTTTGTCCATGTTCCTCCCGGCCAGGCCCGATAAACCCGAAGACCTCGAGATCGCCGGGGAATTCCGCGACATCATCCGCGCGGACCTCATGTATTCCCGCTATTTCGACGTTAAAGAAGAACCGCTCTCTCCCGCCAACCTGTCCACCGGACCGGAGGCGCTGAAATTCTGGAAAACGCTGGGCGCCGCCTGGTTGGTGAGCGCCAAGGCTTCGCGCGGCGAGAAGGTCTGGACGCTGACCGCCCGCCTGCACGACCTGGAAAGCGGCAAGACCGTTCTGGAGAAATTCTACCAGGGGGAGCCGCGCGCCCTGCGCAGGGCCGCCCACCTCTTCTCCGACGAGGTCATCCTGCGCGTGACAGGCAGAAAGGGCCTGGCCCACTCTAAGATAGCTTTCTCCAACAACTCCTCGGGCGCCAGGGAGATCTACTCCGTGGACTATGACGGCGAGAATCTGACCAAGCTGACCAGCGACAGGTCCATAGCGCTGCTGCCGAGGTGGTCCCAGGACGCCTCCCGGATCTACTATACCACCTACCGCTACGGAAACCCGGACATGTTCGAGATAGACCTGAAAGCCGGGAAGATCCGCCCTTTCACCACCTTCCAGGGGCTGAACATCCCCGGCGGCTTCTCTCCGGACGGCGGCACCATGGTCATGACCCTTTCAAGGGGAGACGACCCCAACATCTTCAGCCTCAACGTGGTCACGAAGGAATTGAAAAAGCTGCTCAGCCGTTTCGGGGTCAGCTCTTCCCCGACTTACGCCCCCGACGGCAAACAGATAGCCTTCATCTCCGACAGGGCCGGCAACCCGCAGATCTTCGTTATGGACCTGGAAACCAAAAAAACCCGCAAGCTCACCCGTATGAACTGGTGCGACTCCCCGAGCTGGTCCCCCTCCGGGGAATGGATAGTTTTCGCGGGCAGGGAAACCGTGAAAGAAAAACTCAATATTTTCCTGACCGACCTTACCGGCAGCCAGGTCCGCCGCCTTACGAACAACAGCGGCGACAATGAAGACCCTTCCTGGTCCCCGGACGGCAGGTTCATAGCGTTCACGTCCAACCGGAACGGCAGGCGCGAACTTTTCATAATGGATTCGGACGGTTCGGCCCCCCATCCCCTGACCGATCTGAAAGGCAAGACCTCCACTCCCAACTGGAGCCCGTAATATAATACCGGCGTTGCGGCCAGGTGACAAAAATATCGCCCGGGCAGCTGCCGGGCGATATTTTATTCATGAGGAGCGAAAGGATCTCAGGAGAAAAAACCTTTCAGCCAGGCGAAGAACCCGGCCTGACCGGAGGCGTCTCTGGCGGACCTGAGCCTGAAGGCTTTGGACTCTTTGACGATGCGGCCCACCTCGGAATCAAAAAAAGAGAAAAAATCCGCACCGAGCCGCTTGCGCCGTTCGGAAAGGACGCTGGGACTTATCACGTCCTCCACCGCGAAGTATTCGGAGCCGCAGAAAGACTGGATATATGGATTTTCCATGAACTCCCGCACCGCGTCGTCGTCGGAAAGGTTCGTTACCAGTTTAACCGTCAGAAGGCCGCATATCAGGCGGGAATCCTTGGCGGGGCGGCCATAACCCTTGGCGAAATACCTGCTATACAGCTCGTCGAGCTTTTCCCAGGGCATGACCTCCGCCAGTTTAAGCCAGCGGTTGGCGGGATCTAGCCGGGTCCCGAGATGGAATATCTTCGGGAAGAGCAGCGGGTCGTTGGTTCGTTCAGAGCGGTACATAAATTTAGGGAAGCTTAGTTCACTTCTCGGGCGTAAAACATTTGCGGCAGCGGGCCTCGTATTTATCCCCGGCGCCCACCTGTATGCGCTTGGAACTGTCCGTCAGGCGCTGGCTGAAATGCGCCGGGTTCCCGCAGACCATGCAGATAGCCAGATTCTTTGTCACGAACTCGGACACCGCCATGAGCTTGGCCATATTGGTGAATGGTTCTCCGCGATAATCCTGGTCCAGGCCGGCGACTATCACCCGCTTGCCCGAATCGGCCAGTTTCTGCGCCACTTCCACTATCTCCTCTCCGAAGAAATGCGCTTCGTCTATACCGACTACCTGCGTATCCGGCAGAATTTCCTTCAATATTTCTTTTGCGGTCTTTACCGGGCGCGCCGCCAGGGTGGATTTGTCGTGCGAGACAAGGTGCTCCTTGGAATAGCGCACGTCCAGATGCGAGTTGAAGACCTGCACCTTCTGCCTGGCTATGGCGGCCAGCTTAAGGCGCCGTATAAGTTCCTGGGTCTTGCCCGAGAACATGCTGCCGCAGACCACCTCTATCCAGCCGGACGCCGCGGACACGTTAAATATCATTTTACCCCCCACTTCGCGGAAAAATAATCCCAGGTCAACCTGAGGCCTTCCGGGAAACCGACCAGAGGCTTATAGCCCAGCTCCCTGCGGGCGCGCGATATGTCCGAATAGGTCTTGCGGATGTCGCCCTTCCTCTTCGGCAGGAAAACTTTTCCCACCTTCCTGCCGGTGATCTTCTCAAGTTCGCGCGCGATGTCCAGGAGCGAAATATTGGTGCCGGTGGCCACGTTTATGGTGAGGCCTGAAACGCGGGCCGGGGCCAGCGCGGCGCGGATATTCCCGTCAACGACGTTCTTAACGAAAGTGAAATCGCGCGACTGCCGTCCGTCCCAATGGATCTCGAGCGGTTTGCCCTGCACTATAAGTTCCATGAACCTGGGGATCACGGCGGAATAGAGGGACTCCGGATTCTGCCGCGGCCCGAAAACATTGAAATATCTGAGGGCTACCGTTTCCAGCCCGTAGGTCTTGGCGAAAACATGGCAGTAATTCTCGCCGGCAAGCTTGCTCACCGCGTACGGGGAGATAGGCGCCGTAGGAAGGGTCTCTTTCTGCGGGAAAGTCCGGCACTCGCCGTAAGCCGAGCTGGTCGCGGCGTAAACGAAGCGTTTGACCCCCGCCTCTTTGGCGGCTATGAGCGCGTTCAGCGTACCGGTGGCGTTATTATCGTTCGCCGCGCGCGGATTGTCCACCGATTTCGGCACGGAACGGAAAGCGGCCTGGTGCAGCACGTAAGCGACGCCTTTCATCGCCTTCTTCAGATCTTCCGGCTCGCGGAGATCGCCCTTTACAAGCTCGATCCGGCCCATGAAGGGGG
>Ga0334722_10002763_pt1 | contig 19460 bp, 18 predicted proteins | sample C3_bottom_MG_FD_207210 | JGI IMG/M metagenome (GOLD analysis project Ga0334722, IMG submission 207210) | Sediment microbial communities from Yellowstone Lake, YNP, Wyoming, USA - C3_bottom | ecosystem: Environmental > Aquatic > Freshwater > Lake > Sediment | place: USA: Wyoming | collected...
TTCGGCAACGGACCCCTGGGCGGCCACCCCGGCGGGATGCGCGGCCTCCACGAGATCACGATCACCTCGATCTCCGGCTCGCGGATCTCGCTCAGGACCGATGATGGCTGGACCCGGACGATCATCTTGGACGGCGGCACGATCTACGAGAAGGACGGCGCCGCGATCGCGCTCTCCGACCTCGAAGTCGGCGACGAGGTTCACTTCCGGCAGACGCGGGAGGACGACGGGTCCTTCACGATCGACGCCGTCGCGGTCATCCCGCCCCACGCCGGCGGGAAGGTGACTGCCGTCTCCGGCTCGACGATCACCGTTGAGCGGCGGGACGGGTCGAGCTCGACGATCAACGTCACCTCGGCAACGACGTACGACGTCGCGGGCAGGGACGCCGCGAGCCTGGCCGACATCACCGCCGGGATGGTCGTGATGGCGACAGGGACCGAGAATGCCGTTGGCTCGCTGACAGCATCTGCGGTCCATGCCTTCGACCCAAGCGCCTTGACAGCACCTGACGGGCACGGCTTCGGGCCGGGCGGCTTTGGACCCGGCGGCTTTGGGCCGGGCGGCCACGGGCCGTGGGGGGACGGCACCGCGCCGGGCGCCTCCAGCGGCAACGACGGCTGACCGCAACCAGAACCGGCCGGCCGGAGACGGCCGGCCACCCTGCTCCTCCAGCGCCGACGGCCGGACGGGTCTCCGTCCGGCCGTCGCGTCTTCGCGGATCACTCAGCCGACGTAACGGCCTTCGGCGTAACACCAGATGAAGCCAGAGTCGGCGGGCATCTGGTAGATGACCGGGTGGTCGGCACTCAGCGCGTGGGCGCGGGCGTCGCCCCGCTGCGACTCACAGCAGCCCACGTGACCGCAGGTCGCGCACAGGCGCAGGTTCCACGTGCTGCCGCACTCCTGGCACCGATCCGCCTGCGGCGTGGCGGTTGTTGCCGGGACGTGTTCGCAGGCGGCGGGGGCGGCGATACCGGAGTCGCGCCCGATCAGATCCATCGCCACAGGATGCACGCAATCGGTCGCCACCGTCGGAGTGTCTCGCGCCCGCCGTCAACGCGGACCGGCAACCTCGGCGAGGCGGCGGCGCAGGAATCGGCGTTCCGCGGCGTTGGCGGTGAGCGCCAGAGCTCGCTCGTACGCTGTGTGGGCCTCGGTGAACCGCCCGAGACGGCGCAGGAGGTCCGCCCGCGCCGCGTGCAGGTACGGGTAGCCGTCGAGAACGCGGTCCAGGGTGATCTGCTCGATCCGCTCAAGACCGGCCGCCGGGCCCTCCACCATGGCCACGGCCACGGCTTGGTTGAGGGCCACCACGGGCGACGCCGAGCGCCGCTCCAGCTCCCCGTAGAGGGCGGCGATCTGGGGCCAGTCCGTGGCGTCTGGTGTCGCGGCCTGATCGTGCAACGCGGCGATCGCCGCCTGGAGCTGGTACGGCCCGGGCGCCCGCATGCGGAGCACCCGCTCGACGAGCGCGGCGCCCTCGTCGATCTGGGCGCGGTCCCAGCGGGATCGATCCTGGTCGTCCAGGAGAACGAGCTCCCCCGCCCCATCGACCCGTGCCTCGCGCCGGGCATCCTGGAGGAGCATGAGCGCAAGCAGCCCCAAGGCCTCGGGCTCGTCGGGCATGAGCGCCGCGAGGACTCGCGCCAGCCGAATCGCCTCGGTACTCAGCTCGCGCCGGATGAGCGCGTCGCCGGCCGAGGCGCCGTAGCCCTCGTTGAACACGAGGTACAGAACCTGGAGCACACCGTCGAGCCGCTCGGGCAGCAGGTGATCCGGCGGGACCCGGTACGGGATTCCGGCATCGCGGATCTTCCGCTTGGCCCTGACGAGGCGCTGGGCAAGGGTCGGCTCCGGCACGAGGAAGGCCCGCGCGATCTCCGGGGTCTGGAGCCCGCCGAGCGTACGCAGGGTCAGGGCCACGCGTGCGTCGAGCGGGAGCGCCGGGTGGCAGCAGGTGAAGATCAGGCGGAGGCGATCGTCAGTGATCGGCACGTCGTCGCCCTCGTCGCCTTCGTCGCCGGCGTCGGTCGCCGCCAGCTCCTCGAAGATCAGCTGCGCCCGCCCGAGGATCTCGGTCTTCTTGGCCAGGCGCCGGGCGCGCCGCAGCCGGTCGATCGCGCGATTGCGGGCGGTCGTCGTGATCCATGCCCCGGGGTTCGGCGGGACACCGTCGCGCGGCCAGCGCTCGAGGGCAGTCAGGAACGCGTCCTGGACGGCCTCCTCGGCGAGATCGAAGTCCCGTAGCGCCCGGATGAGGGCGGCGAGGACCCGCCCCGATTCCTCTCGGAACAGGCGGTCGACGATCTCCGCGCTGACCGGCTCCGGGGTCAGCCTGGCCCGCCCCCCGCGGCGGCGTAGGCGGACGGCAACTGCCAGATCGGGCGGACCTCGATCGTGCCGCGCTTCGCCGCCGGGATCTTGGCGGCCATCTCGATCGCCTCGTCGAGATCGGCGCACTCGAGCAGGTAAAACCCGCCGAGTGCTTCCTTCGTCTCCGCGAACGGGCCATCGGTCACCGCGACCTGGCCGTCGCGGACGCGCACGGACGTCGCAGTCGGGGTCGGTTCGAGGGCCTCGCCGGCCACGTACTGCTTGCGTTCCCGGGCCTCACGGGTGAACCCAGCATAGGCCGCGAGCTCGGCGGCCATCACCTCGTCATCAGCCGCGACGCCCGCCGGCGATTCGGCCTGGTAGATCAGGAGCAGGTACTGCATCGGCATTGGGCTCCCTGGCTGCGGCTGGCGCCGCCTATGGTGACGACGAACGCACGGCGCCCGAATCGACATCCGGCGCCCGATCGTGTTTGCGCACCGGCTCGCGCAGGAATCGACCGGTCGAGACAGGCACATCGGGCTCGTTCGCGGCGGTCGCCGCCGCCCGCCGTGTCGCAGCATCATCGGCGATCAGCGGGATCAGGGCCCGAATGTCGGCATGGATCGACCGTTCGAAGAGGGGGATCCCGAGCGTGAGAAACGCCCGGTCCTTGACGCCGCGAGGGCGCTGGATCCGACTCGTGTGAAGGGTGCCTTCCGGGATCGCCTCGAACGTGTCGGTCATCGTCAGCTTCGGCGCGCCCGGGACCGGCACCTGGAACCGGATCGTGTAGTAGTCGTGGGGTCGCCAGTCGAGGATCTCCTCGACGAACGCCTGCTTGCCGTGCATGCAGTGGTTGGTGGTCCCTGCCCCGCGTCGACCGCCCATCGTTGTCTCGTACACGACGTCCACGCCGTTCTGCCACTTCGGCCGGCGTGCCGGCGAGGTCACCCACTCCCACGCGATCTCCGGCGGGCCGGGAAGGATCGTCTGGACCGACCAGGCCGCATCCCCTGGCTCGACAAAGACCCGGGTGCGGGCCGTCTCCGCCTCCCACACCGCGTGCAGGTCGCGGACCCAGCCCGCGACCTCGCCGACGTCATATGTCTCGTGGTGCTCAGCGAGGCCGGCCGCCCCAGGGTCCCGCAGGCCCATCGCGCCGACGAGAGCGTCCGTGTACCAGGCGTACGCCTCGAACCCAAGGCGTGCCACGACGCCGTTCTTCAACAGACGGTGGACGAGGATCACGTCGCCGCCGGCGAGCTCGTCATGGCCCAGGATCCGCTGCCGGATGACCTGGCCCTGGTGGCCGACGAACTTGAGATCGAGGTTCGGGATCAGCAGGCAAGCGTTGCACTCGCAGGTTGACGCCTGGCGGATGTCGCGGAGGCGCCGCCGAAAGGCGAAATAGCAGCCCTCGACCACGTCCTGAAGCGCCGATCCGTCGATCGTGTCCGTGACCGCGTAGACGAAGACCGCATCGCCCTCGAGCTTCGACAGCTTGAAGGTGGGTCGGAGCGCCCCGGCGACCGTCGAGATGAGGTCGGCCAGGATGTCCTGCGAGTGGTCGAGCTCGGTACCGGCGATGTAGCTCGTGTAGCCGGAGATGTCAGCGATGACCAGGCAGGCGGGCTCGGGACGGTTCAGCATGACTCCGCTCGTGTACGCCGCGATGATCCGGGCCGAGGCCGACGATGTCGAGGGGGTATCGTCTCACCCGTGCCGACGCCACCCGAAGTCCTCCAGATCGACGGCCGCGAGGTCACGATCACGAACCCGGACAAGGCCTTCTTCGCTGCGGCCGGGGTCACGAAGCTGGATCTCGTGCGGTACTACCTCGCGGTCGCCGATGGTGCCCTGCGGGGGGTGCGCGGCCGCCCGATGGCCCTCAAGCGGTTCGTCAACGGGGCGGCCGGAGAGGCGTTCTTCCAGAAGCGGGCGCCGGACAACCGGCCGCCGTGGCTACGGGTGGCCACGCTGTCCTTCCCCTCCGGACGGACCGCCGACGAGATCGTCGTCGACGATGCCGCCGGGCTCGCCTGGATCGTGAACCTCGGCTGCATCGACCTCAACCCGCACCCGGTTCGAGCCGACGACATGGACCACCCCGATGAGCTGCGGGTCGATCTCGACCCGGTCCCGGGCGTCGAGTGGGCCCAGATCCGCGATGTCGCCTTGGTGGCGAGGGAGTCGCTCGAGGCTGTCGGGCTGGTGGGCTGGCCGAAAACCTCCGGATCCCGCGGGATCCACATCAACGTCCGGATTGAGCGGCGCTGGACGTACGGCGAGGTCCGTCGGGCGGCGCTGGCCCTGGCCCGCGACGTCGAGCGGCGGGCACCATCGATCGCCACCTCGAAGTGGTGGAAAGAGGAGCGCCACGGCGTCTTCCTCGACTACAACCAGAACGCCAAGGATCGGACGGTGGCGTCCGCGTACTCCGTCCGGCCGCTGCCCGACGCCCGCGTCTCGACACCGCTGACCTGGGAGGAACTTTCGACCTGCGAGGCCGAAGCGTTCACGATCGCGACGGTCCCGGCGCGGTACGCGGCCATCGGGGATCCGGGGGCCGGGATCGACGAGGCCGTCGGATCTCTGGACGCATTGCTGGCGCTGTCGCGCCGGGACGAGGCGCAGGGCGAGGGCGACGCGCCGTGGCCGCCCAACTACCGTAAGCAGGAGGGCGAACCGCCGCGGGTACAGCCGTCCCGCCAGCGCCGCGCGACCGCCGACTACGACTCGCCGGAGGCAGAGGCCGAGCGCGAGAAGGCGCGGGCAGCGATGGAGAAGCGGTTCACGGCGCAGCTCGAGCGGCGCGCGGCTGCCGGGGGCGCCGGGGGCGTTGCGGGCGCCGGGGGCGTTGCCGGCGCCGGGGGCGCCGGCCGGACCACCACGCCGACGCCGACCGGGCGGCGCAAGTCCATCGTGCCGGTCATCGAAATCTCGCGGGCGAAGTCGAAGAACGACGCGCTCGCCGGGCTCGAGCGATGGAAGGCGCGCTGGCCCGTGGCGGCCGCTGCCCTCGAGCCCGCCGACGTGCTCGTGGACGGCATGCGCGGCCGCTCATCGCTCTGGTATCGCGTCCGCGTCAACCTGACCCGCGTATCCGAGGCGGACCGACCGCCGCAGGAAGCCCTCGACCCGGACTACGACCCGTGGACGGAGTACGAGTGGCCCGACCGGGCCCGTCAGGTGGAGCGAGCGCCCCACCGGAACGGGCGGGGGGCCACCGGAGGAGGGCCGGATGTCTGATCACTACGACGCTGACGACGTCCGCACCGACCTGACGGACCTGTATGCCTTCCCGGCGCCCGGCCGACTCGATCGCACGGTGCTGATCCTTGACGTGAACCCGGAGCCAACCGCGGCGGAGCTTGGCGTCGATCCGGCCGCCAGCTATGAGCTGAAGATCGACACAGATGGCGACTTCGAGGCCGATGTTGCCTTCCATGTGCTGTTCACGCCGACGTCGGCGAACGAGGCGAGCGCAACGCTGTACCGCGCCACCGGGGAGGCTGCCCGCGGCACTGGCGCCGTCGGCGAGATCGTGATTGCCAACGCGCCGATGTCGCGCGCGGAGACGGCACTGATCGCGGCGTCCGACGGCTATCGGCTCTTCACCGGCATCCGGAGTGACCCGCACTTCAAGGACATCAAGGGCTTCTTCAACGGCTTCCAGTTCACGGGCGAAGACTCGGTCGCGGAGCGGAACGTGCTCGGGATCGTCGTCGAGGTCCCGAATGAGGTCCTCGGGGCGGGCGGACCGATCCGGATCTGGGGTCGCACGACGGCCCCGGTCAACGGCGAGATCGTGACGATCGACCAGGCCGGGCGCCCGGGAACGAACAACGCGTTCAACGTCCCGGGAGAGGACCGGCTCGAATTCGACGCGACGCCACCGGGCGAGCAGCTCAACCGCTTCCGCGACCGGTTCCTGGCGTTCCTCGGGTCGCTCGGCTATTCCGACGCCGAGGCCGCCGATCTCCTCCCTGGCTACCTCCCGGACGTCCTCTCCTTCGACCCGTCACAGCCGCCCGGCTACCCGAATGGTCGGCGCCTGACCGACGACACGGCCGACCTCCTCCTGAGCCTCCTCACGCGAGGCCACCTGACCTCGGATCTTGTCGGCCCACACACAGACCTGCTCGACGAGTTCCCGTACCTGGGTGCGCCTCATCCAGCCAGAGATGAGAACTGATCGTTGCCACCGAAGCCGCCCATGACGTGGAACTGTTGACGCCGGCCACGACCCGTCAGGGCCCGCCGAAGATCCGGGCGATCTCGAACGGCGGGGTCACTTCCAGCTGGTCGTAGCGACAGTCGGCCGGCGGCTTGTCCGGGCGCCAGCGCTGGAAGGTGGTGCCGTGGCGGAAGCGGGAGCCCTGGAGGTGGTCGTAGGCGACCTCCACCACTCGCTCGGCCCGGAGCGGCTCCCAGGACAGGTCCTTGCCGCGGTTCCAGCGGGACATCGCGCCGGGCAGCCGCTGGCCGGACGCTTCGGCGTCGCCCCAACCGGCCCACTCGGCCCATTCTCGCCAGGGGTGACCGTCGAGCGCCCGTTCGCGCAGCGGCGCGAGTTCCTCGACGAGTGATGCCCGTCGTTCCCATGTGAATGAGCTCGTGATCCCGACGTGATGGAGTGAGCCCTCGTCGTCGAACAGCCCCAGTAGCAGCGAACCGATGTGCGTCCCGGGCCCGTTCTTGTGCCAGCGGAAGCCGGCGACCACGCAGTCGGCCGTGCGCTGGTGCTTGATCTTGAGCATCGCCCGCTTGCCGGGCTGGTACGGCGCGTCGAGGCGCTTCGCAACCACCCCATCCAGGCCGGCGCCCTCGAATCGGTCGAACCATTTCGCGGCCAGCGCCCGGTCATGGGTCGCAGGCGTCAAGTGGACCGGCGGTGTGGCGGTCGCGAGGACGCCCTCGAGCCGTGCGCGTCGCTCGCCCTGCGAGACCGCCCGGAGGTCCTCGTCACCCAGCGCCAGCAGATCCCATGCCACGAACGATGCGGGCGATTCCGCCGCGAGCATCTTCACTCGCGACGCGGCCGGGTGGATCCGGAGCAGGAGGGCCTCGAAGTCGAGCGATCCGCCGCGGGAGATGACGACCTCGCCATCCACGACGGACCTATCCGGCAACGACGCTCGGAGCGGGCCCGCCAGTTCGGGGAAGTAGCGGTCCAGCGGCTTCAGGTCGCGGGACTGGATGAGAACCTCGTCGCCGTCGCGGAAGACGATCGCCCGGAAGCCGTCCCACTTCGGCTCGTACAGCCAGCCGTCACCGTCGGGCAGCCCGTCCGACGCCTTGGCGAGCATCGGCTCCACGGGCGGCGCGAACGGGAGACGGGCAAGCGGCACGGACGGAGTCTAGCCCCGCACACGTGCGTGCTGGCGCATCAGCGGATCGGCGCGGCCGCGCGTCGGCCCGTCGGCGCCGCGTGACGGCGTGGCGGCATGGCGACGCCACGGGGACGAACACGCCCCCGGGTGCGGTGGCTCGAGCGGCTGTGCCTGGAGCGCACGATTCCGGGCCCGAAGGGTCGGCTGGATCCGATCACCGCCGGTGGCTCGAGCGGCTGTGCGTGGAGCGCACGATTCCGGGCCCGAAGGGTCGGCTGGATCCGATCACCGCCGGTAGCGCGATAGGCCGTGCGTGGAGAGCACGATTCCGGGCCCGAAGGGTCGCTGGATCCGATCACCGCCGGTAGCGCGATAGGCCGTGCGTGGAGAGCACGATTCGCCGCGAACCGGCGCTCGAGTTGTCCGCGCGATGGTCGTCAGAGTCGCTCGGGCAGCAAATTGTGCGCGTGGCGCACAGCGCGCCCCGGGGCCATCGGTGGCGCGGCGGGGCCGCGGGGCAACAGGGCGAGCCAGAGCCCGCGGGGCGCCGGGGTGCCGTGCCTCGCGCCGCGGGGCCATCGGTGGCGCAGCGGGGCCGGCGGGCGAGGCCGACCGCCCCCTGCCGATCAACGCCGGCCCGCCGGCGCGCGTGGGCGTCGGCGTGTGTGGGCGCCGGGCCGCATGGACGCGGCCCGGCGCCCACGGGTTTGTCGGATCAGCGGGCGATGACGACGGTTGCCTTGGCGTGCGTCGCGACGTGCTCCGAGACGCTTCCCTGGAAGACGCGGCCCACCAGGTTCAGGCCGCGGGATCCGATGACCACCGTGTCGAACCCGCCGTCCTCGGTGATCCGCTCGATGGTCGTCGCCGGATCGCCGGCGGGTTCGATCAGCTCGGCCTCAAAGCCCTTTCCGCGCAACATCGCCCGGGCCTCGACCAGCTCCTGAGCGTGCTTGCTCGAATCATCCCAGGGATCGACCGGGAAGCGGCCCGGATGGACGGGGACGACGCTCACCACGGAGATCGTGGCGCCCGTCAGTCGGGCCAGTTCGGCGGCAGTCTCGAGCGCGCGCTGAGCGGGCTCGCCGCCGTCGTATGCGACGAGGATCTTCTTCATGCTGGTTGCTCCTTTCGACCACGGGTCGGACCAACCAACGCCGGCTCGTGCATCCACATCGTCGACCGATCGCGTCCCCGGGTCATCGGCCGTCGGTCAGAGACGAAGGTGCCGAATGACCCGACCGCGCGCCGCGTGCGACCGCCGCGTACGACGCCCGCGTACGACCGCCGCGTACGACCGCCGCGTACGACCGCCGCGTACGACCGCCGCGTACGATGCGCGGCGATGGCAGAGGAGCAGGGCGCCCGCTACAACCGGATCGCGGATGGTTACGCCCGTCATTGGGGCCCGGTCATCCGGCCCGCTGCGGTCCGCCTGCTCGACCACCTCGAGCCGCTCCTGCCCGGCGGCAGCCCTCGAATCCTCGACGTCGGAACCGGTACCGGCACGCTCGCGCTCGCGGCGATCGAGCGCTGGCTGGCAGTCCGGGTCACGGGCATCGACGCCTCCTCGGAGATGATGGCCGGCGCGATCCGGGACGCTGATCGGCGCCTGGCACCGAGCGCTCGGACACAATTCGAGGCCCTCGTCGCCCTTGCCGACCGGCTGCCGTTCCCGGACGCGACCTTTGACCTCGCCATGTCGTCCTTCGTCTTCCAGCTGGTGCCGAATCGGGCGGCCGCGCTGCGCGAAACCCTGCGCGTCCTGCGGCCGGGCGCCCACCTCGGGTACGTGACGTGGCTCCGCACGAACGGCGAGGTCGACCCGCCCGACAGGGTCTTCGACGAAGTGCTCGCCGAGTTCGGCTTTGACCCGCCCGAACCGGATTCGAACAAGGGCGATCCGGCCAGCCCCAGGGCCGCCGCCGACGGCATGCGCCGGGCCGGGTTCCGCGACGTCCGGGCATGGCCGGACGCGCTCGTCCACCGCTGGTCGCCGCGGCGGTACGTCGACTTTCTCGAGGGATTCGCAGAGGATTCGCTGTTCGACGAGCTCGTCGCACGGGAACGCCGCGCCGTCCGTCGCCGCCTCCTGGCGCGCCTGGGCGAACTTCGGCCGAGCGAGCTCCGGCTGCGCCTGCCGATCGTCTACGTGACCGGCCGCGTGCCCTCCTGAGGGCCGGCTCAGCCCTCGGTCGAACCCTCGGTCGAGGCGGCCTCGCCCTCGGCACCCAGGGCCCCAGCCTCCGGCGCGGCCTCGGCGGCCGGCGCGACGACTTCCTCCTCGACTCGCGGCGGGATCACCTTGGCCACGATCTCGTCCGGGTCCGTCAGCAGCGTCACGTCTCCGGGGATGGCGACCTCGCGCAGTCGAATGACATCGTCGAAGGTCAGGATCGTCGAGATGTCGTAGGGGATGGACTGCGGCAGGTGATCGGGCAGGGCCTTGACCCTCACGTGCTCGATCGGATGGAGCAGCGTGCCGCCGTGAACCTTGACCGCCTCGGACTCCCCGGTGGCGACGAGCGGCACGTCGACGGTCAGCTCCTCGGACATTCGGACGAGGAAGAGATCGGCGTGCAGCGGTCGCTGGGTGATCCGGTGGAGCTGGACCCCGTGGACGAGCACCGGCCGCGGCTTGCCGCCGTCGATCGACAGGTCCACCAGCGAGTTCGCGCTCGTCTTCCGGCGAAGCTGTTCGAACTCGTGAGCGTCGACGGATACGTTCGTCGAGTCGAGGCCATGCCCGAAGACGACCGCGGGCAGGCGACCGCCGGCACGGATCTTGCTGACGGCCTTGCCGGTGACGATGCGACCGTTCGCCGCGAGTGTGGGCCTGGTGGTGGACATGCGAGCGCGCTACCTCCGCGAATGGAAGCGACAAGGTACCACGGGAGGCCGGCAAGGTCGGTCCGACGGCAAGCGAGACGAGGGCCGCCCGGCGGCGCTCGATCGGGAGCCCGGTGTAGGATCGTGCCGATGTCCAGCACCATCCTGATCGTCGAGGACGAGCATGCGGTTGCCCGCGGGATCGAGTACGCCCTCGGCCAGGAGGGCTACACCGTGGCCCTGGCGCGATCCGGCGAGGAGGGCCTGGAGCTTGCCGTGGGCCAGGCACCCGACCTCGTCATCCTCGACGTCCGACTACCCGGCATTGACGGCTTCGAGGTGCTCCGCCGGCTCCGCGCCGCAGGATCGAAGGCGCCGGTGCTCATGCTCACGGCGCGGGACGACGAGGTGGACAAGGTCATCGGGCTGGAGCTCGGCGCGGACGACTATGTGACCAAGCCGTTCGGCCTGCGCGAGCTCCTGAGCCGGGTGAAGGCGCTCCTCCGGCGGGCCTACGGCGACCTCGCCGACGCGAGCGGCGGGCGCGTCATCCGCCACGACGACCTCGTGATTGACCTCGAGCGACGGCGCGTGCAGCGGGGCGCGCGCCGGATCGCCCTGACTCCGACCGAGTTCGAGATCCTTCGCCACCTGGCCAGCCGGCCCGGCCGGGTCTACACGCGCGGAGAGCTCCTCGAGCTCCTGCGCGACTACGAGGCGCTCGACCAGGACGAGAAGACGATCAACGTGCACGTCAGCCACCTGCGCGACAAGATCGAGGACGATCCGACACACCCGGTCTTCGTGCAGACCATCCGGGGGGTCGGCTACGCCTTCGCCGAGCGCTGATTTGACGGGCGACGGCGGGCGAACCGGCGACGAGCCGGCCCGAAGCGGGCGAACCGGCGACGAGCCGGCCGGAAGCGAGCCGGCCGGAAGCGAGGCCGGGCCCTCGAGCCCGGCGACCACCCACCTCGACCCGGCGGCAGGAGAGCAGCGGGCCCAAGGGTTCCAGCGGCTGGTCCCGCACACCTTCCAGGGTCGCCTCACCCTGGCCTTCGTGGCCATCCTCGCGCTAACCCTGAGCCTCGTGACGGTCGGCGTCCTGAATCGCCTGGGCGTCTACTTCGACCAGCAGCAGCGCGAGGACCTGACAGCCCGATCGCTCGGCGTCGCGCAGTACGTGGCCCTCGTCGCCGAGAGTGCCAACACGATCCGTCCGGTGGTTGGCCTGGACAACGTCGTGAACCCAGTGGTCGTGGTCCAGCTGACTCGAAACTCGCAGCAGCGGATCCTGGCCGACCGGCTGGGCAAGGCAGATGTCCGCATCCGCCTCGGGAGGATGGTCGATGGCGCGTTCCTCCCCGCGTCCAACGGGCAGTTCGATGCGCTCCTCGAGGCCGGCGCGCTCCTCGGCCAGACACGTGAACCGATCACCAGTGACGTCGTCCGCTACCCGGTGAATGTGTCGTTCGTGCCCTATCAAATCGAGGTCACGCTGTCCAACCCCTACACGTACCGGACGACCGCGCTCGGGACGACCACCGGCCTGCTCGGCGTCATCGGCATCCTCGCGCTCGCGATCTCGATCTCGGCGGGCGCGGCAATGGCCCGCCGCATCACGGTGCCCCTCCGTCGCCTGACCGAGGCGAGCCGCGGCCTGGCCGAAGGCGACCTCGCCCGTCGCGTCCCCGACGATTCGGCCCAGTGGGGCTCGGTCGAGCTGATGGAGCTCGCCCTCCAGTTCAACACGATGGCGGATCGCGTCCAGGAGAGCGTCGAGATCATCCGGAGCGACCGCGATCGGAGCCGCGACTTCCTGGCCGACGTCTCACACGAGCTGCGAACACCGATCGCCGCCCTCCGAACATTCAACGAGCTTCTGCGCGAGGGTGCCGGGGAGGACCCGACCGCCCGGCGCGAGTTCCTGGAGTCCAGCGCGGTCCAGCTGGGGCGACTCGACTGGCTCGCCCAGAACCTGCTGGAGCTGTCGAAGCTCGACTCCGGCCTCGTGCTCCTGGATCTCCGTCCGGAGGACATCCGCTCGACCGTCGAGCAGGCCGTCGAGCAGGCGGAACCGGCCGCCACGCGGCGCGGTGTCGATCTCGAGGTCCACCTGCCCGAAGATCCGCTCCGAGTCCGTCACGACCCGGTGCGCGTGGGCCAGGTGGTTGCCAACCTGGTCGGGAATGCGATCAAGTTCACCCCGCGGGGCGGGCACATCGGGGTCGAGGTCGCCGGCCTCGCCGACGGCGTGAAGATCGTCGTCACGGACACGGGGATCGGAATCGACGCGGCGGAACTGCCCCGCATCTTCGAGCGGTTCTACCGCGGCACGCTCGCGTCCGAGGCCCGCGGGAGCGGGAGTGGCCTGGGGCTGGCGATCGTCCTGGGCATCGTCGAGATGCATGGCGGGACGGTGAGCGTGGAGAGCACCCGCGGCAGGGGCTCGACCTTCACGGTGGTGCTGCCGCGCGACCCGCGCGGCGCCGAGATCGCAGGGCGCAGGCACCCGCGGAGCGCATCGTCGTTCGTGGCGGAAACTTCACCGTCCGCCGGACTGAAGGTGAACACCGGCGGCGCAGGATGACCGGCGTTCCATCCCCCGGATGTGCCGCCAGGCATGCCGTGACCTCATCTGCTGAGCAAGCGAGCGATCACCCCTGATGACAAACCCGAACGACGCAGCCGATACATCCGACGCAGCCGACGCTGACTCCCCCGCCGATACCGTCCACCCTGACTCCCCCGCCGAAAGCGCGGACCAGCAGGCGCCAGCGAGCGCCTTCACCCCCGAATCCGACCGGCGCCCGGACTGGGCCGCCCCGGACTGGGCAGACCGGCCCGAGGTTGGCGGTACGGACCCGGCCATGGCGACGGCACATGCGGACGCGCCCGCGATCCGTGCACCAGGGCGAACCGGCCTCGGAACGGTGTTCGCCACGGCCGTCCTGTCGGCGGTGCTGGCGAGCGGTGGGACCTTCCTTGCCCTTCGAGCGAGTGGCGCCCTCGACCCCGCTGGAGCGAACCTGGCTGGGGCTCCAGCGACGCCGGCGGAAGCCCGCCTTCCGGTCATGATCGATGAGTCGTCGGCCGTGATCGACGCCGCCGCGAAGACCGGGCCCGCCGTCGTGCGGATCCTCGTGTCGGGAACCGTCACCGACCCGCTCGGCGGGAGCATCCCGGAGCAAGGGGTCGGCTCGGGGATCATCTTCGATCCCGCCGGGTGGATCCTCACGAACCGGCACGTCGTGACCGAGAGCGGCGGCGGGGTGGCGGATTCGCTGACGGTCGAGCTCAAGAACGGACACCAGTACGTGGGCAAGGTCTACGGGATCGACACGTTGACGGACCTCGCGATCGTGAAGATCGAGGCCTCCGGGCTCACTGCTGCGGTCATCGGATCTTCCGCGGATCTCGCGGTGGGGCAGCTCGCGATCGCGATCGGGAGCCCACTCGGTACCTACTCGAATTCGGTGACGTCGGGGATCATCTCGGCCACCGGACGCTCGGTGACCGTCCAGAACGGCGATCGCTTGAGCAACCTGATCCAGACGGACGCGGCCATCAACCCGGGCAACAGCGGCGGCCCGCTGCTCGACGCAATCGGCGATGTGATCGGCGTCAACACGGCGGTTGCGACGGGGTCGAATGGGATCGGGTTTGCGATCCCGATTGACATCGCCCGCCCAATCATGCAGCAGGCAGTTGCCGGGCAGGAACTGGCCCGTCCATACATCGGCATCAGGTACCAGGCGATCACCCAGCAGCTCCAGGACGAAGCACACCTGTCGGTCGATCACGGGGCGCTCGTCAGCAAGGCCCAGAACGCCGGCGGCGAGACGCTCGAGGCCGTCGTCAAGGGTGGGCCAGCCGAGAAGGCCGGGGTCAAGGAGGGTGACGTCATCGTCCGCGTCGGCGGGCACGACGTGGACGCAGAGCATCCCCTCGACCTCGTCCTGGCCGGGTTCGCGCCGGGTCAGACGGTGGACCTCGAGATCGTCCGCGGCGAGAAGACGGTGACGGTCTCGATCACCCTCGGCACGCGACCGGGCAATCTCTAGGCATCGGAGCGGCGCCGGCGGATCTCGACGCCGGCGAAGTCGAGCGGACCGCCCAGCTGGACCTGGGGCTTCCGGACCCGGACCTCGACCTCGTCGAGCATCAGAAAGTCGGCGAGCAGCTCGTGGGAGATCGCCTCCGCCAGGGCCTCGATCAGGTTGTATGTCGTCGACTCGACGATGGACCGGACGGTTTCGTAGACGGCGCCGTAGTCGATGGTCCGGGCAAGGTCGTCTTCGAGACCCGCCGGCTGGAGGTCGGCGCGGAGCTCGACGTCGACCTCGAAGCGCTGCGTTGCGGCCTTCTCGTGTTCGTGCACGCCGTGGCGTGCCTGGAAGACCATGCCGGAGAGGACGATCCGGTCGGGCATCAGCCATCGCCCTCGGACGGCCAGGTGCCCCGGATCACCGCGTCGGCGATTCGCGCGGCACGCACGTTCTCGCGGACGTCGTGGACGCGGACCATGTCCACGCCCGCCGCGACCGCGAGGGCCGTCGTCGCGAGCGTCGCCTCGAGCCGCTGGTCGGGCGGCAGGTCCAGGACCCGCCCGAGGGTCGATTTGCGCGACGTCCCGAGGAGGATCGGCCGGCCCAGGATCGAGAGGCTGGGGAGACCGCGCAGGAGTGCCAGGTTGTGCTCGGCGGTCTTGCCGAAGCCAAACCCGGGATCCACGATGATGTCGTCCCAGGGGACGCCGGCCCGGAGGGCCCGCTCGATGGCGCGCTGGAGGTCGGCCACGACCTCCGGGATGAGCGTCGTGTAGCGTGCCTCGGCGCGGTTGTGCATGAGCACGATCGGCACCCGGCGCCGCGCCGCGAGCCGGGCCAGGGAATCGTCTTCGGCCACGCCCCAGACGTCGTTGAGGAGATCAGCACCCGCGTCGATAGCAGCTTCGGCGACGACGGGCTTGGTGGTGTCGATGGAGATGGGGATCGCCGGCAGCGCGGCACGGACGGCACGGATCGCCGGGATCACGCGGGCCAGCTCCTCCGCCTCATCGACGGCGGCGTGCCCGGGCCGGGTGGACTCGCCACCGATGTCGACGAGGTCGGCGCCGGCTTCGGCCATCGCCGTCGCCAGGCTCACCGCCCGCCCCGGCGGGTCGGCCGGGCCGCCCGCCAGGAGGCCGTCGCCCGAGAACGAGTCCGGGGTAACGTTCAGGATCCCCATGACGAATGTGCGCGTGCCCCACGTGAACATCTGCGGGCCGATCCGGGTGCTGCCGAGCCCGGCCGTGGCCGGGGGGCCGCTCGGGGCCCGCCCCGCGGCGTCGATCGGGAGAGAGCGCTGACGACGTGCCGCATCGGTCACAGGTGCGAGTCCTCGGGATCACGCAGGCGCGGATCGTCCACGAGCCGGCGCCGCGCGTCGCCGACAAGGTACAGCGAGCCGGCCACGATCACCGGGCCCGGGGCGGTCGCCAGGGCCCGGTCGAGGGCGCGGCCCGGGTCCGGGACCGCCTCCACCGTGACGGCCGGCACGAGTGCCTGCCAGCGAGCTGCCAGCGCCTCGGCCGACATCGCCCTGGGCAAGTCCAGCTGCGTGGCGATCACCAACCCGCCGCGGATCGCACCGGACGTGGCGAGGGCCCGAATCACGCCGTCCACATCCTTGTCGGCCATCGAGGCGACGACGAGCGTTAGCGGCGGCGGCGTCCGGTCGTCTCCGCCGGTCAGCCACGGCCGGAGGTCGTCGAGGGCAGCGGCGAGCGCGCCCGCCCCGGCCGGATTGTGGGCACCGTCGAGCAGGACGTCGTGGCCGGTGGCCTGCACGAGCTCAAGCCGGCCGGGCCACGTGGCCGCTGCGTAGCCCTGCCGGCGGGCCTCGTGGCCCACGACCGCGATCCCGGCGGCGGCCAATGCGTCGAGGGTCGCATCCGCCACTGCGACGTTGGTCGCCTGGTGGCGCCCCCGGAGCCCCACCGTCGTTCGGCCGAGCTCCGGCAGCTCCACGTCGATGCCGTCCCGGTCCCAGCCGAGGAGCGGCGGCGGCGGGACCTCGCGCAGCGGGGCGCCCATCCGGCGCGCACGCCGCCGGATGACGGGGAGGGCGGGGCCGTCGGCTCCCGTGACGGCGAGGTCACCCCGCTCGATGATGGCCGCCTTCTCCCGGGCGATCAGCGGGATCGTCGGACCGAGGCGATCCATGTGGTCGAGCGCGACGTTCGTGATCACCACCACGCCGCCGTCCCAGGCGTGGGTCGCGTCGAGGCGTCCGCCGAGGCCCACCTCGACGAGCGCGATCCGAACGTTCGATTCGGCGAACCAGCCGAAGATCATGCCCGTCAGGAGCTCGAATTCGGTCGGTTCGCCGTGGCGGCGCGCGACCCGGTCCGCGGCCAGCGTCACCGCGCCCGCGAGGCGCGCGAACGAGGCCGGTTCGATTGGCTCGCCGTCGATGACGAGGCGCTCGCGATAGGAGACGAGATGCGGCTTCGGGGTCTCTCCGACCCGAAGGCCGGCGGCCCTGAGGGCACTCCCCGCGAGGGCAAGCACGCTGCCCTTGCCGTTCGTGCCGCCGACGAGTGCCCCGCGGAAGGTGCGCTGCGGGTCGCCGAGCTCGTGCAGCAGCGCCCGAGTCCGCCCGAGACCCAGCCGGATCCCGAACCGGCCGCGCGCCTCGAGAGCCTGGACCGCAAGGTGATAGTCCGAGGGCCTCAACGTGCGGTCAGGTCTTCCTCGTAGAAGACGCACTGGTTGAAGCGCGGCGAGAGGCACACGTCGTTGACGTAGCCCTGCTCGAGGTGGACGCCGCCGCGGAGCTGGCAGCGTGCCGTCGTCGCGTCCTGGCGAACCAGGGCCTTCAGGAGGTGGGGGGCATGGATCGGGATCGCGCCACGCGCTCCGGTCATGAAGAAGTGCGGGCAGACGTTGCGTCGAAGATTGGGCATCCCGAAGGCCCTGGCGCGCGCCATCTCCGTGGCCGCGCGCTGGGACATCGCGGAGGCGTTGGGAGCAGAGGACACGGAGTACGGGCCGCTCGAGATTGCCCGGTTCGTGCCCGGACCCATGGCCGTCCCGGGGCCGGCAAGTGCGGCCAGCGTGGGAACGCGGGCGATCGGACCCAGCCCGAAGGCGGGACGCCCGTCCGGTCGTCCCTCCGGACGTCCCGATCGCGCCTGCACGGACACGGGTCGTGCCGAACGCAGATCGCGCCGCTCCACGCAGCTCCTCCATCAGGCTTGCAGATGGGCAACCGCCCCCGACCCCACCAGCCTACACCGGCGTTGCTCCGGACGATGGGCACGAACCGATCCGTGCGACGATATGGGCACCAATGCCGACCCGCCGCGGGAGCCGTCCGTCCCATGTCCGGCCCCGTCCACCGAGCACGGGCCGCCCCTCCCCGCAGCGCCAGCGCGTGCCGGCGCCCGATGCCTATCGCCTGAAGCAGGCGCGCGGGCTCGACGGGCGCCGGCGTGGAGTCCCACTCCCGGCGCGGCTCCTCCTGCTGGTCGCAGTCATCGCCCTTGGCGCCGTGGTTTTCACGACCGCCACCGGCGGCCTCGGGTCCCTCGTCGGCGCGCTCGGGTCCTCCGTGGCGAGCGTGGTCGACCGGATCACGGCCACCCCGCAGCCCTCGGCAACGCAGCTGGTCGTGACCGATTCGCCGGTGATCGCGTCGCCGACGGAGCCCTACACGAGTCAGTCGGCGGTTGACCTCGAGATCACCGTGCCCGAATCACTTGTCGGCGATTCCGCCGCCGTCGTGCGTATCTACCTGACCCTCGAAGGCCAGGTGCCGGCCCCGATCGGCGAGGTGGCGATGGGAGGGACGGTCAAACTCATCGTTCCGGTGGACCTCACGCCCGGGCGCAACGACTTCAACGCCACGATTGTCAGGTCCGGCGTCGAATCCGAGCCGTCGCCGATCGTCACCTACATCTACGACACCGAGCCGCCGGTCATCACCGTGACGTCGCCCAAAGACGGCGCGACGGTCAACGGCGGAACCGTGACCGTCGAGGGCTCAACCCAGCCGCGCACGACGCTGCTCGCCAGGAACGACGCCAACGGAACCTCGCTCTCGAGCCAGGCCGGGCCGGACGGCACGTTCACGCTGGACCTGCCCCTGGAGCCCGGGCCAAACGGCCTGAGGATCGTCGGGACTGATCCCGCCGGCAACACGGGTGAGCTGATCCTGTCGGTTGTGCGCGGCAACGGAACGCTCACCGCCACCCTTACTGCCTCCTCGTACAGGATCTCGGTCGGCTCGCTGCCCTCCTCGCTCCAGTTGGGGGTGCTCGTCACGGACCCGGATGGCAAGCTGCTGGAAGGGGCTGCCATCACCTTCACCCTCACCGTTCCGGGCATCCCCCCGGTCGCGATGGACGCGGTCACGGGCGCCGACGGACGGGCATCGTTCACGACCACGCTGCCGACAGGCGTGACCGCCGGCGCCGGGCTCGCGACGGTCCTCGTCGCAACCGCCGAGTTCGGCTCCACATCCACCCAGAAGGCGATCACGATCCTGCCGTAGGACGGCAGCCGGGCGAGCTCGCGGGGAAGCCGATTCGATTGGACGCGCGCGGGCCTCGCAGCTACGATGCGCCCATGTCGATGTGGCGGTGCCCCCACTGCGGCACGCCCCAGGCGGAGACGTCCCGCTGCTGGGTCTGTCACCGATCTTCGACCACCTGTTCGACATGCCGCAACTTCCGGCGCAGCGTTGCCGCGCAAGTTGGCTATTGCGGGCTGGACCGGAGGCGGCTGCCGCTGACCGGGACCGAGCTGCGCGGATGCTGGGAAGCGGGAGCACCACGCCCGGTCGAGGTCGCCCGCGCTCCCACGCCCCGCGCGCTTGGTCGAGCCGATCCTCTCCGCCTGCGCGACTTCGTGCCCGTGGAGCTCCTGAAGGAGCAAACGGCGCCGGTCCCGGCGGTCACCGCCATCGATCCGGTCGGAGCCCAGGTCCCCG
>Ga0334722_10002764_pt1 | contig 19453 bp, 18 predicted proteins | sample C3_bottom_MG_FD_207210 | JGI IMG/M metagenome (GOLD analysis project Ga0334722, IMG submission 207210) | Sediment microbial communities from Yellowstone Lake, YNP, Wyoming, USA - C3_bottom | ecosystem: Environmental > Aquatic > Freshwater > Lake > Sediment | place: USA: Wyoming | collected...
TACGCCTTTTCGAGCTTCACCGCGCAGATCTTATACTCCGGCTGCTTGGAGAGCTGGTCAAATGCGTCGTTGGTCAGACTGTTGATAAGCTGATCCGGATAGTGCATCGGCACAAAGACCAGCCCCTCCCGCGGCATGTCGATCACCTTCGCTTCCAAAACGATGGTACCGCGCCGCGAGGTGAGCCGCACCTTGTCCTTGGATTTGACCCCCAGCTTAGTGGCATCTTTGGGGTTGATCTCCACATAGGCGGCAGGTGCCGAACGCTTCAGCTCCGGCACGTTGAGGGTCATGGTGCCGGTGTGCCAGTGCTCGATCTGACGACCGGTGGTGAGCGCAAAGGGGTATTCCGCATCGGGCGGCTCGGCAGGTCCCTTGTGCGGCCGGAGCCAGACCGTGGCCCGGTTGTTGTCCTTCTTGGCCCCGTAAAAAGAGACATCCTCGGCCTTGGCATCGAACTGCTTGACCAGAATATCGCCGTACTTGGCGGTATAACGGCGGACGGTGCCGGGATGGTCCTCGGTGGGGCAGGGCCACTGGATGCCGTGCGCCGCAGTAAGGCGAGCCCGGGTCATGCCCATGAAATCGTAGGCCGTACCCTTAGAGGCATGGCGGATCTCGTTCCACACCTCCTCGGAGTTCTTGTGCGGAAAGAGCTTGGCACCCTCGTCCTTGCGGCCCACCGCAGTTAGGAGCCTGCGACTGAATTCAATCATCACGTCAAGATCCGGCCTCGCCTCGGCAGGCGGGTTCACCACCTTGGCCACATACTGGTACCGCCGCTCCGACTGGCCGAAGGTGCCATCCTTTTCCACCCAGAGCGCTGCGGGCAGGACCAAGTCGGCCAGCTCCGAGGTGCGGGTGGGATGATACGCCTCGGAGACCACCAAAAAGGTATCATCCCGCCGCATCCCCTTGCGGTAGGCGTCCACATTGGGCAGACTCTGGCCGGGATTGGTGCAGGCGACCCACATCGCCTTGATCTCGGCCTTGCCAAAGGCCTGGAACATCTCCATCGCCGTCAGCCCAGGTTTGGCCTGAATGCGGCCCTTGGGCACACCCCAGAAATCCTCCATCTCCTCGCGATCCTTGTCGTTGGCAACAAGACGACCGTAAGGAAGCAGGTGGCTCAACATGCCGCCGTCACGCACGCCGCCGCAGGCATTGGGCTGGCCGGTAAGGGAGAAAGAGGTCGCACCCGGCCGGTTGATCTGGCCGGTCAACAGGTGCAGGTTGTGCATCAGATTATTTGCCCAGACGCCCCGGGTCCGCTGGTTGAGTCCCATACACCAGAAGCTCATGGTGCCCTTGGATTGCGCGAACCAACGGGCCGCCTTGACAATATCCTCCTTGGGGCAGCCGGTGATTTTCTCCGCCGCCTCGGGGGTGTCTTCGTCGAGGAATTTTACGTAATCGTCCCAGCTGGTGCCCTCGATCTTGGGCGGCGGCCCAGCATCGGTCACCTTCTTGAAAACCAGATGCTTGTCGAGGTATTCCGTGCTGTAGAGCTTTTCCTTAACGATGACATGGGCCATGGCGTTCAAAATCGCCAGATCGGTGCCCGCCGTGAAACTCATGTGCAGATCAGCAATCTTGGCAGACAGGGTCTTGCGCGGGTCGAGCATGATGATCTTGACGTTACGTTTGCGCTGCTCGTTCAGCAGCCGAAAGATGACCGGATGCGCCTCGGCCATGTTGGAGCCGACGATGAAAAAACAATCGGCGTGGTAGATATCGTCGTAGGCACCCATGGGCTCGTCCTTGCCAAAGGTGGAAACATAGCCCACCGCGGCGGAGGCCATGCAGAGCCTGGGGTTGCCATCGATGTTGTTGGTGCCCAAGCCCCCCTTGAAGAGCTTGTTCATCACGTAGGACTCTTCGGTGTAGGATTGGCCAGAGCCGTAAAAGGCCACCGAGTTGGGATTGGCCTTATAGGCGTCCCCGAACTTGGAAACCATGAGGTCCATGGCCTCCTTCCACGAGATGCGGACGAACTTCCCGTTTTTATTAAGCAGCGGGTATTTGGCCCGATCAGGCGCGGTCATAATCGCAGGCAGGAAGTTGCCCTTGAGACAGAGAAAGCCCTTGTTCCAGTTCTCCTTGTCGCCCTTCACCGCCGTGACCTTGCCGCCCTTGGAGCCGACGTAAAGCCCGCACCCGGCCCCGCAATAACGACAGACCCCCTTAGTCCAGAGGTCCACATCCGCCTCGGTGCCGCCCAGCACCTGGCCGGGGAAGGAAAAATCAAGACCGAGAGCCGAGGCTGCGGCCATGGTGGCGGAATATTTCATGAGCTGCCGTCGGGTGATCTTCATTGCGCGCCTCCTTTCTGATGGAATCCGCTGTGTTGCTTGACTGCCGCCTCGGAGGCAGCGACGGAGTGGTGATCATGGCAGCGAAAACAGGTCCGCTCCTTGGGATTGCGTGCCGTTGTCACCTGCCGCACCTGGTCGCTGTGACAGCCCCGGCACCGGGTCAGCGCTGGCTTGGGGGCAAAGTTTTTCTCGGGTGAGCCGTGGCAGACCACGCATTTCACCCCCATCAGACCGTGCTTGCCTCCCTCCCAGATGTTCTCCTGGTCGATGTGGCATTCGGTGCACTCCTGGCCCGCGGCCTCACGGGGATGCTTCTTGGCTGCGGCCATGGCCACGGAGGGAACCATAAGCCCCAGTGCCAGGCAACTGATGAGGAATAAATCGCGTCTCTTTCTTCCCGCTTTCGCAATGTCCATGCTCTCCTCCTTTGAAAAAGACAGATAGTCGAGTCAAAAGAAAAGGGGGGAGAACGGGTACCACCCGTTCTCCCCCACCTGAGACTAAGCCGGATTACTTCTTCTTCATCGCTTCCTTGAGCAGGTCAATGCCCTTTTGCGAAGCGGCTATGGAAGAGGTCAAACTCTCCCTGGCCAGGCCAGGATTATGCCAGCCCTCGCTGTTCTCGGCGGTCCACCACTCCCAGAGCACATGGGCGATCTCATGCTGTTTGCGGGCCTCGGCCAGGGTCGCTTCCGGCACCCCGGCTTTCTGGGCAGCGGCAAAGGTGTCGATCAGTTCGCCCAAAGCGGCCTCGGCCTTGCGCATCTTGCCCTTGGTGTAGTTCTGCACCGCCTGGATCTGGTAGAGTTTCTCCTCCACCGTGGACTTCGGATGGCATTTCAGACAGGACTGCTTGACATGATCCTTGGGCCGCACCACCTGATGTGAGGTGTACGCCTTGCCCGCAGCATTTTTCTCCTGGGGCATATGACACTGGTGGCACTGCACCCCGGCCTTGTCGTGGACGCTGCCCCAATAGGTTTCCATCTCCGGATGCTGGAGCTTGACCAGGCTGGCGCCGGTTACTGCGTGCTTGAAATCGCGGAACTTGAGCTTGTCGTAATGGGCCAAAAGATCAAGAGCGTTCTTCAGAGGGAAATGGTTAGCGCGGCGGTCGGCCATGGTCACCTTGTCGCCGCTTTCCGGCTCAAAGCCCGGATTGCAGTTGTACTCCACATGGCACTGGCCGCACATCAGGACGGAATCCGTTTTGTTAAGAATCCCGATCTTACGGAAGCCACGGAAGTCAATAACCTTGACCTTGCCTTTGCCCTTGTCGGCATCATAGGGTCGAGCCCCGTCCCGCTCCACCGCGTCGATGAGAGCGTCGCGGACGATACGCGGCTTGGTGGCATGGGGGTCATGGCACTGGATACAGCCCACCGGATTGTTCACGTCCTTGATAAGCTCGTTGACGTCGGAGGTCCGGTCCCACTTGGCCTGCGGGTCCTTGTCGCCCATGTATTTCCACTTGAGGATCAGATCTGAGGTCTTACATTGCAGACACACGGCATTGCCAGCCTTGGCGGTGTAGGGCAGAAACTTGCCCGTGTCCACCAGCACATCCCAGGTCTTGCCGGGCCGAGTCACGCCGTACATATCCTTGAACTGGTAGCGGCCCCCGGCAAAACGATCCACCGAGAGCTGATCAACAACCATAAAGGGATGGGAGCGGGGTTCGTTGTGTTCCTTGGTAAAGCCGTGGGGGGAGAGAAGCTTGTCCTGCATGGGAGAGCGGCCGGTGGGGGTGCCTTTTTCCTTGCGGGCCTGGGCGTCGAAGTTCACCCGGTTGAAACTCTTGAATTGGTCCTTATGACAGCCGCCGCAGGTGGCGAGATCAAGATTGGTCGTCGGCTTGGTCTCGGAGTTGGCCAGATGGGCATCCAACTGGGAATGGCAGACCGTGCAGGCAAGGCCCGCGTGCTTCCCGCCCTTCTTCAGCTCCTTGACCTCTTCATGGCAGGAAAAACAGGTGGCCTCATCCACGCCCTTAGCGGGCTTGGCCTTGGTTGCCGCAAGACCTGGGGTTGCCCAGACCAGGGTCAGGGCCATAAGCGGGCCTATCCATATCCTCTTCTTCATTCTCTGCTCCTCCTCTATGTAGGTGATTTTTTTAAAAAACACACTCCAAGGATACAGAAAGTGTAGCACGGGGTACTTGACTTAGGTCAAGTCATTTATTTTTGGCGAAAAAAACTGCGCCCTCATGCCACAAGGGACAACCAGTAAACAGACAAACACGTCCTCTTCGTCTCCTCCTCGTTCAAAATGGGTGCCCATAACAACCCCTGCGTTGTTAAAATATTCTGCCGCCATCAGCCATTTTTCCTTCCCATGACCAGCAAAACAATCCCGCCCACCAGCGTAACAATCCCCACAATCGGCGGGAGCGGAAGCGTCTTTTGCTTCTCAGCCGTCATCTGGAGAGGACCGAGATCGATGACCTTCTCTTTTGTCGTGTAGGTGATGCCTTGATAGGTAAGGGCCAGAATCCCAATGGCAATGAGCATGATGGCGAGCATCGTGTTTGTCTTCATTTCGTTCCTTTCTGTTATCAACTGGGCTGAAGAGAAATTCTCCCCCGCCGGTTACCTGCGACGCCGCCCCTGAATGATGTTGAGCAGCACAACAACAATGGCAATTACCAGCAGGAGATGGATGAAACCGCCCATCGTGTGGCTGCTGATCAATCCCAAAGCCCAGAGAATTATCATTATCACCGCAATCGTCCACAACATATGCTGCTCCTTTATTTCCTCTGTTGGTCAACCCGGAGAGGATGAAGTGCGGCGACGGGATGGAAAGCCACAGTCCTTTTCACCGATTTATTCCTGCGGGAAACAGCTCCTGTCCTCAATGCAGAGCCCGTGCGCATCGTTTTATCCTCTAACTATGCCGATCCACTTGCTTCCCGGAGCAACCCTCCGGGAAGCGCTGTAGGACTGGTCACAAACCAGAGCCGCTTTTACTGCCTACTCAATGTACCATTATTATTGGTCGAGGTCGCACTTAGCAGCCCTCAACAGCCTTTTACTTCGGCTGCTTAATCAGCATGTTATTCTTGACCGAGGTCACACCCTTGACGGTGCGTGTAACTGCTACCGCTCTGTTGATGTCAGCCTGGGAATTGACAAAACCACTTAACTGAACCACGCCCTTGAACGTTTCCACGTTGATCTCGCTCGACTTCAGCGAAGCGTCGTTGAAAATTTCCGCCTTTACTTTGGTAGTAATGACGGTGTCGTCAAAATACTCTCCTGTCCCCTCTTGCTTTGACGTCGATGCGCAACCCAGAAAAGAAACCAACAGACTGACGAGAAGAAAATTAACAAACAGGTTAAATAGCTTCATAAGGCTCCCCCTTGTGGATGAATTTATTCTTGGTTTTCATACAGCCCCAACAACCACTTGCGGCTCTGCCAGACCATAATTGAGCCAATCCATTCCCGTTTCCTCATTGTCTTGCCCTCCTTATGTGTGAGGTGTTTCCGCAAACATCCCGACCGTTGATTCAACCATTCTATCATGGGGTGCTACACTGAAATCACAAAAATTCTCTGCTGCCCCCAAACCGCCAGGGTGCAAGGGAAAAAAAGGGGGAAGCCCTTTCGGACCTCCCCCGTTACTGCGATATATTTTTGCGTTGGGATTAGATAATGGGCTTCATCGCCTCCATGTAGGAACGCAGCTCCGCGCCGACCTCTTCGACCCCGGTGTAGCGGATCGCCTCGTTAACCCGGACCAGCTCCACGTTGCTCACCCCGTTGTCCTTGACAACAAGGCCCTTGCCGATCACGTCGGTGTCGATCTTCTTCATGAAGGCGGCCAGCATGGGCCCGGCCGCATGGGCAAAGAGATAACAGCCGTACTCGGCGGTGTCCGAGATGACAACGTTCATCTCATAGAGCTTCTTGCGGGCGATGGTGTTGGCGATAAGGGGCACCTCGTGCAACGACTCATAGTAAGCCGACTCATCCTTGATCCCAGCGGAGACCATGGTGTCGAAGGCCAGCTCAACCCCGGCCTTGACCATGGCCACCATCAGGATGCCGTTGTCGAAGTACTCCTGCTCGCTGATCTTCTTCTTGCCGGAGGTGGACTTCTCGAAGGCCGTCTTGCCGGTGGCAGCCCGCCATGTGAGGAGGTTTTTGTCGTTGTTGGCCCAATCCTCCATCATGGTTTTCGAGAAATGGCCGCTCATGATGTCGTCCATGTGCTTGGCAAAGAGCGGGGCCAAGATTTCCTTGAGTTCCTCGGCAAGATAGAAGGCCTTGATCTTGGCCGGATTGGACAACCGATCCATCATGTTGGTGATGCCGCCGTGCTTGAGCGCCTCGGTAATAGTTTCCCAGCCGAACTGGACGAGCTTGGAGGCGTAGCCGCTCTCGATGCCCTTTTCGATCATCTTGTCGTAGCAAAGGAGCGACCCTGCCTGGAGCATGCCGCAGAGGATGGTCTGCTCGCCCATCAGGTCGGATTTCACCTCAGCCACAAAAGAGGACTCCAAAACCCCGGCCCGGTCAGCGCCGGTGCCACAGGCATAGGCCTTGGCCTGATCCCAGCCCTGACCCTGGGGGTCATTGGCGCGATGTACCGCAATCAGAGTGGGCACGCCGAAGCCGCGCTTGTACTCCTCCCGCACCTCGGTGCCAGGCGACTTGGGGGCAACCATGATAACCGTAAGATCCTTGCGAATCTGCATACCCTCTTCCACGATGTTGAAGCCGTGTGAGTAGGAAAGGGTCGCCCCTTTTTTCATCAGCGGCATGATGGCGGAAACCACCTTGGTGTGCTGCTTGTCCGGGGTGAGATTGATGACCAGATCGGCCTTGGGGATCAACTTTTCAAAGATACCCACGGTGAAACCGTTGCCGTGCGCGTTCTTGTAGGACTGGCGCTTGGTTTTGATCGCTTCCTCGCGCAGGGCGTAGGAAACATCCAGGCCGCTGTCGCGGAGGTTGAGGCCCTGGTGCAGGCCTTGCGCGCCGCAGCCGACGATGACGATCTTCTTGCCCTTGAGCGCCTCAACCCCGTTGAACTCGGAAGAATCCATGAAGCGGCACTGGCCAAGCTCCTCAAGCTGCAAACGCAGCGGCAGGCTGTTGAAGTAGTTCTTTCCCATTGTGTTCTCCTTATCGTATTGGAAATATGTTTTTATTTTTACTCTTCGGCCCATCATAGCGGCATTTTCTGTTGCGTCAAGTGACTTGTTCGCGATATTGTATTGCGAAAATTGCAACAAGCTCTACTGCCTTACTCTGTCACCCCGGCGAAAGCCGGGGTCCAGACCCGATTCGAGAGCCTGGATCGGAGTCTCGCAAGCTCGCTTACCTCCGGCCGCCGCCGGAATGACGGGAAACCGGGCGTTCCGGCTTTTTGCGCAGCCGACACCCTTGACCACGACCCAAGGAAACCACCCCATGGACATGGAAGAACTCAAACTCTTTCGCCACCTGGCCGAATCCCTGCACTTTGGGCGAACCAGCCGGGCCTGCCATGTGACGCCCTCGGCCCTCACCCGCACCATCCAGCGCATCGAAGCGGAGGTGGGAGAGCGGCTTTTTGACCGGGATAACCGCTCGGTGCGGTTGACCACGGCTGGCGAGGCCCTGAAGCAGTACGCCGAGGAGACCATCGAACGCTGGAAGGCGCTGAAAAACAGCCTTGCCAACTCCGCCGCCCTGCACGGCGACATCTCCCTCTACTGCTCGGTGACCGCAGCCTACGGAATCCTGCCCGCAATACTCAGCAGGTTCCGCAAGGCCTGCCCGGAGGTGCAGATCAAGCTCCAGACCGGCGACGCAGCCCAAGGATTAACCAAATTACGCAACGGCGAGGTGGAGGTGATCATCGACGCCCTGCCGGATAGGCCGCCCGCAGGCCTGGAATTTATGCAGATCACCGAAACGCCGCTGGTATTCATCGCGCCAATGGACTTCCCAGAAACCGTCGTGTATGAAGGCAAAGAGATCGACTGGCGGAAAACCCCGGTGATCATGGCCGAGCAGGGCTTGAGCCGCGAGCGGCTGGACCGCTGGTTTGCCGCCCGAAAGATTCTGCCCAGCGTTTACGCCCAGGTGGCGGGCAACGAAGCGATCATCGCCATGGTCAGCCTGGGCTGCGGGGTGGGGGTGGTGCCTCTACTGGTGCTGGAAAAGAGTCCGCTGCAAAAACAGATCACGGTGCTCGCCATCTCCCCTGAGCTGGCCCCGTTCTCCTTAGGCGTCTGCACAGTGAAAAAGAACCTGCGCAACCCAAAGATTCAGGCCTTTTGGAAGATCGCCGCCTCGCAGTGAGGCGTGCGCCCCCCTACTGCTCCTTGTCCCGCACCGCGATGACATGCTGTTTGCCGCTCCGCACGCTCTTTTTACCGAAACTCTTGGTATCGCTCATGACCGCACCGCTGCCGCAGATGTAAAAATCCCAGTAATTGGCTGGTCGGATGTTGGGAAAGTAGGTGGCATCGACAAAGGGCTCCTCCTGATTCTGCCGCATGATCGACTTGATTTCCGTGTCATTGGGCATGCGCCAATCGGTAAAACCCCCGAACTTGGTATTGTTCAGTTCGGCCGCAAAAACCTCCTTGGCCTCCTTCCAGGTATATTGATTGCCCGCATCATGCACCGAGCCGTCAGTGGTCTTCATCTCCCAGATCAGGCCGGTCTTGGTGTCCTTGACCATAGCCCAACCCGCCGCATCCGGAGCCAGTTCGTTGCCGTTGCCATCGAGCTTGACAAAGGTGTTGGCGCCGCCCGCATCCGCAGCCCACGCCGAAGAAGCGGCACAAAGCACGCCCAGAAGAAGGAACAGCAGGCACCTTACTGTGTGGCGAAAAACAGACCGTAACATACACGCCTCCGCATTCTTGCTGTTGATGGGCAATCGGCCCCAAACGGTATTGGATAAAATTACTGTCCTTTTATTTACCCTACCGTTGCCCAAGGCGCTTTGCCAGCTTTTTTTGCACCGGCTGGCATGAGGCCAGAGCCGATTCCCCCCTGCAAAAAAAAGAATCGCCATTTTTCCTTTTTCCACGCACAATGGGGTCATATTGCCAAACGACACCATTCGGAACACGACCGGGACATGACCCTGCTGCACGAACTCATCCACGCCAAAGACGACCGCAAGGGCCTGCCAAACAACCGCACCTGTTCCCCCCCCGCGTGGAACGGGAGGCCGAGGCAACCTACCAGCGACGACCTGGGATGCTGGCACTGATCAAGGAGCTGTACGGGGTTTAAACCGCGCCATCAACACTGCACAAAAAAAGGCGAGCCTCCCGCAAAGGGAAAGCTCGCCTTGATTTTTTCGACCAACTTGAATCTACCAGCCTTTCTCTGCGTACCCCTCGATCCGGTCAAAATTGAGGTACCGGTACACCTCGTCCGCCTTGGGGGTGACCCGTTCGGCAAGGATGGTGTTGTATTCCGCCACGGTGGGGATGCGTCCCAACACGGCACAGACTGCGGCCAGCTCGGCGGAACCCAGAAAAACCTTGGTGGAGGTGCCGATGCGGTTATCGAAGTTGCGGGTGGAGGTGGAGAAGACCACGGCATTGTCGCGGGTTCTGGCCTGATTGCCCATGCAGAGTGAACAACCGGGAATCTCGGTGCGCGCTCCGGCCTTGCCCAAGATGCTGTACACCCCTTCGGCCTTGAGCTGTTCCTCGTCCATACGGGTGGGCGGTGCAACCCAGAGACGGACTGCCACCTGGGGACCGTTATCAAGAATCCTGGCCAGGGCCCGGAAGTGGCCGATGTTGGTCATGCAGGAGCCGACAAATACCTCGTTGATATCAGTACCCGCCACCTGGGACAGCAGCTTCACATCGTCAGGATCGTTGGGGCAGGCGAGCACCGGCTCGGTGATCGCGTTGAGGTCGATCTCCAGCACCGCCTTGTATTCGGCATCCGCATCCGGGGCCAGCAATTCGGGCGCGGCCAGCCATGCCTCCATGGCCGCGATCCGGTTGCGGATGGCCGCAGCGTCTTGATAACCTCGGGTCAGCAGATTCTTGAGCAACTCCACATTGGAGCGGAGAAACTCAGCCACCGGCTCCTTGTTGAGCCGCACGGTGCAAGCAGCAGCGGAGCGCTCGGCCGAAGCGTCGGCCAGCTCGAAGGCCTGTTCCACCGCCAGGTCGGGCAGACCCTCGATCTCCAGCACTGTCCCGGCAAAAAGGTTCTTCTTGCCCTTCTTCTCCACGGTGAGCAACCCCTTCTGGATGGCCACCCAGGGGATGGCGTTGACCAAATCCCGCAGGGTAATGCCGGGCTGCATCTGGCCCGTAAAACGGATCAGCACCGACTCCGGCATGACCAAGGGCATGGAGCCGGTCGCCGCAGCAAAGGCCACCAGACCGGATCCAGCGGGAAAAGAGATACCTACGGGGAAACGGGTGTGGGAGTCGCCGCCGGTGCCCACCGTATCGGGCAAGACCATGCGGTTGAGCCAGGAATGGACCACTCCGTCCCCAGGACGCAGGCTGATGCCGCCCCGTTCGCTGATAAAGCCGGGCAGGGTCTGATGGGTCTTCACATCCACCGGCTTGGGGTAGGCAGCGGTGTGGCAGAAGGACTGCATCACCAAGGGAGCGGAGAATTTCAGGCAAGCCAGCTCCTTGATTTCGTCGCGGGTCATGGGGCCGGTGGTGTCTTGGGAGCCAACGGAGGTCATCTTGGGCTCGCAGTACATGCCGGGCCGAACCCCTGGCAACCCGCAGGCCTGGCCCACCATCTTCTGGGCCAGGGTGTAACCTTTCCCGGTATCCTTGGGCACCTCCGGCTCCCTAAACAGGGTGGACGGCGGCAGACCCAGAGCCTCGCGGGCCTTGGCGGTGAGACCACGGCCGATGATAAGATTCACCCGGCCCCCGGCCTGAACCTCGTCGGGCAGGGTGGCGGGGGAGAGGCTGAAATTGGTAACCGTCTGCCCGTCCCGGCTGATCGTGCCGGTGCGGGTGTTGATGGTGATGATATCACCGGTCTCCAGGCTGGTCACATCGCACTGAATGGGCAGCATGCCTGAGTCTTCGGCGGTGTTGAAGTAGATAGGCGCGATGGTGGAGCCCATCACCACCCCGCCGGTGCGCTTGGCAGGCACATAGGGAATGTCGCGGCCCATATGCCAGAGCATGGAGTTGACCCCAGACTTACGGGAAGAACCGGTGCCCACCACGTCGCCCACATAGGCGATGGGGTGGCCCTTTTTCTTCAACTCCTCAATCACGGTCAGCGAGCCGGGCAACCGGTTGATCAGCATGGATTGGGCATGCAGGGGGATGTCCGGGCGGCTCCATGCCTCGGAGGCAGGAGACAGATCATCGGTGTTGGTCTCGCCCGCCACCTTGAACACGGTGACGGTGAGCTCCTCGGGCATGGTCTCGCGGCTGGTAAACCAAGTCGCCTCGGCCCAGTTTGCCACCACCTGCTGGGCATGGGAGTTGTTCTTTGCCTTGGCAGCCACTTCGCCAAAAGAATCATAGACCAGAAGGGTAGACGAAAGAGCCGCCACCGCCGCCGAAGCCAGCTCGGCATCGTCCAACAGATCGATGAGTGGCTGCACATTGTAGCCGCCCAGCATGGTGCCCAAGAGCTGCACCGCCTCCTTCCTGTCGATGAGCGGTGAGACAATCTTCCCCTGCGCCACCCCGGCGAGAAATCCAGCCTTGACCATGGAAGCCTCATCCACGCCCGGCGGCACCTGATTGCTGATAAGGTCGACCAGGGTTGCTTCCGTTCCGGCAGTCGGTTTTTGCAGCAACGCAACCAGGGCGGTGGTCTGCTCGGCGGAAAGGGGAAGGGGGGGCAGGCCAAGAGCAGCCCGCTCGGCAACATGTTTTTGATATGCCTCAAGCATGGGAAATACCTCCTTGCATAATAAGAAACCGGGGCAGCCCGGTGATTTTTTCAAACCAGATTCCTACCCTTGCCGGACCAGACCTGTCAAGGAGAACCTGAAAGACGGATAGCATGGGAGAGAATTCCCATTGGCACGCCGCCGAGCACCGGAAAAGCTGCCGAAAAGGGAGGTTGCACTGTTTGAGCGCAGCGAGTTTGCAACATCCCGGCAGCTTTGAGGAGCGCAGGGCATCCCGCCTTCGGCGGGACAAGTGACACGGGTGCCCTTTTCTTGTTTCTTCTTTTGGGCACGCAAAAGAAGAAAGAGGGAACAACAAAAAAGGCGACAGGAGTGTCTCCCTGCCGCCCCAAATGCTCATAGCCATCTTCGTAATTATCAGCCAGCCGCCATCAACCGCTCAATATCCTCGCTGCCAATGGTTTCCTTCTCCAACAAATCCTTGGCCATGGCCTCCAAAATCGCCCGATTCTCGTTGAGCAGCCTAGTTGCCGTCTCCCTGGCCTCGGTCACCAACCCGGTCACGGCCTGGTCGATGCGCACCGCCGTCTCCCCGCTGTATGCTTGCCTGCTCCGCCCGGACTCATCGGGACCAGCAAAGTTCATGGGGCCGATGGCCTCGCTCATTCCCCACTCGCACACCATCTTCCGGGCGATGTTTGAGGCCCGCTCGATGTCGTTGCCCGCACCGGTGGTGACGTCGCCAAAGACGATTTCCTCGGCCACCCGCCCGCCCAGAAGGATACAGAGGTTATTCATCAGCCAGGAGCGGGACTGGGAGTGCTTCTCGTCGGTGGGCAGTTGCATGGTCAAACCCAGGGCGCGGCCACGGGGGATGATGGTCACCTTATGCACCGGATCGGTGCCGGGCAGCAGCCGGGCCACCAGGGCATGGCCTGCCTCGTGATAGGCGGTGAGTTCCTTGTCTTTGGCGGTGAGGATCATGCTGGTGCGCTCCGCCCCCATCATCACCTTGTCCTTGGCCTTTTCCATGAGGGCCATGGAGATTCTGCCCACCTCAAAACGGGCCGCCATCAGGGCTGCCTCGTTGACCATGTTGGCCAGCTCGGCCCCGGAAAAACCAGGGGTGCCCTTGGCAATGATGGACATATCCACATCGGTATCCAGCTGGACCTTAGAGGCATGCACCTTGAGTATCTTCTCCCGGCCCCGCACATCGGGCAGGGGCACGATAATCTGCCGATCAAAGCGGCCCGGCCGCTTGAGGGCCGGATCCAGGATATCGGGCCGGTTGGTGGCGGCAATGATGATGACCCCGGCGTTGGCCTCAAAGCCGTCCATCTCGACCAACAACTGGTTCAGGGTCTGCTCGCGCTCGTCGTTGCCGCCACCGCTTCCTGCTCCGCGCTGACGGCCCACGGCGTCGATCTCATCGATAAAGATAATGCAGGGCGCCTTTTTCTTGGCCTCCTTGAACAAATCCCGCACCCGGCTCGCACCGACGCCCACATACATCTCGACAAAATCCGAGCCGCTGATGGAGAAAAACGGCACCTGGGCCTCCCCGGCAATGGCGCGGGCCAACAGGGTCTTGCCCGTGCCCGGCTCGCCGGAAAGCAGCACGCCCTTGGGAATCTTGGCCCCCACCCGGGTGAAGATACCAGGGTCGCGGAGAAAATCAACGATCTCGCCCAACTCGTCGCTGGCCTCTTCGATGCCTGCCACGTCGGCAAAGGTGATCTTGGATTCCTCGCCCTCGATGAGGCGGGCCCGGCTCTTGCCGAAGGTCATCAAGCCCTTGCCGCCTCCGCCCTGCTGCTGGCGCATGAAATAGAGGCCCAGACCCACCAGCACTATCATGGGCAACCAGGAGCCGATGATACTCACCAGCCAATGGGGCTCTTTCTTCTTTTCCATCTGGAGGGTGATCCCCTCCTTCATAAAGGGCTGCACCTGCTCCAGGCTATCCGGCAGCACGGTCTGGAAGCGGTTGCCCACCAGATCCTGGGCCTCGGCCACATTTTCTCTGATAGTGATCTTACTCACCTTACCCGTGTTGACGCTTTCCAGAAAATCGTTGTAGCTGATCTGGTTGATCGGCTCACCGGCGGGATTAAAAAGATGGACCAGCAGCAGGCCCACCAGGGCGATAACCAGCCAGATGGACAGGTTCTTGTAAAATTGGTTCAAGGCGTACCTCCGGGTTGTTTTTCTACACTTTGTACAATAACTGATCACGGGCAAGACAAACCGTAAGTGGTTACAGGGCACTGCAGATCCGCGAAAGAGGCCTGTTCGCTATACACCAAGTATGCGAACAGGCCGATGACAAAGGAGATGCGGTGCCCTGTGACTGCTTACTTTGTACACGATGCGGGGTGAAGGATGCAAGCAATCAGGCGGAGATTGATTGGTCGCCGGGCAAGCCGCCCAATCGGTCGATCTTTTTTGGCACCAGACCGCTGGACATGAAGGCCGTGCAGAGCTTGCGTTTCTCAAAAGAGCAACCGGCAATGTTCCAACAGGGGGTGTATTGCAGCAATTTGTGGATGGCGGCCAGAGAGATGCCATGTTCGTGAATCATGGTGCGCAGGCAGGAAACCCATTTCAGGTTGTCCAGGCTGTAATAGCGCCACTTGCCATGGCGAGCAGGAGCCAGCAGCCCGTCTTGCTCGTACATCCGCAGGGTGCGGGGGGTAACGCCCAGCATCTCGGCGGCAGCGCTGATGGTGAGGACGGCCTGGTCATCGGCCAGCAATGGATGACCAAAGATGGGGGCAGAGGTTTCAGATGTCGGGGACGGTGCGTTCATGGTGGAGCCTCGTTATTAAGATATTTCCATGGGCATGGGCCCATCGACTTTCAGGGAAAAAATCGCGATCATGGCGGGCAGGGCGGCGAAAGGACCCATGAGCAGCGAGAGGACAAAGGAGCTGACAAACCAGCAGGTTTCGGCTAGCTTGCCAGAGGCCACGACAACAATCGGGGCTGTTCCTTTTTTTTCGCTGCAGAGTATTTTCTTCATGGCCGACCTCCTGTCCCGGATGTCATGGGCGGCGCAGAATCATTTCATGCCCCGCTTTGCTTTGGTATATACGCAAGGGCCATGCCAGGAGAGGCGAAATGGAAGAACATGGGAAGAGCCAGGATAATTTTTTTCACATAAAAACAGGCAGCTGCCAATCATGAAAAAAATTATTTACATAGAAACATATAACCGGATAACGGAATTATTCATTCACGAACAGGCTAACAATGAGCCCAACACCTATCTGGCATGGATCATATTGCGCCCGGAATACCCCTTCCCATTTTACTCCTAGAACATGACAGATACCAAACATTGCAAACAATGCGGCACCTGTTGCCGAAAAGGCGGACCAGCCCTGAGCCGGGAGGATCTCGACCTTATCCGCCAAGGCCATATCCGGCACGATCAGCTGGTCACCATCCGGCAAGGGGAGCTAGGGTACAACCCAGCCACCGCTAGGCTTGAGCCAGTGCCTGTGGAATTGCTCAAGATCCGGGGACAGGGGAATGGCTGGACCTGCCTGTTCTTTGCCGAAGCAGGCAACGCCTGCACCATCTATGCGCACCGCCCCGCAACCTGCAAGATTCTCCAGTGCTGGCAGCCCGAGGCGCTCCTGGCCACCATCTACCAGAATACCCTGCGCCGCACCGACCTGATCAACCCCAGCGACCCGATCCTTGCGGAGATCGCCCGCCATGAACAGGCATGTCCGGGGCGGGTCTTCACCGAGCTGCTCACCCAAGACGACGGGACGGAGGATCTCGCCCGCCTCAGCGAGCTGGTGCGTGCCGATCTGGCCATCAGGGCCGAGGTTGCCCAAAAAACAGGGATTTCGCTGGAGATGGAGTTTTTTCTCTTTGGCAGGCCACTTTTCAAGCAGCTGGCAGGGTCTGGGATAGAATATGTTGAAAAAAACGGGGAGATTCACTTACAGAGACTCCCCTCGCCCATCTGTGGGAGAGGGGCCGGGGGAGAGGGTCAATGATCACTGAAAAAGTTCCTCAACGCCAAGACACTACGCGCCAACCAGACCGAAGCGGAACAGCGTCTGTGGTATCACCTGCGGGCACATCGTTTCATGGATTTGAAATTCAAGCGGCAAAAACCCATGGGTCGCTTTATCGTGGACTTTGTCTGCGTGGAACGGCAACTGATTATTGAGATCGATGGCGGTCAACACGCCGAACAGGCGGAATATGATCAGCATCGAGATGCTTGGTTGTGTAGCCAAGGCTATACGGTATTGCGTTTTTGGAACCACGAAATCATGCAGCAGTTAGAAGGGGTGTTGGAGCAGATACGGAGGGCAATCGCCCTCTCCCCCAGCCCCTCTCCCACAGGTGGGCGAGGGGAGTAGAGGCCCGGCCCCCTGAGGAGCAACTAAGCTCTACTTCACTTCACGTACCATGATCTCTTCGGACCAGTCGTTGTGCTCAAACTGCTCATGGTCCGGCTTAGCCGGTTTTTCCTCAGTCAGCCGCTGTTTCACCCACTTGAGTACCTGATCGAACTCGGCGGCCATCTCGGCCATGGCCCGGCCCCGGTGGCTCACCTTGTTTTTCTCCTCCATGGTCAATTCGGCAAAGGTCTTACCCAGCTCAGGATAGAAGAAAATCGGATCGTAGCCAAAACCATCCTCGCCCCGGGGTGCGGTGAGCAGCTCGCCTTCGCAGGTTCCCTCGTAGGTCAGAGCCGGGCCGGAAGGCACGGCGATGGAGATGACACAGTGGAAGGCAGCCTTGCGGTTGGCCACGCCTTCCATGTCCTTGAGCAGCTTGGCGGTATTCTCCACATCGCGGGCTTTTTCCCCGGCATAGCGAGCGGAATACACGCCGGGAGCACCATCCAGGGCCTCCACCGCCAGCCCGGAATCATCGGCGATACAGGGCAGCCCCAAAACCTTGGCGGTGAAATGCGCCTTTTTGTAGGCATTGTCGTCAAAGGTTGCGCCGTCCTCAACCACCTCGGGGATGGGGCCAAAATCGGCCAGGCTCCTGATCTCCACTGGAAAATCCTTGAGCAGCTCCTTAAACTCCTTGAGCTTGCCCTTATTTGTCGTGGCCAGCACCAATATATTGAACATGATTTTTTCTCCTCTGGATTCAGGCTGCGTTGCGGCGACACAATGCTCATTTACCCGTATCCCCGTCGGAAGTCAAGACCGGGCCAGCCCATGATTTTTTTGAAAAAAATCTACGCCCCTTGACCTGGGTCAAGGTTTTCACGGACAATGGGGAATAGATTACCAAAGAATCTTAACTCAGGAGGACGCCCCATGTCAGACCAACATCCCAAGACCTACAACATTCTCCCCGGACCCAAAATGGGCCTTGTCACCCCAGACTATCTCGAAGCCGTTGCGGCGGCAGCGCGCAAGCACAATATCCCGCTGCTCAAGCTCACTTCAGCCCAGCGGATCGCCATCGGCGGTCACACCCCCGAGGCGGCGGCTGCGATCTGGCAGGATTTCGGCCAAGCAGACGGTCCCAAAAAACCGGTGGGCATCCACTACATTCAAGCCTGCCCCGGCGTGCACTGGTGCAAGTTCGGCAGACAGGATTCCCCGGCCCTGGGCAAGAAGCTGGAGGTCCTGATGACCATCCCGCTCCCCGCCAAAACCAAGCTCGGTGTTTCCGGCTGCTCCATGAACTGTTGCGAGAGTTTTGTCCGGGATGTCGGGGTGTTCGGCAAGAAGAACGGCTGGACCCTGATTTTTGGCGGCAACGGTGGAGGGCTGCCAAGGATTGGCGACATCATCGCCCAGGATTTAAATGATGATGAGGTGGTGGCCCTGGCGGAAAAATGCCTCCGCCATTACGCGGCCAACGCCCGCAAACTGGAACGCACCGCCCGCTTCATGGAGCGCACCGACTTGGAAAAATTCAAGAATACGGTGCTGGGCAAATAGCCGCGACCATCCTTAAAACCAGAGATTACAGACCGTCACCGCAGCAATAAGCCCGGCGGTTTCACCGCAGAGCGCGGCGGGCAGGGCGTGCCGTGTGCGCCGGATGCCGATGGCGCCGAAGTAAACGGCGAGCACGTAGAGGGTGGTTTCGCTGGAGCCTTGAATGACCGAAACCATTGCGGAAAGCAGGCTGTCCGGCGATTGCTTGATGATCTCGCTCATGAAGGCGAAGGAGCCGCTGCCGGACAGGGGCCGCAACAGGCCCATGGCCAGGGCCTCGGCCGGCATGCCCACCGCAGAGGTCAGGGGCGAAAGGACGGAAACCAGGATATCCATGGCGCCGCTGGCCCGGAACATGCCGATGGCGACAAAGATCGCCACCATGAAGGGAATGATCCGCATGGCCGTGGTAAAACCCTCCTTGGCCCCGTCGGTGATGGTTTCATAGATCCGCACCCCCCGCAGATAGCCGAAGATCAGCAGCCCGGAGATCAAGGCCGGAATCAGCCAACTGGACAGGCTGTTGAGGCTGTCTGCGGAAAAGGCCAGCGGCTCTGTCGCGCTGCTCAGCTGATACACCGCTCCCCCCGCAAAAACAGTAACCAACAGCCCGATGAACCATTTCCCGGTCGTACTCGGCGGGAACAGCTCCGGTTCGGCGCACTCTGCCTCGATCTCTGATTCGCTTGCCGCATAGGTTTGCGGCACCATGACCGGTTCCAGCCCGCTGTTTTTGCGGGCCAGCATCTTGGCTGCCACAATGGCCACAATAGTGGAACAGGTGGTGGCGATAAGCGAAGGGATAAAGATGGCAGCCGGGCTTGTTGCGCCTGCCGCAGCCCGGATGGTGATCACCCCCAGGGGCAGCAGGGTGACGCTGGAGGTGTTGATCGCCAGAAACAGGCACATGGCGTTAGTGGCCGTGCCCTTTTCCGGGGCGAGCTTTTCCAGCTCCTGCATGGCCTTGATCCCCATGGGCGTGGCCGCGTTGCCCAGGCCCAGGGCGTTGGCCGCCATGTTCATGATCATGGCGCTCATGGCCGGATGATCGTGGGGCACGTCGGGAAACAGGCGCACCATCAGGGGCCGCACCCACCGGGCCACGATCCGCATCAGCCCGCCAGCCTCAGCCACCTTCATGATTCCCAGCCAGAGGGCCATGGGTCCGATCAGGCCGATGGCCAAGACCACCGCGTCCTTGGCCGACTCGAACGAGGCCTTGGTCAGGGCGTCCATCCGGTTGGTATAGGCGGCGGTCACCGTGGCCAGCACGACCAAGGACAGCCAGATGATATTGATAACCGAAGCTTTCTGTTTCATGTCTTCCTCCTCATGCTCGACAAAAAAGAGCACCACAAGGTAATCAAAACCTCCGTC
>Ga0334722_10002765_pt1 | contig 19453 bp, 24 predicted proteins | sample C3_bottom_MG_FD_207210 | JGI IMG/M metagenome (GOLD analysis project Ga0334722, IMG submission 207210) | Sediment microbial communities from Yellowstone Lake, YNP, Wyoming, USA - C3_bottom | ecosystem: Environmental > Aquatic > Freshwater > Lake > Sediment | place: USA: Wyoming | collected...
CTGCCTGTTCTCGGTGCCGGTCAGTCGCCGACCGAACACACCTACGCTGGGTCTTAGCCAGACATTTAAGAGGACTCCGTACTTCCGTATTCGCGGCTCCGAAGCCTTCCAACCCAGTATGCTCTAGGTACGCACGGTCAGCGGCACTATGAAGTTTAGGAACTATATAAAGCACAAAACCGCCGTGAAGCGGTTAGACAAAAAATCCAAACAGTTCTTTCAGTTGATTGTAATCCTTCTTGGCGGTTGCTGGAGTAGTCCTTCCTCGGTAATTCCTTCTCTTTCCTTTGAAGTTTCCGTTTGCTAGATTTAACTTCCTAAGAAGTACAATTTGCTGTACGAAATCATCTTCAGAAATCGGTTTATCGAAGTTAGCGACTAAAAATTCATACACCCGAGGGCTATGAAGTTCTTCGGCAATCTTCCAATCGAATTTAGATACTTTACACGGGACGCGGTGCTTTGTATGAGGCAAAGCGTGCGCCACGCCACGTGTAGAATATCCAACTGTGTTTTCGCTATGCCTCATACCTGTATCATACCCCAGATTAAAATCAAGTGAAGATACTACCTGTGGATAAAGTCCGGCAACCGTTCGGCAACCACGCGGCAACCAAATGACTACCACGCGCTCTCCCCGTGCGTAGCGCCATACAAAACACCCCCACACCAACAAATAAGAAGGAGGAGGTTGTTAGTTTATCCCCAACTAGGGCTTGCATTATTCCAAGCGTTCGGTTAGTATAGGGATATGACACGAATAATTAAGTTTCGGGCGTGGAATAAAGAAGAAAACGAAATGGAGATTGCTGGGGAAACTAATGCGTGTATTAACTTCTTTGGAAGTGTTATTAGAAATGATTTTGGGAATAGTCCTCTCATTCTAATGCAATTCACAGGACTCTTGGACAAGAATGGGAAGGAGATTTATTTCGATGACGTTGTCAGGTTCTCATATTTCGCGATGAACGAGGATTTCAGTTATGGAGGTACTGCGGTTATTTCAAGGACAATGAACGGTGGAGCTGGAATACTAGCCGACTTCGATGACAAAGAAGAAGATAAATACTGGGCTGTTACAGAGGGTGGAGTTATAGAGGATATATGGGAAGACCCTAAAGTATGGGAAATGGAAATCATCGGAAATGTTTACGAGAACCCCGAACTGATATGAAAAACCCCCACGCGGTCGCGCTCGGCTCTATTAAAAGTAAAAAGAAAGCGAAGTCGGCACGCGCCAACGGAAAACTAGGAGGTCGCCCAAAGCGCGTATCGCCTCAATCACCCCCCCCTACTGTATGAAGAAGATTAAAGAATATGTAATAAGGGCATACTCAACCGAGAATCTTGTTAATGAGTGTCCCAAGTGCTTCTCAAAGATAACTTTGAGGAGTTTTATCGGATTAGAAGAAGGGTCAGGGAAATGGAATGGAGAAAAGATATATCTGAATATATGTCCGGGTTGTTCAAAGGTATTATTCCACGTTCCTTTTGGTCTTGTATTTGATATTGAAAGAAAGGGAATGGTATTACCTAAAGAAAAAATGGATGGGGAGTACAAATTGTTAAAGATATGAAATCCGCCGAACAAAACATCATATCCTTTCTTCGGGAAAATCCGTCAAAGTTCGCGGCGGCTGAACTTCAGCGTATGAGTTTCCGAAACCGCAACAACACCCTCGCAAGCCCGAAAGCAATCAGCAGACGACTCCAAGAAAACGCCGAAGGCACTAACTCATTCCTAGAAGTATCCTACATAAACGGAAATGCTCACTATCAAATCCGCGAAGCACACAAAAAGCCCCCAACCCTCATCTACGACGACTCCCACCCCGTAAAAATAAACGGACAATGGAGAGGTCAGTTCGCCCTTACAACCTAATCCCTAGATATATGAAAACAATCAAAATCAAGAAGAACGAAGAAGCACCAGAAAGTGTTGAATTGTTGGCGCAGTCAATCGTGCGTGTCGCTGAGGGTTTTCAGAAAGTGCTCAATAGCCCGTTGAAACAGCGCGGGTTGATTGTTTTACTCCAAGACGGTATCGGGCAAGCAAAAATATCAAAGTCGCAAATCAGTCTTGTACTAGAGGCTCTTCCGCGATTGAAAGGTTGGTATATTAGATAAACTCCCCTAGATTATGAACAAGAAAACAAAGAAAGGGTGGCTCGTAGAGCATTACGGAATGGGAGAGGGTATTTGGACTGTCTACAATTCCAAAGCGAAAGCACAGTACGAAATACGAGAAGCGTTGTGTGAGTGTGATACGAAACCGATTCCCTGCGTCATCACCTACCACCTAAAGAAATAGACAATGAAACCACGCACACTGAAGCCAAAGGGGATTAAACGGGCTACTGGAGGCTCTAAACGCCTCGTAGGGGCACGCAAACCACTAAAACGAGGAATTGCCCCAAAGAAGCGAAAACAGACGAAAATAGGGCTTTGGAGGGAGTGGAATGTACCGGATTGGGCATATCACCGCTACGAAGGGTTGAAAGGTGTGTATTGGTTCTGGTTCAGTAGGACGATACGGGAAAGGGATTACGAGAGGTATAGTGGTTTATGTATGACCTGTGGGAGATATGTAGAGAAAGGGAGCGATCAAGCGGGGCATCTATTTGCGGCGCGAAATTGCGGGTTCGGGCTTCTCTTTCACCCAAAGAATGTCCACCTTCAGCATTCCAAATGCAACAATCCGCGCTTCACGCCCGATGCCGCCGCGTTCAACGCGCTCGCGATAAACAAGAGATACGGTGAGGGCACTGTAGAGACGCTCGCCAAAATAAAAGGAGAAAAAACAAAGGAATGGAACAAAGCAGAATACGAAAGTAGAATAAAGCAACTCCCAGCATACCAATCCTCACTCCTATGACACTTACTTCGTATATGCAAGAAACGCCACTTAAAACTATTTACAGTGAGAAACTAAAACGCAGTCTCATTGTATGCGTAGGGTGTGGAAAGGGAATCACCGGCACGGCGTATTCTTCAACGAAGTCGGGCGCGGGGTTCAAGTGCGAACCGTGCGTGGACAAGGAAATCGCCCGAAAGGCGTAGCGCCATAAGAAATCCACACCCCTTGCAATTTATTAAAGTAGGCGTGGTATAATAAAGTCAATGGAATCTGAACAATCTGAACAATTACCCAAAAAGAAGAACGGTGGAGCGCGTCCTAACTCCGGGCCGAAACTTGGTGCAAAGTATAAAAAGACCATTGAGAAAGAAATAGAACTTGCTTACATAAAAGAGCGTGTATCTCGCGCAAAAGATGTTTTAATTGATTCGCAGTTAAGTTTGGCTAGAGGACTGTCGTATTTATACAGGATAGATAAGGACGAGAAAGGGAAAAACAAAAAGCCAGAACTAGTTACAGCACAATACGAGATAGAAGCATATTTATCAGGCGAAACAGACGAAGATAGTTATTACTACATCACCACGATCAAGCCAGAGAACAATGCGATTGATTCATTGCTTGATAGAAGTGTCGGCAAACCAAAGGAAACTCATCAGATAGAGGGAAATATCATTCTCCAATTCCACGAGTCGCTTAAACAACATGCTAGACCCTCACTTAAAACAAATTGAAGTCTTAGAGTCAACGACTCGGTTCAACGTAATCAGAGCTGGTCGGCGTTCTGGTAAATCAACTCTTGAGGTAGAGAAGATGTTGGCTAAGGCGGTAGGGGAAAAGAATAGAAATATCTTCTATGTGGCTCCGACAATGAAACAGGCGAGAAGTATTATCTGGGAGTTATTGAAAACAAGGCTCGGAGGTATCGGGGAATTGAACGAGAGCCGACTAGAAGCGACTGTCCCTACTATAGACGGAGGTAAGTCAAAGATAAGCGTGTTCGGATTTGAAGCACGAGAGAACTTTCGTGGTATTTCAGCTGACCATATAACATTTGACGAGGTGGACTCGATGCCCGACTTTTTCATAGGTTTCCAAGAGATATTTCGCCCAGCACTGATTGATACTGCTGGTACTGCCGATTTCATCGGAACTCCAAAAAAAGAATCACAGAATCTTAGACGATTGGAAAAAGAAGGCGACCACGAGTGGGCTTCGTTTCATTTCACGACGGCAGACAACCCCTTCATTCCAAGAGAAGAAATAGTAAAGGCGAAGAAGGATATGGACGTGGACACATATCGGCAAGAGGTAGAAGCCGAATACTTGGAAAACGTAGGTTCACTCTTTCGTTTTTCTGCGCTTACCGATATGTTCTCCAACACGATAACCAAATCAAAAGAGAAGTACTTAATTTGCGACATCGCCGACGACGGCTCCGACAAGACCGTATTCTCATTCTGGGAAGGGCTTGAAATGTATCGCATAGAACAATTTGAGCGATTGAACACCGAAGGCATCATCAGCCAGATACGCGAATACGCCGCGCAAGACAGGATTCCCTATTCACAAATAGCGGTTGATGCTATCGGTGTGGGCGCAGGAGTAGCTTCTTCTTCGCTCCTAGACGGCATCATCGGATACAAGTCTTCATACAGCGCAATGAGAACAGACCAAGACCCGACACGGCTACCGAATGTGCACTATCTCAAAGACGCACCACTCATCACGGAATATAAGAACTTACGGAGCCAATGTATCTTTTTTCTAGCGCAACTTTGTAACGACCATAAGATAGCCTGTAAGATTTCAGATGTGCGAATCAAGGAACGAATCATAGAGGAGCTGGCTTTATACCAGGATGCCAGTGCCGGCGATGGGAAAAGAATGGCGACACAGAAAGAGGATATCAAAGCATTGCTCGGTCGCTCGCCAGACTTGTCCGATTGTTTACTGATGAGAATGTACTTCCAAATACGCGGGACACTCTTACCACAATCAGAAGAAACGAAAATGGTAGACGACCAGATTATGCGACATCTCTCAATGAATGAGAATAGAATGGCGCAAGCCGACACCCGATGAAAAAACAAACAAAACAATTTCATCTCAACAAACAGCAAGCGCGAGAAATCATCTGGAGCAAACTTCAGAAGAAACTAAAACTCACGGGAAGCGAGGGTGTGGATAAACTATTGACAAGGAATAGTGTATAGGCGTGCTATAATTGCGCTAAACAAAACTACTTATGTCTACTTACAAATCCGTGCAAGAAACCGTTCGTGATGCCGAGTTAAACCTCTTAAGTGGTACGACTAAGTTGGGAAAATATGTTGACCGTTCTCACTATGAAACCGTCGAGCGTATCTACGCTACTTTGCACTCTCGCCACATCTCCGGCGAAGAAGACTCTCTCCGCAGACCAAAACCCTATTTTAATATCTCAATCGCATCCGCAAACGTCTGGGATTGGGCAACCGCAATCAAGCGAAAGAACATCCGCATACTGCCCGACAAGATAAGCAATACGGGCATCGCGTTCATAGCCACCGTTCACCTCCAAGATTGGATGAAGAAAGCGCGGTTCGGCGTGTTCCTCAAAGAATGGGGTCGAACGCTCTCACGATTTGGCTCGGCAGTATCCAAGTTCGTAGAGAAAGACGGCGAACTCACTTGTTCAGTCATTCCGTGGAATAGATTTATCGCCGACCCAGTAGACTTTGATGCCATCCCCCACATAGAGAAGTTCTATAAAACTGAGGAGCAGTTATACAAAATGGTGAAAGACAACGGCTACGACCAGATGAAAGTAGAAGCACTCTGCGAAGCCATCGGAACTCGCAAGAACCTAGACAGAACGCAGGTAGACAACAGCTCCAATTTCATAGAACTCTACGAAGTCCACGGACGAATGAGTAAAGCAACATATCTCAAGGCTCAAGGAAAAGAGCCGGGAGAAGAAGACGAGGATGTATATTTCCAACAGATGCACGTTGTGTCATTTGTCGCGAATGACAACGAAGGCTATGACGACTTCACCCTCTACTGCGGAAAGGAGAAAGAAGACCCGTACTTTATCACGCACCTCATACCCGAAGATGGTTGTACGCTCTCTATAGGTGCGATAGAAGCAATCTTTGACCCTCAATGGATGCAGAACCACACGGTGAAGAATATGAAAGACACATTGGACATCGCAAGCAAACTGGTATTCCAGACCGCAGACTCACGATATGTCGGTAGGAACGTACTCTCGGCAATAGAAACAGGCGACATCTTCATTCACAAGGAGAATATGCCCCTCACACGGGTAGCAAACGACAAGCCGGACATCGTCGCTCTACAGAACTTCGGCTCGATGTGGCAAGACATCGGGAGAGTAATCAACGGCACAACGCAAGCAATGACTGGCGATACGATGCCTTCGGGGACTCCGTACTCACTCGGTGCGCTCCTCGCACAGCAAAGCAATCACCCATTTGAGCAGATGAAAGAGAACAAGGGACTCGCTCTTGAGGATATGATGCGACTTAAAATCATTCCATTTATCATAACGAAGATGGACACGAAAGAAGAAATCGTAGCAACGCTTGACGAGCAAGAGATAGCAGAGATAGATGCGATGTATGTGCCGAATCAAGCAAAGAAGAATTACAATCAATCTGTTATCCACGATGTCTTGAACAACAACTCACAAGGAATAATGGGCGGCGCGATAAAGACCTACCCAGAAATGCAGTCAGCAATGGAGGGACAGGTGAAGTCAGCCCTCGCTTCACAAGGGAATAAACGCTCATTCAAGCCAGACGAACTTGATATAAAGACGTGGAAGGACGCTCTTAAAGATTTCAATTGGACTGCAACGGTTGAGATAACAGCAGAGTCAGTGGATAAACAACAGATTCTCACTTCACTCACCACCGCATTCCAGACCATCGCATCTCTCGCAGGACGACCGATGACCCCCGACGAAAGGATGATATTCTCACGAATTATGCAGGAGTCCGGCTCTATCTCCCCGCTCCAACTCTCTACTGCCGCCACACAACCTCCACAACCTACGCCCACGGCTTCACCTCCGGTTGCGGCATTACCAGTTAGCAAATAATAATGGAAAATACACCAGCAAGTCTCAAGGACGTTCTCCCATATTCGCCGGACGCGTACCTCACCCAAGATGAGATGACGCTTCTGCGCAACACATTCAGAGGGAATGAGAAACTTATCAAGATACTTCGTAAGATATTCCTCCCCACAGCACTTGACCCTGAACTCCCGATTGAGGAAATCGGCGGGGATGTGTGGATGGCGAACTTTGACTTTACCCAAATGCAGTCCTCCGAGATTAAACCTCTCGTTCTCGGACGGCAGGATGCGATCAAGTTCGTCATTGGCGGGCTTATCAAGTTGAAGGTCTTGGCCAACCAAGTGGAGGAGACTGCTATGGAGGCGGCATATCGCCGAAGTAAGGATAGTGCGAAATAGTTTATCCACAAGTGGATATTGACAGAAAAAGTATCGTGAGTGTGCTAAAATATTAACAACCATCGCAGGAGTTCCTGCCTAAAAACAAAGTATGGATGAACAAACAACGGATGTAGTGGAATCCCTAAATCCACAGGACGAGGTAGCGGAAGTTACCGAAACCGCAGAAGAGTCTGAAACTTCTCAACCAGACATCGAGGAACTTACCAAACGTGCCGCGCTCGCCGAGGATTACAAGATTCGCGCCGAGAATGCAGAACGCGAGAATAAGAAACTCAAGAAGCCAGATGTTCATTCAAAAGATTCTGAACTTACTCCAAAAGATGTATATGCTCTGATGAACGCTAAAGTCGCCGAGGAAGATATTGAACAAGTAGCAGATTACGCGAAGTTCAAGAAAATAACCGTCGCTGAAGCACTCAAATCAACAGTAGTCAAAACACTCTTACAGGAAAGTGAGGAATTCCGAAGAACCGCAAACTCTACTCAAACAAAAGGTGGCGCACGCGGAACTTCACAGGTGTCAGGAGCGGATGTACTTGCTCAAGCCGAGAAAACGGGACAACTCCCAGACTCGGAAGAGGATATACAGAAACTCTGGTTGGCACGACAAGCTCGTAGAAAGAATTAGTTTCGGTTGCGGTACGGCTTAAAGGGTTGCGGAAATTAACCCTTTAACTTTACCAAAATGGCAAACAGTTTATCAACCTATACGTCACGGCAGAAATACTTTTCTACGAATATCGCCCTTGCACTCCGCAACGCGCTCGTAGCAGAGAAAATCTGTACCGTAGACCGTTCTAATCAGTTGACTCTTCAGAATCCGTATATCACGAATGTCGCCGCCGCTATTCAGACGTTGACTGGTACGTATACCCCAGCAACTCGCACCACGTCTGATGATGCCGTGACAGTGACGGATGAAGTAGTTGTTTCTACTCACGTGTACGACTTTGAGATGAAGACGATGGCGTTTGACCTTATGGCGAACTTCCTCGATGACCTCATGTACCAGGTCGCGTTCAAGGTTGACCAGTTCACGCTCAACAAGATTCTCGATGTCGGCACAGGAATCTACACCACGGCAGCAGGTGGCTTTACCACAGCAGCAAACATTCCGAAGATTATGGGCGACCTTCTTGGGAAAGTAGCTGGCTATGCAACCGGCGTTGCAACAGCACCGTTCCTCGTCATTGAATCTACCGACATCACTGGATTCTTCCAGACGGCAGTCGGTTCTGGCTTCAATTACGCAGATGCCGCGCTCAACAACGGCTTCGCAGGCAACTACGGAGGTGTGAAAGTGTATGTCGTCCGTACTGGCACCTTCGTTACCACTACGCTCGGCACACTAACGGCAGTCAACTCGGGACATCGCCTCTTCGGCATCACGAACAAGGCGGTTATGGCGATTCCGGGCGGTATCACATACGAAGAGAAGTCAATCGGTAGTTCAACAGGTAAGGAAATCGTGGCCGTCGGCCTCGTCGGTACGAATGTCTGGCACTACGATTTGCCGAACTTCGTTGATATTACTTTAGCGTAGTCATTATTAGCCCCATTTTTAGGGCTAATGAGGGGTAGGGAGTACCGCAACCCTCCCTTCTCCGCACTAGCCCTAAAAACTAACCAAAAATCACTATGGCAAAATCAGCAGAAGAGAAAGCAGCCGCACAGGCTGAAAAGGAAGCAGCGAAAGCAGCCGCACAGGCTGAGGCTCCTACTGTTCCTGAAAAGAAATCCGAGCGACAGGCACGGTGGGACGCGTTCCTTGAGAAACACAAGGCACAGAACCCAGAGAAACACGCGGCTCGCTTGGAAGCAGGCGAACTGGAGATGCCCGCAAACTTCTAACCATGAAAAACTATCTCATAACGGCAGGAATCGCACTCGGCGTTGTTCTCTTGACACTGACGTTGATGCCTCAAAAGGTCATCAACTCGGTGCAGACGCTCGGAGCAGTCTCTAGTCCCGACATTATGTCCCCTTACTTCTCATTTGGAGGGGTACGGCAGTGGGCGGCACACACGGAATCGCTTGGACAGGCGACCACTACGGTCTGTGCACTTCAGAGTCCAGCGGCGACGAGTACGCTCTTGACTGCGAGTATTCGATACTCTGTCAGCTCAACGACTGCTTCGACCGTTACGATGGCGAAAGCTACGACAGCATATGCAACTACTACACTAATTGGTGGTGGTTCTCTTGCTGCTAACGCACAAGGTACGTTTAACGCAACGACAACTCTCGCACAGGCAACATCGCTTGATGGAGTTATGGTTTTTGCACCATCTGCCTATCTCGTGGTTGGTATGGCAGGCGGCACAGGCACATTCAGTCCAACAGGAACTTGTCAGGCAATCTGGGTTCAGAACGCTTACTAGTCTCTCCTCCTTGCTCCTTTCTCTAATTCTCGGCTGTGGTGGTTGAGTGAGAATGGGGCAAGATTGGGGATGCTACCCTTAACAAATAACCTATGAATATAATTACTATACGAAATGTTTTGATAGGGATTCTTGCTGTCGTCCTAGGCTCGTATGCGCTCTACGCGATAACTCAGCAGGCGTATGGCGCGATAACTATAGACCAGAATGCTTCGGTAAATTTATATCGTACCTATGACTTCTTCGCTTCTACGACAGCGGTAACTGGGGTTGTCTCAACGACGATACTCGCAACGACCACTTCAGCGACATCAACGAATATCACTGCGTTTACTGATTCGACTTTTGGGAGGTATGTAAACGGCGCGTTTGATATTACTGGTGCAAAGAAAGTAACTCTGTACTTCACTCGCGGAGATAAGCTCGGAGGGGGAAATACAGGCACAACTACCTTCAAGATTCAGACCACAAAAGATGGAACGACATGGGACGACTACAATCAGCTTGTGCAAGCAACCTCTACAACTATAGCGAACACCGCAATACAATCGACTGCCACAATAGTGGCGGCGACATCAACCCTTATCTACGGAATGGACTTGGACTATATGTCATTCAAAGCAATCCGATGTATCGTTGTTGAAGGCGTTGACGGTTCTCACGAGTGCGCAGTTTCAGCGAGCTTCTAGGTATGCGTTATGACAATAAGCGATATACAGGCAGAAACTAGGTCACTCTGTGATGCCGACTCTACAAGTTACCCAGATGCAGTATTACTCCGCCGAGAAAATGCGGCGTATGAGGAAATTGTCGGGAAGTTAATCGCGCGAAATAACAAACTAAAGTTTGACGATACTAATTTCTCCAAAACTCCGATTGGTTATGGGACTCTCCAAGATGGTATTCAAGAATATGCCTATGACACAACAATGCTCACCGTTGAGCGTGTTGAAATTGTAGACAAGGCAGGAACACGACATCAGTTGACTCGTATTGACGAAAGAAATATAGATTCTCTTGGTGAATATAAAAAGACACCCGGACTTCCCGATGAGTTTGCAGAAAGAGGCAACTCTATCTTCCTGTATTGTCCGCCTTCTTCTGCTTCGGTTACTCTTGTAAACGGTATTGTCTTTTATTTCCAAAGGACTGCAGACATTTATACGAGCGCACAAGTGACAACGGGTACGAAATCGCCAGGGTTTCCCTCTCCCTATCACGTTCTCATCTGCTATAAAGCCGCATTACCTTATTGTATGAGTTACAAAAAAGAAAGAGTCCCTTTGTATCTCAACGAAATAAATCGTCTTGAAAAAGAGATGTTAGACCTTGCGGATAGCCGATATACCGACCAAATAAGCCGTATAATCCCTTCTAAAGAGGATAATAGATAGTATGATTCAAAACGACAAAAACACTCTCACCATATCGCAATTGGATAAGAAGCCTGCAACTACTTGGGATGAGGCAAACTATTCGTGGGATGATGCTCATGGAACGTGGGATGTCCCAGCACTAAATATCTCGCAGACAGCGAAAAACACTCTCGTTATTTCACAGAATAATAAAAACGTATGAACATTCTATTTACCGCCGCCATCTCACTCATCGTTGCTCTCGGTAGTTTTGTCGGAGCGTATAAGTACCTCCCACTAAACGCATTTGAATCTGCACCGACTACTTTTGGTTCTACCATTACAACAATTCAAGGAAGCGATACGCTTTCTGCCTCTCGCACAACGATAAATAACAATTTTGCATCACTGAACACTGGCAAGTTTGAATTGTCTAACTGGTTCGCCACCACTTCCGCCACACAACTCATCACACTCGGCACAATTACCACAGGAATATGGAATGGCACGGCGATAGGAGTCGGCTACGGAGGCACAGGCACAACTTCTCCGACCTCAAACCAAGTGATGCTCGGAAATGGCGCGAGTGGTTTCAAAGTAGTGTCTGGGTTCGGTTCTTCAGGGCAATTCCTTACTTCAGGTGGCGCAAGCACAGTCCCAAGTTGGACAACGGCGGCGATAGACCAAGCGGCGAATTACTCGTGGACAGGGCACCATATCTTTTCCTCATCATTTACGACTGCCGCTTCAAGTACGAATGCGACATCGACGAAAATGTGGGTTACTGGTCTTGCAACTGCGGCTGGTACTCTTGTCGCGGCAAATCCTCTCGGGCAACTCATAGCGACGAGTTCGCCGGTGAGTAGTTATGTCGGTTCAGCTTCGGCTACTTCAACAACAAACACAGCGACGTATACGCAAGACTATTCATACACTGCGTCATTCGCCCCTACGATAATTACTCTGTATTACAATCTAGTTGGGTATGTAACTAGTGCAGCACGATACACGCAAGGTTCCTGTACCTATTCAGGAACATCTGCTGTATCTGGAGCATACACAACAAATAATAACGCGTCGGCAATAACTTCTGCGATGGCTGGTATCGGTTGTGCATTATCAGCAGGCAGTAGCGGTTCAGGTAACAATATGTATTCAATCGCAATGCAAAGTGTATCGGGCAATGTATTCACTATCCGTATTACTTTTACTGGCGATAGCAATGGTAATACGGCAACAGCTTCGTTCTATCCAATCGCCTACCGCTAACTATGTCCACTATCCCAACTCAAATAAAAGACTTCAGTGGTGGAATGTCGGATTCACCACGAGCATCTCTAGCAAACGCTGGTTCCTTAATTTCCCATTTTGATGTTTTTTCGGATAAACACAAATTAACCCCCTACCGCTCAACCGAAGCCGACACCGCGACAAATGTCTCCGCAACAGACGGCGAACAATACGACATCCGCGACTTCCAACTCGGTATAGACGGAAAAATGTACGCACTCGCCAAAGTAGTGGCGACAGGATACCCGAAAGTAGTAAAGAAAACAGACCCGACAACGGGCAACTGGCTTTCATCAGCAGGGAATAACATCGCAACCGCAGAAGGAGAAGGCAACGGCGTGAGAATCCCCGGATGTTTCATAGAGTGGCAAGGCGCGTTCTGGTTCTTTCAGGGAACAAATCAAATAGCAAAATGTACCCTCGCAGGAACGATAACGAACAGTGTAGCGACAGTCGGAGCAACGATAACCTCGGTAGCGCAAGGCATCATTGCAAACAACACGCTCTATCTTTTCTATAATAATCGGGTGGTAACCGTGAGCGCGGCGGGTGCGGTGTCAGACAATGTCTTCACTCCCCTTCCAAGCGATATGCGTATTACCTCGGTCGCACGATTCGGCGCATACTTGATGATAGGAATGGCGTATGGAACGGCAACGACAACCCCGCCAATCGGTCGCTCAATCGTCGTCCAGTGGGATATGAACTCCACTACCACTCCGTCAGATACGCTTGACTGGGGCGAGGGTGCGCTCAAAGTGCTCGGAAGCATTGAAGGAAGGATATGCGGAGTGTCGGATAAGTATCTTTCATCTGCTCTCGGACTCACGCGCGGTTCTATGGTCGTGCGCCTCTGGGCGGGAGGGACACCGCAAGTGATGAAAGAAATCGTAGCAAATCAAACTGTCCCCGTGGACACGGCAACGGTAACAAGATTCCCGAATCAGGTGGTAATCAAGGGGAACAAAATGTTTTGGGTCGCTTCTGTTCCTTTTGGACTCTCCACAACAACCGAATCAACGCATCATCTCGGTATCTGGGTGTTCGGCAGAAAGAGTGTAAACTCCGACTTCACTATTGCGCTGGACTACATAATAGATTCTGTTATTGACTCCGCCGCGTTCTATATCAACTCATTTGGTTCTGCTGGCGACTTCTGGTTTCTTAATCACGGAGCTAGCGGGAAAGTCGCAAAGACAGACAAGATTGCGAACTACAACGAAACATCAGTATATGAGTCGCAGATATTCAACGGAGGAGATATTGCTTCCTATAAATCTCTTACAGACGCGACAGTCGCCACAGCTCCGCTTCCAACGGCAGGACAAATTGTCGCAAAAGTCAGAACGAATAACGATTCTTCATACGGAACAACGATTTTCACGAATACAACCAACAATTCAATATCTCACACCGCCAACAATGTGGAGGTAGACGGGAGTGCACTTCCTAAATCATATAAAGAATTACAGATGCGTATAGAAAGCACCGGCGGCGCAGAAATTACTGAATTGTCATTCAACGAAGAATCAACAGGTCGCCGCTACATCACCGACTAAATATGACAAATGAACAAATCATCAACGAACTCCAACTTCTAAAGAACGAGGTTGAAGAACTGAAGTATCGTTTATTTAAGACGATAGGAGGTCGTAGCGCAGAGATTCGCGGCACGATAGTGCAACCCTCAAATATCACAGCCACAATCGCGGCGGATTCAATCACGAGCGCAATGATAGCGTCTGGGGCTGTCAAGCAATCGGAACTTGCCTATGAAGTAGCAATACTCGCCTTCGCTTCAGGAGACACATCAAAAACCGCAAGTGTAACGGCGGGAAGTATTGTCATCGGTGTATACGAATCTACTGTTACCAGCACTCCCGCCACAGGCGAATTACAACTGGTCATCAGCAGTACGACATTGACGGGGACGAGAAGTGCGGCTCCAGGTGGCGCGGCGGCAATCACCTACACGGTTATTCTGCTGAAAGTATAATGCTATAATAATCCAATATGACAACTGCTTACCAAAATCCCCTAGAAGCGCAGACGTCTCTCACCTCCGCTTTCAATCCAACCAATCAAGCGCAGACAGATGCTATCGCTCGCGCATCCGCTCTTGTTCCTACGATAACAGCAACTTCACTCACTCCTACACCCACGATAACCGTCCCACCTCCCGCACCAGACACCACAAATCACAACGCAAGTATCGCAGGGGGGAATGCGGCGATTGATTCAACGAGTCAAGCGATATTAGACGAGTATAAAAAGAATAATCCAACGGTTGATACTTCTTCTCTTTCATATCTTCTCAATTCGGCAGTAACCACGCCCGATAACACGGCGGCATACGACACCGCAACTGGAACAACCACCGCAAGCAGGCAGACAGCACTTGATACGGCAACTACGGAAGCGGCGGCAAGAAAATCTGCAGTACGAGCGGCACAAGCGGAAGTCGCGGGTATTCAAGCCCAGATTCAAAGCATCACCGACCAACGGGATAAACAGAACCTCCAACTGGAGCAAAGTATCAATCAAGGCACAACAGGTGCAGGCGGTTCGGGCGCACTCGCCTCTGGCTCATTTCTTAACACGAGACAGCAAGAGATAAATCGTCAGGCGGCTATCTCTGCTCTTCCACTTCAAGGACTCGCTCTCGCGGCACAGGCAAAACTCCTCGGACTGCAAGGACTCTCGGCAGATGCCGCTGACACGCTCACCGCCGCGCAGAAGAAGTTTGATGATGCATTTACACTCAAAATAAACGACAATAATCGTCTCTATGATGCGCAAAAAGAAAATAGAAAGGCGATTTACGACTTCTTAACTGCCGCCCAGAAAGCGCAAGCCGATGCGATAGATAAAAAGCAATCAGCTAACCTCTCAACCGCAAACGCGGCGATAAACGATGCAAACGGTTACGCCTCAAACTTACTCGCAACTCAACCTCAACTAGCGGGTGAAATCAACGGACTCGCACATCCTTCTCCGACTTCCAAGACATTTGAAGCCGACTTAAAAACATACAACGACAAGGTGGCGGCGATATTGAAGAGGGTTACTCCGAAGGCGAGTGCGACAGGTGGAGACGGATTACTTTCTGTTTCTGAAGCACAAGCATTAGGCGTTCCTTACGGAACAAGTAAATCGCAAGCAATGGGTGCGAATATTACTCCCACAAAACAAGCAACTGCCGCACAAGAGACCACAGCACTCTATGCGAATCGCATAGAACAATCTAATGCAATTATAAGTCAGCTTGACAATAAAGTCGCTGGAATGAACCCCCTTGCTTTTAGTGGACAACAGGCACTTCCACAATGGTTAAACGGTGTTAAGTCAGCAGATTTCCAATCGGTAGACCAAGCACAGAGAAACTTCGTCAACGCAGTTCTTCGTAGGGAATCTGGTGCAGTTATCTCTCCTCAAGAGTTTGATAATGCACGACAGCAATACTTCACAATGCCTGGAGATGTACCCGCTACAATCGCACAGAAGAAAGCGAACCGCGACCTGGTACAACAAGGATTCGTGAGCGGGGCAGGACAGGCATACACTCCAATGGTCGCAACAGGAGGAGTTCTAAAAAGTCCTGATGGCACACAACAGGTCAACACCTCTGAACTGACACCAACACAGATTCAGGAAGCAAAGGACGCTGGCTGGAAATAATATGGCACTTTCCTTTCAAAACAAAATCAAGCAGACATCGACACTGTCTTTCGCAGACAAGGTAACCCCTGTTCAGCAGACGCAACCAACTCCTCTTGACCCTTCAACAAAAGCGACACAGTCGACTTTCCCAGCGACAGGTAATGAAAATATTGGAGGAATCGCCGCAAAGACAATAGGTAATATGCCGTCATCGGCAATAGGGTTCGTGAAAGGAACATTTGATTTTCTTAATCCTCTGAATACACTCAAAACAATATCTCAGATACCAGGAGCAATCAAAAGTACGGTTGATGCCTATGGTGGAAATCCAGTTAAGGCGGCATTTGAGACACTAAAAGCCGCCACACCGCAATTTGGAGCTGGTGGAGATATTGGAGCCGCGGCAAAAACAGTGCTACCACAATTCTTGGTACACACGTTCCAAGGTGATTTCCAGAAAGCCGCCGCGACAATAGAAAATGACCCCATAGGACAAATTGCACCCCTCTTGTTTTTGGGTAAAGCCGCCGCAGATAGGGCGGGTGTTGGAGCACAGTTTGACCAAGCGATAAATACGATTGCGTCGCCAGTAACAAAAACAGCATCGGCGATAGGTAGTGAAGTGAAAAATATTGCTGGTGGAATTACGAAGTTCGGTGCAAGTCAATTGACAGGACTTTCTCCAGGTACTCTTGAACAGGCAAAATTAAATCCACAGCAGTTCTCAAAAGACGCTCAGTCTACAGTTACTCGTTCTGCTCTTGCAGAGAATATCAGTACCGCATTAAAAGATAGACAAACATCACTTTCAGATACAGGAGCAGGATATGCCGGTATTAAAACACTTACTGAACCTGTACCAGTAGACCCCACATATCTTGACCGACTTATCACAAGTACAACAGGGCTTGATGTTGCTGACGGAAAAATAACAACAAAAGGGTCATCTTCAATCAGACTTCCAAGTGATGTGAATGCCTTGCAGACAAAATTGTATAACACTTGGCAACCAGAGTTCGCCAAAGGATATTTAACACCAGAGGAGTTTCTCAACTTTCGTTCCGACTTATCAAAAATGGTCTACAACGATTCTGGTATAGGAAAGAGCACTGACCTAGCAAACCTTTCTAGTATTATGCGAGCGAAAGTAAACACAGAGTTGCGCCCGAACATTCCAGGGCTTGAACAAGTAGATTCAGCATTTGCACCTCAAATATCAGAAATTAAACAACTTGAAAAAGGATTGGTAGACAGTAATGGAAACCTTACTGATTCCGCAATAAATAGAATTGCGAATGCAACAGGGAAAGGGAAAGACCCACAACTCGCTCGTCTTGAACAACTCTCTCCAGGTATTACAGATAAGATAAAGATTCTAAAGGCAGTAGAAGACATCCAAAACTCTAGGGAAAATAAACCAGGCACTTATACTCGCGCGGCTGTCGGAGTAGGTGGACTTGTTACTCTCAATCCATTTCTTATGATTTCAGCGATCCTATCTCTCCCTGAAATTGCAATTCCACTTATGAGGGGATTGGGATATTCATCGGAGATGATATCAAAAACACTAGGAACACTCGGTATAAAAAGTGCAACAAATAATCTACGCACGAAAGGTGGAACTGCGGTGCTCAATACTTCCGTCGGGGCGACTGCCGCGTCAAATCAAAAATCAAAGCCGCAACAGTAAGTATGAATAAGATTTTCAACATCCCCCCACTCTATCACCTCTATGAATAAAGGCAACCCCTTGACAGTGCTATAATATAAATCTATGACACCCGATCAAGAAAAAAGAAAGTGGCTAGAAGATATGCTGAAAATGCTGTCGGGAACGGTTACGAGAACCGAGTTCCTCAACTCCTTCAAAGAAGTGATTGCTTTAGTCACGAAAATAGAGTCGCAACTCATTCAGAAAATCAACACCGAGATAACCTCAAAAGTATCTTCAGGCGTTTCCTCTCTCCAAGAAATGAAGAATGAAATGGAGCAGGTGATTTCAGATGTCAGGAAATCAAACGACTCAACTTTCGCTGGAATTAAAAAGCGAGCGATGGAAAGTATGACCGCGATGTTTGTAAAGATGGATATTCAAGGACAAATGGATTCAATGATGTCTGGAATGAAATCAGAGCACGAAGAAATGATGTCCGCGATGTCCGATACCGAGAAGAAAATGGAACAAAAGATGTCCGAGATGAAATCGGTAAACATTCCGCCACCAGAGACAGCGGAACAAACAAGGGACTTATTGGAGACACTCAAAGGAGACGAACGACTTGAAATAAAAGCCATAAAAGACCTTCAAGAAAAACTTGACGCATTAGAAAAGAAAATAGGAACTGGTGGTGGAAACGCGGTCTACGCTTCACAGAGAGGAGCTGTGAAACTTTATGATTTGAGCGCACAACTTAACGGAGTTCTGAAAACATTTTCTCTCCCTGCGTTTTGGCGTGTCATCAACGTAACGTCGTCTTCTTTCCCTAACGCTTTCAGACCTACTGTAGATTACACCACTGACGGCGGCGCGAGTACGATTACGTTTACAAGTGAGATTTCTGCGAGCAGTACATTAGCCGCTGGTCAGACACTCTTAGTGGAATACGCCGAGGCTTGATGTTGTATAATATCTCTATGAAAAACAAACTATTCATCTCTCTCATCGTAGTCCTTATTACTTTCGGCTCGGTTGGCATTGCTCTCGCCGCACCCTACTACACTTTCACCCGTACTATTGTCCCCGAATTGCCTAGCGCGTTTGATGTTGGTACTTCCACATTAGCGTATAGAAACTTGTATGTAGACCGTATTTGTCTCTCAGCGGATTGTAAGACAGCGTGGCCGGGTGGCTCCTCCGGCATCTCCTTCTCCGCCGATACCAACTACGGTCAGCAGGTCTACTCCACCACCACTCCTACGCTCTGGTTCAAATCAGGACTCTTCGCTTCTTCGACCTCTATCTTCACCTCCGCTTCAACGACTAATATAGGCTCTACAGGCTCGGCTTACTTCGCTACGGCTGGTGGCAACGTCGGCATCGGGACGACGAGTCCGTCGGCGAAGTTGGATGTATCGCAAGTAGCTCAGCCGAATGGTGATCTGGCGATTTTTCAGACGACCTTGGCGAGTGGAGGGTATTCAACAGTTACATTACGCCATAACCAAAGCGGCGGAAATAATGTGCTTGGACGATGGGGAGCTGATAACAATGGCATTTGGTTTGGAAGTGAAAGCAGTGGTTCTAATTTAAGACTAAGGGCAGGTGGGAGTGACGGAATTATGTTACTAAGCAGCGGCAACGTCGGCATCGGGACGACGAGTCCGAGCAGTTTGTTGAGTGTGCATGGCAACGCATACATCAGCGGTTCATCATTCTTCGGTGGAGCGATAGTCGCAACGAGTACGTTGTCGGTCACAGGGCT
>Ga0334722_10002766_pt1 | contig 19449 bp, 15 predicted proteins | sample C3_bottom_MG_FD_207210 | JGI IMG/M metagenome (GOLD analysis project Ga0334722, IMG submission 207210) | Sediment microbial communities from Yellowstone Lake, YNP, Wyoming, USA - C3_bottom | ecosystem: Environmental > Aquatic > Freshwater > Lake > Sediment | place: USA: Wyoming | collected...
GGCATGTGCTGGAAGCTGAGGAAGATCGCCAGAGGGCACGTGAATTGTTTGCCATTCCTTCCTCAGAGCAACAGCAGCTTTCCAAAGACGATCGTCTTAAACTGGCCGAGGGGTATGCCAGCCGGGGCGAGCACCAGAAAACCTTGGACGAGTTGAACCGGCTGATAAAAGATGATGCGAACAACCCGGCAATCCTCATCAATCGTGGCAATGCCTATTCTGCCTTGAAGCGCTATGATGAAGCGCTGCAGGATTTTAATCAAGTCATCAAGATGAGGCCTGATGTTTCGGTAACCTATCATAACCGTGCCCTGGCCTTTTTCTGGGCCGGGCGCAAGGATGAGGGGATGAAGGATTTCAAAAAAGCCTGTTCTATGGGATTCCAGCCATCCTGCGACAGCATCGTATTTCTTCGCAATAACGGCGGGAAACTACCGGGGAGTTGAGCATAGCATGAGCAAAGTTCTGATCATAAAACTGGGTTACTCTGAAACCATGGATGCCGAGATCAGCCGCACCACCAGCTTGGGGGATGTGTTGCGGACCACGGTGATCCTCTATCCGTTCAAGGACGACCATGTTACGTGGTTGGTGGACGAGGCGGCATGGCAACTTCTGGAAGGAAATCCGTACATCGATCGCATCCTCAGGTTTGACTTGGCTTCTGTTCTGCAACTTCAACACGAGCGTTTCGACACGGTCATCAACCTGGAAAAGGTGCCGGGTATCTGCGCCCTGGCTGATTCAATCAACGCTTGGCGCAGGTACGGTTTTCGTTTTGACGAGGTCAAAGGAGAAGCGCAGGCCTATGATGGCTGCGAATGGGTGTTCAGCCTGTGCAACGATTCCGAGTTGAAGCGTGCCCATACCGCTACCTGGCAGGAGGGGTTGCTGCAGATCGTCGGCGCTCATTGGGAAGGTCAGGAATATGTGCTCGGTTATCAGCCGCAGACGGAAGAACAGTTTGATGTTGGCATCAACTGGGCGGTTGGCTCAAAATGGCCGAACAAGGGGTGGCCCAAGGAGCACTGGGAGACTTTGAAGGGGCTGATGGATGGGGAGTACACATATTCCATGCAGCAGGGTATGGACAACCTCCACAAGTACATGGACTGGATCAACTCCTGCAGGCTGCTGGTAACCAACGACAGCCTTGGACTGCACATTGCCCTGGCGCTCAAGAAGAAGGTCGTCGTGCTGTACGGGCCTACCAACCCCAATGAGACCTATTTCTACGGCCGGGGGGAAGTGATGTATCCAGAGGCCGACTATGACTGCATACCCTGCCTGGCGCCGATATGTACCCAAAACCCCTGCTGCATGGATTCCATCCGACCCGAAGAAGTAAAGAAGCGCATAGACAAGCTGCTCAAAGGATAACGGGATGTCAGACGAATATCGCATTGACAGTCACAAACTAATGCTTCACCCCCGCCGGGTGGCCCGCTGGCTCGACGGCGAAACCATTTATCCGATCTATATGGAACTGTCTCCTTCCGGTGCCTGCAACCACCGCTGTACCTTCTGCGCCCTCGATTACATGCAGTACCGCCCCAGCTTTCTGAAAACCGAAATTGTCAAGGAACGCCTCAGTGAGCTTGGGCGGCTCGGACTGAAGAGCGTCATGATGGGAGGCGAAGGGGAGCCGCTCATCCACAAGGACATGGCCGAAATCATTCTGCATGCGAAGTCTTGCGGGATTGACGTGGCCATCACGACCAACGGCGTCTTGATGACCCGGGCGTTTGCCGAAAAAGCATTGAAAAGCATAAGCTGGATCAAGGTAAGTCTCAATGCCGGCACGGCCGAGACCTATGCTGCGATACACCGAACGAAACCTGAAGATTTCGAGAGAGTGCTTGCCAATCTGGCCGATGCCGCCAAGGTGTCCCGGGAGATGGGGGCCGAGTGCGTCATCGGTGCCCAGATGATACTGCTGCCGGAAAATGCGGCGGAGGTGGAGCAATTGGCGGCCCGGTGTCGAGAAGCGCAGCTGAAATACCTGGTGATCAAGCCTTACTCGCAGCACCACAAAAGCATTACCCATGATTACGAACAGTTTGACTACGCTCCTTATCTGGCGATGGTGCGCCAGTTGGAAACCTATAATGACTCGGATTTCCGCGTGATTTTCCGCGAAAATACCATGAAGAAAATGCACCGCAACCGCCGGGGGTATGAACGCTGCCAGGCCCTGCCATTCTGGTCGTATATCGATTCCGACGGGAACGTCTGGGGGTGCAGCGCTTATCTCGGTGACGAGCAGTTCCTGTACGGCAACATCAATGAGCACTCCTTCGAGGAAATCTGGAACGGTGAGCGTCGCCGGAAAAATCTGGAGTACGTTCATTGTGACCTGGACCCGGAAGGGTGTCGCATGAACTGCCGGATGGATGAAATAAATCTGTATCTCTGGGAGTTGACCCATCCGGCAGCACATGTGAACTTCATCTAAGGACTAGCCATGAATCTGTCTCGTGAAAACCTGCTGGAATTGTATCGGTTGATGACCCGCATCCGCCTGTTTGAGGAAAAGATCGTTGAATTGTATCCCCAGCAGGAGATGAAAACGCCGGTGCATCTTTGTATCGGACAGGAGGCTATCGCTGCCGGCGTGTGCATCCATTTGCGCAAGGAAGACTACATTTTCAGCACGCACCGTTCCCATGGCCATTGTATCGCCAAAGGGATGCCGTTTGCCCCGATTGCTGCCGAACTTTACGGCAAAGTCACCGGTTGCTGCAAAGGGAGGGGCGGGTCGATGCATCTGGTTGACCATGAGTGGGGTATCCCGGGCTCGACCGCGATCGTCGGCGGGTCGGTACCGCTTGCCGTTGGGGCTGCCCTCTCGGCAAAAATGCAGGGCAACGGTCGAATCTCAGTGGCCTTTTTTGGTGACGGAGCCTCTGAGGAAGGTGCCTTTCACGAAAGCTTGAATTTTGCCGCGCTGCATAATCTGCCGGTCATTTTCGTCTGCGAGAATAATTTTTATGCGACGAATTCGCCCCAGTCGGCACGGCAGCCATCCCGCACCATTGCCGAGAAGGGGCAGGGATACGGCATTCCAAGCAGAATGTTGGACGGCAACGATGTGCTGGCGGTCTTCGAGTCTGCTTCTGACGCTGTTGAACGGGCACGAGGCGGCAATGGGCCGACCCTGATTGAATATCAAACCTATCGCTGGAAAGGCCATGTGGGGCCAAGCTGTGACGTGGATCTGGGGTGCCGGCCCCGTGAAGAGCATGAGCGCTGGCTGGAGCGCTGCCCCTATGATTTCTATCGCCAGTACCTGGCGCGGGATACGCAGATTTCTTTGGATGATCTGAATGCCATAGATGCTGAGATCGTCAATGATATTGAGGCGGCGATGCGTTTTGGCCAGACGAGCCAGTACCCCCGGGTGGAAGAGTTGTACGATTTCGTTGTGTGAGGATTACCGATGCCGTGGACCAAAATACAAGCCGACGATAGCCGCTCAAAGGAAATTTTTACCTCCGGAACAGCGGAGGCTGTCAGGGAAATGAGCTATCGCGATGCCTTGCGAGAAGCACAAGAGCAGGCGCTGGAGCGGGATCCCCGTGTTTTTCTTATTGGAGAAGGCATCGATGACCCAGGAGGGGTTTTCGGCTCTACGGTAGGCTTGGCACAACAATTCGGGCGCCATCGCGTGATGGATATGCCGCTGGCTGAAAACGGCTTGACCGGTGTCGTTGCCGGGGCGGCCATGACCGGCATGCGCCCGGTTCTGATTCACATGCGCGTTGACTTTCTGCCCATGGCCATGGACCAAATTTTAAACCATGTTGCCAAGTGGAGCTACATGACCGGCGGCAGCGTCAAGGTGCCGTTGACCATGCGGGCTATCATCGGCAGGGGCTGGGGGTCCGCAGCCCAGCATTCGCAAAGTCTGCAGGCGCTTTTTGCCCATATACCGGGGCTCCAGGTCGTTATGCCCGCATCTCCCTATGATGCCAAGGGGCTCCTGCTCGGGTGTATTGCCAGCGGGATTCCTTCTTTGGTTATCGAGCATCGCTGGTTGTACGACCGTAAGGAAAACGTTCCCAAAGACCCCTATATCATACCTGCCGGGTGCGGTATTGTCAGACGTACCGGGAGTGATGTCACTCTGGTGGGTACGTCGCACATGGTATATGAATTGCTTGTAGCTGCCGAGGAGCTCGCCACGCTCGGTGTCAGCGCAGAAGTAATAGACCTGCGATCGGTCCGGCCACTGGACGAACCGTTGATTCTGAGTTCCGTACGGAAAACCGGACGCCTGCTGGTCGCTGACACCGGCTGGAAGCGCTGCGGGATATCGGCAGAGGTCGCCGCCATCGTTGCCGAACATGCCTATGATGCCCTTAAGGCACCGGTGCGCCGCATTACAATAGCCGATACCCCGACCCCCGCCAGTCCGGTCCTCGAAGCCGCCTATTACCCCACGAGCACCACGATAACTGCTGCCGTAAAAGAGATGCTATGAGCCGTTACGTAATTACCGCCGTTATGCCTGCCCTCAATGAAGAGGGGAATCTGGCTGGAGCGGTGGCCAATGTTCTGGACAGCTACGCACAGCTGGGCATTGCCGGCCAACTGCTGATCGTCAACGACGGCAGCAGCGACCGTACCGGTGAAATGGCGCACGCGTTCAGCGAAATGCATGAAAATGTCAGCGTCATTCACCACCAATCACCGCAGGGTATTGGGGCATCTTTCTGGGATGGGGTTCGCCAGGCAGATGGCGAAGTGGTGACCATGATCCCGGGGGATGGCGAGAATGATGCCGCTGAAATCCTGCGCTATCTCCCCTTGATGGCCCAGGTGGACATCGTAGTGCCGTTTGTGTTCAATCGCGGTGTCCGCAGTTTCAGGCGTCGGATGCTGTCGATACTGTATCGTGAGATCATCAAGGCCTCATTTGGCTTATCCCTGAACTACATGAATGGCACGGTGATGTATCGTCGTTGCATCTTTGAAGGGATCGAGTTGAAATGCAGCGGTTTTTTCTACCAGACGGAACTGCTCGTCAAGACCATCAAGCATGGCTACCTCTACGCAGAGGTGCCCTACGCCCTGAATGTCAGGGGTGGCGGTGAATCAAAGGCAACCACGTTTGCATCGCTCAAGAAGGTTGCCCGGGCATATTTGGATACCTTTGCCGAGATACATTTTGGAGACTCGCTGGAGGGCAAGATCGTGCCGCAGTCGGTGACTGCCAAGCGCATTGCCCTGATAGGACAATAACTACATGGAAAAGCTGATACTTGATGGGCATAAGTTGAATTGGCACAAGGAGCGTGTCGAGGCATGGCAGAGGGGGGAGCGCATTGCGCCGATCACCATGGACTGTTCCCTGACCCGTGCCTGCACGTACAAATGCGTGTATTGCTATGGGCAGCTTCAGCACAATGATGTCAAGCGGATGACCAGGGATGTAATTTTCCGGTTTCTGGACGATGCAGCCGAGATCGGCGTCAAGGCGATCAGTTTTGTCAGTGACGGCGAAAGCACCTGTTCACCCCATTTGTATGACGCCATCTTGCGTGGCAAAGCCAATGGACTGGATATGGCGTTGGGGACCAACGGTTTTTTGATGCAGGATGACCGCCTGGAAGAGATCCTGCCGGCAATGACCTATCTGCGCTACAATATCTCCGCCGCCGAACCGTCCCGGTATGCCGAAATCCACGGCTGCAGCGAAGAAGCCTTTCACAAGGTAGTGGAAACGGTGCGCAGGACCATGGAGATCAAGCGCAAGAACGGGCTTGCCGTCACGGTCGGGCTGCAGATGGTGCTGATGCCTGCTTTTGCCGACCAGATCATTCCGCTGGCACGGCTGGGCAAGGAGTTGGGCGTTGACTACCTGGTTATCAAGCATTGCAGTGACGACGAAAACTCGTCGCTGGGAGTTGACTATGCCGGTTATCATGAAATGACCGATTTGCTTAAGGAGGCGGAGACCTATTCAGAGGGCAGTTATCAGGTCAGCGTCAAATGGTCAAAAATCCTGAGTGACGGCAAGCGCACTTACTCCCGCTGTTTCGGGCCGCCTTTCATCATGCAGCTGTCCGGTTCCGGGCTGGTTGCACCGTGCGGGATGCTTTTCAACAACAAGTATAAAAAATATCATATCGGCAATATCGCCGAAACGTCGTTCAAGGAGCTCTGGAAAGGCGAACGCTATTGGGAGGTGATGAACCTGATCGCCTCTGAGAGGTTCGATGCCCGAACCATGTGCGGCTCACTTTGCCTGCAGCACAAGGTCAATGAATTCCTCTGGGAACTCAAACATGGCACCGGTAAAATAGACACACCGACGGGAACGCCACCGATGCATATCAACTTCATATAGGTCACCATGGAACAGTATACTGAAACATTCGAACAGGCTGCTTCGGAAGAGCGCACAGAACCTCCCAAGAATTCAAATAGCCCATCGCCGCCGCCGTTACGGTCCCGCCTGCTGTCAGTCAACCGCTGGCATATTGCTACGGTCATCGTGCTGATTGCACTCTTTGTCTTTATGGTCGATCGCTCGCGGGACGAAGATCGATGGAGTGATTGGGGATTCGGCGATGCCCAGACCCTCTTGTCGCTCAAACAATGGGACCAGGGGGGATGGTTTGCCAACTACCTGCTGTTCATTCCCCAAGGGTATGCCAAAGCCATCTATGAACTGGACGATCCGAATTTGCGGCAGCATGCCCATGGCACCTGCCCCGGCAGTTCGCCTCGCATCGGCCCGCGCCTGTGGTATACCCACTATCCGGCCGGGTATCTGGTCCCTTACGCAGCACTATTCAAGATCGGTCTGGACACTAAATTTGCCGCGCAGGTGTTTTCCCAGATTCTGTCGCTCATAGCCCTTTGGCTTATGTATCTGACGTTCGCCCGGGTAACCAGTCCGGGACTCTCGTTCCTTGCAGTGCTTTTTTACGGTTTGTCGCGACCGTTTCTGGGGTATGCCGACAGCTTGGCAAACCAGCCCCTTGATGATTTGCTCCGATTCGGCTTTATGTATGCGATTGTCATGTCCACCCGGGATGAAGACAGCGCACGGCAGGGCCGCTGGCTGATTGCTGCCTGGGTCATGGAGTTCTGCCTCTCTTTGTCGTCGTTCGATTCAGTATTCTTTATCTTTGCCTGGCTGGTCGGGTGGGATATTCTGGAGGGCAAGGGGCTGAAGCTGAAGAAATGGTTCCTGTTCGGTATGGCTCCCACCAGTGCCCATGGTCTTCAGTTTCTGCAGAACGTTTGGTATCTCGGTTTCAGGGATGCCTGGATTGATATCAAGGATGCATTCACCCTGAAAAACGCCGGTAACGCTAGTTACAACTCAGGACAGGGGAGAATCGATGTCATCAAGGGGTCGGTCGCGATCATCTTCAACGGCATATTCCCGAAGATCGAAGTGTTCTGGACGTTGTGTGGCGGGTATGCGGCCTATGCGCTATTGATCCGCGATCGGCAGGAACGGCGGATGCCCCGGCTGCTGCTCCTTGTTCTGCTGTTTCTCTGTGGTCTGATGTTCGTGATAATTTTGCCCCATGCAGCCCGGATGCCCTATGAAGCGCGGCAGATGATGCCCTTTGTGTCACTGTTGGCGGCCGCCGTTACGTGGAGTTTCTTCCGGGTGTTCCGGGACACCTTGTTTGGAGCGTTCGCGTCGCGGCCCTGGCTCGGTGTTCGTATGGCCAAATGGGCCTCAGCCCCGGTAATGCTGTCTTCGCTGGTAGCGGCCTTGTTTGCCTGGGGGGTGCATGTCGCTACTCCGCAACAGCCGCCGACTTATGATCAAATTCGCGACATGCCGGACACTACCATGGCCAAGTTGATCAATAAAAATCTCAAAACAGCGTATGATGCCGTAATTTTTGATGTGGGTGCATTCCAGGTGTATTGGGATCCCAAGTATGTAGCCGGTTACCCGCAGATCATGCCGCTGACGGAATATTATGCCGGCAACAGGCCGATACTTTGCTTCAATCAGCCGGAAAATGCGGCCAAAGATATCACGTATCTGCTGACCAAAAGCAAGGCCCGCTTTTCCCCGATCCTGATGGCCTACAATATGGCTGAGTTTGATCAGGTTATTCAGCAGTTGTACAAAAATGGCATTATTAGCGGCAAACCCGCAAATATTGTCATGCTCATGGGACGGCCATTGGCCGATCTGACGAATGTCATGCTTTGGAGAAAATAATGAAACCGATTGTCATCCCCGAATCGCATAACTATATTGCGGTGTTTCTCTCCCTCGCCTGCAATCTGAAATGCAGCTACTGCATCAACCGTTTCGAGGATTTCACCTATGAAAAGGGACATCTGACCGGTGAAGAGTGGATTCGTGGACTGAACCGCATCGTTTCCCGGGACGACCTGCCTGTTACCCTGGGGGGGGGGGAACCGAGCCTGCACCCAGATTTCGCCAAAATTGTCAACGGGATACGGCCGGGGCTCAATGTTGACATTCTGACCAACCTGCAATTCGATATTGATCGCTTCATGAGTGAGGTGCCTGCTGACAAGGTCAAGCGAGAATCACCCTATGCCTCCATCAGGGTTTCCTATCATCCCGAAACGATGCAGCTTGATCCGTTGGTGGAGAAGGTGCTGAAAATGCAGGAAAATGGTTACAGTATCGGTATATGGGGTGTACTGCATCCTGCCCAGGAGGCCGAGATCATGCGGGCGATGGAGTACTGCAAGGGGCTGGGTATTGATTTCCGGACGAAAGAGTTTCTGGGCGAGTGCAACGGGGAAATGCATGGGACCATCAAGTACCCCGGCGCTTGCGATATGCAGTTTGCCAAACATGTCATGTGCAGGACCACAGAATTATTGCTCGGTCCCACGGGGAGTGTTTATCGGTGCCACAGCGACCTGTACGAGGGACGTGAGCCGATCGGGCATATTCTTGACCCCGAGTTCGAGATTGACGACAAGTTCCGTCCCTGCGAAGTGTTTGGCCACTGCAACCCCTGTGATGTCAAGGTCAAGACCAACCGCTTCCAGATTTTCGGGCATACGTCGGTGGAGATTGTTTTTCCGGAGCAGGAGTAACGACTGTTCTGGCAGCCTTTTGTTTCCTATTGATTTTGAACTGAACGAGTTGTATCTCGGGTTGTCCGGAAACGGTTCCGTATACCCACCAATAATATTCCGCACAACGTAATACCGCCAATAATAACGCCCCAACTGAAGTATCTATCACTAAATTCGTACCTTATTTTGTGTGCTCCTCCCTCCAATTCCATGCCCATGAAGTAGTCCCTAACTCGCTGTATCGGCAGAACTTTACCATCAACAGTTGCTTTCCAGCGGGAATCGTAGAGCTGGTGTAGCAAAAAATACGCAGCTGTTGGTGAGGATACAGTGAAATCAAAGCTACGGCAAGAGATCGCATCGAATGAAACGGATCCGATTGGCATCAGGTTTTGTCTGCCCAGGAGAACGTATAACGGCAATCCTTCCATTTCAGCCAACATGGGGCTTTCCTTCAGCTGTATAAAATCATAGCGTTCCTGTGCATTATACCACCATCCGGCAAATCGCTTGTAATTCATGGAGTCCATGAAATTACCATCCAAGCCAGAAGAGAGGCGGATGTTCTGCCTACTGGCGCTTATTGAGGGGCGCTTGCTGTCGTCAAGAGCGAGCGCGAAGAACTTTTGGTTCACCAACTGCTTGTCGCGGTACGACCTGCTGGCATTTATCTGATGGGTAATGGTGATGCCAAGAGAATCCCCCCATCTTTGAGGTGGTTCGTCCACTGTTACACGATGGAACACAAACAGGCATTCCGCACAGACGAGTGTTGCTGCACAGATGAGTCGCAGGTTGTTCTGGGTGGGTACATACAGTAGGCAGAGCGATAGTAAGGCGATTGCGCAATGGGTCAGATACGCGATGCGATGCAAACTGGTATCATAGGCAGAAAAAAAGGCGATAGAGGTGACTGCGATACACAACGCAATAGCAATGGCAGCTTCTTTGGTGCGTCTTTCATTGATGAAGTCATCAATGTGTTTTGAAAGGAAAAGTATAAGGAATGCCGAAGGATAGAACCATTCAAACCATTCGTTACGTACCAGACGCATGAGAGGGAGAAAATTGACTGCCTGTCGCAGAACGGAAACATTTCCTTCAGTATCTACCATCAGTAACCATGCGGTGAGAACAAACATAATCAGAAGCGGTGTGATACGAATGCTGCGTCTGATCAGTGCGTAACAGCTGGCGACAACAGCCAGTTGGCCGATTTGCAGGGAAAAAAAGTACTTCACCGGTATAAGGTAGCTCAGGAAACTGTAGCTGTTGATGATATTGCTTGAATCCTTGGAAACCACGGGGTTGTTCATGCGCGGGTTCAGCTTTATGGATTCGAGCATGGGCAAAAGCTTCGGTGTGGTGATAAGAAATGCTAACACCAAAGTGGTACCGAGATATTTGACGGCAAAGGGAACCCGCCTGTTCATAAAGGCGTCCATTGCCACAAATGATGCGAAAAGGTAGATGCCGAGAACAGTCGTAGTAATATGGCCACCAAAAATCGTAAAGACTAGGAAGGCGATGCTGGTAGCATTTAACGGCTGCTGGGTGCGTACTGCTCTGAAATAGCCGAACAGCAGCCAGGGAAAACAGGCTGCGTTATAGACAAGTACATGCCATTGGGGCAGGGCTATCATCTGTCCGCAGAACATATATCCTGCAGCTGCAATAACGCCGGTGGTACGGGAAAGTTCCTGTTCCCGGATAGCGAAGTAGATCCCCAGCCCCCCCATGAATATCCAGAACAAAATTTCTCTCTGAATAATCAGCAAAGACGAGCCGGTGACCAGCCCCATCAGAAGATGGGTCGGAAAAAACATGGAATTTGAGTAGTGCTCGACAAAAGGATAGCCGAAGTTCATGAACGGGTTCCAGAGCGGCAAACTCCATTCCTGAAGGCAATCACTCTGAAAGTTGAGAAGTAAGCCGAAGGCCGTCAGCAGGTCTTTCCCGGTAAATATTTTATCGCCAATCCAGTATTCACGATAGATGATGAGATTGATGCCTAGAATGAGAAGAACGGGCATCAGCGAAGAAAGGTAGTGATGCTTTCGGCTCATACCAATCCCCTGTCAGAGGCCTTTTCTCCGGCCTGCCGTAGTCTCAGTTTTAAGAACGTCACGGCAACCCAGATCAGATTTGCCAGTACGGAGCACGCGGTTTTGGCAAGTGAAACAACCATCTCTGGCTGCACATACCACCGTTTGGGCATTCGTGTCACAAACGTGCTCTTTTTGAAAAAGAAGTTTGCTATCCCCTGCGGTTTTAGCCAGAATCTCAAGTTGTTCCAGACCATCAGTGCCCGCAATTCATCATCGGACGCCCCCTCGGGTATATAGGGGAGCGGCTGTTTTTTGAATGGACCCGTCACCAGCGGACTGACTACATTGAAATTGCTCCACCCCGGGCAGATCGTAAGGCAGTCCCGCGTCATATGGAATAGAGGGGTGCCGGGATACGGGATTGCGATATTGACGCGCATCACATCCAGTGGTAGCTGCAAGGCCAACTGAAGTGTCTGTTGTCTTTCCCGTGCTGTTTCCGTGGGAAATCCGATGATGAAAGTTCCCAGCACCGTAAAACTTCGCTGTTTGGCAACGTGAACGGCTTTTATATTCGATTGAACGCTCTCGCCTTTTTTGATGAATTCTGCAACACGTTCCGACCCGGTTTCAATGCCGAAGCTCAACGCAACAAACCCCGCTGACGCTAACAAACCGAGGGTTTCTTCAGTGACGGCATCGCCACGCATCTGGCACATGAACTTTACATGCCGGTGCAAGCCTCGTTCGACTATACCTTGGCATAGTTGACGCGACCAATTCCGGTCTACGAGGAAGTTGTCATCAAAAAATGTGATGAAGTCAATCTGGTAGCGCTCTGCGAGCGTAGTGATTTCGTCGAGAACGTGCGCGACCGGCCGTGTGCGATGTGAAACCCCGGTTATTGCTCGCTGGCTGCAGAAGATGCATTGATACGGGCAGCCGCGTGAAGACATGACGGCACCCAAATCATAATGCGACAAGTGGTCGCCAAATAGATGATAAGGAAAGGGGGGCAGGGCGTCGAGTTCGATCATGCCCGGCTGTGGGTTGCGGCGTATTTCACCATGCTGTTTTTTGCTGATGACGCCTGGGAGGTGGTCGATTTCCTGGCCGTCAGCGAGCAAACGGGCGATATCGCTTATGACCAGATCCGCTTCACCTGAGAAAACATATTTGAAGCCGGCCTCCAGAAACTCTTCAGGCAGCGCAGTAGCATGAATGCCTCCGACGACCACGACGGCTTCCGGGATTGTTCTTAGAATAAGTGCGTGAAGTTCGATCGCCCGCGCCGCCTGCAAGGTCAGGCTGGTGATACCAAATACTGGTCTGCCAGGCTCCTGTGCCGCCATGTGCCTGATGATCTCCTCCGTAACGGGGGTGATGCTGTCATTGATGATTGTTACGGGGATACCGTCACGTTCGAGAATACTCGCAAGTGCTGCCACCCCAAAAGGAAGCGTGTGGATAACCAACTGTTTCAGGTGGCCGAGAGATGCGCCGGTTTCTGTGGAGGGTACGATGAAGATCATAGTGAGTGTGTAGACGCCATCATAACGTATTGTGCTCCCAAGGGGCAGTGCCCCATCATTTTCTCCAATGGGGACAAGAATTCCAGCCAACGAGGAAAAAAGACGATGAAATTCCGGACAATGCTCGTGAACCCGCTTTGTCGGAGCATGCGGCCCATGGCAACCGGACCGATCAGGTGTGCATTGTCATCAAGCGGACACGTCGCCACTATTCGGCGCGTAATCGGATTCCATGGATTGTGCTCAAAGATGAACAGTACGCCATCCGGCGAGAGTTTGCTCTTTAATTCTGCGAGAATGGGAAGGCGCTCTTCACAGGGGATGTGATGGAATACTCCGGCACAAAAGATAATGTCAAATGTCCGGTCAAACGGTATGGCGATGCCTTCTGAAACTGCAAAGGTGACATTGTCGAGCAAGGAATTGTATTCCTTGGCGATGCGGATTGACTCGCTGGATATATCAGTCGAATAGATTGCGCAGTTGGGAAAGTACTGCGAAATGATTTTTTCGCTTCTGCCAACCCCGCAGCCAAAGTTGAGAAAGCTGCGTGGAACCTTTGAATTCCCCGATTTTATAATATGGGAGTAAACGACTTTGATTTTGTATTCGTCAAAGTAGTTTGTGCCATACCCCGACAGTGCAAGACTTGGAGCAAGAATATCCGTATAAGCAGATGCAAATTGGTCGAATTCTTGGTGTGAATGCTTATCGGTCATCTAGGCGCCAGTAGTGCAATTGGTATTTAGTAGTGGAAAGAAGGGTAACGGATATTTCTTTGTTATCTCACACACGAACTTTCATCCGATTATCCGTACCCGTTATGCATTAGCTTGATGAGCAATGTTTGATCTGTGTTTTACAAAGTAGCCTGTGCCGAGGTATCGCTTATACACAGCCGTTTTGAAGTGGCTCTAGCTATCTTGCGCATCGATATTCACCGTCGTTGCGATGACATATTTCGGCCGTTGCTTCACTTCGTCGTAGATTCGGGCGATGTATTCTCCGATAATACCCATTGCAATAAGCTGAATTCCCGAAAGGAACAGCAGCCAAACCGAAAGGTATGTCCAACCGGGAACATCGCGCATATGGCCACTGAGTTTCTGTATAATTATCCTGCCGGCCTCTTCAAAGCTGATCATCGCAATGATCAATCCGAAAAATGTCACATACTTCAGCGGCTTGTACGAAAATGAAAATATTCCATTGCAGGCAAGCTGGATATATTTGCGTATGCTATATCCCGGTTCGCCGGCAAACCGCTCTTCCCGGTCGTATTCGATACCGGTTTGCCGGAAACCGGCCCACGCCCGCATTCCTCTCAGGTATCGATTGTTTTCTGGCATTGAGACGAGAATATTTCTTACCCTGCGGCTCATGACGCAGAAATCCCCCGCATCATTGGGAATCTCTGTGTCGCTCAGCAAACCACTGATACGATAAAAGAGCTTGTACATCAGCTGATGAAAAAGTGACCGCTGTCTTTTGCGGCGAATGCCGTAAACAACGTCAAAACCTTGCATGGCTTTTGACAAAAATACTGGAATCAGTTCCGGTGGGTCTTCCAAGTCATCATCGATGATGGCCACATATTTTCCAGAAGCGAATTGTAATCCAGCCGTAACTGCTGCCTGGTGCCCAAAGTTCCGGGAAAACTCCAGAACTTTGAGGCGAGCATCATGATGCGCAATATCATTGATGATACGGAAAGAATCGTCTCTACAGCCATCGAGAACGGCAAGTATTTCATAGGAAAGGCCGAGCTCAGACAGGGAAGATGAGAGCCGGCGATGGAGTTCAGGAAAAACGGCGGATGAATTGTACACAGGGATTACGACGGAGAGATCGAGAGTATGCAGTTCCGCTCTACCTGCCATGCAAGGCCTTTCTCAAAGAGATTGCGATTTGAACAATATTTAACTATAGTTTTCATGTAACAATAAAGTCAATAATGAAGTGATTTAAACCCCGTACTGAGAGGGATGCGTGCTTCAGATTAAGCGTACGACTGTTATCGTGAATGGATTTCTCCACGATTTTGCGGCCGGCATCTGGCTTGCAGTTATCGTGATGATCGCATGGCTGCATTCCGCTCATTTAACCGAGCCTGCTACGACGGCCTTGCTTAACGTGCTGGAGCGGCGTTTGTTCTGGGCCAGTGTGGTCGCAGCCACATTGATTTTGGCAACTGGTGCCGGGCGTACGTTTACCTATGTGGATAACTGGTACGGTGAGGATGCGGAGCGGATCCGGCGTCGGGCTCTCATTATCAAGCATATAGTCCTGTTTTCCGCGTATGGGCTTGGTTATTATTGGGTTTGGGACAAGGTGTTTCACTGAATGATTACAGAGGGTTTTGCTTGTATCGACGTATAAATGTACGGTATTGCCTAGCGTATGTGGCAGCATCGATCCTGTTGTTCGGCATGGGGTGGCAGGCTCACCACTGGTATCACCGCGCTTATGATCAGCACACCCACCGGCGAGTTAATCTGAAAGGTTTTCGATACACTTCTCCCTTACTGGATGTGGAGTTGCCGGAAGGGCTCCGTGTCAATTACGAGCCGATCTCGTTCAAGTACAAATTCAAAGACTTTGTCAAACAACAGGTAGATGCCGGGAAGGTCCGGGATATGGCGATATATTACCGTGACCTGGCTGACGGCCCGTGGTTTGGCATTAACGAAAAAACCGAGTTCAGTGCAGCCAGCATGATGAAGGTGCCGGTCATGATCGCCTGGTTGAAGCGTGCCGAGCGGGATCCCAAGGTGTTGGGGAGCCAACTGCTTTACGACGGCAAGCAAGATATGAACGTGTATGAGAATATCAAGCCAGCCAACGTAATTGTACCTGGTAAGAAATACACAATTGAGGAATTGCTCCGCTATATGCTGCAGTATTCCGATAACAATGCGATGGCGTTGTTGTATTACACAATAAGCCAGAAGGAATTGGGTGACGTGCTGGATGGCATGGATGTCAATAATCGACCAGCCGCCGAAGAGAATTTTATCAGCGTACATTCGTACTCGGGCTTTTTCCGCATACTCTATAACTCAGCTTATTTGAATCGCGAAATGTCCGAAAAGGCCCTTGAATTACTTAGTTTGCAGGATTTTCCCCAGGGGATCGTGGCGGGGGTCCCACCGGGGACGGTGGTTGCTTCGAAATTTGGCGAAAATGCATCAGGTCCCCGTGGGGAAATCAAGCAGCTTCACGAATTCGGGATTGTGTATCACCCTAATGGGGCATACATTATAGGCATCATGACTCGCGGCAACGATCTTAACAAGCAAGCCGAGATCATCAGAACCGTTTCGGCCATGATCTATTCCGAAGTCAGTGCGGCGGCAGCTAAAGCGCAAGCTTCTCCTCGTTGAGATTTTTACGGCAATAATCTTTTTTGCGCAAATTTGGTAGAAGGTGTTTCGGTCAGAAAATTGCAGACAAAAAATAAATAATAGGATAAGATCAATCTTATTGCATTTTTTTCCATTTGTTTTTCGAGGAAGTCAATGACCATAAAACGTGTTGCCCTCATCACCCCGCCCTATCATTCGGGCGTCGTCGAATCAGCCGGCACGTGGCTGAACGTGGGTTTTGTCTATATCGCCGGCTCATTGCGGGCAGCCGGCTATGAGGTCGATTATTATGATGCCATGTCTCTGTGGCATAAATGGCCCGATATCCGCAAGCGCATAGAGGCGTTCAAGCCGGATGTCATTGCCACGACCTCTTTTACGGCATCTGTGCTCGAAGCGGTCAAGCTGTGCAAGCTGGGCAAAGAGATTAACCCCAAGATGGTTACCGTACTCGGCAACGTGCATGCCTCCTTCTGCTATGATGAGTTGCTGCAGCAAGACCATAACGTCCTGGATTTCCTAGTCAGGGGTGAGGGTGAGGTAACTCTGGTGGAGTTGCTCGATTGCCTGAACGCCGGGAACGATCCCAAAGATGTCAAAGGGATTGCCTTCTGGAGAGACGGCGAGGTTGTTGTCACCCCCAAGGCCCCCTATATCCATGACCTGGACAGTCTTCCCACGGCATGGGATCTGGTGGAATGGCCGATTTACACCTACCGCGCCAAGCATGATGCCCGTCTGGCAATTATCTCCACCTCCCGTGGCTGCAAACAGCAGTGCTCGTTCTGCTCACAGCAACTGTTCTGGTCCCAGTCCTGGCGCGCCCGTTCGCCAGAGAACGTAATTGCCGAGCTCGAAATGCTGAGCTCGCGCTACGGCGTGGAAGTGGCCATGCTCTCGGACGAGATTCCTACGTTTGACCGCGAACGATGGGAGCGGATTCTTGACTTGATGATCGAGCGTCAGGTGCCGGTCAAGCTGCTGATGGAGACCCGGGTCGATGATATTCTGCGCGACGCCGACATCATGTGGAAGTACCGCAAGGCGGGTGTGGACCATATCTATGTGGGGGTCGAAGCCGGTTCCCAGGAAACGCTGGATCTCTTCAAGAAGGATACGGTAGTCGAGCAATCCAAAAAAGCCATTGACTTGATCAATGGGGCCGACATCGTGTCAGAGACCTCCTTTGTTCTCGGCCTGCCGGACGATACCCCGGAATCTATTGCTCAGACCATCGAGTTGGCCAAATATTATAACCCCGATATGGCCTTTTTTCTGGCTATCGCGCCTTGGCCCTATGCCGAGCTTTATCCGCAGTTGGAGGAGTTCGTTGATACCAAGGATTACAGCAAGTACAACCTGGTTGAACCGGTCATTAAGCCGAAGCATATGACGGTCGAGCAACTCGGTCAGGAGTTGGGCAAGGCATCACAGAAATTCTATATGCACAAGTTCCAGCACCTGCACCAGTTGTCACCATGGAAACAGGAGTTTATGCTCTCGGTGTTGGATATCTTCATCAATCATTCCTATCTGGCGGGGCAGATGAAGGCCGCCATGAAAAACGGCAAGGAAATGCCTGAAGAGGTAAAGGCCCTGATGAGAACTGTTAAAGGGCATGCCAAGGGCAGCCGCATGGATTATCATCCGGCAGTGGCTCCGATTCCCTGAATTACCTACGGCATTTATTTACCCACGAAAAAGCTCCGGCCCTGCCGGGGCTTTTTGTTTTTGGGCGTCGTTAGTCTGCAGGCGATAATGATCACAGAGTGGGATTGCAGCATGGGAAGAGTGAGGAACTGCTGGTGAAATAGGGAGGAGGAGAGAGGGGCGCGCAGCGGTGTTTATCAGCGTTGGCGTGACTCGCAGTCACTTCGGTAAATAGCGGCATCCTGGGCAAAAAACGAATTTGGGTACGTTGTGATAAATCGGGAGAGGAGTTTGACCGCATCCCTGCAGTTGTCGATTTTGTAGGCAGCAACAGCGGTGCGATAAAGTGTCTGCTCGTTGGCATCGCCGGCAACGTGTGCCGTAACTTGAGCCGGGGCGGCCTCGGCTTTGACGGTCAGAGTCGGCGGTGCAGCCGGTGAAACGGGTGTGACGGCTGTGATGTCCTCGCCTGATTTTTGCGCTTGCAGCTGGCGCTCCTTTTCATCTCGCTCCTGAGCCAGCCGCAGCTTTTCCTCGCGTTCTCTGGTCAATTGCTGTTCAGTCTGGGTGATGCGTGCGCGCAGTCGGGCCAGTTCGTCAGCTTGCTCCTGGAACTGGTGCGGATCTGCTGTTTGCAGAGGCGGCTTTTCAGCGGTGCGGCGGGCAGTCGCATCCGGTTTGGGAGCAGGGGTTATCGCAAGGGTGACCCCGTGGGCATCTGTTTGGGGTGTGATGATGGGCAGTTGTTGCTCTCCACTGTGCAGTACGACCCAGAGCCCTTCCTTGTGGCGGGAGATGCGGGCCTTTTCGAAGCCGAGGGAGTTGAGGTTGACTGTTCCGCTGCCGGCAAAGGCGTGGACTCCGGGAATTTTGACGATCACCAGGCCGTTACGCTTTTCGCGTACCACTTCAGGTGCCAGCTTTGCACCGTAAATCTCCATCCGGATGGCAGAATCGACGATTTTCACCGACTGTAGCATCGGTTTGGCCGGCATTTGTGGTGAGGAGTCGACCTGTGACGTTTTCTGCTCTACAGCCTTGGCTGTGGACGCTACCGGTTGGGGGGGCTGTTGGTTTGCTGCCGATGGTTCACTGCTGGCCGGCTGTTCAGCGCCAGCAGCGGCTGGCACCGGTGGTTGTGGTTTCTGCGGCTCCGTGGTGGTAGAGGCTTTATCCATTTTTTGATCAGCTCCAGGCAGGTTTCTCGGAGCTGCTTTGTTGAGGGGGCCAGTTCCGGAAGTCGGTGCCGCCTTCTCCGGATGCTCGGGTTTTTCGGGCATTGGTTCCGAGGGAGGCAGTTGCCCGGGTATGTGGTTGGTTTTCATCAGCCAGTCGCGGGATTCTTTTTCCGTCACCAAACTCCCCAGATTGTTGATCAGGTGAAAGGCTCCACCCATATTGCGGATCCGCTTTTCGTGCTCAGCGCGAATGTCATCAATTTGCTTTGCATTGAGTATGTAGGGGGTCATCATGATGACCAGCTCCGTTTTGGCGCGATCCTGCTTGTTGTAGGAGAAGAGTGTTCCCAGATAGGGAATGTCGCCCAACAGCGGGACACTGCGTTTAGTCTCCGTCAACTTGTCCGAAATCAGACCGGCTATGACAATGGTTTCCCCAGCCTTGGCATCTACCATGGTGTCGATTTCGCGAATATCGATCACCGGTTTGGTGCTGGATTTATCGGGGGATACGGACAGTTCCCTGATTTCTGAGACGCTGGGATGGATTTGCATGGTGATGGTGCCCACCGGTCCGATCTGAGGGGTTACATCGAGAAAAATCCCCACCTCATCGATTTGAGGGGTCGTG
>Ga0334722_10002767_pt1 | contig 19430 bp, 23 predicted proteins | sample C3_bottom_MG_FD_207210 | JGI IMG/M metagenome (GOLD analysis project Ga0334722, IMG submission 207210) | Sediment microbial communities from Yellowstone Lake, YNP, Wyoming, USA - C3_bottom | ecosystem: Environmental > Aquatic > Freshwater > Lake > Sediment | place: USA: Wyoming | collected...
AGACGTTGCCAGGAGGAGGGAGAATCATATCGTTACAGCTTCTAGAATCAGTCGGATTGCAGGATGGAATTGGTTCAGTGCAGACGTTGCCAGGAGGAGGGAGAATCATATCGTTACATCTTCTAGAATCAGTCGGATTGCAGGATGGAATTGGTTCAGTGCAGACGTTGCCAGGAGGAGGGAGAATCATATCGTTACATCTTCTAGAATCAGTTGGATTGCAGGATGGAATTGGTTCAGTGCAGACATCACCTAGTGGAGGGAGAATCATATCGTTACAGCTTCTAGAATCAGTCGGATTGCGCGATCATATCAGTGCTATTAAGTTATCATCAAAGTCTGGAGGCAGTGGAGATGGTGGCAGCGGCGACAATAATGGCGGCGGAGGTGGCGGCGGTGGAGGTGGCGGTGGAGGTGGAGGAGGCGGTGGAGTTGGCTTTGGCGCCAGTAGTGGAAGCGGAGGTGCTGGCGGTGGTGGTATTTGCACTGATAGTAAAGGGGAATTAGTTTTTGGACCACCGTGTGGGATCCCATTAAAGATTAAACTGTTTATCATAAGATGGTCCAACAACATTGTAGATGATTCCTATTTTGTGAAAGCACTTCAATCCTTCAATGATTACCAATTAATCAAACTACGTCATATTACATCTGAAAATATTATACCACACATTCCTTCTTGGATTAAACACCCCTCACAATGGTGGTTGAATCATCAAATCACTGATAAGGAATTCTTTACTGATCTCCAATACCTACTTGATAAGAACATATTAAGAATTTAATTAGTTGACAAGACAGAAATGGTTTAGAAATGTGGAGATAGAGATAAGATCATTCTAGATCCATTAACTGGAAACAGAGATCTTTTCTATTTTAGAATCATTCTTAGAATTGCTCATAAGAATTGATATCTTAGCAACCTAATACACCATAGTGATTTTGTTCATGGCCAGAACTCAAGTTTGTCATTTAATAATATACACACAGATTATTGTTAAAGACTTTCCAACGCTAGTTATGAGTTGCTATCCTCTAAGGATGAAAATTCGAATAGCTGAAAATCAAGAGATGCAAGATTCTGAAAATTTTTCCACAGAATAAGACATTCTGTTATACATCTCACATAGCACTTTATTTATTAATTAGGTACATACCCTCATAAATAGGAAAATAGGAGATTCGTTTTGTATGGCTATAAGCGTACCAATAAGCACAGAACAGTACATATGGCTAAAAGAGATTTCTGACAAGCTTGGTTTGAGCCTGAAAAAAACATTAGAGCACTTGGTAACTCTCTATTACAGCGAGATGATAAAGAATTCAGTTAAAGAGATGAAAGAAGAAGGAAAAAATAATTCTCCAAAAATCCACGATATAGAAATGACAGCTCCGTCATTAATTTATCAACAAAACCCAGCTACATCTCAAGTTCAACAGCAAAGAACTCTTTTTGCAAGTCCACCAATCAGAAATGAACAGCCAAGTTCAGTAGAACATACTATCTCACCATCACAACCTGATTTTCCAAATTCATCACCATGGGCAACCCATGCAAATACATTGATTGAAAATCACCAAACCATTCCAAAACCAGAAGCCATTACAGTACCGTTATACAATTCTAGTTCACAAGGATGTCCTTCTTGTGGTGCATCGAAAAATTCTGACGCCAAGTTTTGCCATAACTGTGGCCATTTGTTATAAATCTGACTAGATTTATTTTTTATTTTTGAAAAGTTCAAACATGTCAAAGTAAATTCACATAATTGCAAACTCTAATCCCATGAGGTTCAAACGCTCACAGGTTTAAACCCATGTATCTATTTGCTATAATCACTGAATCATAATTAAGTTCTATTTGCGAACAGTATAGATGTGTTTGTGCTAATCAAGCGATTTAGTGGAAATTGGTAAAGAGGAGATTGTATTCATTTTGTGCTGGAAAATTTTTATCGTGATTCGTATCTTTATCATATTTAGCATCCAAAGCATTCCAGGAGATAAGTAATCTATCATATACCACCTTGAGAACAGAATTCGCTTTATTGTGTGCATCACCGTCTTGTTCATTCAAATTCTTGTCATCACATGTGTAAATTTTTCCTCTTACTTCGCTATTCATGTCATGATACATTTTTCTAGCATACTCCTCAGAAATATCAAAGTGACCTTGTTCGTGTTTTAGGACATATGCCTTTTTTTGTTCTGATTCATTGAGAAATTCTCTTGCAACCCATGATGAAGGTTTGAAAACTGCTTCCACTTGTACTTTTTTTATTGTGAACTTACAATCAGAATTGATATTGTTTACTTCTATTATGGCATTGTACTTTATGTCTGTATTAGCGTATGCCACTTCCGAGTAATCGTGTTGTTGTACTGTAGTAAAATCAGACCATTTTAAGAGGTAGCCCCTAGCCCAAGGAATCAAAGTTTGATCATTAATGAGCATTCTATCAGACTCCTTGATTGGCGCGTCTATCTGAAAGGTACCAAATTCATTTACGACAAATGATATGTCGTTCATTTTGATTTTTATATTATCGCGAATATTCAAATCATCTAGTGTCAGACTTCCAATCCACGGTGTCACTGTGACATTAATTACTTTGGTCAATTTGGAATCTTCAGTAATAATTCGGGCGCCTGCAGAGGGAGATTGGTATGTAACCCTGACAGCTTTTAATTCAGACCTATCATCACCAGTTCCCCAAATACATAAGATATCGTCAAAACTATAGCCAGAAGAAGAAATTGCTGAGCCAACAGAATTTTCTGCTAATTTCCTTGCATTTTGTTCATCAACACAATTTTGAGTTTCATTATCAAACTGAGCAGATGAATTGTAAGATTGAGATGTTGCAAAATGATACATTACAAAAATTCCAACTATTACAATTGTTATACCGCTTACAATGTAGACATAGTCATTCATCCTTAGAACATCAAAATAAAAAACATTGGTTCGATATAACTGTCATACTTTAAACCAAAAGTGAATTTGTTAAAAGCATAATATCATAATGCTTTTATTTAATAAAAAAGGGGTGGGAGCTACTGATCTCCAATCAAAAATATTACGTCTGCAGTAGTCGTGACATCCTGTTCTGATGAGAAAATTTGTGTCTCTTTTGCAATTGTAGCTCCAGCATAGTAAACTGGTCGTGGTGGAGGAGTGAAGTTTGAAAGATTTACAGTTTTCACTCCAGTTATTTTCTTACCTAGTGGATCAAGTGCCTTCTCTGCCTTTGATTTTGCATCCAAAACAGCTTTGCTTATCAAATCGTTTTGTGCACTTTGTTGTGTACCAGGCGATAGGGAAAATAACACGTTGTCTACTCTATTTGCACCTGCTCCAACTGCTGAATCTATTATCTTTCCAGTCAAAGATAGTTTGGTTGTCTTGACAGACAAAGTGTTTGAAGCTTTGTATCCAGCAAGTACTGTTTTTTGTATTCCAGTGTATGGGTCTGGTACTGAGTAGTTGTACACAGGATAGATGCTAAAACTAGCCGTACTTATCTCATCTTTTGTTATTCCAAGACTTGTGACTGCAGTAACAACTGAGTCCATTGCCTGAGAATTTGCTGAGATTGCATCTTGTGCGGTCTTTGCTTCAGTATCAACACCAAACTGCAAGGTTACAATGTCTGGAGATATCGAAGTTGTTGCCGTTCCAGTAGCAGTGATTGTTCTTTCACTTGTAGTAAAAGAAACTGGTACTTGTTGTCCATATGCTTGATCTTGTGATGTCTTCATGCTAACAACAGTTACTGTTGAAACAATTGCAATAACAGCAAGTGTTGCAAACATGATTTTTGTTCTGTTTGTTGTCATTGTCAGTATAATGGAATGTGGTGCATATAGGCTTTGATTAAATTCAAATTTAATCTAATTTTTTACTAAAAAATTATAAAATAATTTCAAATAACGTGTATTTTTTATTTTTGTCAAGAATCATTGAAATTCATAATTTGAAATCAATTTAATTTTTTGATTTTCCTTCTTTTACGATATAATCTAATTCCAAAAAACATCGCACAACATATTGCTGCACCACCAAGTATTGCAATTAAAATCATCATGGGCTCACCAGATAAGATGGATGGTTCAGGAGTAGGAGCTGTTGCAATAGATGGAGTCGCAGGTGATGCGGCATGTAACGATCCTTCACTTGGAGCCATATCTTTTGCTGCCATCTGAGGAGCAGGTGATGCCATCTCTGGAGATTGACTCTTTTCTGCAAAATAAATCCCTGACGCACCAACAACAAAAGCTGCAAAGCTTGCCAAGTACTGTCTAAGCTTTAGCAGCACAGTTTCTTTTTTTGGCTGCGATATACTATTACCCGATGAATTTTCTGGAGGAATTATTACAAGGGCAGTCTTTACAGGGCCATAATATTTCATTTCTTTATTTTTTGAGCTTAATTCTATTTTTTCTACTTTTACCAATCCAACGCTTAACAGTCTGTTTATATGCCAATTAATTAGGGGAAGCGAGATGTCTAACATCTTTGCTAAATCATTTGGGCTTGCAATTCCTTGTGAAATCTTTCCAAATATGGCTCTTCCCGTATCATTTGCTAATTCTTCACCAATGATTTTAATTCGTTCATCTTCTGTACTTATAATTTCAAGATACTCTTCAACTTTAACGCCAAGACCATCTATTTCTTGATCTTTCCTAGAATCATTACCTTCAAGATCACGCATGACTAGTATGAGCTCTTTCCATTTAAAAGGGCTTTTCATGAATTATTCAGTACAAAATTCTAAGGATAGTGTCAGAATATTTGTAAATTCATTAGCAGACAGCCATAGTATTTTTTAAAGATTTGGCAGATTTGATACGACTTTTTTATTTATTCTAGTTGTGTTTTGATTGATTGAGCTCAAAACCAAAATAATGGAGAGCCACCAAACATACCAAATTACCCACTAACAGGGGCGGTAAAGTCACCTACCCCTGTTGGTTAACTTTCTAATCATTCTCAAAAAGACATTTATTGTAAAAATCTTGGAATCTTTTTCACAATGTTAGAAATTGAAACTCTACCAGGTCCAGCTACTATAAGGACCAAAAGTATGGCAAGCGCAATAAGCTCAAGCTCCACACCCCCTTGCCCAGAAAAGCTCTTTAATTTTTTTATATATATTATCACACCAATCATTTCTATTGCAAGAAGTGAACTTGTAATTCGAGTAAGAATTCCCAATACAAGCAAAATACCTCCAAGAAGCTCCAAAATCCCTATAGGAATTTGCATTTCCACCGGGAGACCAATATTTACTAGAAAATTTGAAAATCCGGGATTAAATTTTCCAGTACTGTGAACTATAAAGAGAACTCCAACTACTGATCTTATTCCAAAATGAGCGATGTCGTGTAGCTTACTTTCCTTGATTTTTGCTTCAGTCAATTTCTATTTAACTATCAAATAATTATAAATTGAACTTTGCTATTGTTATACGCACACTAATTTGTAAATTATTGAAAAGTGACTAACAATTATAGAACTTGGTCACATGAAATTTTGTCAACAAACAAACTTACCATTAGTTAAGGTAATTCAATACACATACTTGTTAAGATGGATAATTGAATAGCAAGTGTGATAAGGGGAATCGTACAAATGTATTTACGAAGGAAAAATACCAGTGATAATCAATGGATGACATTATAATTAATTCGCACAATGAAGGACGGGGACACATAGAAGAGTTAGATGTCAGACCAAATGATTCCAAAGTTCTTGATATGTTAAGTGAGAACAATTCAAACTATACATTTAGAGGAATAATGAGAAAATTAGGCATGCATCAAGAGAGCTTGTCACGTTCATTACAACGACTACATGAGTTAGATCTCATAGAGAAATCCCAGTTAGGTTACAAGCTAAGTGAAAAAGGAGCTTTTCTTGCAAAAGAAGATCCTAAATTAAAAATTTCATACACCCCACTTCTTCAAACATACGTCCCATCAAATGTTCATTCAAGTGACATTATCAGCAATATGGCAGGACGATGGTTCAAAAATCTACGCTGGATTGGAATGGTGGAAAGTCAAACTGATCATGTATTGCAGTGGTTAAGTGAGTTTGGTTCATTTGACCTAAATCTTCGAGTTGCACCAAATTACATAACCATAGAATCAAGCGCAACAAGTGAGAAAGACAAAGCAGATGCCATGATTAGTGCATATAGAATCATCCAAGAAGTATCCAAACTATATGGTAGTCAGTACGGTAGTTTTTCAACAAATCCAAATAACAAATCAAACTAAACTGTGACTTAATTTTCTGATGCGTGGTCAACTAATAGTTCGAGTTCTATTATACCATTAATGACAACAATAGTCGGAATAAAAACAAAAGAAGGAGTCGTTCTTGGTTCTGATAAGAGAGCAAGTAAAGGCTTTTTCATTGGATCAAAGATAACACAAAAAATTACAAAAATAGACGACACTTTGGCAATAGCAATAGCAGGACAACTTTCAGATGCAGAATATCTGATCAAAGTTGCAAAAGCAGAAAGAAAGCTAATGGAACTACGACGAGGATTTCCATTAGATGTAAAAGAATCAACTAGACTGATTGCAAATTTGGCATACTCTGGACTTAGAAACTACCAACCATATTATGTAGAATTGTTGGTTGCAGGAGTTGATCAAGACGGTGGACATGTCTTTGTTGCGGACATGAGTGGTGCAATAACTAATGAAGATTTTGCAGCGTCAGGTTCCGGTTCACCAATAGCATATGGGGTTCTTGAAAGTGTATACAATAAGGACATTACTAATGAAAAAGCAAAAGAGATAGTAAGTAAGGCAGTGGCTGCTGCAATGGAACGCGATCCTGGCTCTGGCAATGGAATTGATGTATTAGCAATTCCAAACTTGTCGGTAAAGGAGGTAACTATCTAAATGGCAGAAGATTCATCTGCTGGATTTGGAGGTAGATATACAAACTTTTACGGGCCACAGGGCAGATTAATTCTAGTTGACAGTGCGCTAGAAGCTGTAAACAGAGGTTCAACTACAATTGGAATCAAAACACCAGAATTTGCCTTGATATCAAGTCACATCAAACCAACACGTACATTGATAGATCCATCAGAGAAGATATTTTCCATCGACACACATGTTGGCGCGACAGGCTCTGGATACATTGGAGATATCTTGCAACTAATTGATGAGCTACGAGTCGAGGCACAAAGACACAGACTAACCTTTGAAAACTCGATTGATATAAACTCTTTAGCAAAACATCTTGGCACATTCTTACACAGATATACAATCTATGCAGTAAGACCACAAGCCGCTTCAGTAATAATAGCTGGTGTTGACCAGAAGGGAGTTCAGCTATACCAAGTAGATCCTAGTGGAACGTTCTTTGGAGGATCAGGATTTGCAATAGGTCAATCCTCAGATGTAGCATTAACTGAGATACAAAGAGAATACAGTGCAGACATGAATATAGAACAAGCACTCAAACTAAGCAACAATGCAATAGAAAAGGCACTTGGTGAGAAACCTGTGGTGGAAACTGGAGTCGTTACCGTAAAAGAAAAAGAATTCAAAAAAAATCCACAGTAATTTTTTTATTTTTTATCGTTAAGGTTTTCTTTTGTTTCTTTAAAAATTCTTACTGCTTCAAGATGAGAACAATTTGCTCTTATGCCCTTTCCGTGATGGAATTTGTAGAAGTTTTTGAATCCCTGACAGTCACAAGAATCTGATGTTACAAAATATGATTTTGAAGGATCACTTGAGGATCTTACTTGATAGAGATCGTCTTCTATCTTCACTACACCATTTTTGGCAAGTTCCTTTGCTTTTCTAATAGTACCCTCACTCATGTATTTGTTGATACGCTTATTCTTTTTAAAACCTATTCTTTGGTTCTAAGACTCTTTATTTTAATGGTTGTTGTATTTTGTCTTCGCTTTTAGTAATATAGGAATCAGCATTTGCAGTTATTTTCTTTAGTGTGTTTCTAGTAAATTCTAAATCATCTTCTGAAATATTTTTAAAAAAAATCTTTCGCATGCGGAGGATGATTTCTATTATTGGATCAACAATTGGTTCAGATTTTGCAGTTAGAAAGACGTTGTTATTTCTTCTATCATTTGGATCAGTCTTACGTTCAACCAATCCTTTTTTTTCCATGCCATCAATTATTGGAACAAGTGTTGTACTATCAACAAAAATTCTTTCTGCAAGATCTTTTTGTGAAAGTCCGTTTTGAATAGATAGTACAAGTATGACCTTCCATTGACCGCCTGAAAGCCCATACTGTCCGCGTAATTCAATGTCTAATGCCCTCTCAAGGGATTTTGAGGCATTTTTAATAGCCAAGCCTGGGCTATTTTCAAAGTCAAGTTTTTTCATAATTGGCATACCATTGAATCCTATACAAATGATTGGTAGACCAATAGTTATATACCTTTAAGCTAATTATCTGGCAATGAATAATCGGAAAAAAACAATCCGATCGCTTGTAGCAATACCAAGCATGGTATTACTTTTAACAGCTTTTAGTGGAACACAACAATTTGCTGCAGGTCAGATACAATCAGATAACCAAGCACAATTTCAATCCCAGAGCATTACCGGTGATGCTCTAAAAAATAACCCAATGGCACAAAAAATTTTGCTCGAAATAGAATATTCCAAGAAACAGATCGCTCAATTGCAAAAAAATCAAAAAGATGCAGAGACAAATAAAAAACTAATTGATCAGCAAAGACTGATTGCCGCACAGCTACAAAAACAAGCACAACAACTATTGGAGCTTAATAACGCACCACATACGCCAACAGCTGCCTTTAGTAGCTTTGTTTCTACAGTAAACAATACCAAAGTACAAAATATTTTCTGGGGACAGTTTAATTTTACATCACATAGAGTCGATGCAGGACACACAGCAATGAAAAAAGTTCTTGATAACGGTGGTACGTGGGAAGAAGCGATGCGGGAATTTACCAAATACGCTGCAATAAGGCATTCAGAGATGGTTGAATTAAACAAGAATTTGAATATACAGTATGGACTAGCAGATCCCAATATTCAAAAGAACTTTAATGAAAAAGGAATGTTACCTGATAATTACATCAAAGCACCCTCATCTGTGTACTCTCATGCATAAAACACTAAGGGACTTGGGAGTTTATTTTACTTTAATTTTATTTTTATTTTCTTTTTCTATAATTTCACAATCTGCATCCGCTGAAAAAGACCTTAGTCTCAAAAAGACAGTAGACGTGAATAATCAAGTATTGCTTGAAACGCTCTCAAATGTGCAAAATTATCCGCAGATCTTTCCAGAATACATCAGATCAGTGGAATTAACTGGAGCAAATACTGCAAAGTTCAATGTGGGTTCAAATGGAATCTTTTTTGATGTTCAAACAAAATATGAACAAGATTCTGATGGAAGATATGTGGTAGAGGTTACATCAGGAGATCTAAAGGGAAGCAGGATTGTTACCACATTTCAAAAAACATGGGGCTTTGACGGTACACCAGATGGCGGAACCAAGGTGAGTATGGATATGGTGTTACAAACTTCTGGCATGTTATCTCTGCTTGCCCCATCAATACCAGATCAAGCGATATTATCAAATTTAGACTCGGGTCTTGACAAGTTTGCATTGTATGCAAAAAGCAAACCCCAAACACAACCTATACTCAAAGATAAATTACAAATTAAAAATGATGCAATACTCTGGTCAAAAGGTTCCATCAATGACGCAGCATTTGCATTAGAAATTCAGAGCATAACAAAATATGGAATGGAAAAAATGCCACAATCTCAACAAGACTCTACTTCCATACAAATACCATCATGGGTTAAAACAAATGCCCTCTGGTGGGCAGAAGGAAAAATTTCAGATAAAGATTTTGATTCAAGTATACAATATTTAATAGATAGTAAAATAATGAAAGTCTAAGTACCAAAAGTAGACTTGATTAATAATTGGAACCTATTTTGGAAAGTACTATTATTAATCTAGCACTTTTTTCCTTGTGCCATGGCCTCTCTGCATTGAGCAACTGATGTTTGTTGTGCAGCCATAATTTTCTCTATATGTTTAGAATACTGACTACCCGTACACAGCTTATCGCCACAAACCTTCTGACCGCCTAGGAATCTGGCAGTAGTATGGTTATCATCGAAGTTGTCTCTCTGTGTTAACGCAGTCGCTGCAGGCAAGGTTACTGACAATGCCAATATTGATGAAATTGCTATTGCAAGCAATCCCATATGTTGAAGTTTTACCATTGACAAAATTACTAAATCACATACATATTAAGATTAGTATGGACTTATACTGTTCGTAGTGGACCTGACTTTAGAATTTCGCCACAGAATTGAAGATAACATTCACGAAATAATCATGACCATTCCCACCCTTAAACAAGAATATCCAAAATTGAAAGATGGTTGGAAATTTGAACATGACTTGGATTTTATCTATGGAATTATAATAGGCCAAATTCTAGGCAGCTCCTTTACCGCGTTTAAGATGATCTATAATAGAGAGGCATCTTCTGAGGAGATTTTAATGATAGGTGAGATAATTGAATCTTATTTCCCTCTAATAAGAGACGAAATCATGAACCGCGAGACTTAGGCAAGTAACTTTGAACATATTACTGTCGTAGTCGAAGAGATGTCTGGAATTTTCCTAATCCTAAGTGCGATCATTTCTCTTAAAGATTCTACTGATGAGACCTGAATCTTTGCCAGAATATCGTAATTGCCAAACACACCTCTTACTTCTGTTACACCTGGAATCGATTTTAGTTGTCCTATGATCGAACTTTCAGAGCCAAGAGTACAGTTTATCATGACATAGGCACATTCCTTTTTTTCCCCAGCAACTCGCTCAGTGGTCCTTTGCATACTGGAATATAGTAAAAATGGTATATTTCTTCAGCTATACAAACTAGCTTAATACTTTGAATTGTAGCTAAATAAAAGGTAATTTTTATGATTATGATAGACACAAAAAACGCAGAATGAGAGCAAGCATATTACTATCCAAGGATAGATTTTTTTATTTATCTATAAAATTTGATTTTATTGGGATTATGGGTGTGCTTTAATGACATCTACACATCTCATTAACAAATCGTTCTATAAAATAAATAATTATAGATACATATGGCTTTCTTGGCAAAAAAAATCAAAAAGAATGTAAGAACTTCTTAATCTGCATATTGACAAACCTGCCTTTTCTAATTTAATTTTTATCTTTTGGGAAAGATTCTAAGTCACATATGACACCGTAAACTTGAATAGTCAAGTTATTTTATCAAGTTCGTGGAAGCTGATCCCAACATTCTTGCTTTAATTGCAACCATGGGTCACATAATGACCGGTATTGGAACTGTTGTTTTAGTAATACTTATCATTAAAACACTAAAACACATGAAGGTTGCCACTAGATTTACAGAGATTCAAACCAACTACAAGTTTAGACCATGGATCGGTCCTGCTAATTCCATCAAAGAACTTGATACTGATGAGAAAAACCACCGATTTGAAACTATGTTAAAAAATTATGGCGATCTACCTGCACCAAGTGTAATTGTAAAATCAATCGTGAGCGAGAATAAAATAACTAGAGAGCAAATAACCTCAAACAATACCAACGTGTTTAACATAGGTCCAATGCTTCCCAATATGGAAAAACGTTACTGGCTTTTTGTGAATAATGATTTGATGAAAAATGCAGTTGCCACAAAAAGAGTAATTCATACAGCGATGTACTTTCAATATGAAAATTTGGGCAAAATAAACGGCTACGGGATGATAAGTGAGTTAAACCCTGAAACAAAGAGTTTTGTACATAAAGAGATGTGGGTTGATACTCCAGATTAGAAAATTATACTGTTTTGATATTGTTTACCTGTTTTTTCATTAATATTTCATAAGCTGTTGTTATGAAAATTAAGCTTGTTTTATGACAATTGGTAATATGTCACAACATCTAACAAGTATGTATGAGTCAAAAACTTGACATTAGGACAGAATGTTTGGGTTGTCACTCTGATGAAGCGTATATCTATTTTGACAAAAGATATCGCGGTCTTAGAGGTTTTTGCCCAATTTGTGAGACCAATTGGCCTGAATCATAACAAATAGTTCAGGCCTTTGTTTTCTAGAATTAGAGTTTATGATATGTTGAGTTTTTAACAGGATGACTGTCTGTTGTGGAGGAGCCTATATGGGATCGGATCTTGCATCTGTAGGTACCAAGTATCTAAAACTTGTGATTTTTTGACTACAAATTACTACAAATGAACTCACCATTGTTATTAATGAATTCGTTTTGAGGTACCTTGTGGAACTAAACCAAAGCGAACCACAAATCAAACAAGGGACAAGGTTGAAGATGCCATTGATGTACCAGCTTTGCCTTGCCAGATTAGCTGCATCAACAATTCGTGCGCATTCGGAGGATGTTCTTGATGACGAGTCAATACGACAGCTTTCAAAATTAGAAAGCTCCCTATCCTCGATAACTGACAGTCTGATTGATATGTTAACTGTTCGTCGTGCAGAGCTCAAAAATTAATTGTATTGTACATATTTGTATACTAGAGCAGCTAGCTATTATAATACCATAAATCTCAGGGTTCAGGCATAGTCACATTCATCTTCTGGAATGTTAGAAATTGGTATAACAACTGCTCATGCAATAACCTGTACACATCGTCAATTATTTTCCTTTGTTTTTAACAATTCTTCAAGTCCGTCCCTTAGTCTAATTTGTGGTCTATATCCTAGGTCTTTTTTAGCTAGTAAAATTGATGCGCGACTATGACGGATATCTCCTGGTTTTACCTTTTTGTGTATGGGAGAAAGATTCTTTCCTGAGAGCTGGATCATTAGTTTTGCCAGGTCCTTTATCGCTATTCCCATTCCGCTGGCGATATTGTAGACATTGCCTTTTTTGCCATCAATATTTACGATTGCTTTTTGAATTGATGAAATTACATCCTTTACTGATACAAAATCTCTTGTATTGGAACCATCACCAAATATGACTGGAGGTTCGTTTTTAGCAATTCTTTCCATGAACTTTGTAATTACTCCTGCATACTGCGGTGGTTGTCCATCTCCATAAGCATTAAAGATTCTAAGACAGACAGAGTTCAGACCAAACGAGTTTGCAAATGCTTGCATGTAATGCTCCAAAGCAAGTTTGCTTGCTCCGTATGGAGATAAAGGCATTGTTGAAGAATTCTCTGAAAGAGGAAGTAACTTTGGATTACCGTAAACTGCAGCACTAGAAGCTGCCACAATATTTTTTATCTTTTTTTCTACACATGCACGTAGCAAGTTTACAGTGCCAGAAACATTTACAAGATTTGTTTTAGCCGGGAATTTAATTGAATCTTGGACATCAATTTGAGCTGCAAGATGTACTATAGCATCAAAACCTGAAATGCTCTTTGAAATGTGTGAATAGTTGGTAATATCCCCCTTTACAAGCGTCACTCCTTTTTTTAAAATATGCCGTAAATTTGCTTTATTGCTATTTTGGAAATTGTCAAAGATAGTTACTTTGTTTCCATTTTTTAACAGTTCATCAACTAGGTGCCTTCCAATAAAGCCCGCTCCTCCTGTAACAAAAATTTTCATGTATTTTGAACTTGTTTGTGGTGTAAATGCCTTACTTTATACCTTGATTTAATTTTGATATAGGCTCTAGTCCCTAGTTTTAGATTTTACTAATATTTGGTTTAATTATCTTACTTAAAACTACAAGAAATACGGATTGTGCACCTGCTCCTAAAACAAGTGCCGTTGCAGCACCGTTAATTCCATAGATCTTTCCTAGAATAAAAATTCCAGAGATTTGTACAGATAAGTAGATGCAGGCACCTATGAGTGCATACTTACTTTTTTCCATTCCAAGAAACCTTGCATTATACATATAGTTGATTGTTATTGGAATTATTGCAAGACTCATAATCTGAATTATTTCTGTTGCTTCTTTGAATTTAGGAAACAAGAAACTTAGGATATGAGGGAACAATACCATTCCAAAAATCGCAAATATGACAGAGGCAAGGATCGTGACCTTTTTTATTTTATTGTTGACAATACCTCCGGCATAATTTGGCAATATGTACTGGTAAACAGTAATAGGCATTATTGCCAAGATCATTAAAAGTTGCATTCCTAATGAATAATTCCCTAGTAAAGCATAACCAAACAATGGAAAAATAAATAATTTATCAGCAAAAGTAGACAGCACATTAGAGAGATCTAGTGCGTAACTATTCATCATAAAACCTGCGCGAGGTTTTAAAATTGAAGTATCGATTTTTGTTTGTCGAAACCCTTTGTATATTTTTGTAAAATATGGAAAATATGACAATGCGAACCCCAGAATAACGCCATTAGATCCCATCAAAAAATACAATCCTACAGACAGGCCTAAAAGCAAAATTCTCTGAGAGATAACATATTTTGAAAAATCCTTGTATAATTTTTTTGCAAGAAGCTCGCTAGTTGCAAGTCCAAAAATCACAGATCCTATGACAAACAAGCTTACTCCAAGATTGTAAAAAATAAAGAAAAGGACTATCGAAGTTATAATGCTTGAAATAATAGAAATAAAATAAACAGATGATTGAATTTTGTTGTCTTTGACCGTATAAACAAGAACTGTGTTCCCAGCTCCCAAATACGATACCATGTATGCAATTGTCGCAATTGCAATATAGTAGTTAACCTTGCCAAACTCTTCTGTTCCTAATAACGCAGCCATATAAAACCAAAAAATTCCAGAAATTATTGCTGCAATAATATTTGCAGAACCTATAGTTGTCAAGTCCTTTAATCCTTTGACAAGATTTTTTATTTTTTCCAACTATCCACCATCTGTGTTCTTTGTAATGAAGTGCGATGACTTAACTACTTGCCTGTTCTGTTGCCTTTACCCATGAATAACAAATAATTGATTTCAAAATTTTGTTTTCCATAATCTATAATCAATGAAAAAAATTTAGGGGATAATTTTTTGAAAAATTCTAATTTATTTTCTATTCTCTTGTCTTCATTAATGTTGACATGGTAAACAAGATGATTGAAGTAGCACACAAGATTATTCCAATAGTGAAGAGAAGCACTCCAGCTCCAAGGGACCCTAAAAAGATACCCTCTTTATGCAGATAGGCGTGAAGGAAAATGTACCCAAATACAGAGCCAATTATCATTAGAACAATGCCTGGAATACCGTAAAAAATAAGTGGATGAACAACGGAAATATATCTCAAAGTAGCTAAAAAAACAGAAGAACCATGTTTGATAGGATTTTGTGTTGAGGTATCTTCGTCATAAATAATTGTAATAGGAACTTCATCCACAGTTAATCCCTTGTTGCTAATTTTTTGTAGTATTTCAGTTGAGGTTGCCATACCTTTTTCCGTGGGATGAATATTTTCTATTGCGCGTCTTGAATAAGCTCGAAATCCTGATTGTGAATCTGTAATTTTGAAATCTGTTCCAAGATTTGAAGCTGATGTAATCATTTTGATTCCAGCTTTTCTATATCTTGGAGGTTTTGATTTATTATCTAAGAATCGAGAACCTATAACTACATCCAAATTCTTTTCATCAAGTTTGTTAAGTAAAAGGGGAATTTCATCAGGATTGTGTTGACCATCGCTATCAAGTGTGACCATCACATCTGCTTTTTCTTTTCTTGCTGCATCAAACAAAGTAATTATTGCCCCTCCATACCCCTGATTTTTTTCATGTGTTATGACTTGGGCACCGCTTTCTTTTGCAATCTTTGCCGTATTGTCTGTTGAACCATCGTCACATACGATGACCTTGTCTACATATTGGAGAGATCTTTTTATTACATCGCTAATTGATTTTTCTACGTTAAAAGCTGGGATACATGCTAGTTTCAAACCTTTCATCTTAATTTTTGCCTTTTCAGTTATTAACGTTGGTAAGTAATATAGTATTTAGGCATTAGAATGTGAGACAATTTTATCAATTTCATCATAAACTATTGGTATTTTTCAATCAAATCTGTTTGTCCAGAATGTGAAATTATAATAGTTTATCTAATCTATCTAGTTTCAATTGAGGTAGGAAAAGTATTACTTGTACAAAATTGCAAATATTAAACAAGAAAGTTTTGTTTTGTGGGTAATTTTTTTGACGGCCCTTAGTGCGGTACTAATTGCTGTATGCACGGTTGTATTTCCTAATTTAGTTATTATGACAATGAGTACCATTCCAGAATATTTTGATGTCAATCCCTTCGAATCAGGAATAATGTCGTATCCATTTTTAATTGCAAACTTTATTCTTCTTGGAATAGTGATTTTATATCTCAAAGGTAGACTGCCACAAAAAATTACAAATTCGATCAAGTTCATCTTAAATTTTGAAATATCTACAAGGATGTCTTTATTGATAATGCTTCTTTTGATTGGCGGATTTATTGTTTTTACTGTAAACCAACTTTTTACCGAAGAGGGGTTTGATGATTATTACAACAGAGTTAAACCTACATTGCAGACTTGGACCATACATGATATTACCAAGGGGTTTGATCTGCATGTAAAGTATTTGCTCATTACCGCCTCGATGAAGATTTTTGGAAGTTATCGGGTGATTCCATATTTTGCCAGCATTTCGTTACTAGTTTTAGCTTACTTTTTTACAAAATTGATCACAAAAAGTAGATTTGCTGGAATTGTCTCGATGGTAATTTTGCTTCAAAGCGCTATCTTTCTTATCTATAATTCTAGTGTGGCATATGATAATTTTTGGACGCTGTTTTATCTTCTTTCTTTGTATGCGATATACAAGTTTTGGCCCCTTTCTCCAATATCTTTTATTGCGTCACTATTTACAAAGCCTCTTACTCTTGTATTTCTTCCATTTACATTTTTTTTCTTATACCGATCAGGTATATCAAGACGGAAAAAAATACTTGTTGCAATCTCCTATGTTATTGTTATAATAATTGGAGTTGCTTTTGCCATTTCCGTTGGGGTAGCAACTAGTGTTACTTCGATTAACATGCAAGCTTTTTGGAGTGCGTATAATGCATTTACTTACCAGCTAAGGTTTGATCCAATAGTGGAAATATTTTTGCTGTCAGTAACTATAATGCTGTTTATGACAGCAAGAAAAGGAGCCAAACATGCAGATTCGATCTTGTTCTTACTGATGGGCACAGTTTTGCTACAACCCCTAGCTGCTGCATTTACTCCAAACTCTAGTGAGCCATACAGGTTTATGCCTTTGGTAACTTTTTTTGCAATCAGCGTTGGTATGTTACTTTCAAAAAATGTTACTGTGAAGGAACAAGTACTTCCCAGTAGACAATAGTATTATCTCCAGCACTCGCTAAATAAGAATCGTGATAAGCATAAAAAACTTGGGTTGTTTGATTGTTTATAGGTACATTTAGAAAGTAGCCTCCGAATTGTTTAAAATGAGATTCGACAGAGTGCTCTTCAAATTTCATCAACAAGTAACTTTTACCTTCAAAGACTACGCTGCTATTTGTAGCGTGTGGTGCTACCCATGCTATGGTTCTAGCCATGTCAAAAATTTGTAATTGTGGTTGAATATACCCATACAGATGACCATCCTTATCGCGGAGCTGTATTTGGAAAAATATTTTTGGAGTGGGTTTTTTTTGGGATTCTGCTGTCTGACCAAAAGAATTTTCAAGAATGGGACAAAGTAGCACAGCGAAAATAAATACGATAATTAGAATTTTCAATGTCATACTCTCTGATTTGCGTGTAATTTAAAGGATAAAGGCCTGTGCTATGAATCTATAAAATGCTTGTCGTTTTATAATAATTAAAATTAGGATTGAGTGCAAGAGGCTTTGGCATCTGATTCAGTTTGTAGTGTGAAAAAACCACTTACCGTATTTGTTCTTGTTATAACCATGGTGTGATTTCCAGGACTGCCAACTGTAAATGATTGCATCTTTTCAGGATCTAATGAGTAAAGCGACTGGGTTCCAATTCCAGAAATGTTAATTGAGAGCTGAGAGTCTCCAAGGCCTCGAATAGTTCCATAAACAATAAAGTCCCTGTCTGAAACGCAGGTCCATTTTATCCCATTCCATCCAGGACCATATGTAAGTATTTGAGAGGACGGTTTTTCAATACGTCCTTGTAGCTGTGCAGTAACAGCTACAGCAAAAACGATCACGATTATAGTGATTATTGCCAAGTACACTGAGGAATTCATAAAGATCATTTCATATCTACAGCCAAGACAAGTGCGACAATTATTTCAATCTTTATCTGCGTCAGAAATTAGAACAAATAATCTTTCTGTATAATTGGCAGACGGTTGATCAAAAGACTTGATTGCACATTTAGCCCGTTACCGTTACAGGCTCTAAATTGATCTTTCATTAGCAAATTTGTAGTTTTGATGACGATTTGTAACTAACTGGAAAAATTTTTTAAAATAAAATTAGGGTCGTTCAATTACCTAGTGAGAGCAGTCTGCAACTACATGTGCCACTACTGTTTGTCCTCCTACATTTGCTACTGTGACAGCAACTGATGTACCTGAATTTGTAATTCCGGAGACAACAACACTAGCAGGAACTGTAGTTCCATCAGATGTAATACTGTCAACTACTACATACCAACCAGTTACCAAGCCAGTAGTACATGATGCTGTTAATCCTATACCAGGGAATGCAGTTAGAGTTCCAGTACCTGAGTTTACCAAAACAGTAGAGGAGATTCCATTTCCTGCTGGACCAGTATCTCCCTTTGGACCAGCACCTGCTGGGCCTGTTGCACCTGTAGCACCGTTAATACCGTTACTACCTGCCGGACCTGTTACACCGTTACTACCTGGATTACCTGTTGGACCTAATGGACCTGCTGGGCCTGTTGCACCTGTAGCACCGTTAATACCGTTACTACCTGCCGGACCTGTTACACCGTCATTTCCTGGATTACCTGTTGGACCTGTAGCACCGTTAATACCGTTACTACCTGCCGGACCTGTTACACCGTTACTACCTGGATTACCTGTTGGACCTGATGGACCTGTAGCACCGTTAATACCGTTACTACCTGCCGGACCTGTTACACCGTCATTTCCTGGATTACCTGTTGGACCTGATGGACCTGTAGCACCGTTAATACCGTTACTACCTGCCGGACCTGTTACACCGTTACTACCTGGATTACCGGTTGGACCTGATGGACCTGTAGCACCGTTAATACCGTTACTACCTGCCGGACCTGTTACACCGTTACTACCTGGATTACCGGTTGTACCTGATGGACCTGTTACACCGTTACTACCTGGATTACCGGTTGGACCTGATGGACCTGTTACACCGTTACTACCTGGATTACCGGTTGGACCTGATGGACCTGTTACACCG
>Ga0334722_10002768_pt1 | contig 19428 bp, 20 predicted proteins | sample C3_bottom_MG_FD_207210 | JGI IMG/M metagenome (GOLD analysis project Ga0334722, IMG submission 207210) | Sediment microbial communities from Yellowstone Lake, YNP, Wyoming, USA - C3_bottom | ecosystem: Environmental > Aquatic > Freshwater > Lake > Sediment | place: USA: Wyoming | collected...
AGCCTTCAGCCTTCAGCCTTCAGCTTCCCCTTGAATGGCCGACTGATGAGGATGCCTGCCTCATACAGCCCGAAAAGCGGCACGGCAAGCAAAGCCGCAGACAGCATGTCACCTGCGGCCAGCAGAAAGGCAAGGACCAGGATGGCGAGATAAAAGTATTTTCGCTGCCGGGCAAAATAGCCCTTGCTCACAATCCCGGCCTTGGCGACCATGACCATGAGAAAAGGCACCTCAAAGGCGAGGCCAAAGGCAAGCGAGGTGCGGGCCACAAAGGTGAGGTAGGCATCAAGCCGGAGCAGGGGCTCCAACTGCTCGTCGGCAAAACTCAGCAGAAAAGCGAGCGTCCTCGGCAGCACCACCCAATAGGCAAACACCACCCCCCCGGCAAAAAGAGCCGTGGCCCAGAAGACCACCGTTTGCGCCAGCCGCCGTTCATGGCGGTGCAGCCCCGGCGCGATAAACATCCATAACTCATAGCAGCAGACCGGAAAGCCGACAATCAACCCGGCCAACAGGGAAATCTTCCAATAGCAGACAAAAGCCTCGGTAAGGTTGGTATACACGAGTTTGGCCAGGGTCGGATGCCCCGTGACCAAAGGAACCATGAGAAAGCGGACGAGTTGTTCGGAAAAGGCATAGGCGATGAGGGTGGCCACCAGGATGGCCAGGAAGGACACCAAAACCCGATTGCGCAACTCCCGGAGATGCTGGGAGAAAAAGCCTGACAGTCCTTCCGTCATCCTGCAGGTTTCTCTTGTTTGGCCTCGGTTTCGGCAGGCGTCACGGCTGGCTTGGCGTCAGGCGGCGACACCGCGTCAATCTCCGGCGCGGCAGGCTCTGGAACCGAGGTGGAGGGCAGATTGGGGTAGGCATCCCCCAGCTTCTGCTGCCAGGGGTCCTGCCCAAGCTCATCCTTCATCTCCTCATTCAGGCTCTCTTTGAGGGCCGACGCGGTTTTTTTCAGGTCCAACATAACCTTGGCAATGGACTTCGCCATTTCCGGAAGCTTATCCGGGCCTACGACTATAAGCGCAATACCCAGAATCAGGATCAACTCAGGAAGCCCGATACCAAACATACAGTTGCCTCAATGTGCCCGCAAAAACCAACCTGCCGCAAAGATCATCGGCGCCTCGCATCCAGGGGGCAATCTACGGCATTTGCCCGAGGGTGTCAAGACAGGCCGCCACCCGAAAAAAGAGTGGGCGGCTGCAACTCTGTGAGCTTAATATCACGGACCTGTGCCTGTCTTCCCTTTTCACGAGACCTCACCGCGATTGACTTTTTATTTTCCTTTGGCTATGGTGCCTGTTGCCGTACACGGTAAGAGAAAAAAACTGCGCCCCATCGGCGGCTCAGTGATACCCTTATTTTCGAATGATTGCGGAGGAAAAGCAAGATGGCCAACGTGGTAATAGTCGGGACGCAATGGGGCGATGAAGGCAAAGGCAAGATCGTCGACCTGTTGACGGAGCACGCCGATTTTGTGGTGCGCTTTCAGGGCGGCAACAATGCGGGCCACACCCTGGTGGTGAACGGCAAAAAATACGTCTTCCACCTCATTCCCTCCGGCATCCTTTACGAAAACAAGATGTGTTTCATCGGCAACGGCGTGGTCCTCGACCCAGGCGTCCTGCTGGAAGAGATGGACAAACTCGCGGCCAGCGGCCTGCCGGTGAATCCGCAACGCCTGATGATCAGCGAACGCGCCCACCTGATCATGCCCTACCATCGGCTTCTCGACTCATGCAGCGAATCGGCCCTGGCCAGCGGCAAAAAGATCGGCACCACCGGCCGGGGCATCGGCCCCTGCTATGGCGACAAGATTCTCCGCAAGGGCATCAAGGCCGGGGATCTGCTGGACTCAGGGTCGCTCATGGAAAAACTCCGCGAAAACCTTGAAGAAAAGAATTTCCTCTTCACCAAAAAATACAGCAGCGAGCCGCTGAAAGCCGAGGCGATCTACGACGAATACATGAAACACGCCGAGCGGCTTGCCCCGTATATCGATAACGTTTCCGTCGCGTTGGACGATGGCCGCAAGGCAGGCAAACACATCCTCTTTGAAGGCGCCCAGGGCACCCAGCTGGACATCGATCACGGCACCTACCCCTTTGTCACCTCCTCGAACACCGTTTCCGGCAACGCCTGCACCGGCAGCGGCTTCGGCCCCTCCCACATCGACTGCGTCATCGGCATCCTCAAGGCCTACACCACCAGGGTTGGCGAGGGGCCTTTCCCCACCGAGCTGCTGGACGGCGTGGGCGACGAGTTGCAGCAAAAAGGCGGAGAATTCGGGGCCACCACAGGGCGCAAGCGCCGTTGCGGCTGGCTCGACGGCGTCATTGCCCGGGAAGCGGTGCGCCTCAACGGGATCAACGGCCTGGCCATCACCAAGCTCGATGTCTTGAGCGGCCAGCCGACCCTGAAGCTCGCCACCAGCTACGAAGCGGACGGCAAGAAATTGACTGCCATGCCCGGCAATATCAAGACCTTCGCCAAGATGCAGCCGGTTTACGAGAACCTCGCCGGTTGGAGCGAAGAGATCAGCCAGGCCCGCAGCGTGGACGATCTGCCGACCAAGGCCCGTGACTACGTGAAACGCATTGAGGAGTTCACCGAGACCCCGGCCTACATCCTCTCTGTCGGTCCGGGCCGCGAGCAGACCATGCTCCTCAACAACCCCTTCCAAAAATAACCAGAAGGAATCCGCATGAGCACAGAGCTGCGACCCGACAGTTACGCCCGGCACACCCTGGAGCGCTACACCGGCTCCAGCGTCAAGGACTTCGGCTCCCACATCCTGCTCTGCAATTTCCACCGCTACATCGACGATTTCGCCCGCATCACCGGCAACCCCATCCAGCGCGGGCACTGGAGCGTGGTCCATGACCGCAAGCGGGATCTCAGCATCATCAACCACGGGGTCGGCTCACCTTCGGCAGGCATTGTCATGCACTGCCTCTCCTTTCTCGATGAGATAAAGTGCGTGCTCATGCTCGGCATGTGCGGCGGCATCGATGATGTGCTGGAGATCGGCGACATCATCATCCCCACCGCCAGCATCCGGGACGAAGGCACCAGCCCGCACTATCTGCCCAAGGATGTCCCGGCCCTGCCTTCGATCCACGTCAACCGCATCTGCGAACAGGTCATTACCAGCGAACTGAAGATGGTGCCCAAATCCGGCATCCTGATGACCACCGACTACCGGATGTGGGAGTTTGATTCCGAGTTCATCCAATACATCCGCAAGCACCGGATCATGGCCATTGACATGGAGATCGCCACCCTGTTTGCGGTGGGCTATGCCCTCAATGTCCCCACCGGAGCCATGATGCTGGTCTCGGATCTGCCGCTGAAAAAAGGCGGGATCAAAAGCAAGGACAGCGCCGAGGAAATTTTTCTCACCTACACCCAGGAACACCTGCAGATGGGCCTCAAGGTCATGGAGACCGCCTGCCTGAACAACCGGGGCCCGCTGGGTTAAAGCCCGTGATGATCTTATCAGCCCGTTGAAAAAGCCATCCTGGCTTTTTCAACGGCCGGGTGGCCAAAGGCGCTTCGGCCAACCTCACGGAATCCTTGGCCACTCATGGCCGGCGAATTCCGGCGACCCATCCCTGGGCCGCACCCGCCCGTTTTTCAACGGGCTGTTATGCGTATTTGACCGACAAACGCACAGCCCTCCTGAGCGTCTTGCCGCCTGGACCGGAATTGGGTGGTGATAGATACCTCCTTCGGAGAAATGTATGTCCCACCATATCGTCCACATCTCGCTCACAGCCAGAGACACCCCAGCCCGCCTGACCGAACAGCCCCCCGTGGTTTTTGAAGCAACACGACCGGAAACATGCGCCATCACCATCGATCCGCGCAAGCGCTTCCAGAAGATGGAAGGCTTTGGCGGAGCATTCACTGAATCGGCTGCCGTTACTTGGCAAAAACTCCCCGCCGAAAAGCAAGCCGAAGTCATGAAAGCATACTTCGACCCGCAAAATGGCCTGGGGTATACCATGGGGCGAACGCATATCAACAGTTGCGATTTTGCCCTGGGGAATTACGCCCATGATGAAGTGGATGGCGATTTTGCGCTGAAACACTTTTCCATTGCGCGTGACCGCGCCGCTATTCTGCCCATGATCAAGGAAGCCCTGCGTCTCAGCGGTGGCCTGAAGTTGTTCGCTTCACCCTGGAGCCCGCCGGCGTGGATGAAGACGAATAAGCATATGAATGGCGGCGGCCGACTGCTCCCGGAATGCCGTGATGTTTGGGCGCGTTACTATTGCCGCTACATTCGGGAATATGAAAAAGAGGGCATCTTTTTCTGGGGCCTCAGCGTCCAGAATGAACCGGAAGCCAGCCAATCTTGGGATTCCTGCCTGTACTCCGCCGAAGAAGAACGCGATTTTGTCCGTGATTATTTAGGGCCAACCTTACAGAAAGAGGGGCTGGGCCATCTTAACCTGATGATTTGGGACCACAACCGTGATGCAATCTACGATCGCGCCAGAGTCGTGTACGATGACCCCCTGGCTGCACAATACGTATGGGGTGCGGCTTTTCACTGGTATATGGGGGATCATTTCGACAATCTGACCGCCTTGCACGAAGCCTTTCCGGATAAACGGCTGCTCTTCAGCGAAGGGTGTCAGGAAGGCGGCCCGCACCCAGGCGAATGGGGCGTAGGCGAGCGCTACGGGCGTTCGCTCATCAATGACCTGAACCGTTGGACCGTGGCTTGGGTGGATTGGAATCTCATACTGGATGTACGCGGCGGCCCCAATCATGTCGGCAATTATTGCAGCGCGCCCATCCTGGTGGATACCCAGGCAGGCCTGCCCCTTTATCAGAGTTCGTTCTACTATCTTGGCCATTTCTCTCGCTACATTCGCCCTGGCGCCGAACGCATCCTGCACGCCAGCACGACCGATGCACTCGAGACAACGGCCTTCCTCAATCCGGATGGAAGCATCGCTGTCGTGGTTATGAATCGCACGGAGCAGGCGATTCCCTTTACTCTGAAATACCACAATCAGGCTGCCCGCACGATCAGTCCGTCTCATTCCATTATGACCTTACGGTTTGCCAATTTTCCCGAATAGACGTCTATCGGCTTGGACAAGAGACAATAAATGTGTCATGTTCCAAGACCTGCCCTCTCACCCCGTTGTCTGCCCATGCCTCTGCGAAGCAATGTTTTTTACATCACCCGCAAGAAGATGTTGACGGAGTCACAGGCTTTCTGTAGGAATTGACAGGGGGGCTTGGACGGATTGATATGGCCGGATACCAGCCAGAAAAACATTTTTTTATAGCCCTATGACCTTCAAATACGATTTCTGCCTGCAGGGACAATGCGCGAGGACAATCACATGCACGACGTCTTCAGCCTGCCCCCATCGGCTTTCGCTGACCGTACCAAAGGTTCCATCGCCGCTGATTGGCGTCACTTTCACCATTACCCCCTGAGCCCAGATGCCTAACTCCCTCTCTTTTCTCGTTGAATTTCTTCGCCTGTCGAAGCTGTTTTGGCGCTCGAAGCAAAAACTGAAGATTCGGGGCACCACCTTCCTCCTGGCGCTCCTGACCATACTGCAAATGATCCTGGCGGTGGTGATTACCCAGTGGAGCGCGGCGTTGTTCAACGCCCTGGAGCAGCACTCCATGCGCGGCCTTATCACCCAGATCGGCGTGCTGGCGATCATCTTTGTCGCCGACATGGCCGTGACCGGCTCGCATCTGGTCTTCAAGCGCAATCTGCAGATCTATTGGCGCGACTGGCTGACGGATTATGTCTTCTCCCGCTGGATGCGGGATGGCCGCCACTATCTGATCTCGCACCTGCCGGGCGAACACGACAACCCGGATGGGCGTATCGCCGAGGATTGCCGTGTCGCCAGCGAGTCAGCGGTCGCCCTGGGCCACTCGTTGTTTTACTGCATTTTACTGCTGATCGGCTTCTCGCAGGTGCTCTGGTCCCACTCCGGGGTGGTGACGCTTGATCTGGGAGTATGGCAAATCCCCATCTACGGGCATCTGGTCTGGATCGCGATCATCTATACGGCATTGGCCTCCTGGCTTGGCTGGCAGGTGAGTCTGCCCCTGACCGGAGCCACCAACGCCCGGCAATCAGCGGAGGCGGACTTCCGCGCCGGTCTGCGGGAGGCGCAGGAAAACAGCCAGGCCATCGCACTGATCCATGCCGATAGCTATGAGCGGCATCTTTTTCATGAGCTGTTCTACAAGATTCGCAAGACATGGAACACGCAAACCGCGGCATGGCGAAATATTCAGATATTCAGCACCGGCTATGCCTCTCTGAACATGGCATTTCCAATCCTGATCTCCGCCCCCCGCTACATCTTGGGGAAAATCACCCTGGGCACAATGATGCAAGCCGCCCAGGCATTCCAGCAGATGGTTGGCGCCCTCTCCTGGCCGGTCGGCAACGCGGGCGGGATCGCCGAGTGGCGTGCCTCGGTGGAACGTACGTTAAGCTTACTGAAGGTGTTGGATACTATGGAAAAGGAGCTGAGCAAACCGGATCACTGGATCCAGGTGAAGAGCTCAAACCGGCCGGTATTGGCCTTCCGCGACCTCAGTATCGCTAAATACAACGGCCCGGTATTGGCCCAAAACATCAATATGGAGATCGGCCAGGGCGAACATGTGCTGATCACCGGCAACACCTACACAGGGGCAAAGCTGTTTCGCGCCATTGCCGGGATAAGACCCTGGGGCAGCGGCGTCATCGAACTCCCCAGCCAAGGCCGTCTCTTTTTCGTGCCGCCTCGGCCGTATCTGCCCACCAGCACCCTGCGCAACGCCATCTGCTACCCGGCCTCCCGCCGGGTTTTCAGCCAGGAACAACTCGAGCAGGCGCTGCGTTTGGTGGGCCTTGAAAACCTCATCGACCAGCTCGATCAGCAGGACAATTGGATCAACACCCTGGCCCGGGGGGAGCAGCAACTCTTGGGCATGGTGCGCCTGCTGCTCAACCGTCCCCAGTGGATTTTCCTACAGGAGGCCTTCGATTCCCTGGACTCTCAGGAAGAGGAACGGATGCTGCGTCTGATCGGTGAACAGCTCCCCGATGCCACGCTGCTTGTAATTTCCCATCTGCCAAACGGCGCCTCTTTCTACTCACGCCGTCTGACCCTGTAAAACTATTCAGGAGAATCATCCATGACTGTCCAAACAGTTCACGAAGGCGGCAGCAAACTACGCGGCGTCAATCTCGGCGGCTGGCTGGTGTTGGAAAAATGGATTACGCCGAGTCTGTTTGCGGGGCTGGAAGCCACCGACGAGACCTCATACTGCGTCGAGCTGGGCGAGGCCGAGGCTACCCGGCGCCTGCACCATCACTGGAACACCTTCATCACCCGCGACGACTTCGCCTGGCTAAAACGTGCCGGCATCAATGCCGTGCGCCTGCCGGTCGGCCACTGGCTCTTCGGCAAGGACTATCCCTACCACCGCAGCTATCAGGAGGCGCGCTATCCCTTCGTGGAAGGGGGGCTTTCCATCGTCGACAAGGTCTTTGAGTGGGCCGGGGAGTTCGGCCTGCGGGTGGTTCTCGACCTCCATGCCGCGCCGGGGTGCCAGAACGGCTTCGACAACGGCGGCATCCTCGACGTTTGCGAGTGGCATACCAGCGAGGAGTACATCGAACACTCCCTGGCTATGCTGGAACGGTTGGCCGAGCGGTACGCCGATCATCCGGCGCTGCACGGCATCGAAACGCTCAATGAACCGCGCTGGGATATCCCCACCGATCTGTTGAAGCGCTTCAACAGCGATGCCTATCAGCGCATCCGCCGCCACTGCCCGCCCGAGCGGGTGACGGTGGTGTTCCACGACGGCTTCCGCAGCTTCCGGGAGTATGCAGGGTTTCTCCAGGAGCCGGAGTTCCGCAACGTGGCCCTCGATATCCACCGCTATCAGTGCTTTATGGATTACGACACCAGTCTGGACATCTTCGGCCACATCCGTAAGTCCGCCGTGGACTGGCGCGACGAAGCGGATGAGATCATCCTCGAGTCGGGCTATCAGGTGTATTGCGGCGAATGGAGTCTGGGGCTGGACCTGAGGGTCGTCTCCCTCTGGGCGGAGGGACCGTTCAATCATGCCCTGGAGGAAATGGATCTCTTTCAAATGTCGGCGGCCTATCGCGGCTACGCCTCGGCCCAAGTACTGACCTTCGAAAAATACGCCGGCTGGTTCTTCTGGACTTACCGGACCGAGACCACTCCGGAATGGTGCTATCGGGACTGCGTGGATCAGGGGTTCTTTCCCAATATGGGCCGACCGGAGCAGTTTTCGGGCATACGAGGGACCCTGGAACGGGCCAAGAATCCATAAGCCTGACCGCAGGAGGGCCCGGCCATGATCAAGGTGATGAGCTTCAACATCCGTGTTGGCCTGGCCGACGACGGCGAGAACCACTGGAACCGCCGCAAGTCCTTTGCCCTTGAAAGGATTGACGCCTTCGGGCCCGACCTGATGGGCCTCCAGGAGTGCCTGGACACCGATCAGGCCGAGTTTGTCCGTGCCAACCTGCCGGACTACCATTTCTTCGGCGTCCATCGGGGCGGCCCCGGAGGAACGGCGCTGGAGATGGCGCCCCTGCTCTTTCGCCGCTCGGCCTTCGAGCTTCTCGATACGGGATGCTTCTGGCTGAGTGAGACCCCGGAGATTCCCGGCAGCATGAGTTGGGGAAGCAACTATCCACGAACGGTGAGCTGGGCCAGGCTCTCCTGTCGGTTGACCGGGTCGGAGCTTACCTACGCCAACACCCATTTCGACTACGAACCGACGGCCATCGAGGGGGATGCCCGTGTCCTGCGCCAATGGCTCGATCAGATCCGCCAAGATACCGCGCTCATCGTGACCGGCGATTTCAATGCCGACAAGAATTCAAACGCATACCGCCTCCTGACCGGCGATGGAACGCTGATCGACGCATTACGGCGAATCCAGCCAAACGAGGAAGATGAGGCCACCTTTCATTCCTATGGGCGGCAGGAAGAAATGGCAGCCATTGACTGGATTCTGGTCTCCGACCATTTCCGGGTCCTTGATGCGCAGATCGACCGTTCCCGCCAAGGCAACCTCTTCCCATCGGATCATTACCCCATAACGGCAGTGCTCGACAGGAAGGCTTAGAGCTTGTCCGTCACTCGTCGACGTTGAAAACACGCCGATCTCGACAGCCAAAAAAATCTTGGGGAAATTTCCCCCGTGGTACGACCTTTCTGGTTGTGCCCTTTGCCCCCAACACAACATTCATCTGTCAGCGACTGACCGATCTGGCCCCGGTCATGACCTCGGTCATGTCAAAGGCCACCTGCGCCAACATGTTTGGCACCACCGGCCCAGCCTGCGAAGGCTTGATCTCCGGGGGATTGAAGGCGGCAACGAACCGGGAGAAGGTGCTGCTTTGCGGATAGGCCATGGCCTGATCCATGGACTGCTCGATGTACCAGACAGTGTTGCCGGTATGCACATTGAGCAGACGGGTGGACACCTCAACCCGGCCCCCCCCGAACTGACTGCCTTCCAGGGCATAGTTGACCTTGCCCGCCAGAACCAGATCGACCTTTGCCTTCCGGCCAAGGGCCAGGGCTTCCGGGATATCACGGTAAGACTCCTCAAGGCGAAGCACCTTGGGGAAAGCCTGCTTGCCCAGAAGGACATCCTTGAAGAGCATGGCGACCCCCTCCCCTTGTGCCTGCGTCATATTGCCGGGCATCTGAAAAGGGAGAACGCCTACGGTAGCCTCCTGATAGGTGTTCATATCCGGATAGATAAAGACCACCGGCGAGTTCTTCTTGACCTCAACCGGCTGGTTGGCCCAGTTTTTTTGAGATGATGCACACCCAGAGAGAAAAAGGCCGAGAAGCACAACTGCTATTCCCTTTCGCATACCGCCCTCCTCAGCGCTCTTTGGCGGAAAGCAGCGCATCGCCCAAGGCGCCGTCTCCTGCCGCAAGAAGATAATTAATATTGCGGCTACGCTGCAACTCAAGCCCTGCCACGGAAAGCACCTGCTGGGAACCGGCGTCGAGCAACCTGAGGTTGAGAATGACCGTGGTCGGCGTCAACGAATAGGTCCCCGTAAGGATGGCCGCCGCCGCCTGTTGTTTAGCCAGAAGTTTAGCGTCTCTGGTGAGCATCAACTCGCCTCGGTTGTCCCGAATGAGCAGTTCGGCGGACTTGCGGATCTCCACCACGCCAAACCCATGGCGAAACAGACTGGTGGACAGAGCCTCGGTCAGGGTCCGGCCAAAACGGGTAGTGGTGTAGAGGTTATCGAGATCAACCACCGTGGTCAGGATCAACCGCTGGCCGCCCCCGGCGCCGCGCATGCCGGAAGTCAACTGCAAGGCCAGCTCCTCCCCCACTCCGAAAAAGTCCGGGGTGACCACCGAGGCGGTGCCGCCGGTGGTCGCCGGGGGCACGCACCCGGTCAGGAGCAGGACACTCCCCAGAAACAACGCCAGCCAGAAGTTAGCCCTCTTGTTTGATTTTTTCATGAACCACCTTTTTTTTCTTTATTGGGCGCTTGGCGGCAGCCTTGGTCGGCTTCTTTGCCGGAGGCGCAGGTGCGACCTGACCCTCTTCCGGAAACTGCCGGATCTTGACCTGCGCGGCGCGGGTGGAAGCGGGCATGCTTTCATTGGCCAGAAGGTTGGCGGTCATCCCGTCAATGGGCAAAACCATAGTGGCGGAGGAAAGAACCCTGTTATCTGCGTTGCGCAACAGCCGGGCATTGACAAAGATCTCCTGCCCAGCCACCGCATAGGTCCCCACAACCACGGCCTGGGCGGCCTGCACAAGGCCGATCTCATCCATGCTCCGGGACAAGGCATATTCGCCGTGGTACGGGCTCACCATCATGCCTGGAGTTTTCCGCACCTCAATCACCTCCAGCCCGGCCTGTTGCAGAGTGGAAAGCAGCTGCTCCCCCAGATATCTGCCAAAGGAAGAGGTGGCATACAGATTGTCGAGGCTGACAAAGGTGCTCACCGCCACCACATATTCATCGGCCACCACCTCGCTGGCGTTGGCAATGAGCGCCTTGCCCATCTGATTGACCTTGGCCTGTAGGGCCGCCCCCTGCCCGGCACTGCCTGCCGACTGGCCTCCTGCCTGACCAAAACCAGACAAAAAGGATTGGGACATATTCTGCGGCGAGAAAACACGAGCGGTGCGGAACACATAGTCAGACGGTATTGCATGGGGATAATTGTAGAAATACGGTCGATAGGTAGGCGTGGGATGCTGCCGCTCCTGAAACAGCCCCCCCTTCTCCCCAGCGTCAGGAAGTTGACCGTCATCGGCCAACGCTGGCGTTACAACGCATCCCAAGGCCAGAAAAACCGCAAGTAATCTTGTCGTCATTATCTTCGCCTCCCCTGTCAGGGATTAAAATTGTAGGCAGGATAGTCCTTTTCCATGCTCCGCCAAGAAGGGCCAAAGGCCTGAACCATGGGATCATCGGAAACACCGCCTTTGCCGGGGTAGACTACGGGCACCCGCTGGCCCTCACCAAACATTGGCGAGGCAAGCCGCATGTCAACCTCAACCAGATTGCTGTGTATTCCTCCGGAACAGCCACAGCAACCGATGAGCAACAACCCTGCCATGATTTTCTGCATATCCTTTCCCCTCTGTGGTCTTGCCCCACGAGACAAAGCCTTTCGGTCAATAAAATGACGGCCTTGCATGCAACCCGGTATGGGAATTTTTTTCCCGTTTATCCCCATGGCAAAGCGGGAACCCACATTCCAACGAGGAATTTTTTTCTGGCCCACCTGTCCCGCCCACCTTTTTTTCAATCTCGCCTTGATTATAAGCATTTTCCATGCCACCATATCAAGCTTCTCCCCTGCGCTTTCCTGCACAGCCTTCGAAGATTGCACATATTCACCGGGGAAATACCCGCCATAATTCTGCCAATTTCTTAGCGGAATGGCGGTCGACAGAAAAAATGATTGCCAAAAAACCGGGATGGATTATACTTTTGCAGTTTATACTACCGCGATACCCACCGGGAGATTTCCCACAGGAGGAGTTGTATTATGGCACGTATCACCGTCGAAGACTGCCTGAGCCAGATAGGCAATGAGAATCGTTTTTCCCTTATCCATCTTGCCGTTGAGCGGGTTAAACAGCACCGCAAAAATGCTCCTTTTCTGGTAAAATGCAAAAATAAGGAAATTGTCGCCACCTTGCGCGAGATTGCCTCCGGTCAGGTGAGTTTTGCCACCATCAAAAATTTCACCCCCAGCAAAGAGGATGCTTCCGTCCCAACCGCACTGAAGGGTGACGAGCAAACAGAACCGGCATCCCTGTAACCGATGGAAAACGATTTTTACAAAACACTCGGGGTCTCCCCGGATGCGCCTGCCGAGGAAATCAAAAAAGCGTACCGCAAGCTGGCCATGAAATACCATCCGGACAAAAATCCGGGGAACAAAACGGCGGAAGATAAATTCAAATCAGCCGCCGAGGCCTACGAGGTTCTCGGCGATCTGGAAAAGCGGAAAATATACGACCGCTACGGGGTCGCCGGCCTGAAAGACAGCGGCTACAGCGGGCCGGGCAACTTTGAGGACATCTTCTCAAGCTTTGGCGATATCTTCGGCGACATGTTCGGGGGCCGCTCCGGGCAAAGACGCCAAGGCCCCATTCAGGGAAACGACCTGCGCTATGACCTGGGCATCAGCTTCATGGATGCGATGCATGGCGCGGAAAAAGAAATCGAGATCACCAAGCGGGAAACCTGCTGGACCTGTGATGGCAGCGGCTTGCGTCCCGGCCACAAGCCGACGACCTGCGCCACCTGCAAGGGGCATGGTCAGGTGGTGCATGCCCAGGGCTTTTTCCGGGTGCAGACCGCCTGTCCTAAATGTCACGGCGAAGGCACAATCATTACCGAACCATGCAATGATTGCCAGGGCGAAGGACTTGTCAAAAAAACAAAAAAGGTTTCACTGAAGATTCCTGCCGGGATCGACACCGGCGCTCGCATGCGCCTGCGGGGCGAGGGTGAAGGTGGCCGCAAGGGAGGCCAGCCGGGCGATCTGTATGTGATCATGCATGTGGAACCCCATGAGTTCTTTCTTCGGGAGGAGAACCAGATCCACTGCCTCTTCCCCCTGACCATGGTGCAGGCCGCGCTGGGAGCCACCGTGGAGGTGCCCACCATCAATGGCTCCAAACAATTGGTAATCCCGGCAGGAACCCAGCCCGAGCAGATTTTCACCCTGAAAGGCGAAGGCGTCCCCTCCCTCAGGGGCGGGAGCCCCGGCAACATGATCGTTGAGATCAAGGTTGTCATCCCAAAAAAACTGTCCGCACGCGAAAAAGAATTGCTTACGGAATTTGACACCCTGCAACAGGAAAGGGGCGCCACCCAAGAAGAAGAAGGGTTTTTCAAAAAAATCCTTCACAAATTCGCCGACGAAAGTCCTTGATTCTTCCCCTTGGGACAGCGACAATGAGCGACCAGCCCGTGACGGCAAGCATACTTACCCACTTTGACGAAGCAGGGAATGCCCGCATGGTGGACGTGGGCGGCAAAAATGAAACCGTGCGCGAGGCAACGGCTTCCGGGGCCATTTCCCTCTCGGCGCAGGCATTTCAGTTGGTGCGGGAAGGAAATATCGCCAAGGGAGATGTGCTCGGGGTTGCCCGGCTCGCCGGGATCATGGCCGCAAAAAAAGTCGATGCCCTGATTCCCCTGGCCCACCCGCTGGCCATCAACAAGGTGACTATAGACTTTGACCTCAACGAGGCGACACACACCATAGAAATTACCGCCACCGTGGGAATAACCGGCAAGACCGGAGTCGAGATGGAAGCGCTCACCGCCGTCTCGGTTTCCGCTCTGACCATTTATGATATGTGTAAGGCTGTGGACAAAGGCATGATCATTAATAACATCAGACTGGAAAGGAAAATCGGGGGCAAAAGCGGAAGCTATCAACGCAACGGATAACGCAAGCCCCAGATATGCCAAGGGAGTAAGACCGTGAAGAGAGAACAACTTGAGTATTTTCGCCAGAAGCTGGAGACCATGAGTCACGATCTTTTGCAGGAGGCTGAAAAAACCATCCACGAAATGACCGACAGCACGGAAAATTATCCCGATCCCACCGACCGGGCCAGCGCCGAATCCGACCGGAGCTTCGAACTCCGCATCCGTGACCGCGAACGCAAGCTCATTGCCAAGATCAGGGAAGCCATCGAGCGTATCGATGAAGGCACCTATGGTATTTGCGATGAATGCGGCGACGAGATCTCGGCCAAACGTCTTGAGGCGCGGCCGGTGACAACCCAATGCATCGAATGCAAGACCCTCCAAGAAAACCAAGAAAGGGCGCAAAAAGGCTTATAAGAGACCACGATGCCTGAACTCCGCAAAGACCCGATCATTGGCCGCTGGATCATCATCTCCACCGAACGGGGAAAGCGGCCCACTGATTTCATTGTTGAAAAAAGCGAGGGCAGAGGGGGGTTCTGTCCTCTGTGCCCAGGCAACGAGAACACAACGCCTCCGGAAGTCTTAAGCTACAGCAACGCCGATGGACATCAGAGCAACAGGCCTGGTTGGGATCTGCGGGTCGTGCCCAACAAGTACCCCGCCCTCATCATCGAAGGCAATCTCAACAAAGAGGGCGATGGTCTCTACGACCGGATGAACGGCATCGGGGCCCATGAGGTCATCATCGAAACCCCGGACCACAACGAATCCTTCACCAGCCTGCCGCCGGAACGCATGATCAAGGTTTTTCTGGCCTACCGGGATCGCCTACAGGATCTGGCCCAGGATCCGCGCTTCCGGTACGTCATGGTTTTTAAAAATTTCGGCGCCGCAGCCGGAGCCTCTCTGGAACACTCCCACTCCCAGCTCGTTGCCCTGCCGATTCTGCCCCGCATGATCAGCTCCGAAATCGAAGGGAGCCTTTCCTACTACAAATACAAAGAACGTTGCATCTTCTGCGACATTATCCGCCAGGAAATGAACCAGAACCAGCGGGTGGTGGCCCAAAACGATCTGTTCATCGCCATTGTCCCCTATGCGCCCCGTTCGCCTTTTGAGATGTGGATCCTGCCCAAACGCCATGCCTCTTCATATCTCGCCATGGACGACGACCATTTCAAGGCGCTCACCGCGATTTTTTCCGAATGCATGCGCCGCCTGGACGCCTGCATTCCCAATGTCCCCTACAATTTTGTCCTGCATGGCGCACCGTTGCGCTCGCAGCCCCTTGAGCATTACCACTGGCATTTTGAGATCATGCCCAAACTGACGATGATTGCCGGGTTTGAGTGGGGATCTGGTTTTTACATCAACCCCATCCCGCCGGAAGAAGCAGCCCAATTCTTAAAAGAAGCGGTGATTTAAGGACAGCAACCCTCACAACCCTTGCAAGACAACAGGGAAGGGATCAATGAAAAAAATACTGCTTGTTGACGACGAAGACAGCATCCATCTCCTGTACCGCGAAGAACTTGAAGACGAGGGCTACGAGGTGCACTCGGCTCTCTCCGGCGAAGAAGCCCTGGCACAGCTGAAGATCATTATGCCGGATCTCGTCATCCTCGATATCAATATGCCCGGCATCAACGGAATCGACGCCCTGCGCCAGATCAAGGAAATGAATCCCTCCCTGCCGGTGATCCTGAGCTCTGCCTACCAGGAGTTCAAACAGGATTTGGCCACCTGGGCTTCCGATGAGTACATCGTCAAATCATCCAACCTGGACGAGCTCAAGGCCGCAGTGAAAAAACACCTTGCTTGAAAGTTGAACCAACGAGAAAAAACAGACCGATCCCGCCCTCCTGTCCAATGAGCGAATCCGTTCTCCTAAGCACTACAAGAAAACGGTTTCCACTCAAGCTACAAACGTTCACCAGCGCCGCTTTGCTGCTGCCGGAGATGCGCGGAAGAGGTCTGCGAAGTGTGCTATTGCACATGAGCAGGCCGATAACAAAGCAGATTCGGTGCTGGGGAATGTTTACCAATGAGCGACATGAAAGATATCCAAGGCCAGCGTGATTACCGCCGGATCAACATCAAAAAAGTCGGAGTAAAGAACATCTCCTACCCGGTTACAGTTCTGGACAAAGCCCGGAAGACCCAAAAGACCGTGGCCACGGTCAACATGTACGTCAATCTGCCCCACCAGTTCAAGGGCACCCACATGAGCCGGTTCGTGGAAATCCTCAACCGCTTCCACGGCGAGATCAACCTGAAAAGTTTTCATCGCATCCTTGAAGAGATGAAAATTCGGCTCCAGGCGGAAGCGGCCCATATGGAGATAACCTTTCCCTATTTTTTACAGAAATCTTCCGCGCAAGCCCAGTCGGTGGGCATGAATGAATACCGCTGCACCATGCATGGCTCGCTGGACAAAACCGACGACCTCACCCTGGAGATCCAGGTACCCATTTCCCCGCCGCTTCCGTCCCAGATCGGACAGGGCCTGCCCCGCTCCCTCGGTCACTGGGGCAGGGCCACCATCCGCCTGCGGTTCAAAAATTTCATCTGGATTGAGGATATCATCCAACTGGTGGAAGAGGTGACTTCCCACGATCTCTGCTGGCCCACGGCCACAGACTGCACGGAATACACCCTTTCCGTGGAAAGCATTACCACGGCCCTTGGCCGCAAGCTTGAGAGCCATCCGGCCATCGCCTGGTTCTCCGTCCTGGTGGAAAACCTTTCGCAAGGGTATAACACCTTTGCCTCTTTGGAATGGCGAGATGGCAACACAATGGCTGCGTCCTGAACACGGCCTCCAAAACCACTGTAAAAAATATTGAGAGAAACTATCCCATGCACCACGAACTCCTCTTTGAAATCGGCACCGAAGAAATTCCGGCGGGCTATATCATGCCCGCCCTTGCCCAGCTAGAAAGAATCATCGACGATAGGCTCAACGCTTTGGCGCTGCCCTATTCTGGCCTGCGCACCGCAGCGACCCCAAGGCGTCTTGCCGTGTCGGTCACCGGTCTGGCCGAACGCCAGCCGGACCGGAAAGAGGAAATTCTCGGCCCCCCGAAAAAAGCGGCCTTTGACCAAAATGGCCAGCCCACCCAGGCAGCCATCGGCTTTGCAAAAAAGAACGGGATCGAGGTCGAGGCCCTGCAAATCATGGCAACGCCAAAGGGCGAGTACCTCATGGTGCGCGTCGAACAGATTGGCCGCCCAACCGAAGAACTCCTTGCCGAGCTGCTGCCGGAGGTGGTTACCAGCCTCAATTTCCCGAAATCCATGCGCTGGGGGGCAGGCCGCACCAGCTTTGCCCGCCCGATCCAGTGGCTGCTGGCCGTTTATGGCGGCAAGACTGTAACTTTCTCCCTGGACACCATCACCAGCAGCAACACCACCCGCGGCCACCGTTTCATGGCCAAGGCTCCTGTCCCGGCCTCCTGTTTTAGCGACTATGTCGAAACCCTGCGCACGGCCCAGGTCATGGTGGAGCCCACGGAACGCCGCGCCGCAGTGCTTGCCGAGATCACCAAAGCGGCCCAGCAGGTAGGCGGGACAATTCTCCCGGATGACGAGCTGGTGGACACGGTATGCAACCTGCTGGAAAAGCCCTTTGCCCTCTGCGGCACCTTTGAGCAACGCTTTCTGGCCCTGCCCCGCGAGGTGCTGATCACCTCCATGCGGGAGCATCAAAAATACTTTGCCGTGGTTGACAGCGCCGGAAAACTCATGCCCCATTTCATCGCGGTGAACAACACGGGCACCAAGGATGCAAAGCTTGCCGCCGATGGCCACCAGCGGGTGATCCGGGCGCGGCTGGAGGATGCGTTTTTCTTCTTCAAGGAAGACCAGCACCGCACGCTGGAGGCTCGGGTCGAAGACCTCTCGGGCGTTATCTTCCAGCACAAACTGGGAACCATGCTTGACAAGACCCGGCGCATCACCGCCCTGGCCGGGCTGCTGGCCAAGAAACTTGCGCCGGAACACCTGGCCCATACCGAACGGGCCGCCCGCCTTGCCAAAACAGACCTGCTGACCGACATGGTGGGGGAGTTTCCCACCCTGCAAGGATCGATCGGCAAGGATTACGCCCTGCTCAACGGAGAAATGCCGGAAGTTGCCACGGCCATCCGGGAGCATTATCTGCCGGTCAGGGCCGGAGGCACGCTGCCCGTTTCAATCCCTGGGGCACTGGTCGGTATAGCCGACCGACTCGACTCCATCGCCGGTTGCTTCGGCATCGGCCAAACCCCCACCGGCACCGCCGATCCTTTTGGCCTGCGCCGCCTCTCGCTGGGGCTGCTGCATATCATCAACACCATGGGCTTTAGCCTCTCTCTGACCGAGTTCGTGGACGAGGCGCTTTCCCTCTATGGCGACAAGCTGACCGTTCCCCAGGCCGAAGCCCGCCGCAACGTGCTTGAATTCATCAAGGGCCGTTTCAGCAATGACCTTACCGGCCAAGGAATCCCCGCCGAAACGGTGGAAGCGGTCACCTCAGTCTCCTTCGACGATCCGCTGGACTGCAAGCGAAGGATCAACGCCCTGATGGCCATCAGCGGTCAGGAGGCGTTTACCGTTCTGGCCGGGGCCTTCAAGCGGGTGATCAATATCATCAAGGAGAACAGCGAGACCTCGGTGCAAGCGGGGCTGCTCAGCGAGTCTGCCGAGCAAAAACTCCATGCGGCATACCTGGCTGTCCGTGCAGAGGCAACTCCCCTGCTTGAGGCCAGTGATTACGAAAAGGCCCTGGCCGTGATTCTCAAAATGAAGGCCCCGGTTGATACCTTTTTTGAGGAAGTCATGGTCATGGCGGAGGATGAGAGGGTGCGCGCCAACCGGTTGAATCTGCTGACCGCCATCGCCCAGCTCTTTTTACAGATCGGCGATTTCTCGAAGATGAATGCTATCAATCCAGTTTGATTGATGCTGCGGAATTGGATGGAAACCACGAGGAATAACCGCTCTGTCCAGCCGTGTCAGGTGAATACTATCTTTGTACAGTATTGAAGATGGCCGTTGTGCCTCATTATCCATACTATTGACCAAAGCCACCCATGGAGCCAACGATGCAACGCCTTCATCTAACATTATTACTGCCAATATTTCTTTTGTCACTACTTGGCTGTGCCAGCACGACATCACGGTCAGTGGGCAATAGAACCCTGTTTAAAGTTGCAACCATTGAGGCAGATTTTGATCGATACAACAAATCTACCAATGCTGCGCGACGAGAAATAACCGCTCAATATACCCCGCCTCCGCCCAATGAAGCACACTGGCTTGGCAAATTAAAAACTGATTACCATCGAACTTCAGCCAGTCTCAGGAGCCGTTGTGGCATAGGCGGAGTTCTTACAGCAACATAGACGAGCCTATTGACCATTTCGTGCAACTGAAACCGACGATTGAAACGATAA
>Ga0334722_10002769_pt1 | contig 19423 bp, 15 predicted proteins | sample C3_bottom_MG_FD_207210 | JGI IMG/M metagenome (GOLD analysis project Ga0334722, IMG submission 207210) | Sediment microbial communities from Yellowstone Lake, YNP, Wyoming, USA - C3_bottom | ecosystem: Environmental > Aquatic > Freshwater > Lake > Sediment | place: USA: Wyoming | collected...
CAAGACCGATGCCTTCGTCGCCTTTGCCAAGGATCTGGCCATGCAGATCGCCGCCACCAATCCGGTGTCGATCTGCCGAGAGGATGTGCCGCCCGAAGTCCTGCAACGTGAGAAGGATATCTATACCCAGCAGGCCATCGATTCCGGCAAGCCAGCCAATATCGCCGAAAAAATCGTTCTTGGTAAAATTGATAAATATTATGCCGAGGCCTGCCTGCTCGAACAAAAATTCATCAAAAACCCGGACCTCACCATCCAGGACAAGCTGAATGAACTGATCGGCACCATGGGAGAGAACATTTCTGTCAAGCGCTTCGTGCGGATGCAGGTTGGCGCCTGATCGTAAATGTTCAGCAGCACCGCATCTGCGGCACTGCTGAACATTTACACCGGCTCAACTGAATCTAAGTTTCCTGAACTGTCACGAGATACCCCCTGGTACTTCGTGACAGGGTTTCGTCCTTTACGCGCACGCCCATTTATTTTGCGAATATCATAAGGCGTCCATCGCCAAAACCTCCAAAGGTGACCCATGCAATCTCAATACAAACGAGTGTTGTTGAAGTTAAGTGGCGAAGCGTTAATGGGCAAAGCGGCTTATGGCATCTGTAACGACACCCTGCAATTCGTGGCGGGTGAAGTCAAAAAGCTCATTGACACCGGCGTCCAGATCGGGCTGGTGATTGGGGCAGGCAATATCTTTCGGGGCGTATCAAGCGCCGCAAAGGGAATGAACCGGGTTTCCGCCGACAACATGGGGATGCTGGCCACGGTCATGAACGCCCTGACCCTTGAAAATGTCTTCACCCAGGCCGGCATCAACACTCGAGTTCTTTCCAGCATCCCTATGCCCCTGGTCTGCGAATCCTATTCACGCCAGCAGGCAGTCCATCATCTTGAAAAAGGCCGCGTTGTTATTTTCGGCGCCGGCAGCAGCAACCCCTATTTCACCACCGATACCGCAGCCGTTTTGCGAGGGCTTGAAATCGGCGCCGAGGTCATCTGCAAAGCCACCCGGGTTGATGGCGTCTATGATCGGGATCCGCTAAAAGACCAAAACGCCGTCAAATTTGACACCCTTACCTACAGCGAAGTCCTGGCGCGTCGCCTTAAAGTCATGGACTCAACCGCAATCTCACTGGCCATGGATAATGCCATCCAAATCATGGTTTTCAACATGAATATCCCTGGCAATATTGCCGATGCGGTTTGCGGCAAGCAGGTCGGCACCTTAATCAAAGGAGAATAAACGTACAGCAACCCCGCATCAGGCTATAGCTCGCAGGCCTATTGCAAAAATTTATACCCCTTGCGGGGTACATCGGCAGCGCGGCTGAAACGTTTACATTTCAGAGATTGAATCACGTTTTTTTGTTCCTGGAGAATGTTTACAAAGGAGGCACTCATGAATAAAATAATCAGCGAAATGCGCGATAAAATGGCAAAAAGCATTGATGCCTACCGACGAGAGTTGACAAAAATCAGGACGGGTCGGGCATCACTCTCCATCTTTGACGGGATCAAGGTTACGTCTTATGGGATCCAAATGCCGCTCAGTCAAGTTGCTACCATTACCATCCCTGAAAATCGGATGATCGTCATCCAGCCCTGGGACATGCAAATCATCAGCGTTATTGAAAAGGCCATTATGAAGGCCAATATCGGGCTTAACCCAGTGAGCGACGGCAAGGTTATTCGTCTCGCCATTCCCCAGTTAACCGAGGAGCGCCGTAAGGATCTGGTGAAACAAGTCAAAAAAATCAGCGAAGAATTTAAGGTTCAGATTCGTAACTGCCGCCGCGATGCCATTGATATCGCAAAGAAGATGAAGAAGGACAAGGAAATTTCCGAGGACGATCTCTTCACCCTCCAGGAAAGCGCTCAAAAAGAAACTGACGTCTTTATCAAGCAGATTGATGACTCCATAGAAGAAAAGGAGAAAGAGGTCATGGAAGTCTGATTGCTTCCGGACTTTTTTGCCCACCCAAAAAAAATCGCCGGTGGCGATTTTTTTTTAGGAGCCGTTACGAAATTACGTAAACACTTCTGCCCCCTTCCTTTACAGCTTCTTACTCAGTTCACTCCCCCTCGAGGGGGATGCCGTTTTAGCAGTACAAAATAAACAGGTTATCTTTTCAACGGCTACCCATAGACCGAGCTACCATGTCAAAGACACCAAAGGTCGATCCTACAAACATTCCAGGCCACATCGCCATCATCATGGATGGCAATGGTCGCTGGGCGCAACACCATAAACTGTTACGCACCATGGGCCATAAAGTCGGGGTCGACTCAGTCTTGAATATTATCAAGTCCTGCCGTCTGCTCGGCGTCAAGGTTCTCACCCTCTACGCCTTTTCCTCCGAGAACTGGCAACGTCCGGAGCAGGAAGTGTCCACCCTCATGTCTCTGCTCAAGACCTTCCTGGCTCGCGAATTGACCAACCTCACGCAAAACAACATCAAGCTGCGCGCCATCGGTCAAGAAGAGAGACTCCCCGCCGATGTACGAGAGGTCTTGGATAACTCGATCCGGCAATCCGCAGGCAATACCGGCATGGTCCTGAATCTGGCCTTGAGCTATGGCAGCCGTGATGAAATCGTGCGCGCCGTTCGACTCATCGCCGAGAAATGCCAGCACAACGAACTAGCAATTGAAAATATCAATATTCAGACAATCAATGACCACCTCTACACCAGCGGCCTACCGGACCCGGATCTGATTATCCGCACCGGTGGCGAATCCCGGCTCAGTAACTTCCTCCTCTGGCAGGCCTCATACTCAGAAATTTATATCACTGATACCCATTGGCCTGATTTCCGGGAGCCGCAGCTGCTCGTCGCCATCGCCGACTACCAAAAGCGACAGCGACGCTTCGGCAAGACAGGCGAACAGGTGACCAATCAAACGCCAGAGGAACACGCTTAGATGAATCGACTCACGACAGGCCTAAGCATCGCCTTCGTCTGGCTGGCTATCCTCGCCTCGCACTCTTTTGTGCTCCTCTGGCTGGTTTTCACCGCCATCGGCGGAGTGGCCCTGCACGAATATTTTAGCATGTGCCTGGATTCTCGAGAAATTAAGACCAAGCCCTTGGCCCTTGCCATTGGTTTCATTCCGTTTATCGCCGCCTTGGGCAAACAGCCAGATCTTGTCTTCGCCTCTTTCTTTATTACCCTCTTTGCCTCGGCGCTGCTGATTTTCACCATCTACCACGACCTTGACAACGGCTTTTTACTGCTGTCCAAACTGTGCTGCGGGATTGCCTTTATCAGTCTCGGCGCCGCCCATCTCCCACTACTCATGGCCACCCCCCATGGCGTGGCCTGGCTTGCCATCCTCACTATTATCACCATCGCCTCGGACACCGGGGCTTACTATGCCGGTTCTACCTACGGCAAGAACAAACTCTGCCCGGCAATCAGTCCCAACAAGACAGTGGAAGGTCTGCTGGGTGGCATCGCCGCAAGCCTAGTGCTGGCAGTGCTCGTCGGCATGTTTCTCCTCCCCCAGGTATCGATCTTGAAAATGGCTGCCGCCACCATTCTGGTCTCGCTTATCGGAGTGGGTGGCGACTTGATCGAATCAATTATGAAGCGATCATGCCGGGTAAAAGACTCCGGTTCGATCCTGCCAGGCCACGGTGGCGTTTTTGACCGCATCGATTCGCTCCTGACCGCCGCCCCGGCCATGTACTATCTGATCCATTTCCATGTGATCTGACCCCCTTTTACGGATGCCTCGCCTGTGAAACATATCGCCATTCTCGGCTCAACCGGATCCATCGGTCGCAATGTCCTTGAAGTCGTGCACCAATACCCTGGTCGCTTCCGAATCATGGGCTTGGCCGCCGGCCGGAATATCAGTTTGTTGAAGGAACAGATCGAGGCCTTTCAGCCCATCCTGGTCTCCGTGGCAACTGAAGAAGACTTGGTGCAGTTACGTCAGGCCCTGCCCAAGGAGTGGCGGGACAAACTCGTCTGGGGCACCCAAGGTGCCGAACAAGTCGCCACCCTGCCCGGAGTCGACATGGTGGTGTCCGCCATTGTCGGCGCCGCAGGCCTCCCCCCGACAGTCGCCGCCATCCTGGCCGGTAAGGATATTGCCTTAGCCAACAAAGAGACTCTGGTCATGGCAGGTTCGTTGATCATGGAGACGGTTCAGCGACAGAAAGTGTCCCTGTTGCCGGTGGACAGCGAACACAACGCCATCTTTCAGGCCCTGGCCGCCGGGCGCAAGGCCGATATCAAAAAAATCATCCTCACTGCTTCTGGCGGCCCTTTCCGCAATAAGACAACAGAGGAACTCTGGGACGTCACCCCGGAACAAGCCCTCAAACACCCCAATTGGAGCATGGGCAAAAAGATATCCATCGACTCCGCAACCATGATGAACAAAGGGCTGGAAGTAATCGAAGCCAAGTTCCTTTTTGACATCGCCATCGAGAAGATCGAGATCCTTGTCCACCCGCAAAGCGTTGTCCATTCCATGGTGGAATACATTGACGGCTCAATCATCTCGCAGATGGGTGTCCCCGACATGCAAATCCCCATCGCCTATGCCCTGACCTATCCGGAGCGGGTTAAGCTCAACCTCCCCGCCTTGAACCTGATCAAACAGAGCATGACCTTCTACGCCCCGGATTTCCAAAAGTTCCCCAGCCTGAAACTGGCCTATCAGGCATGCAAACAAGGGGGATTGATGCCCGCCATCCTAAACGCCGCCAATGAAGTGGCGGTTGACGCCTTTCTGGCGCATCGAATCCGCTTTCCCGAGATCGCCCTCTGTGTTGCCGAGACTATGACCCGTACCGCCAATGGCCCTGCCTCGCATCTCGCCGCCATTCTGGAGGCAGACCTGGCCGCCCGGGTTCAGGCCGAGTCCATCGTCAGCGCCTTTTCCATGGCCAAACGCCAGAAGCAGGGAGGGGTCATCAGTTGCCCCGGCCTGCCGCCCGGCCATCCTCCATTACCTCCTACGCCTTAAACTCATATCCGCATGAACTCCATCGGTTCCTTTATTCTTGTCCTCGGCGTCCTGATCTTTGTCCATGAATTTGGTCACTTCATCACCGCCAAACTCTTTGGGATCAGGGTGCTCAAATTTGCCCTCGGCTTCGGACCAAAGCTCATCGGCAAACGGTATGGCGAAACCGAATATGTCATCTGCGCCCTGCCCCTTGGCGGCTATGTCAAGATGCTGGGCGAACAGCCAAACGAAGAGGTTTCCGCCGACCAGAGACAGCGTTCGTTTGCCGCCAAGTCAGTCTGGAAACGTTTTCTGGTCGTTCTGGCCGGCCCGGTTTCGAACCTGATTTCCGCCGTCTTCATTTTTTCTGTAGTGGTGCTCATTACCGGCATTCCGCACCCCCTGCCGAGCACAGAAATAGGCCAGATCACCCCCGGTTCCCCGGCTGAACAGGCCGGATTCCAGGTGGGCGACGTTATCCAGGCCATCAACGACAAGCCCATCAGCACCTGGCAGGAGATTTCGGAGACAATCAAGAACGGTGGTGGCGAATCCCTGGCCCTGACCGTCCAACGCGGCAAGGAAACCATCTGGTTAACAGGGATACCTGCCAAATCCGAGGTAAAAAATCTCTTCGGCGAGGTGGTCGATACCCGCTACATGCTTGGCATCGCCCAGAAAGAATCGCTCAGGTACGAACCCACCACCATTCCCGGCGCCTTCACCTCCGGCCTTGAACAGACCTGGTTTTATATCGAGTTGACCGTCATCAGCCTCTGGAAAATTATTCAGCAGGTCATCCCTGCCTCGCAAATGGGCGGTCCGATTATGATCGCCCAGATGGCCGGACAGCAGATGAAGGCGGGCTGGCTAAACCTCTTCTCCTTTATGGCAATCTTAAGTGTCAACCTCGGCATCATCAACCTCTTTCCCATCCCCGTACTTGATGGGGGCCATCTCTTTTTTTTCTCAATCGAGGCCATCCGCCGCAAGCCGCTTACCCTGCAAACCCAGGAGCGCCTCCAGCAGGTCGGCATTGCCCTCTTGGGCTCGCTGATGCTCTTTGTCTTTTACAACGATTTTGTCCGCATCTTCACTAAAGGCTAAAGCCACCACATGGCACAGCACGGCACATCGAAAATCAGCGGACCGATCATCCTGGCCCTTGAGAACTCAAGCCAGTGCGGCAGTGTGGCGCTTGTCGCCCACGGCGTATGTCTTGCCGAATACTCCCTTACCACGGCCACAACCCATTCCCGGCGGCTCTTAACCTCTATTCAACAAATCATGGCGGAGACAGGCATCACCTGGGAGCGAATCTCCGCCATTGCCGTCAGCGCCGGCCCCGGCAGCTTCACCGGCCTGCGTATTGGGCTGACCACCGCCAAGGGTCTGGCCATGGCGACAGGCAAACCCTTGATCGCGGTCAGTTCGTTGACCACACTCGCCTGCCAACTGCCTTGGACCGACAGGTTGATCTGCCCGGTGCAGGACGCCAGAAAGCAGGAGGTCTATACCGCCTTCTACCGCTGCGATGACGATGGCGTTCCTCGCCGCATTAGCGAGATTGTCGCTATCACCCCGCAAGAATTGGCGAAAGCGATCAAGGAAGATGTAATTTTTTTAGGGGATGGGACGAGAATCTATCGAGATGTTTTTGAGGAAGGGGGCGAGGGTGGACGAGTCAGCTTCGCCAGCCCGGAGATCTTTTTCCTCCGGGCGGCGGCCTTGGGAGCTTCGGCGCTCGGCAAATGGCACAAGCAGGATTTTCTCGATACGAAAAACTCCATTCCGGACTACATTCGGCCATCGGAGGCTGAAATCTCACTCAAGCAGCCTGGCCGCTAGGCCGTACAAACTGAGGCAGTTAGCCGTTGCGATGGACCGGGGTAGCACGCGCCCAGAAGTTCGCGACATTTTTTCGTAAGGCACGCGGGATCTCCGCTAAACCCTCATAACCTATCCGTTCGAGTCCTTCCCGCCATACAGTTCCGGATAGAGCTTGATCGAACATTCAGGGCAGATCCCATGGCTGAACTCGGCTTCGGAATGGCCTTTGATATAAGACTCAATCTGCTGCCAGTAGCCCTTGTCGTCTCTGATCTTCTTGCACGAGCAACAGATCGGCAGAAACCCGCTCAGCAGTTTCACCTTGGCCAACGCCTCCTGAAGTGCAACAATGACCTGCGCCTTTTCATTTTCGATCCTTTTGCGCTCAATGGCGTAACTGATCGACCGGACAAGCATCTCCCCATTGACCTGCCCCTTGACCAGATAATCCTGCGCCCCTGCATTCACTGCCTCGAAACCGGAACGCTGGTCATCCAGTCCGGTCATCACCACAATGGGGATATGCCGCACCGCTGATGCCAATTTTTTAATGGTCGTCAGGCCACGGCTATCCGGCAGGCCGAGATCGACGATAATAATGTCAAACTCGCCCCCTGCTACCAGCCGAATACCATCGGCAAGTCTTTCGACATGGGTAATGACAGCGTTGATTGCAGATCCCTTCCTTTGCTCTGCCGACTCCATCAACATTTCCCGAATCAAAAACGCATCGGCCTTGTCGTCTTCGATAAGCAAAACCCGTATGGTCATGGCGCCCTCCTCCCCTACTCTTCTTTCGGCGGCATCTTGACGATGGTAAACCAAAACTCCTCAATCATGCCCACTACCTTGGTGAAGGCCTCAAACCCGATCGGCTTGGTGATGTAGCAGTTGGCGCCCAGGTCGTAACATTTGGCGATATCCGCCTCCGCCTCCGAGGTGGTCAGCACAACCACAGGAATAGAACGAAGAGATTCGTCGGCCTTGATTTCCCGAAGCGTCTCCTTGCCATTTTTTCTCGGCATATTGAGATCGAGCAGGATGATGTCCGGACGCGGCGCATCCAGGTAAGGCGGCTCTTTTTTCAGAAACCTCAAGGCCTTTTCTCCGTCGCCAACCACGTGGAGATTGACTATCATCTTGGCTGCCAACAGACCTTCCTTGGTCAATTCGACATCGCCAGCATCGTCTTCCACGAGCAGGATATCTATTCGTATAGGATTGGTCATGGTTTTCTCTCTCCCTCCATCAAGTAATCTGTCTCTCACTCTTCTTGTCGAGCGAGAGCGGTATGGTAAAGAAAAAAGTCGAACCTTTGCCTAACGCCGATTCGACCCAAATATGCCCGCCATGTCGTTCAATGATCTTCTTGCAGAGCGCAAGCCCGATACCGGTGCCGGAGTATTCCTCCCGGGTGTGCAGCCGCTGGAAAAGCTGAAAAATCCGCTCGAAATGCTGCGGGTCAATGCCGATGCCGTTGTCGCTGACCGAAAAAACCCACTCGGCTCCACTTTTCTTGGCAATAACTCTGACCTCAGGGCGTTTACCCGCTTCACAATACTTGATGGCGTTAGCAATCAGATTCTGAAAGACTTGGCCGAGTTGCACCTCATCGGCCATAACGGTTGGAAGTTCAGCCACGCTGAGGCTGGCATCCTTCTCCTTCACCGCGAATTCGATATCCTGCTGCACGCGGGCCAGGAGCGCGTTACAATCCACCGCCGCGAACTCCCGGCCCTTGGTCGTCACTCTCGAAAATGAGAGCAGGTCGTTGATCAAAATTTGCATACGGTGAGCGCCATCGACAATATAGCCGATATAGGCGCCAGCCTTATCGTCAAGCTTATCCTGATACTTACGGGCAAGGAGTTCGGTGAAGCTACCGATCTTGCGCAGGGGCTCCTGCAGGTCGTGGGAGGCCACATAGGCGAAGTGCTCAAGTTCCTCATTGCTCTTTTCAAGGGAGATGGCATAGTTCCTAAGCACATCCTCGCCCTGTTTCCGCTCGGATATATCCCGGGCGGCACTGAGGATCAAGCGTTCGCCTTTGACCTCAAGAGACTGGGCATGGACTTCGACAGGCATGACCGAACCGTCTTTACAGCGGTGCGCCGACTCAAAAACGGACTCTCCAAGCTCGAAAATCTGCTGAATGCGGTTCCCGACCTGATTCGCATACTCCGGCAGGTCAAGGGCCGCGATCGACATGCCGATCAACTCCTCGCGAGGGTAGCCACGGGTCTTAAAGGCCGCCTCATTAGCAAAAATAATCTTGCCTTCAGAATCTACCAGGAAGATCGAATCCGATGCGGCATCAAGAAGTCTGGCCTTGAAAAGAATATCCTCCTGGGCCTGGCGCAGTTCGGTGATGTCGCGGAAGATGGCGTAGAGGTATTGCCGTTCGCCTATCGTCAATGCCTGTTTCGACACAGCTACGTTTCTCAGTTCACCTGACTTTGTACGGTGCAGGGTATCAAACTTCTCTCTGCCCAGTTGCATGATTTTTTCGAAGTGAGCCCTGATCTCATCAAGCTGCTCCTTGGCCTCGTAATCAGCCACGGTCAATTGGGCGAACTCTTCCCGGCTGTAGCCCAGTTGCTGGTGGGCCACGTCATTGAACTCAACGGCCTTGGCCGTCTCCGTATCGATCAGCACGATACCTTCCGGCGACTCGTTGAAGATGGTGCGATAGCGCTGTTCGGATTCATGCAGCAAGGTCTCGGCCCGCTTGCGCTTGACAATCTCCCAAGTGCTGCTCATGTAGAGAGTGAGCTGACGGATGTCGGCGTCGTCATAGGCCGCGCCCTTATTGCCAACTCCGATCACGGCGACAATTCTCTCATCCTCGAAAATGGGGGCGCTCAGGTGCCGGGACAGAGGAAAATGGCCTTCGGGGACGCCCTTCCTGTCGGCCAGGTTCGGGTAATCGTTATGAATCACCGGCTGCCGCTGGCGCACACAGTCGGCCCACACCCCGGCATCGCGGAGCGGATAATGAGAGATCTTAGCCGCCGTGCAGAAGCCCATCACCGCCTTCGACCATTGGAAAAGCCCTAACGTTTGCGGCTCCTCGTTAAAGAAATGCAGGTAGCCGACCTCGCTCCTGGTGAGTCGCACCGCCTCTTCCAAGCCATGACGTAACAGTTCTTCCTCGCTCTTGAATTTCCTTTGGCTGAGATCCAAAAGCGCCGCCAGTCGCTCTTCATTCAGTTTCAAGGCCTGCTCAGCTTCCTTACGGATGACGATGATGCGGGTGAGCTCCTCATTGGCGTCGGACAACTCCTTGGTCCGCGCGGCAACCGCCACTTCCAGATCGAGATTCATCCGACGCAGCGACTTGTCGTTCTCTTCAAGTCGCGCGGCCATGCTGTCAAAAGCCCGGGCCAGGGTTCCCAGTTCATCGGGGCTCTGGTTGTTGACGCGACAGCTAAGGTCGCCGGCGCTGACCTTGGCGCAGGCCTCGTTCAAGACCCTGACCGGCACCGAAAAGGCGCGGATGACAAGGAAGGAACCCACAAGCAGCAGAATGGCGATGGCGCCAACCACCAGGACACTCGCTACGTCTATCTGTTGGGAAAGGGCGATGGCCCGATCGTGATTCAGCGCATGGAGCTTAGCCGCTGCCGGGGTAGTAACCGCCAGTTCCTGGAGCAGGCGGGCCGTGATCCGGTTGCGGAAGCTCTTGACCTGGTCGGGCAAGGTTCCGGGTTGGCCTTGAGCGGGATGGGGGCCGTACTGTTCAAACAGAAAGCCCAGGTTGCGGAGGTTTCGTCCGAGGCGGTCCACGAGTTCTTTTTCCTTTTCCTCGTCAAAAAGCGCGCCTTGTTCTTTCAAGATCTTGCCGATCACATCAAACTTCTCTACCCACTGGACATGAGCGCGCTCCTCGAAATAGAGATGGTGTTCGTAGGTCAAAATGGACAGAGCGCCAAGCTGGTTAGCCAAGTCCTGGGCAGCGATGGCCTTGTTGTTAGCGCGCTCCACCAGGTTGGCCGCAGTCAAAAAGACAGCGGTCAAAACCAAGAGCAGGACCACCGGGATGGTGGCGATGACGATGAGTTTACTTCGTATCTTCAAAACCTTGCCCCATTAACGCTTGATGACGGACACAGAGTTAGGCTTGATGGCGCTCAAATAGCTCGGTTCGACAACGGACAAAAAATTGGGGAAGGTCGAGTCGGCGGGGATGACCCCACGCTCCACCATCCACTTGTACTGGTCCTCCAGGTTGACAAAGAGGCTGTTGGCAAGCGCCACCTCAATGGTGGTCCGTACCCAGATATCGCCAATCTCCTGCTCCGAAAGCGTGAAGGCCTTGGCCACCATGGCTTTGGCCGCGGCGGGCTCTCGCTTTGCGAACTCTTCGGCCCGGACCAGGGCTTTCAGTACCTGAGGTGCGGCCTTCAAATCGAGGGGGATGTCGGTGCGGGTAGTCAGGATGCCATAGATAATGTTAAGGCCAGGCTCGGCAAAGACCGTGGCCTGTTCTCCTAAAGTGCGGGCAGCGGCGTTGACCATCTTGTTGGTCATGGCAAAACCGTCGATCTCGCCAGCAATCAGCGCCGGCTGAAACTTGTCGCTGTCCATGAAGATCTGGGTAATATCATTTTGTCCCAGACCATGCTTCATGACGAAGAGGTCGAGAAAAAAATGGCCGATGATCCCTTGCTTGACCCCGATACGCTTGCCCTTGAGATCCTGGGGCAAGAGTATGCCCCGGTCCCGGCGGGCGATGATGCGGGCGGCATCATCGTCGGCCATGACGGTGGCGAGTATTCTAAAGTTGCCGTGCGCGGAATCGGCCAAGGAGACAATGGGCGGCGCCCCGTTCACGGCAAAATTGCACTCACCCTTCAACAGCCCGTCGAAGGCCAGTTTGCCGTCACTCATATCCTTCAGGGTCACGGTGAGGCCTTCATCGGTGAAATAACCCTGGTCGAGTGCGATGCGGGGCAGGATGTCGGTGACGCTGCCGTGGCAGAAGGTAACGGCGACAGGCTCTGCCTTGCTGCCCCCCCGCGAGGCGGGTTCTTGTGTCTGCTTGCAAGCCGCCAGGGCCAGGAAGGCCATAACGAGGAGAGCGAAATGGCCAGGCAGGGCGGACAAGACTCTGACGAATGGATGGCAAGGCATGGGGGCGCTCCTACTTGTCAAGTCTAAGGGCAAGCCTGTCGGCATGGGTTATGCTGAAAGAAGGAGTTGCAATTTCGGCCAGCATCTCCTGCACAAGCAGAGCGTCACCGGCATCGTCTTCGATGAGGGGGACTCGTATTTCTTGGGTGTTGTATGCCATCGGTTATTCATTTCCCGTCCAGGACTTTGCGTACACAGTGAGCCAAGCCCCGCGAGTTGATTGGTTTCATCAAAAATTCGCGGATACCGATTTCAGCGGCCTTCTCCTTGTTAATCAGCTCACTGAACCCGGTGCATAGAATCATCGGCATATCCGGACGGAGGGCAAGCACTTGCCTGGCCAGATCGAAACCGGTCAGAACCGGCATCGTCATGTCGGTAATCACGAGATCAAAGCCGGTAGGATCTTTCAGAAAAAGGGCCAAAGCCTCTGGGCTGTGATTGACGCTGCTTACCCGATACCCACATTTTTCGAGTATCATCTGCAGCATAGTGGTGATGGTTTGTTCATCGTCGACAAGCAAAATACGCTCACCGCCGCTGGGTAGAGGCCCATTCAAGGCATCCTCTTTCCTTTCAACCTTTTCCTTCACTCGCGGCAGATAGATACGGAAGGTCGTTCCGACTCCAGGTTCACTATAGACGCTGATGTGGCCATGATAACTCTTGATGATGCCATGAACCACGGACAACCCCATGCCCGTGCCTTCTCCTTGGGGCTTGGTGGTGAAATACGGCTCGAAAATCCGCGCCATGGTTTGTCGATCCATGCCATGACCCGTATCGCTGACCTCAAGTTTCACATAAGGGCCGGGCTCAAGCTGAAGGCTTACAACCTTGCGGTCCTCGTCTCGGATATCGATCTTGCTCAAGCTAACCCCCAGCACGCCGCCGGTGTCGCGCATGGCGTGATAGGCATTGGTGCAGAGGTTCATGATGATCTGGTGAAGCTGAGTCGGATCGCCAAAAATTGCCCCGCAGTCGACGGCAATTTTTTGACGGATTTCTATCGTAGTCGGCAAAGAGGAGCGCAGGAGTTTCAGCGCCTCCTTGATGACCAGATGGGGTTCAAGCGGCCACAACTCATGCTCGGCCTGGCGGCTGAAGGCCAGTATCTGCTTGACCAGCTCTTTCGCCCGATTGGCGGCCAGGGTAATCTGCTTGAGATCGCCGACAACCGGATCGGTAGGCGTTACCCGGTCCAGGGCTAACTCGGCATAACCAAGGATCGGCACCAGGATATTGTTAAAGTCATGGGCAATCCCCCCGGCCAAGGTGCCAATCGATTCCATTTTCTGGGCCTGCCGCAACTGGGCCTCTAACATTTTGTGCTGGGTGACATCCTTGGCGATATGGACAAACCCCTTCACCTCCCCCTTCTCGATCAAAGGGCATGACGACACTTCAAATGTTTTCGCGAGTTTTTCATGGTAAATGGCACCCCTCTGCGGCAGGAGACTCTCTCTGGCGACTACCTCCGGACACCCCGGACAAGGCTCTGTATACCCGCTGAAGAGTTCAAAGCAGTACTTGCCAACGAGTTCGGCTGGCTCACAATGCAACAAACGGCCTGCGGCCTTGTTGGCTTGGACAATCCGCATCGAGAGGTCATGGATGGTGATGACCTCTTCGATAGCGTTAAAGGTCATTTCCCATTTTTCCTTGGCGCTCAGGACTTCACGCTCCATCTGCTTTCGTTTGAAAATGGCCCACAGGCCGTTCATAAATTTTGAAAACTGACGCACGTCCGAGTCGTCATAGGGCTGCTCTTTATTCCCGACCCCGGCGATGGCGACAATCCGTCCGTCATCGATCAAAGGCACGCTCAGGTGCCGAACAACGGGAAAGTGTCCCGTAGGTATCCCTTTGCGATCTGGCTGTTTGAGGTAATCATTATGAATGACAGGAGTGCGGAGGCGAGCGCAATCGGCCCAAATCCCGGCCTTGTCCAACGAGTAATGGGTCGGTGTTTCCGTTGTACATTGAGCGGGCACCGCCTCTGACCAGGAAAACAGATCTATGGTCTGCTGGTCTTCATCCATGAGATGAAAATAGCCCGCGGCGCTCCCGGTTAGCCTCACCGCCTCCTCAACGGCGAGGTTGATCAACTCTTCTTTGGTGGCCCAAGGGATTTGCGCGAGCTTGAGCAACGACTCCGCCCGTTTTTCATCATCCTTCAACCGACGTTCTAACAATTTACGCTCGGTAATGGGAAGCACCAGTTCAAGGGCGGAGGTGATATTGCCGTGATCGTCGTAGAGGGCGGTGGCGACTATTTCCGAATAGACAAGTTTGCCATCCTTGTCAAAGCGAGTCCCCTCACTGGTCACCGAGTGCTTGCCGATCTCAAATATCTTACGGACTCCGCACCACGGGCAGATATCCTCATTCTGGGAATAGGTTGTGTGACAGGTCTTGCCAACGGTATCGCCAAAAATATCCTTGATGACGCTGTTGGCCCAAAGGGTTTTATAGTCCTTGGAAATAATGCGGAGTCCAGCCCCTATGTTTTGGGCGATGGACTCCAGGAGGTCGCGCTCCGCCTGCAGTTCATGCTGAACTCCCCGCTGCTTTTCGAGCTGCTGGCTGAGGGTTGTGAATTGATTGCTTGCCGATTGGGATGGGAAACAGCGTAAAAAGACAAGGGAGGCGCCCCCCGGCTGGCTGCGGACAAGATACCCCAGGCAGTGATACCTGCCTGTCTGCCCCGAGCCCTTCAAGAAGGACAGAACCCCTGGATTCTGCTGCCTGCCCCTGGCGCAGGTCAAGAGATATTGAGTCACTGTCTCGGCGGAATCAATGACGAAATCGGTGATATTCTTGCCTGCCAGATCAAGCAATGGGCTCCCCAGCATCCGAACGCCTGCCCCATTCGCCGTCAGCAGCTGCCCTTCAACACTTAGCAAAAAGCAGGCGTCCGGCCACGGATCACACAATTCAGAAAAAAGCTCAAGCAGCATCATCGCACCAACTCCATTACGCTTTATTGAATATTTCCGGATAGAGGTTACGGGCGCAGTCAGGACAGATACCATGGGAGAATTCCGCTTCAGAATGATCCCTGATATAGCTTTCGATCTGCTGCCAGTATCCTGAATCGTCGCGAATTTTCTTGCATGAGGCGCAAATCGGCAGAAAGCCGCTGAGCAACTTCACTTTCCCCAGGGCGTCCTTGAGTTCCAGGAGCAAAGCGTCTTTCTCCGCCTGCAGTTGACGGGCAATATTTCGTTGTTCAATATTTTCGGCGCATTTATCGATGGCGGAGATCAGCTTATTGATATCAACCGGCTTGACGACATACTGGTCAACACCAAGATCGATGGCCTCCATCATATACGAAAAATCGGTGAAGGCGGTGGCCATGATGATCTTGGTGTCGCGGCAGAGGCCTTTAATCTCCTTGGCCATGGTCAAACCGTCCATGACCGGCATCCGAATATCGGTCACCACCAGATCCGGGGTGTGCTTCCGAAAGAGCGCCAGACCCTCTTGGCCATTCTTGGCAACGATGATCTCCTTCCCTCGCCGCTTCAAGATTTGAACCATCTGCTCTCGTGCCGCGTCCTCGTCTTCGACATACAAAATTCTGAGCCCTAAACGACTTACTTCGGTCATGGAGTCCCTCTCGTGCAAAATTGACTATGTCTTAACTGCCGGCAACACTAGGACAAAAGAAGCGCCCTGTTTGCTATTTTCAACCGACAATTTGCCGTGCATGTGATCTTCAATAATTATTTTGGAAAGATACAAACCTATCCCGGTGCCTTTGTCGGGCTCCTTGGTTGTGAAGTACGGCTCAAAGATGCGGTCGAGCATCTGGTCCGGAATACCGCACCCATTATCGCTCACCCGGATTATGATCGCGCCGTCCGTACTCTGAAACTCAAAGGAGATGAGTCCCTGTTCCGATACCGGCATCATCCACTTCTCCCGCCTCTCGAAAATGGCGTCTCTGGCGTTATTGACCAGGTTCAAGACCACGTGTTCAAACTCATTCTTATAGCCTAGCGTAATTTTGGCCGAACAGGCAACAATATCCTGAACTTTATAAAAAGTTCGCTGGTGGGTGAGGCAGGTCAAGACAAAAGAGATGTCGTGGGAGATAAGCTGGGCGGAGAACAAGGCCAAGACCTCGCCCACTGTCATCATAACATCGAACCGGGCCTTATCCTTGTCCGGCTGGAAAAAATTCCTGAAATCGTCGATGGTCCGAGACATATGGTTGAGCTGCACCATGGATTCCTGCACGGTGCGGTCAAGATACTCCTCGCTCAGTTCGCCAAAACGATACGAATCCTTGATATTTTGAATACAGAGCCCCAGGCTGTTGAGCGGTTGCCGCCACTGATGGGCAATCGCCCCCAGCATCTCGCCCATGGCCGCGAGTTTTGACTGCTGAATCAAAATCTGCTCGTTCTTCCGCCGCCGCAGGACTTCTTTTTCAACCTTGACGGCAAGATTTTTGGTCAAATCTTCAAGCTGGTTGGTCCTCTCTTGCAGGGCCTCGGTCGCCTTATTGCGCTCGGTGATATCGTTGGCGATGACAAACATCACCCGCCGCCCTTGCCAGACATAAGGCCCTCCGGCAAGCTCAACCGGAAAGATGGAACCGTCCTTCTTCAAATGGTAGCGCAATGGGATAAAAATCGACCCCTTGCGCATCGCCTCCTGCACAACGAAATCCGTGTCCTCGTACCAGGCGTTGATGTCGTGGATTTTCATCCCGTTCGCCACCTCCTCGCGGCTGTAACCATACAGAACCGTAAAGGCGCCATTGACATCCAATAGCCGCAGGGTCTCAAGATCAAAAATATAGATGGCGTACATCTTGTTTTCGAAGATGATGTGGTACTTTTCCTCACTCTCCTGAAACGCCTTGCTCCGCTCGTCCACCCGTTGTTCGAGGGTCTGGTTCAGCAGGCTGATCTCACTGAATTTCTGAACCAGCAAACTCGCCATCCCCCTGAAGTTGACAATAATCGCTTCAACCTCACGAATAAAGCTCGTGGGCCAGATAATGTCATGCACGGAATCCAGTCTTCCTGGCAGTCTGGAGGTTATTTCCTGCAGGCTCACCACCGAGGCCAGGACTTTACGACTGAAAAGCTCGGCGAAGACAAGGGCGATCAAGAGCACCAAAAAAACCAACTTCAACTGCTTGGCATACAACGCATAAAACTCTTCCAGAACAGGCCCAAGCGGCTGTTCGACGATCAATCGCCACTCGCCCGGACTACCGATATTTCGTTCCGAGACATAGACCGAATTCTGCCAGCGCTCCAAAGTTGAGCGGCTTTCAAGCGCTGGTGATTGCCTCTGGCTCACACCGCCATCAACCTGGGGCAAGCTGCTGGCGCCACCGGGGAACTCTCCCATGACCTGAAGGTCGTCCCGGTTGGTGGCGATGATCGTGTTGTTCCTGTCCAAAACCGTACACCACAAGCCTGAGCTTGTTCCCTCCAAAAAAAGGATCTTATGAATCCGTTCCAGCTTGACAGCCGCCGCCGCATAGCCGTCATAGACGCCATTGACCACAACCGGCGCCACTATAACCGCAACCGGCTCAGGCTTACCAATTTTCGAGATGACGACTTCCGAAAGCTGGGGCAACAACGTCCGCTTCAACTCTGACAGATAGGGCCGATCGGAAAAATCCTTGCCGATGGCGCTCTGACCGCACTCGTCAATCAGGGGGGAGAAGGCGATGCTGATCGCGCTCTTGTCGATAACCCCAACCGCATTCAGATCGGGATCCAAGCTGCGCATAAAATCAAGATCGTGCTGCAACTCCGAAAGTTCATACCTTGCCCTCCAAGCAAGGTGGGCTATGCGGATGTTCTTCTGCCCCAGCCACGACTCAAGGCTATCCTTCATGCTCTGGCTCGACTGAACCAATGATTTTCGGACACTTCGATCGACCTCCGAAAATTCCTCCCGGTTTTCATGAGCCATAATCGCAAGCGATGGGATCAAGACGAAAAGGGCTAGCAGGTTGAACACCACCTCCCGCAATGGGAAAAAAATCTCCCGGGAACGCAAATTCTTCGACATGAAGATCAAGCGGGCCAGCAAGGCATTCGTGATCCCGTTAATCGCCTGTTCAAGCATAGTGATCGGGGCGCCGCTCACCTGGAAATGTTGGATCACTTGCTGAAAAAGATAGGTGAGAGGTATGCCGAAACAGAACCAATACAAGGCGTCAGCCACAACAAGACCCAAGCCTTTGCGATGGTAAAGCCAGCCGACTGCGATGACCTCAAGGGTCATGATAATAATGTCGAACGGCTGGTGATGGCTAAAGAAAGTAACACTGCTGATGGCAATGGCCGCAAAAGCCCCTGCCCTGAAGCCAAAAAACTGCATGACCAGCATGGCGAAAATGCTGCCAAACAAAAATTCAATGCCAAAAAAGATTGGGACGCCAAAATAATTGCCAGCGAGACCCGCCGCAATCATGGCCAAGAGAGGTGCAACTGTTTTTGGGAAGGAGGGGGGGGGCATGGTTATGGTCAAGTCAATGCGTCCATCCATTACCGACCAGGCCAAGCGCCAGCCGTGTGATACCGTAGGCACTCCAGATAATTAGTCGCCGCCATAACGGCTGACGATACCACATGGTCTTTTCAACCACTTGGGCACCCTCGGCTATGGAACGATAGAGACTGTCCCGCAATTCCCGGACAAAGGAGAGATCGTCAACGACGATGTTGGCCTCGCGCGCCAGCATCAGGCTAAACGGATCGATGTTGGACGAACCGACTGTGGCCCAATCCTGGTCGATTACGGCCACCTTGGCGTGCATAAAACTCTTGTGGTATTCATAAATTTCGACACCGGCTTCGAGTAACGGACCATACAACGCCCGCGTGGCATAATGGAGCAGCATATATTCCATCCGCCCTTGCAGCAGCAGCACCACGCGCACTCGGCGCTCGACCGCCCGTCGCAACGCCCGGCGAAATCGCCGGCCCGGGAAAAAATAGGCATTGGCAATGATAATCGAAGTCTCAGCCTGTTCGATGGCTTCAAGATAGGCATTCTCAATATCGAAGCGGTGGAGGAGATTGTCACGCACCACCAAGGCGGCGCGCTGTTTCCCGCAGGCCGCGCAAACGGGCGCCAGCTCTTTATGCCGCCAACGCCAACGAAAATTGACCCAGGCAACCCGACGCCACAGGCGCTCGACCTCGACGAGGATACTTTCCACCAGTGTCCCCTCGACACACACGGCATAATCGTAACGCGGATGCAAATGGCCCGGCGTGTTCATGTCGTCTATGATATTGATGCCGCCGATAAAGGCAACCCTGCGGTCAATCACGGCAAGTTTGCGGTGCATCCGCCGCAAACTGCGGCGCTTTAGGGAGAAAGGCGAGATCTTAGGGTTGTAGAGGAGGATCTGAACCTTGGCGTCAAGCAACTCCTGCCGCAAGCGCTCGGGCATATCTTTTGAACCGAAACCGTCGACCAGGAGATGCACCGCCACACCACG
>Ga0334722_10002770_pt1 | contig 19420 bp, 17 predicted proteins | sample C3_bottom_MG_FD_207210 | JGI IMG/M metagenome (GOLD analysis project Ga0334722, IMG submission 207210) | Sediment microbial communities from Yellowstone Lake, YNP, Wyoming, USA - C3_bottom | ecosystem: Environmental > Aquatic > Freshwater > Lake > Sediment | place: USA: Wyoming | collected...
TGGCCATGTCGATCGCGACCGAGCGCTTGTTGCGGTTGGCCGAGAGGTAGTAGGCCGATTCGCGCGTGGGCTTGCCATCCTTATCGGCGAGCCAGGGTGGACCCCACTGGCGCGAGTCGTCGCCCGGGCCCGGGCGCTCGATTTTGATCACGTCGGCGCCTAGATCCCCCAGGTTCTGCACGCACCAAGGGCCGGCCAGCACCCGCGACAAGTCCAATATGCGCACCCCGTCTAGCGCTCCAGGCATTCGTGTCTCCTCTCCGATATTTCAACAACAGTCCTGCGTCCCGCTAGTGCGTACGGCGACTGACAGTCTGAATCTTAACCGAGATTGCTAAGCGGGTCCGCGCTTGGCATCTGCGCCAAGAACGAGATGCGCTGCTTGTCGCATAAGCTCGGAACGCGGGACGCGTGGGCCCCGGTACGGCGCAAGTCGCCGCTCGCGCCGGCATTCAGCCGCATCCCGCTTGCGGCGTCACAGCTCCATCGCGGTCACTGCTGCTGCATGCCGGCCGCCTTGACGACGCGGCCCCAGCGTTCGGTGTCCAGCGTCTGCAACTCCTGCAGCATCTGCGGCGAGCCGGGGTAGGGCAGCAACCCGCGCCGCGCCAGGAATTCCTTGCCGGCATCCGAATCCATCGCGCGGTTGATCAGATTGCTGAGCGTGTTCGCGGCTTCCGGCGGCCCGCCCGCGGTCACCCAGACGGCGAGCCAGGAGAAGAAGTCGTAATCGGGAAAACCGGATTCGGCGATGGTCGGAATTTCCGGTGCCGTCGCGATGCGCTGGTTCAGGGTCACGCCGAGCGCGGTCGCGCGCCCGGCGCGGATCTGCACCAAAGCCGTAGCCGCGTCGGCAACATAGAAATCGATCTGCCCACCGAGCAGATCGGTCATGGCCTGCGGGCTCGCCTTGTAGTTGACGTTCACCGCGTTGAAACCAGCGGACAACTTCAGCTGCTCTACGCTCACGCGGCTGGCGACCGCGGCGCTGCCGTAACTGAGCTTGCCTGGATTCGCCTTGGCGTAGGCGATGAAGTCCTTGAGGTTCTTCGCAGCGACCTTGTTTGGATTGGCGATGAGTATGTAAGGCACGCGCGCGAAGGTGGTGACGGGGGAAAAGTCCTTCTGCGGGTCGAAGGCCAGGCTCTTATACAGATGGATGTTGGCCGCATGCGTCGAGTTGCCGGTGACCAGGGCGGTGTAACCGTCAGGCGCAGCACGCGCCACCGCCTCGGCCGCGAGGTTGCCGTCCGCGCCGGGCCGGTTCTCGACCAGCACGGGCTGTCCGGTGAATTCACGAATCTTGTCGGCGAAAAAACGCGTGGTGCCGTCCGTCGCCGAACCTGCGGCATAGCCGACGATGAATCTGATCGGTTTGTTTGGGTACGACTGTGCCTGCGCGCCCTGCGTTGCCAGCAGCCCCAGCGCTACGGCGAGCGCGGCGAGCATGTTTGATTTTGTGCCCATGTTCCCCTCCTTGGTTGTGGTCTGCACCAGTACCGACTGAAGATCTAATCTTTCTTGTCGAACCTGTCCCAATCGTACGCCAGCGGCTTCTTGGCGAGGAAATCCGCCACCGCCGTCTTGTGAAATTCGGAATGGAAGAATATCGCCTGCGCCGAGGCTTCCATCTCGGTGAGCGCGCGTGCATCCAGCTGGAACGACTGGTTGAGGATGCGCTTGGTCGCGCCGATCGCAGCCGTTGGCCCTGCAGCCAGCCGGCGCGCCAGGTCCATTGCCGCGTCCATCAGGCGGTCGGCGCGGTGGATCGCCAGTGCAATGCGCAGGTCCTTGGCTTCCTGCGCCGGCAGCGTGCGCCCGGTGAAAATGATCTCCTTGGCCGCCTGCAGGCCGACGATGCGCGGCAGCGTATAGAGGATGCCAGCGTCGGGCACGAGGCCGATGCGGCCGAAGGCGGCGCGAAAATGCGCGCGCTCGGAGCAGAGCACGAAATCGGCGGCCAGCGCGAGGCCGAATCCCGCGCCTATCGCCGCACCGTCGACCGCGGCGATCACCGGCATCTCCAGGTTCATCAGCAGCTGCACCCAGTCGTGCAGCTGGTACAGGCGGCGTCTATCCCAGTCGGCGCTGCGCTCGCTGTTTTTGAGGAATTTCAAGTCCCCGCCGCTGCTGAAACAGCCGCCCGCACCAGTGAGCACGATGGCGCCGAGTTCGCGCTCGTAGGACAGCGCGCGCAGCAGGTGCAGAAAGTCGGCTTTCATGTCGTCGGAGATGCAGTTGCGCTCCTGCGGCCGGTTCATGGTGATGACGCCGATGCGCCCGACCACCTCGAAGGCGAGGGCGCGGTAGCCGCCCGGCGGCGCTGCCGGGAAGCTCATTGCTGCTGCATCCCCGCGGCCTTGATCGCGCGGCCCCAGCGCTCGGTTTCGCGCGTCTGCAGTTCGAGCAGCGCCTGCGGCGAGCCGGGGTAGGGCAGCAGCCCGCGCTTGGCCAGAAAGTCCCTGCCCGCGTCCGAGTCCATTGCCCGGTTGATGTGCTCGCTCAGCGCGCGCACCGCCTCGGGCGGAGTGCCCGCGGGCACCCACACGGCGAGCCAGGAAAAGAATTCGTAATCGGGGAATCCGGATTCGGCGATGGTCGGAATTTCCGGAGCGCTCGCGAGTCGCTGGTTCACCGTCACGCCCAGCGGCGTCGCGCGGCCGGCGCGGACCTGCACCAGGGCGTTCACCGCATCCGCTATGTAGAACTGCACCTGGCCGCCGAGCAGGTCGGTCATGGCCTGCGCGCCCGACTTGTAATTGATGTTGACCGCGTCGAAGCCCGCGAGCAATTTGAGCTGCTCGACGCCGACGCGGCTGGCGACGGCGGCGCTGGCGTAATTCAGCTTGCCCGGATTGGCCTTGGCATAGGCGATGAATTCCTTGAGATTGCGCGCCGGGACTTTGTCCGGGCTCGCGATCAGGATGTAGGGCACGCGCGCGTAGGTCGTCACCGGCGCGAAGTCCTTGTACGGATCAAAATTCAGCGCCCTGTAGAGATGAATATTGGCGGCGTGGGTGTTGTTGCCGGTGACCAGTGCGGTGTAGCCGTCGGCCGGGGCGCGTGCGACGATCTCCGCCGCCAGGTTGCCGTCGGCGCCAGGCTTGTTCTCCACGATCACGGCCTGGCCGGTGGTGTCGCGGATGCGCTCGGCGAAGAAGCGCGTGGCGGCATCGGAGGCCGAGCCGCCGGCGGCGGCGCCGACGATGAACTTAATCGGCTTGGACGGATATGTCTGGGCCTGCGCGCATACGCTAACCATCGACAGCAGCGCGACGGCCATTGCGCGGATCAAGTTGCGTTGCATTGCGCTCATCGTCTTCCTCCTTGAGTCAAGCCAGCAGCGCGCGCGGCACGCGCACTGGCAGGTCGAGCAGCATCTGGGCGTAGGACTTGCCCAGCGGGTCCGAGCGCAGGCTGGCGGTGCCGCCGCCGCCCAGCGCCGCGTGCAGCAGGAAGTTCATCGCGTTGATTCCTGGCAGGTCGAAGCGTTCCACCGTGCCCTCGACCAGGTGCGCAAAGTACGTGCGCACCCGCTCCGGCGTGAGTTCGGCACGCAGCCACGGCAGGTATGCTTGTTCGCGCGCGATGACGCCGATATTGGCGTCGTCGCCCTTGTCGCCGCTGCGCGCGAGCGCGAGGCGCAGCAGCGGCACTTCGACCCAATCGCGCGCGCTTGCGATCTCGGCAGCGGCGACGGCGGGAACGCGGTCGGGCGCGCTGTCGGTGCCGGTCTCGGCCGCAAGCGGCATGCTCCGGGTAATCTCGCCGCAGTGCACCTCGGCCGGCACCGCGGTCTTGTCCAGCAAAAAGGAATACAGCTTGACGACCGGCTGGATCCCGGCGCGGCCGCCGAAGTGGCTGCGCGTGCCCGGCCCCATCGAGGTGCCGGCGGACACGGATTCTTTCTGCAAGAAGGCCAGCGCCTTGGCTTCCGCGTGGCGCGCGGCGATGCGCAGCACGACTTCGCGCGTCTGCTCGGCGCGGGCATGGGGCCCGTAGTGCGATTCGCAGCCCAGCATCTCGACGCGCAGTTCGCCGTAGTCGCCGAAGCCGCGCGCGGCCATCTGGGCGCGCGTGCGCTCGATCAGCGCGTCGGCCGTCTTTTGCGCCTTGGCGCGCGCAGCAATGCCGCGGATCGCCATGAGAATATTGATCTGGTATCCGTCCTGCCAGGTGGCGCTGACTTTGTAGCGCGCGGACGGCGCGCGGCCGCGCGCGCCCGATACGCGCACGCGCTGCGCTCCGACCTGCTCGATGCGCACGCGGCGAAAGTCGCAGGCGACATCCGGCAGCGCGTAGTTGGCCGGATCGCCGATTTCGTAGAGCAGTTGTTCGGCCGTCGCCCCAACCGAGACCACGCCGCCGGTGCCCGCAGGCTTGCTGAGTTCGAAGCTGCCGTCGGCGTGCATCTCGATCACCGGATAGCCGATGTTGGCCCAATCCGGGACCTCGGCCCAGTCGGTGTAGAGGCCGCCGGTCGCCTGGGCGCCGCATTCGATCAGGTGACCGGCGAGCGAAGCCTGCGCCAGCCGGTCCCAGTCGCGCCAACTCCATCCGAATGCGTGCGCCGCGGCCCCCAAGGTCACCGCGCTGTCGACGCAGCGGCCGGTCACGACGATATCCGCGCCCGCCGCGAGCGCCGCGGCGATGGGCTGCGCGCCGAGGTAGGCGTTGGCCGAGAGCACTTTCGCCGGCAGCGGCGTCTGCTGCTGCAATTCGCGCACGCCTTGCGCGCGCAGGGCTTCGAGCTGCGGCAGCAGGTCGTCGCCGAGCACGACCGCCACTTTAGGCGCAAGACCGGCTTCCTTGGCGGCGGCGAGGATGGCGTCGCGGCAAGCGAGCGGATTCAGGCCGCCGGCGTTGGCGATCAGGCGGAAGCCGCGCGCGAGGCACTCGCCCAGGTGCGGTTTCACCACCGCCGAAACGAAGTCGGTGGCGTAGCCCAGGGCCGGGTCCTTCATGCGCGCACGCTGCAGGATCGCCATGGTCGTCTCGGCGAGATAATCGAACACCAGATAGTCCAGCTTCGGCAGCGCGAGCAGTTGCGGCGTGGCGATGGCCGAATCGCCCCAGAAACCGGCAGCGCCGCCGATGCGTATGATTTTGTCGCTCATGCAGGCTCCTTAAGATGCTCGCTTGCGGCCGGCGCGATGCGCAGCAGCAGGCGTCCGGACATCACCTGCTCGCCGACGGCACAATGCACTTCGGCGATGGTTCCGGCAACCGGCGCGTCCAGCGCGTGTTCCATTTTCATCGAATCGAGCACAGCCAGCGTTTGTCCTTTGGTCACGCTATCTCCGACTTTGGCTTCGAGCCGCAGCAGGCGGCCGGCGAGCGGCGCGCGCATCGCGCCGCCAGCGGCGGCGCCGGCTTCGGCGCCCGCCCGGCGCGCATGCAGCAGGTCGTGCAGCACATACTGCTCACCTTCGTAGTGCAGCCACAGTCCGCCGTCGCTGGCGCAGGCGTAGCGCAGGCGGTGCCGCACTGCGTTCAATTCGAAAGCGAGCGTGCTATCGCTTTGCGCGGGGTGGGTCGCAAGCAGCGGCGGCGTGTCGCCGTGTGGACCGAGCGGCGCGATTTCGATCGCCCCGTCAGGCTGCGTGCTCACGCGCAGCAGCCGTGTCGCTGCCGCACTTGCAGCCGGCGCCCCCAGTTCGACCATGCTGCCGAGGCCATGGGCGTTGGTCCAGGCGCGCGCTTGCGCCGCCCTGCCGAAGATGATCGCGGCGCCCGCCAGCACCGCCTCCGGCGGTGGCGCCTGCAGCCGCTGCTCCGGCGGAAAGTAGGTTCCGATGAACGCGGTGCTCGCATGGCCGGCTTCGAACTGCGGATGCAGCAGGCAGGCGCGCAGGAAGGCGAGATTGTGGCGAACGCCGAGGAGCACGCTGCGCTCGCAGGCCGCGGCAAGCTTGGCAACGCATTCGGCGCGGCTGGCGCCGTGTGACATCAGTTTGGCCGCCATCGAATCGTAGTAGGGCGAGATGGCGAGTCCTTGCGCGAGCGCCGCGTCGGTGCGCACGTGGTCGCAGGGTTCCCACAGCAACACCTCGCCGGTCTGAGGCAGGAATGCCTGCGTCGCATCCTCGGCGCACAGGCGCACCTCCATGGCGTGCCCGGACGTCCTGATCTGCTGTTGTGTCAGCGGCAGCGATTCGCCGGCGGCGACGCGCAATTGCCATTCGACCAGGTCGAGGCCAGTCACGAGTTCGGTGACGCCGTGTTCGACCTGCAGGCGGGTGTTCATCTCCATGAAATAGAACGCGCCGTCCGGGGCTAGCAGGAACTCTATCGTCCCGGCGCCGAGATAGGCTACGCTGCGCGTCGCAGCGATGGCTGCTGCGCCCATTTGCTCGCGCAGCGCGGGCGACACCGCGGGGGAGGGCGACTCTTCGATCAGCTTCTGGTGACGCCGTTGCACCGAGCAGTCGCGTTCGCCCAAGTGGATCACGTTGGCGTGTGCGTCGGCAAATACCTGGACTTCGATGTGGCGCGGCTCGCCGATCGCGCGCTCCAGGATCAGTTCGGGCGAACCGAACGCGGCCTGCGCTTCGGAGCGGGCTGAGCGCAGCGCGTCCGCGAACTCCGCTGCGGCGTCCACCAGGCGCATGCCGCGGCCGCCCCCGCCCGCCGCGGACTTGATCATCACCGGAAAGCCGATATTCGCTGCGGCGCGGGCAAATGCTGCGTCGCTCTGGTCTTTGCCCTGGTAGCCGGGGACGCAGGGCACGCCCGCGGCCTGCATGCGCTCCTTTGCCGCCGCCTTATTGCCCATCAGGCGCACCGCCGCCGCCGGCGGGCCGACGAATACCAGGCCGGCGGCCTCGACCGCGTCGGCAAAGTCGGCGTTCTCCGCGAGAAAGCCGTAGCCTGGGTGGATGGCCTGCGCGCCGGTCGCACGCGCCGCCGCGATCACGCGCTCGATCGCCAGGTAGGATGCGCTAGGCGCGGCGCCGCCGAGGCAGTAGGCGCGGTCGGCATATTCGGTGTGCGGGCTGCCGCGATCGGCTTCCGAGAATACCGCAACCGTACGCAGGCCGAGCCGGCGCGCGCTCTTCATCACGCGCAGGGCGATTTCGCCGCGATTGGCGACCAGCAGCGTGTCGAAGGGGCGGGTACGGGCGCTCACTGATTGCACTTGTTCAGGGGCTGCGAGTCGTTCAGCGCTTGGGCAGGATGCCCATGTGTTTGCAGATGATCTGCAGCATCACCTCGTCGGCGCCGCCGCCGATCGAAATCAGGCGCAGGTCGCGGAACGCGCGCGAAACCGGATTCTCCAGGGTGAAGCCCATGCCGCCCCAATACTGCAGGCAGGAATCGGTCACCTCACGGCACAGGCGCCCGACCTTGAGCTTCGCCATCGAGGCGAGTTCGGTCATGTCGCTGCCGGCCATGTGCGCGTCGGCCGCGCGGTATACGAGCGAGCGCAGCGCCTCGATTTCGGTCTTCAGCTCCGCCATGCGAAAGTGCACCACCTGGTTGTCGAGGATGGGCTTGCCGAAGGCGATGCGGTTGCGCGTGTACTCGATGGTGTCCTGGATCACATTGGTCAGGGCGGTGGCGCGGCGTGCGGCAGCGGACAGGCGCTCCTCCTGGAACTGCATCATCTGGTAGGTAAAGCCCATGCCCTCTTCGCCGATGCGGTTGCGCTGCGGCACGCGCACCTCGTCGAAGAAGATCTGCGCGGTGTCGGAGGACCACATGCCGATCTTCTCGATCTTCTGCATGCTCACGCCGGGCACGAGTTTGCCGTTCCGCCGCAAGGGAACGCAGATGAGCGACTTGTTTCGGTGCGGCGCGCCCTCGGACGTATTGGCAAGCAGGCAGATCCAGTCGGCCTGGGTGCCGTTGGTGATCCACATCTTGGTGCCGCTGATGACGTAGTCGTCGCCGTCCTTGCGTGCGCGCGTCTTCAGCGAGGCGACATCCGACCCGGCGCCGGTCTCGGACACGCCGATGCAGGCGACCTGCTCGCCCGCGATCGCGGGCGCGAGGAATTCGCGGCGCAATGCATCCGAACCGAAGCGCGCCAGCGCCGGCGTCGCCATATCGGTTTGCACCGCCATGGCCATGCTTACGCCCTGCGCGCCGATGCCGCCGATCGCCTCGCAAAAGGCGATTTCGTAGGAATAGTCCAGCCCCAGCCCGCCGTACTCGACCGGCTTGTTCACGCCGAGGAAGCCGAGTGCCCCCAATTTGCGGAACAGCTCGTGCGCCGGAAAAATGCCAGCCGCTTCCCATGCGCCTATGTGCGGATTGATCTCCTTGGAGATGAACTGCTTTACGCTGTCCTGCAAGGCGATGTGTTCGCTGGTGAATTGCATGCGGGTCCCCGATATGGTTTAGGTAGGAGCGAGCGATAGCGCTAGAAGCGCGCCACGCCGAACTGCACCGGCCGCAGCTGCCGCGCGTCGCCTTCGCGGCAGGTGGCGAGCGCGATGGCGAGCACGGTGCGCGTGTCGCGCGGGTCGATGACGCCGTCATCGAGCAGCAGGCTGCTGGTGTGGATCGCGCCCGATTGGCCGTCGAAGTTGTCGATGATGGCGCGCTTTTCGCGCTCCAGCGCGTCGACATCGAGCGGCGTGCCGCGGCGTTTCGCGCCCGCCTCGGCGACGATGGCCATGGTGGTTGCGGCCTGCTCGCCGCCCATGACCGCCGATTGGGCGTTGGGCCAGGAGAACACGAAGCGCGGCGCGAAGGCGCGGCCGCACATGCCGTAATTGCCGGCGCCGAAGGATGCGCCGCACATGATGGTTACTTGCGGCACGCGCGTATTGGTCAGCGCCTGGATCATTTTCGAGCCGTGTTTGATCATGCCGGCCTCTTCCGAGGCGCGGCCGACGATGAAGCCGGTGGTGTTCTGCAGGTAGACGATGGCGTGGCCGGCCTGATCGCATAGCTGGATGAACTGGGCGGCCTTGGCGGCGCCCTGCGGGTCCAGCGGGCCGTTGTTGGTGATGAAACCCACGGCGTGGCCCTCTATGAAGCCAGTGCCGCACACGGTGGCGCCGCCGTAGGTGGGCCGAAACTCGCCGAATTCCGATGCGTCCGCGATGCGCCCTATGATTTCGCGCATGTCGACCGGTTTGCGAAAGTCGAGCGGCATGATGCCGGCGATTTCATCCGGATCGAGCCGGGGTGGAGCCCCGCTGCGCGCGAGCTTCGCGGCCGGCGCCGGATTCCAGTCGAGGTCGCCGACGATGTCCCGGGCGATCGCGATCGCCTCGGCGTCGTTTTCGGCGACGTAGTCGGCAAGGCCGGAGACGTTGGCATGCATGTCGGCTCCGCCCAGTTCTTCTTCGGTTGCGATCTCGCCCGTGGCCGCTTTCAGCAGCGGCGGTCCGGCGAGGAAGGCGCGGGCGCGGCCGCGCACCATCACCACGTAGTCGGACAGCCCGGGCAGGTAGGCGCCGCCGGCGGTAGAGGAGCCGTGCACCACGGCAATCACCGGCAGGCCGGCGGCGGACAGGCGCGCGAGATTGCGGAACATGCCGCCGCCGACGATGAAACGCTCGACGCGGTAGCTGCGCAGGTTCGCGCCGGCGCTCTCCACCAACTGGATGAAAGGCAGTTTGTTCTCGAGCGCGATTTCCTGGCAGCGCATGACCTTGCGCCCGGTGTAATGCTGCATGGCGCCGGCATGGATGCCGGAGTCGTTGGTCACCACCATGACGCGCGTGCCGCAGACGTAGCCGATGCCGGCAATGATCGCGCTGCCGGGGATGCTGGTCGCAGGATCCGGATTCTCGATGCCGCAGTAGCCCGCGAGGCCGAGCAGCTCGAGGAAGGGTGCGCCGGGATCGAGCAGGCGCGCCAGACGCTCGCGCGGCAGGATCTGCCCGCGGCGGGCAAACAACGGCGCCGATTTCTCCGAGGCGCGCACTGCCCGTATTTCGAGCGCACGCACGCGCTCGACCAGCTCCAGCATGCCGGCGCGGTTCTGGCGGAAGGCATCGCTCGTGCGGTCGATGGCGGTCTCGATCTGGTGCATCTTTTCCTGACCCGGCATGTCGTAGGAGTTGCAAAAGATAAAGCATATGTATTAAGATGTCAATACACCTTTATTAAGTAAGAGAACACTCCCTTTGCCACGCTCGCGTTCCCCGGTTTCACCCGCCCCTGACGTCCGCTCGCAGCGTTCCGCCGGCACGCGCCACGAGCTGCTGCTCGCCGCGGAGCGGCTGTTTGCGCTGCACGGGCTCAAGGGCGTGTCGCTGCGGCAGATCGTCGCCGCAACGCGGCAGCGCAACATTTCCACGGTGCACTACCATTTCGGCTCGCGCGAGGCGCTCGCGTTCGCCATCTGCGATTTGCGCATGCCGCCGATAGAGGCGCAGCGTTCCGCACGCATCGCGCAGTATCTGGATAATCCGCCCGCGCCGGAACAGCGCGTGCGCGAACTGCTGCGCATCGTGATCGAGCCGAGCCTGGAGCCGATCCGCTCGAGCCGCGGGCGCAGCCACTTTCGCCGGCTGCTGGCGCACGCGTTCGTCAGCGACGTGGTCGACCTGCGCGCGTACATCGAGGGGCGGCACGATTTCGGCATGCGCCAGACAGCGGGCCTGTTGCGGCAGGAGTTGCCGCATCTTTCGCGCGCCTGCTTCGCCAATCGCTGGGCGCTGCTGATACGCGCAGTGACTTACCTCTTCGCCAATCTCGAGACCCGCGCGGAAGCGGTCTCTTGGCGCAAAGGCGGGGCGATGCTGAGCGACGAGGCCGATGCCATGTCGGCGGCATTTGCAGGCTTCTTCGCTGGGCCCGAAGACGGGCGCACGGCGCTTGCGCCAAGGCGCGGGAAGTAGGGCGAAAGCGTCTTCAGCATCGTGTCAACCAGGGAGGCTACAGCATGAGCGCCAATGAATCCGCAGCAGACCAGCCGCTCAGAGTCGAGCGCATAGGCGATTTTCAGCTGATTACGTTCAACCAGCCCGAGTTGCGCAATCCGCTCGGCCCGGAAGTGGTGGCCGCGCTCGAGGCTGCCTTGGACACGGCCGAGGGCGACGCATCGATCCGCGCGATCGCGATTCGCGGCGCGGGCGCCGCGTTCAGCGCTGGGGGCAATCTCGGCAATTTCGAGGAGCGCATCAAGGCGCCGCCGGGGGCGGATGGCAGCGACCCGATCGCGCAAAGCAACCGGCGCTTCGGCACCTTCCTCGAGCGGCTCACGCGACTTCCCAAACCGGTGGTGGTGGCGGCGCATGGCGCGGCCATGGGCGGCGGGGCCGGTCTGGTGTGCGCGGCCGACATTGCGATCGCCTGCGCCGGCACCCGCTTTTCCTTCACCGAAGCCAGCCTGGGGCTGGTGCCGGCGCAAATCCTGCCGTTTGTGGCGGCGCGCATCGGCGCGCAGAAAGCGCGCCGATTGATGCTGTCGGCGGAACGCTTCGACGCCGAGGAGGCCCTGCGCCTGGGCCTGGTGGATTTCCTGGTTCCGGACATGCCGGCCCTGCGCGAGCGGCTGACCCAGGTGCTCGACGGCATCGGCCGCTGCGCGCCAGGCGCGCTCGCTGCGACCAAGCGCTTGGCGCTGCGCTGCGCCGGCGTGGAAGCGGGCTCGGCGAACGGTGTGTCGCAATTGCTGGACGATGCGGCCCGGGAGTTCGCGCGCCAGATGCGCAGCGAAGGCGGCGAGGGCGTGCGCGCGGCGCGGGCCAAGCGCGATCCCGCGTGGAAGGCAAAATTCGATGCGGCGACGCTTGCCGAGTGGTAGGAAAGCTCTGCCGCTGCCTATTGCTGACGCAAGGATGAAAGTGATCGGCCTCGTCGGATAAGTCCGGGCTTGGACTGCCTGCACCAGGCATGCGGCCGGCGAAGCAATCGCCAAGAGTTGATCGCCTAGCCTCCGTGTCTGCAGGGCATTATTCTTTCAGCGCCTGTTTGTAGCGCTGGCGCGCCGCTTCTTCCTTTTTCACCTCGTCAATTTCGCGTATCAGGCCGCCGACATCGGCCAGCTTTTCGCTGCGCGCGAAGCAGCCGGTCAGCTTGACCTCGGGGTGCAGCTTGCCGCTCTCGAACAGCGACCAGATTTCGCGGCCGTAGTCGGTGGTCCTGAGTTCGGGCGCGTAGCGGCCGAAATAGGCGGTGAGGTTTTCGACATCGCGCTCCAGCATGAAGCCGGCGCTGTTGTTGCCGGCGGCGTCCACGGCCTGCGGCAGGTCGATGATGACCGGGCCTTCGGCGCCTATCAGCACATTGTATTCGGACAGATCGCCGTGAATGATGCCGGCGCAGAGCATGCGCACCACCTGCATGATCAAGCTGTGGTGGTATTCGCGCGCCTGCGCCGCGCTCAGCGCGAGATCGTTGAGCCGCGGCGCGGCGTTGCCGTTCGCGTCGGTGACGAGTTCCATCAGCAGCACGCCTTCGAGGAAATTGTAGGGGCGCGGCACGCGCACCCCGGCGGCGGCGAGGCGGTGCAGGGCGTCCACCTCGGCGTTCTGCCAGGCCTGCTCCTGCTCCTGGCGGCCATAGCGCGAGCCTTTTTCCATGGCCCGGGCGCGGCGGCTGTTCTTAATCTTGCGGCCTTCGGTGTACTGCACGTTCTGGCGAAAGCTGCGCTTGTTGGCTTCCTTGTACACTTTGGCGCAGCGCACCTCCTCGCCGCAGCGCACCACATAGACCTCGGCTTCCTTGCCGCTCATGAGCTGTCGTATGACTTCGTCGACCAGACCTTCGTCGATGAGCGTTTGGATACGTTTCGGAGTTTTCAAGTTTGTCTTTCGGCGCCGTGCCGGCGCCGGCTGGTGCTGCGGGCAGAGGCGATTTTACGCTAAGAGGCCATTTCAGAATTACCGAAATGGACTCTGATATAGAGGAGCACCAGGGGAGACGCCCCGAAGGTCTCGATCCCCCTTGAGGAGAAAGTACCCTTGGGGGATATCCCCTCGTTTTGAAATAAGCTCTAAGCAGATGCGCAAAATTGGTCATTGCTTGACAAAGGTCAATGGACCCTTGGGCAAAGTCGGCAGGATTCCAATTTTCTGGCTGCGCGGACGGCGGGGCAAGGGGGCGCATTGGAAAGATCCGAATGGGAAATTGCATGGAGCGACTACATGAGCGTGGGCGTTCCCGAGATGGACGACGAGCACAAGGCGTTCATTGCGCGGGTAAACGAATTGAACCGCGCAATTATCGAAGCTGAAGACAAGACCGCGGTCGAGCGCAGGATGCGCCTGATGTTGACGCAGGCGGCGGAGCATTTCGCGCACGAAGAACAACTGTTGCGCAAACTGAATTTCCCGCAGCTTGCGGCGCACTGTGCCAAACATGCGGCGCTCACGGCCCAATTCGAGCGGGTGATGAAGGAATTCGCCGCCAGCGATGTCAGCTTTGTCTGGGCGGTCAAAGGGCTGCAGCTGAAGCAGGTGCTGGTCGAGCATCTGCTGAAGGACGACGTGCTGTATCGGGACTTCCTGCGCGGAAGGGCAAAGCCGAACTAGACCGCGTGCGCAACTGCGCTGCTACAACGGGGCGAAAAAAAGCCGGTGGCGTGACGCCACCGGCTTAAGAACGGGATTCCAAAGGAGGAGGAGGAGAAACCCCGCAGACAAATCTTATCGAAAAAAATGGTGCGTCGCAATAGCGCTATCGTGCCGCAAGCGTTAAATAGTACCGATTTTCCATCGTATTTTTTTATGCGCATCATCACTTAAAGCGTTTTGATGCGACGCATCAATGTGTTGTAAATTCCTTGGGCCATTCGCCCGGGATGCTTTATCCATGATTATCAGGCCGCTGACCGTATTCGAGCGCGAAGACGTCAGAAAATTCTACCTCTCCTTGTCGGAAGATGACCGCCGCAGGCGCTTCTGCTGCACGCTTGCAGATGAAACCATATCCAAGTATGTGGACCGCTTGGATTTCACGCGCGACACCGTAATGGGCGCATTTGACGAGCATGCGCAGATCATCGGCCTGGCCGAACTCGTGCGCGGCCCCAATGAAAGCGAAATGGCGTTTTCCGTAAGGCCGGACATGCGCGGCCAGAAGATTGGAACCAAGCTGCTGGAACGCCTGCTGCTGCGCGCCAGCGTGTGCGGCATCCGGAAAGTGTTTGTGATGTTCCTGTCCGACAACACCCCGATGCGCAAGATGGCCATCCGTGCCGGAATGCCGGTCGAGACCGTCGACGGCGAGTCGACTGCTGCAAGGGAACTGCCGGTACCGCGCGCGGAAGACCTGGCACGCTGGTTCCTGGACGAAGGGATGTCACACAGCGGGTATTTCAGCACGCTGGGCGTTGCCCGATGGGGTTCGCTGGCGGATCACGCCGCCGGCGAGGTGCACGAACCAGTCAAGACGCTGGCGCCAAGCAGCTGAGCCTGGTCACCGGGGCTGCACGGGGCGAGCGAGGCCGCCCGCCCGGTCCCGCGGCCTGATCAGCGCTCCATGCGCGTGATCTTCGAGCCTTCGAAGGTCAGGTTGTACATCAAGCCTTTGTTCGAGAAAATGAAGCCGATGATGGGTTGCTGCATGGTTTCCGTGCTGAGCTCGCCGCCTGCGCCCAGCGTAGCCAGCGCCACGCTGCCGTCTACCCCCGCCTTCCAGCCCTGGCTTTTCCTGAAGCCATCCAGCACCTTCTGATTCATGAACAAGATGATTTGCGATTTGACCTGAGCCCCGAGCTGAAAGCCGATCGAAGCCGAGGCGGTATTGTAGTAGCCGAGCGTCTTTCCCTTCGCCAACAGGGCGCCCTCGCCGTACTCTCCACCTATGCCCACGCCCGCCTTCAGGACCTCCGGGAACACCAACATGCCGGCCGCCTTCTGCGCCAGCTGCTTGCCCGCGCTGGTCTGCTTATAGAAATTCGCCAACGCCTCCTGCACCTTGGCGTCGATTTCGTCTTTGGATGCGGCGAGCGCAGTCGACGCCTGGCCCAAGCCGATCAGGATGTAAAGCATCAGCAGCGCGAGTGTCCTGGCTATCATGTTCAGTTCTCCTTTTACGGGGTATTCGAATTTTCGCATGAGCTTACGCCGAAAGCCGCCGCAATGCCTGTCCGTTCTGGCAATCCATTCCGCTTTGCCTTAGGATGGTCGCCACTCTATACCTGCCTGCGGAGACCTAATGCCCCCAGTCATCACCTGCATCGAAGATCTGCGCCGCTTGGCGCAAAAGCGCGTGCCGCGCATGTTCTACGACTATGCGGATTCGGGATCTTGGACCGAGAGCACTTACCGCTCCAACCAGAGCGATTTTGCCGGAATCAAGCTGCGGCAAAGAGTCGCGGTGAACATGGAACACCGCAGCCTGAGGACCACGATGGCCGGCCAGGAGGTGGCGATGCCCCTGGCCTTGGCGCCGGTCGGCCTCGTCGGCATGCAGCACGCCGACGGCGAGATCCTGGCCGCGCGCGCAGCGGAGAAATTCGGCGTTCCGTTCACGCTGTCGACCATGAGCATTTGCTCGATCGAGGACGTGGCCGAGAACGTCGAGAAGCCTTTCTGGTTTCAGCTCTACGTCATGCGCGACCGGGAATTCATCAAGCGCCTGATCGACCGGGCGAAGGCGGCCGGGTGCTCGGCGCTGGTGCTCACGCTCGACCTGCAGATCATGGGCCAGCGGCACAAGGACATCATCAACGGGCTGTCCGCGCCGCCCAAGATCACCTTGCGCAATATGCTCAATATGAGCACCAAGCCGCGCTGGGGACTGGGCATGCTGGGCACCCATCGCCGCACTTTCCGCAATGTCGTCGGTCACGCCGAGAATGTCGGCAACCTGAGCTCGCTCTCGGCCTGGAGCGCGAGCCAGCTCGACCCGACCCTCACCTGGGACGACGTGCAATGGATCAAGGAGCGCTGGGGCGGCAAGCTGATCCTCAAGGGCATCATGGACGCGGAAGACGCGGAAATTGCCGTGCGCTCCGGCGCGGATGCACTCATCGTCTCCAATCACGGCGGGCGCCAGCTCGACGGCGCACCCTCGTCGATTGCGGCGCTGGCGCCGATCGCGCGCGCCGTGGGCGACAAGATCGAGGTGCTGATGGACGGGGGCATACGCACAGGGCAGGACGTGATCAAGGCGCTCGCCCTGGGCGCCAAGGGCGTGTTCATCGGCCGCGCCTTCGTCTACGGCCTGGGGGCGATGGGCGAGGCCGGCGTGAGCGCCTGCCTCGAAATCATCCGCAAGGAGCTGGACGTGACCATGGCCTTCTGCGGTCTGTGCGACGTGAAGCAGGTGGATCAGAAGATACTGGTGCCCGGCAGCTTTTGACGGCAGCGGCGGCCGTGCCGCCCGAGCGCAGGGTCGGGGGCACATCCGATCAGACAGCGTACAAGATAGTGCTCTGTCCTTTATAATTCGACGCACATGCGCATCCTGCTCAGTAACGACGACGGTTATTTCTCCCCCGGACTGGCCCGACTCGCCGAGACGCTTGCGAGCGTGGCCGAAATCACGGTGGTGGCACCGGAGCGCGATCGCAGCGGCGCCTCCAATTCGCTCACCCTGGACCGGCCGCTTTCGGTCAAGCGCGCCGCGAATGGCTTCATGTACGTCAACGGTACGCCTACCGATTGCGTGCACCTGGCGGTGACCGGCCTGCTCGAGCAGCTGCCGGACATGGTGGTGTCGGGCATCAACCTCGGCGCCAATATGGGCGACGACACGATCTATTCGGGGACGGTCGCTGCGGCCACCGAAGGTTTCCTGCTCGGTATCCCTTCGATCGCGGTTTCCCTGGCGGGCAAGGGCGGCGTGCATTTCGATACCGCCGCGCAGGTGGCGCTGGACATGGTGGAGCGCCTGCGCCGCGTCCCCGTATCCGGGCCGGTGCTGCTCAACCTCAACGTGCCCGATGTGGCTTATGCGAAATTGCGCGGACTCGAGATCACGCGCCTGGGCAAGCGGCACAAGTCCGAGCCGATGATCAAGGAAGTCAATCCGCGCAAGGAAACCGTCTATTGGGTCGGTCCCGCGGGCGGCGCGCAAGACGCGGGCGCAGGCACCGATTTCTATGCCGTGGCGGAGAAGCGCGTGTCGGTGACGCCGCTGCAGATCGACCTGACGCACGTGAACCAGATTCCGCTGCTGCGCGATTGGCTGAAGCAATGAACAGCCGCATCCGTGCGCACCCCCAGGGCATAGGCATGACCTCGCAGCGCACGCGCGCGCGCATGATCGAACGCCTGCGCCGCGACGGCATCACGGACGAGGCGGTGCTGGCGGCCCTGGGCAGCGTGCCGCGCCACGTGTTCGTGGAAGAGGCGCTGGCCTCGCGCGCCTACGACGATGACGCGCTGCCGATCAGCTATTCGCAGACCATATCCCAGCCCTATGTGATCGCGCTGATGATTCAGGCGCTGCACGCCGGGCGCGAGCTCGGAAGAGTGCTGGAGATCGGCACCGGTTGCGGCTACCAGGCCGCCGTGCTGGCGCAGATTGCGGACGAAGTGTATTCGATCGAACGCATCGCGCCGCTGTTGGCCAAGGCACGCGCCAATCTGCGCGGGCTGCGCCTGTCCAATTTGCGGCTCAAGCATGCCGACGGCAACCTGGGCTTGCCCGAGGCAGCGCCCTTCGATTCGATCATCGTCGCCGCCGCCGCGCCGCAGGTGCCCAAGGCGCTGCTGCAGCAGCTCGCCCCGGGCGGCCGCTTGATCTTGCCCCTGGGCACGTCGGATCAGGTATTGCGACTGGTGGAACGCAAGCGCTCCGGCTACAGCGAATCCACGCTGAGCGCGGTGCGCTTCGTGCCCATGCTGATGGGGGTGGAGTGAGTCGCGCATCCGTTCTTCTAGTTGCCGTTGCGGCAATCGCGTCGGCGCTGTCCGGCTGCGCCAGCCGGCCGGTGCAGGCGCCGGTGATCGAGCGTGCGCCGCCGTCCACGGCACCGGCCGCGTCGCAGGCCGCGGCAGCGGTACCGCGGGCGGTCGATACGCGCCCCGAACTCTATACCGTGATGCGCGGCGACACGCTGCACAGCATCGCGCTGGACCATGGCCTGGACTACAAGGAACTCGCAGCCTGGAACAACCTCGACAACCCGAATCGCATCCGTCCCGGCCAGCAGCTGCAAATCAAGCCGCCCTCCGGCATGCAGGAGGCGCCGGTGATCGTGCGACCGGTGACTTCGTCGGGGAGGGTGGAAGGGCAGGCGCTTCCCGCGCAGGGGGCGGCGAAGGCGGAGTCCGCCCGGGTGGAACCGGCGGCCAAGCCGCCCGCGGCGCAGGAAGCGATCAAATCCGAGCCGCAGGCGCGCAAACTCCCCTACTCGCCGGAAAACCTGGCGCTGCTGCAGCGCGGTGAAACGCAGGCCAAACCACCCGCTGCCTCCGTGCCCATCCCTCCACCTGGGTCAGCGGCACCCAGCGCGACCAAGCCCGAAGCGGCTAAGACCGATGCCGATGTGGATGACGAGGACAAGCTCGACTGGGGCCGTCCGGCGCAAGGCGCGCTCGTCGCCGGATTTTCCGAGGCGAACAACAAAGGCCTGAACTTCGCGGGCAAGCCGGGCGATCCGGTGATCGCCTCGGCACCGGGGCGCGTCGTCTACAGCGGCAGCGGCCTGCGCGGTTACGGCAAACTCGTCATCATCAAGCATAACAAGACCTATCTTTCGGCCTACGCCCATAACCGCGAAATCCTGGTGAAAGAGGGGCAGAGCGTGGTCAAGGGCCAGAAGATCGCCGAGATCGGCAATACCGACACCGATTCGCCCAAGCTGCATTTCGAGATTCGCAAACTGGGCAAACCGGTCGATCCCGCCAAGTACCTGCCCGCGCAGTGAGCCCGCAGCCCACAACGCCGGACGAAGAAACCGGGGATGAAGCGCCGGCCATGGCGCCGTCCGAGCCGGTCGAGGCGGAAACCGAATTCATTTCCGACGTCACCCAGATTTACCTGCACGAGATCGGACTCAACCCGCTGTTTTCCCCGGAGGAGGAGTTGCGCTACGCACGTCTTGCCGCCGCCGGCGATTTTGCCGCGCGGCAGAAGATGATAGAGCGCAACCTGCGCCTGGTGGTGAACATCGCGAAGCACTATCTCAATCGCAGCGTGCCGCTGCTCGACCTGGTGGAGGAGGGCAATCTGGGGCTGATGCACGCGCTGGATAAATTCGATCCGGAGCGCGGATTTCGCTTCTCGACCTACGCCACCTGGTGGATCCGCCAGAACATCGAGCGCGCGATCATGAACCAGTCGCGCACGATACGGCTGCCGGTGCATGTGATCAAGGAGCTGAACCTGGTGCTGCGCGCCAAGCGCCACCTGGAGTCGCACGCGGAGCGCGAGGCGGGCATCGACGACATCGCGCACTTGCTGGGCAAGCCCGCGGAAGAGATCCGCAGCGTGCTGGCGCACAACGAGCATATGTCCTCGCTGGATGCGCCGCTGGACCTGGACCCCATGCTGTCGATCGGCGAAGCGATTTCAGACGAGCAGGGCGTCAACCCAGAGACCGGCTTGCAGACACAGG
>Ga0334722_10002771_pt1 | contig 19418 bp, 15 predicted proteins | sample C3_bottom_MG_FD_207210 | JGI IMG/M metagenome (GOLD analysis project Ga0334722, IMG submission 207210) | Sediment microbial communities from Yellowstone Lake, YNP, Wyoming, USA - C3_bottom | ecosystem: Environmental > Aquatic > Freshwater > Lake > Sediment | place: USA: Wyoming | collected...
GCGCCGCCCAGCCGATCCTGCGTCACGGCGCGTACCGGACCGCGGCCGTTTCGGGTGCCGGGTTCGCGTTCGTGCGCGAGGACGACGGACGGGCGGGAGACGGGCGCGCGGGCGACGGTGGCGGCGGGCGCGCGGTCGGCGGGGGCGCGGTCGGCGGTGGCGGCGGACGCGCGGGCGGCGGACGCGCGGGCGGCGAGGGCGCGGGCGGCGAGGGCGCGGGCGGCGAGGGCGCGGGCGGCGAGGGCGCGGGCGGCGAGGGCGCGGTCGTCGTGGCGCTGAATGCCGGCGAGGAGCTCGTCGAGCTCGCCGTCCCGGTGGCCGCCGACGGGCGACGGTTCGAGGCCGTCCCGCTGCCGGGCTGGCCGCCGGCTCGCGCCGGCGAGTCGTTCGTGGTCGCCGGCCCGGCGGTCGAGCTGCGCCTGCCGCCGCGCCGGGGGATCGTCCTCGTCGCCGGGGACGGCTGGACAGGCGACCGGGACGGGTGACGCGACGGCGACTCCGGCGCGCTGACCGCTTCGGCCCCGGCAGCGTCGTCCAGTCCGCCCGATCGGCCGCCTCGGCCCTGGCCGCCTCGGCGCCGGCCGCCTCGCCCCCCGGCAGCGTCGCCTCGGCCGCCTCGGCCCCGGCACGGTCGCCCGCCCGGCCCGTATACTCGGCCTCTCGTGGCTGACCTTCCGATCGACCTGCCCGACCCGGAACTCGCAGGCCGGCTCGCCGGCGCCCTCGACGTCGAGGGCAAGATCCTCCGTGCCCTCGAAGCACTCGGCCCGATCGCCGGGCGGGACGTCGTGCTCGTCAACGGCGACGGCGGCCTCCGGGCCCGCCAGCTCGTCTCACTCGGCGCACGGCTGACCGTCCTCGAACGGCCGGATCGTCTCGATCTCATCGACGGGCTCGGCGTCGCCCTCGCCGACCTGCCGGGCGTGACGGTCGCCGCCGGCGAACCGGGCTCGACCGGCCTCGCCGCCGCCAGCGCGGACGCGGTCGTCTCGTACTGGTCCGCGTACCGCGGCCCCGACCCGGTCGAGATCGCCGAGGCGGAGCGGATCCTCCGGCCGGGCGGGCGCCTGCTGATCCTCCACGACTACGGGCGCGACGACGTCTCGCGCCTGTTCTCCCCGGAGCGCCCCGAGTACACGACCTGGAGCCATCGCCGCGGCCCGTTCCTGGTCGGCGGGTTCAAGATCCGGGTGATCCACTGCTTCTGGACGTTCGACTCGATCGAGGAGGCGTCAGCGCTCCTGCGCGACGGCTTCGGTGAGCCCGGGGCGGCGCTCGCGGCCACCCTCGGACGCCCCCGACTGAGCTACAACGTCGCGATCTATCACCGGACCCGCTCCGAGCCCGACGCCGAGCCTGACGCCGCGTCCGCCGCCGCGCCCGGCGCGAAGCCTGGCGCCGAGCCCGACGCGGAGCCCGACGCCGCGCCTGGCGCCGAGCCCGACGCGGAGCCCGACGCGGAACCTGGCGCCGAGCCCGACGCGGAACCCGCCGCCCGCTGACGGTCGTCGTCCCAGGGCGGCGTCCAGAGCGGAGGTGCGCCGCTCAGGATCGCCCGGTAGGTCGCCTCGTAGCGGTCGACCATCCGCTCGACGCTGAAGCGTTCCTCGGCCACCCGCCGACAGTGCGCCCGATCGATCTCGCCGAGCCGGTCGAGCGCCTCGACCATCCGGTCCGCATCGGGCACGACGAACCCGGTCAGGCCGTCCTCGATCAGCTCGGGCACGCTGGCCCGGGCGAAGGCGACGACCGGTGTCCCGGCGGCCAGGGCCTCGATGATCACCAGTCCGAACGGTTCCTCCCAGGTGATCGGGAAGAGGAGCGCGTCGGCGCCGGCGAGGAGGCGGGCCTTGTCCGCCGGGCCGGCCTCGCCGACGAACCGGATCCGATCGCCGTCGACCGCCGGCAGGACCGCGCTCTCGGCATACGGGCGGTCCTCGGGGTCGATCTTCCCGGCCAGGACGAGCCGGCGTCCGCTCCGTCGGGCGACCTCGATCGCGACCTCCGGCCCCTTGACTGCCGCCAGCCGGCCGAGGAAGAGCAGGTAGCCCTCGCCGCGGGCGCCGAACGGGCGGCGCGCGACATCGATCCCGTGGTGGATCGGGGCGAGACGGCCGCGGGCCGGGAAGGTCGCCGCACTCGCCGCGCTCGGCGCGTTGTGGAACCAGGGATAGGCGTCCCAGGCCGGTGCGGTCTCGGGGACGTAGGCCATGTGGCAGGTCGTCAGGACCGGCGTCGTCGAGGTCTCGGCCAAAACCAGCCCCTCCACTCCGGCGTGGTTGTGGACGATGTCGAACGCGCCCTCGGCGGCGGCCCGGAAGCAGGCCCGGGCGTTCAGGAGATGGACGTGCTCGGGGTGGGCGAGGGTCGCGCCCGCGCCGCGGCGGTACGGGCGTGGAGTGACCGCCACGAGCCGGGCCCCGGTCACCGAATCTCCGCTCGCGAAGAGGGTGACCTCGTGGCCGCGCCGGACGAGCTCCTCGGTGACCAGGTGGACGACGAGCTCGGTGCCGCCGTACGCGACGGGCGGGACTCGTTCGTAGGTCGGGGCGAGCTGGGCGATGCGCATCGGGGGGTGCCTGCGGTTGCCGGGCGGGCGGGCCACGGGGCGAGGTCCGCGCAGGGTCGAGCCGGGTCCGCGATGCGTTGGTGGCGGCGCGGCTGTCCTTGGTGCGGACGCTGACCGGATTCTACGCCGGGCTGCTACGCTCAGCGTCCATGAACCTGACGAACCCGCCGCCGGCCGATCCGCGCTGGCAGGCGCGCCGGCCGGGGGAGCGGATCCGTCGCAGCGGTCCGTACCTGGGACCGGTCCGGCTCACCCCGACCCGGGTCACCCTCGGCATCGCCCTCGGTGGCTCGGCCCTCTTCATCCTCTACGGCATCATCGTCCGCGACCCGACCCAGATCCCGTTGCTGAGCGCTGGGTTCGCCGTCTTCGGGATCGTCTTCACCGCGCTCGCCCTGGCCGGTGCGATCGAGACGTACCGGGTCGCCCGCGACGGGCAGGGCGCCCGGGCGTTCGGCCTCGCCCTCCTGGGCGGGGTCGCCGCCCTGATCGCCGCCGGCAGCTTCGCGATCGCGGCCGTCCTGGCCCTCGTCTGGCGTGGATAGGGCGGGGCCGCTTCCGGGCGGGCGCCGCGGGCGGGCGGGCGCCGCGGGCGGGCGGGCGCCGCTTCCGGGCTGCGTCGGCGCCCCCGGGGCGTCAGCGCCGCCTCCGAGGTGCGTCGGCGTCGCCTCCGGGGCGGCCGCGTCCCCGGCTCGCCGTCTCCCGGCGCTCCCCGTCGGTCGGCGCGGGGTCTCCGGGGCGCTCTGCGCCTCTTCCGGGGCGTCTCCGGGGCGCTTCCTGTCGGCCGTAGTCAGAGAAGGACTACCGGGCGGCCTTCCGGTCGCAGGGAACGCTGAGGGGCGACCAAGAGCTTCTCCACCGCCGAGATTCGGTCGTCGGTAGACCTTCCGTGACTCTCAACGACCGAAACGGGGCCTCCAGTGTCCCGACAGGGGGTCCGGCTGACGTGATCCCGGGTCCGGGGCCGCCGACACCCTGCCGGATAAGCCTTCTCTGCATCAGGAGGCCGATAGCACGCCGCACACGGAGGTCCGCGGGCCGCCCGCGCCGGTGCCGCCCGCGTCGGTGCCGCCCAGGCGGTGCCGCGCATCAAGCCCCGGCGGTCCTCCTCCTGTCGCTCGCGCCCCTGCCCGTGGGCCGCGCTTCGTCCCGTCCCTCGCCCTCCGGCCGCCCGCGCCCTTGACAGCCGGCCCGGCTGGCAGGGGTCGCGCGGGCGGGGTAGGCTACACTCCGCAGCCGGCGCCCCCATCGTCTAGAGGCCCAGGACGCCACCCTTTCAAGGTGGAGATCAGGGGTTCGAATCCCCTTGGGGGCACCACGCCTGGAAGGCGGCCCGGCAGCCGGTCTCGTGCCGTCCGGCGCGCCCGACACCGTCCGAGCCTCGCCGGGCCCGGGTCGGCCGACCCCGGCGCACGGGCGCGACGGCCACCGTCGCCCCGCCGCGCCCCGCCGAGCCGCGCCGCGTCCCGCCCGACGCCTGCCCCGCCGCGCCGCCCCGCGCCCCGCCGCATCCCGCCGCGTCCCGCCGCGCCCCACCGCGAGTCGGCCTCGACCCGTTCATCGCCCACCGGGAGATGCTACGATCGCAGCCATGGAGATCATGGGTGTCACGATCCGGACGATCGTCCACGACAACGTGGCGATCCGCTGCGGCGGCTGCGGCGAGGTGATCGAGGGCACGCCGTGGCGGGTGAACCTGCTCGATGTGGTTGCACCCGAAACGGCCGCCGACTGGACCGCCCGACCGGCCGTGAACCCGGGCCCGTTCCAGTTCCACGCCGAGCCCTCCCACGTGCGCGCCTGGATGCGTCGCCGGGGCTACCTCTTCTGTCGCCGCTCCGAGGTCCGCGAGATCATGCGTCCCGTGTCGATCCCCGGCGAGTCGCCACGATGGGGCCTGTGCGACGGGATCCATCGCGACGATCACGAGTTCGTCCCGGCCTGATCGTTCGCGCCACCGGCGCGACCGCTGACCCCGAGGTGGTCACACGATGAGTATCACGGTCTGGCTCCCTGGTCTCACCTCGCTGCTCGCCCTCCTGTTCACCGTCGCGCTCCTCGACCAGTGGCGCGAGCGGCGCCACGGCTTCCAGCTGATCTGGGCGATCGGCACGCTCTTCTACGGGATCGCCGCCGGGAGCGAGGCGCTCGCGGCAGCCGCAGGATGGAACGAGGCCCTGTACCGGACGTGGTACCTGACCGGTGCCGTCTGGACCGCCGGCTGGCTTGGGCTGGGCACGGCGTTCCTGCTCGGCCGGACACGCTTCGGCTACTCGTTCGCGGTCAGCCTCTTCCTGGCCGGCCTGTTCACGTTCCTCGTTCGCAACAAGCCCGAGTACGCGAACGCCGGCCCGGCTCCGATCCTGTACCTGGTTGCGGCCCTTGTCCTGGCCCTGGCGATCGGGATCGAGACGTACTTCCAGAACGAGCGCTGGCCGTACCTGGCGGCGTTCGCGGTCGTGGGCGCGACGCTCCTGAGCATCGTCCTGATGCTGACGACCGCCCTGCCCGCGCCGGGCTATGCGGTCGACCCGGCGACCGGGATGCCCGTGGCCACGATCATCCCGGGCCACATCCGCCTGCTCACCCCGTTCCTGAACATCACCGGCGCCTTCTCGCTCGTCCTGGGGGCGATCTTCTCGACCTACGTCTTCATGCCCAAGCGGCGGATCCTTGCCTACTCGCTCGACCCGCGCCAGCCGGGCGACCAGTTCCTGTTCAACCTCGCGATCTCGCCGGTGGCGATTGCGGTCAACCTCGTCGCCTCGCTCCCCGGGGCGCTCCGGGCGCTCCTGGCGGGCAGGCTCCACAGCCGCGTCCCGGCCACGATCCTGATCGCGATCGGGGCGTTTATCCCGACGGTCACCGACGGGCTCGTCCGCTTCGGCTATACGGAGCTGTTCGAGCTGGGCAAGTTCCTGGGCGTCGTCTTCCTGTTCGCCGGCTTCCTCGTCTCGTCCGAGGTCTTCCGGGAGATCCGGATTCCGTTCACCCGGGTCCGGCTGCGGCCCGTCCGCCGGGAGGCGGCCCCGTCCGACGGCGGCGGCCAGGGCTGACGCGAGCCGGACCGGGGCGGCCCGTCCGCCGGGAGGCGGCCCCGTCCGGCGGCGGGGGTCAGGCCGGACGCCGACCTCGACGCGGAGCCTGAGGCGGACCGCGAGGCGGACCCCGACGCCAGGCCCAGCGCCGAACCCGACGCGGAGCCTGAGGCGGACCGCCAAGCCCGACCCCAGGCCCGGCGCCGAACCAGACGCCGACCCCGAGGCGGACCCCGACGCCAGGCCGGACGCCGACCGCGAGGCGGACCCCGGCGCCGGAGCTCACGCAGGGCGGGTCGTCCCGCCCCCGGCCGCCCCGAGGCCGGCTGTGACCAGGGACCGAACCGGGCGCGAAGGGGTCCGGCGGTATACTGGCCGTGATCCACATCCGCCCCGCAGAGGTTCGATGCGCGTCCGCAAAGCCGTCTTCCCCGCCGCCGGGTGGGGCACCCGGTTCCTCCCCGCCACGAAGGCGCAGCCGAAGGAAATGCTGCCCCTGGTCGACAAGCCGGTCATCCAGTACGCGGTGGAAGAGGCGGTCGCGGCCGGGATCGAGCAGGTCCTGATCGTGACCAGCAGCCAGAAGCGGGCGATCGAGGACCACTTCGACCTCTCGTTCGAGCTCGAGCACCTGCTCGAGGAGCGCGGCGACATCGAGATGCTGCGCCAGATCCGCCATATCAGCGACCTGGCGCAGGTCGCCTACATCCGACAGAAGGAGCAGCTCGGGCTGGGCCACGCCGTCCTGATGGCCAAGGAGCTCGTCGGGCACGAGCCGTTCGCGGTCATCCTCTCGGACGACGTCATCGTCGGCGACCGGCCGTGCATCGGCCAGCTGATCCACGCCTACGACCAGGTTCACAGCTCCGTCCTGGCCGTGGCCGAGGTGCCGCGCGAGGAGACGAACCGGTACGGGATCATCGCCGTCGATCCGTCCGTCGAGCCGGCCGACCACGGTCGACTGCTGCGCGTTGCGCGGGTCGTGGAGAAGCCGCACGCCGACGAGGCGCCCTCGAACCTCGCCATCGTCGGGCGCTACGTCCTCACCCCGAAGATCTTCGACAAGCTCGAGCAGACACCCCGTGGGGCGGGCGGCGAGATCCAGCTGACCGACGCGATCGAGGCGCTCATGGAGGAGCAGCAGGTCTACGCCTATCGCTTCGACGGCGTGCGCTACGACGCGGGCACGACGATGGGCTGGCTGAAGGCGTCGGTCGAGCTCGCCCTCGAGCGCCCGGACCTCGGCCGGGAATTTCGCGAGTACCTGCGTTCGCTCGATCCGTAGTCCGGTCGTCACGGCCGGTGGCCGGTCGATCGTCTCCAGTCCGGCAGGCTGCGGCCGGGAGCCGGTCGAGGGGCGCGACCGGGGGCGGGGAGCGCAGGCTCGGTGCGGTACGATGCCAGGCGGTCGTGACGCGACCGTTCCCTGGCCTTGCGGAGGACGTCCTTGGCGGAGATCGGCAGTGTGCTCGGGGGCCGGTACCGGCTCGTCGAGCTGCTCGGACAGGGCGGCATGGCGACGATCCACCGTGCCCAGGACATCCGGCTCGGGCGCGACGTCGCGGTCAAGGTCCTCCGGCCCGAGTACGGGCGCGACCCCGACTTCTTTGCCCGCTTCCGCCAGGAGGCGCAGTCGGCCGCGTCGCTGAACCACCCGAACATCGTCTCGGTCCACGACTACGGGCAGGGGCCGGACGGCCCGTTCATCGTCATGGAGTACGTCGAGGGCGAGGATCTGGCCTCGCTCCTGCGGCGAAACGGCGCCCTTTCTCCGCGCCGGGCGGCCCGAATTGCGGCCGAGGTTGCCCGCGCCCTCGACGCCGCCCACGCCCGAGGGATCGTCCACCGCGACGTGAAGCCGGGCAACATCCTGATCGCCAGCGACGGGCGGGTGAAGGTGACCGACTTCGGGATTGCCCGGGCGATCGCCGAGGCCCAGCTGACCCTGCCCGGGATGACCCTCGGCTCGGTTCACTATTTCAGCCCCGAGCAGGCCCGGGGCGAGCCTGCGACCGCCGCCTCGGACATCTACGCCCTCGGGATCGTGCTCTACGAGTGCCTTGCCGGGCGCCGGCCGTGGGAGGGCGACAGTGCCGTGTCGGTCGCGCTGGCGCGCCTCACCGGCGCCGCCCCCGGCCCGTCGGACGTGGTCGCCGCCGTCCCCCCGGTGCTCGACGCGATCGTGCGCCGGGCGCTCGCTCCGGCCGCCGAGGATCGCTTCCCGACGGCGGCGGCGATGGCCGATGCCCTCGAGTCGTTCCTGGCGGCGGGCACGGCCGGGAGCACGGCGGCGGGCACGACAGGGAGCACGGCGGCGGGCACGGCCGGGAGCACGGCCGCGGGCACGACAGGGAGCGGGGCGGCGGTCCCGCCCCGGAGCGCGGCAGCTGGCGGGCCGACTGCGGCGACGCCGCTTGCGCCGCCCGCGTGGTCGCCGTCCGGCGCGGGGTCGCCGTCCGGCGCGGGGTCGCCGCGCGGCGCGGGGGCCACGTCCGGGCCAGGGACGGTGCTCGCGGCAGGGGCCACGCCCCGACCCTCGCGCCCGGCGGTCGCTTCGCGGCCCGGGCCCGTTCGCCCCGCGGCCGCCCGTTCGCTCCCGTACCCCGAGGACGCCTACGCCGTCGGCCCGGCCGGCGAGCTCGAGCCCGGGCTGGGTGGCGGCCCGGACGGCCCGGGCGGTGGGGTCGGTGGCCCGACGCCGCCTCCCTGGCCGGCCCCCGAACCGACCGGGGGTGGCACCAGCCCGTGGGTCTGGGTTTCCGGGCTGCTCGGCCTGCTCGTCCTTGCCGTCGCCGCCTACCTGCTCTACCAGGTCCTCTCGGGTACCGCGACGGCGCCACCGGCGGAGCAGGTGGCCGTGCCCGACTTCGTCGGCCGCACGCTCGATGAGGCCCGGACGGCGGCCGACACGCTCGGTCTCCAGCTCGTGACCACGACCCAGCAGAGCGACCGCCCGGTGGGCACGATCCTCGACCAGCAGCCGCCGGCGAACACGAAGGTCGACAAGGGCTCGCAGGTCACGGTCACCGTGGCGACCGGAGCCGAGACGGTCCAGGTCCCGGACCTGCGCCTGAAGCCGGAGCCCGAGGCGCTGGCCGCGATCTTCCAGGCGGGGCTGACGAACGGGTCCCGGACCGAGGCGTTCGACCCGATCGTGCCGAGCGGATCGGTCGTCAGCCAGGATCCCCAGGCGGGCAGCCAGGTCGCGCGCGGGACACCGGTGAACTACGTCGTCTCGAAGGGGCCTGAGCCGACGCCCAGCCCGACTCCGAGCCTCACCCCCGAACCGACCGCGACGCCCGCACCGTCACCATCGGTCTCGCCGACCCCCTCGCTCGTGCCGGTCGGGGACTACCGCTGCCTCACCCTCGATGCCGCGACCCAGCAGCTGACGGGCGAGGGCTTTGTGCTCGGGACCGTCTCGACGAACCCGACCGGCGGCGCCTACGACGGGACCTGGCTCGTCCAGGCCCAGCTGCCCCTGCCCGGCGAGCTGCGGCCGCCCGGGACGGCGATCCGGGTCACCGTGATCGATCCGGCGAACCCCTGTCCATAGGGCCCACGAGTGGCCCCGGCCCCGGGCGTGCCGGGGCCGGGGCCGGGGCCGGGGGCCGGGGGGCGGGGGCTGGCGGGCCGGGCTCAGGGCTCGAGGTCGCCCCACAGGTCGTCCGGGCCGCCGGACGGATCGACCCGGCCGACCGGCCGGGCGAGCGCGCCGAACGCGGGCTCGAGCTCGCGTGCGCCGACCGGTCGCGCCGGGTCCCAGCAGGCCCGGAGCTCGTCACCGCGGAGCGGCACCCGCCGGCGGTCGAGGCCGCAGTAGCCGAGTCCGGCCGCGACGCCGCGACAGAAGTGGCGGCAGGTGGCGCAGCTCGTGCTCGACTTCCGACAGACCCAGCAGCGCGCGGCCTCGCGCTGGGGGGTCCCGCAGTGCGGACAGCGCCACGTCGGCATGGCCTGATGGTAGCTGCGAGGGGCCGTGCTGTCGATGGGGATTCTGCTGCTCGGGTCGGGGGTGTTGCCGGTGCTCGGACGCTCCCGCCGGATGGGTGTCGCCCGGTCGTGGACGCCACCGCTGATCGCGCCGGCTACTGGAAGATCGCGATCACCGTTCGGGCCGAGGTCGTGCCGAACTCGGGTGTGCTCACGAAGACCGTCGCCGGGCCGGTGCCCACGGTCGCACCCTGGGGCACGGTCGTCCTGAACGTCGCCGTGCCGGTCGCGTCGGTCGTCGCGTCCTGGGTGAGGACCGGGACGCCCGGGATGCTCAGGGTGAACGTCACGGCTGCTCCCTCGAGCGGCTGACCGTCGGGGTCGGTGACGACGGCGGTGAGCGTGAGGTCGTGGGGGAGCATGGAGACCTTGAATCGGTACCCGGAGGCCTTGAGCGTGGCGGTCAGGGCGCCCGAGCCGCGGGTGATTCCGAGCACGAGCGATCCGGTGTTGCCGGCCGGGTCGGTCGTGGTCATCGTGATCCCGTTCGGGCCCTTCTCGAGCGGCAGCGTCAGCTTGAACGCGCCGTCGCCGGCGGCGGTGCCCGTGACCGAGGCGTTGTTCGCCTCGTTGCGGGCGGTGAGCTTGCTCCGCGCCTGGGTCTTGCCGACCAGGGTGACCGTGTCGGCGTTCACGACCGCCCCGTCCTTCGGCGAGGTCAGGATGATCTTCGGGATGCTCGTGTCGTAGACGTAGCGAACGACCGCCGACGGGGGGCTCTCGGTCCCGTCGGGGCCGACGATCGTGGCGCTGAAGTCGTTGATCCCCTTCGTCAGGGTGACGCTCGGGACCGTGAACGACGAGGTCGAGCCGACCGGTGCCTCGGTAATCGGGGCGGGCGGCTGGTCCTTGAGGGCGAGGTAGATCCGGATCCGGTAGTCGCTCTTGCCCACGACGTCGGCCGGAACCGTCCCGGTGAGGTCGACCGTGGCCAGGTTCGTGTATGCCTCGACCGGCGCCGCGAGGCTCGGCGCGCCGATGACCGGGGCCGGGGTGGGCGCTGGCGTGTCGGTCGCGTTCACCTGGTCGACGATCCCGCCGACGGCGGAACCGACGCCGCCGACCAGCTTCGCCAGTCCGCCGGTGGCGGTGACGAGGACGACCGCCCCGAGCGCGACGACCGAGAGGGCGAGGAGCAGCCGGACGACGAGCGGCAGGCCGGGGCTCCGCCGGATCTCGCGGTGGGGCCCGATCCTGGTCGGGAGGGACGGGCGCGGCCTGACCCGGGTCGGCTCGGGCCGACCTGTGGACGGGGGCCGCGGACGTACCTGGGAGGGTCGTGCGCTGCGCCTGGTCGCCATCGGGCGCATTGTCGCACGTTGCCGCGGGTCCTCTGCCCGTCGCGGCCGGCCCGGTGAGCGCGCACCGACCGACGGGGCTGTTCTGCGCCGAGGTACAAGCGACCGGATACGACTCCCGGACGGGCACGATCACGACGGTCTGGCCGGGTCTTGTTCCGCACCGAAGGACGAATGGCCTGAACAGGCTTTCGACACAGGGGTGAGGGGCTCCCCCGGGCTGGACTTGTTCTGCGCAGCGCAACGCCTCGCGTGTGCTCGGCTTCCGGCGGCCTGGCAGCCGCGAAAGCCGCCGGGCAGCAGCGCACCCTCGGAGCAGCGACGAACCCCCGGAGCAGCGACGAACCCCCGGCGGCCTCGAACCCCCGGGGCAGCGCCGCACCCCCGGGGCAGCGCCGCACCCCGGCGGCGCGGCAGGTGATCGGAGACGGGCGGACCGTTGTACTCTGGCACGGTGAGCGTGCCGTCGCGCTCAGCGTGTCCGAGGATGGAGTGCAGGAACGCGACCCGAACCAGCGCACCCGAAGAGACGACCCGTCCGCCCCGACAGGCGATGCCGGCCCGGCGCCGTCGAGGTCGACGGAGGGCCACGACGCGGCGGGGCACGACGCGGCCGGGCCCGGCGCCGCCCGCCCTGGCGCAGCCCGGCCCGACGCCGCCCGCCCTGGCACGGTGCGGCCTCCCACCCCGCCGCCCGCTCCGCGTCCAGGCAGCCCCGGGGACCCGTGGCCACGCCGCGCTGCGTTCGGTCGGCCCCGCCCGATCCCGGTCATGCCGCGCCCGATCCCGGTCCGGCCCCCGACGGGCGTCGGCCGGTCGATCGGTGCGCCACAGATCGGTGCGCCACCGAGCGGTGGCCAGCCCCAGCCGCCCCGCTACCTGCCTGGCGGACGCCCGGTGCCGCCGGTGCCGCCGATGGCTCCGCTCGGCCCGGGCGTCGGCCCGCTGGCCGCTCGCCCCACGCCCGGCCCGCTGGCCGCCCGCCCCACGCCCGGTCGGCCGACCCCCGGCGCCTCGACCCCCGGCGGTCCGACCCGCCCCGCCAACCCCGCGCTGGCTGTCGGCCCGGCCCCGGCGACGCGTCCCGGCTACCCGCCGCTACCCGCCTCGCCCCGCGCCTTCGGGCTGCCGAACCTGCGGCGCAACGTCTGTCCGCACTTCTACCTGACCGGCACCCGTGGCGCACTGCCGATCCAGGCGCCACACCTGCTCAAGGCCCTGATCCGGCAGGACACGAACGTCTCCCGCTGCCAGCTGCGCGGCGGCGTCCACCTCGAGCAGGAGTACGTCAACGATGTCTGCCTCACCGCCCGGTTCAACCAGTGCGTCTTCTACGAGGACGAGCTGACGAAGGACTGAGGTGAGCAAGCTCACCCGGGCGGCACCGCCGCCGACCAAGCCGAGGGTCCTGCGGACGACTGACCGGAGCCTGAGGTGAGCGAGCTCAGCTACGCCGCCGCGCTCCGTGCGCTCCAGGAACGCGGCCGGTTCGGGATCCGCCTCGGGCTCGGCCGGACGCGGGCGCTCCTGCGCGAGCTCGGCGATCCGCAGCGTGCCTTCCGCGGCGCCCTGATCGGCGGGACGAACGGCAAGGGTAGCGTGCTCGCGCTCGCCGCGAGCGCCCTGCGCGCGGCCGGCCATCGGGTCGGGGAGACGCCGAAGCCGCACCTCGTGTCGTACCGCGAGCGGCTGGCGGTGAACGGGCGGCCGATCGACCCGGCGACGTTCGCCCGGCTGGTCGAGGAGATCCTGCCGGCCGCCGAGCGCGTCGGGCGCCGCCTGGGCGACCCGACCGAGTTCGAGATCCTGACCGCCCTCGTCTTCCGCTGGTTCGCCGAGGCCGGAATCGACCTCGCCCTGGTCGAGGTCGGGCTCGGGGGCCGGCTCGATGCCACCCACACCTGGGACGGCGGCGTGGCCGCGATCACGAACGTCGAGCTCGACCACACCGACCGGCTCGGCTCGACGGTCGTGGCGATTGCCCGGGAGAAGGCGGCGATCATCGAGCGCGGAGACCGGGCACTGACCGGCGCCACGGGCGAGGCGCTGGCGGTCATCCGCCGCCGCGCCCGTCGGCTCGGTGTCCCGCTGGTCGAGGTCGCTCCGGCGCCGCTCCTCGCCTGGGACCGCGACGGGATCGTCGTCGAGCTGCCCGGCCTCGGGGCGACGCGGGTCGGGCTGCGCGGGCGCCACCAGGCGGCGAACGTCGCGCTCGCCGACGCGCTTCTCGACGCCCTCGAGGCGGCCGGGATCGCCCGGCTGAGCGCCGACGACCGGCGGCGCGGATATGCCGCGGCGCGCTGGCCGGGGCGCCTCGAGCTGATCACCGTCGACGGTCCCGCCGGGGCGCGCGAGGTCCTCCTCGACGGTGCCCACAACCCGGCCGGAGCGGCCGTCCTGGCTACCGCCCTCGACGACCTGCGCCCGTATCTCGCCGGCGGCGACCGTGCCGCGCCGGCCCCGCTGACGCTGGTCATGGCCGCCATGGCCGACAAGGACGTGGCCGGGATCGCGGCGGCGCTCGCGGGCGCGGCGGCGCTGCGCGGCGCGCGTATCATCTGCACCGACCTTGGCCTGCATCGGTCGCTCCCGGCCGACGAGCTGGCGCGGTACTGGGCGGCGGTGGCCCCGGGGCTCCCGACGGTGACCGAGCCGACCCCCGGCGCGGCGCTCGACCGGGCGCTGCGCGAGGCTCCCGGGCCGATCGTCGTCGCCGGCTCGCTCTACCTCGTGGGGGAGGTCCGGGGCAGGCTGGTTGATGATCCCGAGCTGCGCGATCCGGAGGAAGCCGGAACCTGATGACCGACCCACAGCACCTCGCGGCCGGCCCGGACGACCTCCCGCCCGGCGGATCCGCCGCCCCGCCAGCCGCGCGCGACGTGCCGCCCGGCGCCCCTGATGGCCTGCCTGGCGCCCTTGGCTCGACCCGGATCGGCCGACGGACGTTCGCCTGGGGCGAGCGGACGTACGTCATGGGGATCCTGAACGCCACGCCCGACTCGTTCTCCGGCGACGGCCTGTTCGCTGCCGCGGCCCGGGGCACGACTGGTGCAGGTGTCGAGGTCGCGACCGGCGCCCCGGCCACGGCCCACGACCGGCCCGCGACCGGCACCCCGGCCACGGCCCACGACCGGCCTGCGACCGGCGCCCCGTCACCCCCTGTCGAGCTCGCCCTCTCGCTCGCCCGCCGGATGATCGAGGAGGGCGCCGACCTGCTCGACGTGGGCGGGGAGTCGACCCGCCCCGGCCACCGCCCCGTCGAGACCGACGAGGAGCTCCGGCGGGTGATCCCGGTGATCGCCGCCGTTCATGCCGAGTTCCCGGACCTGCCGATCAGCATCGACACGACGAAGCCCGCTGTCGCCGCGGCCGCCCTCGACGCCGGCGCAGCGCTCGTCAACGACGTCTGGGGGGTCGGCGAGGACGACTCGCTCGTCCGGCTGGCGGGTGAGCGCGGGATCCCGATCGTCCTGATGCACAACCGGGCCGAGGCCCGCTACACGAACCTGCTGGCCGAGGTGATCAGCGACCTGCAGCGGGCGATCGAGCGGGCCCTCAGGGCGGGTGTCGCCTGGGACGACCTGATCGTCGACCCGGGGTTCGGGTTCGGCAAGACGCCCGTCCACAACCTCGCCCTGCTTGCCGGGCTCGGCGGCCTGCGGGTCCTGGGGCGACCGATCCTGCTCGGGACGTCGCGCAAGTCGACCCTCGGCCGGGTGCTCGACCTGCCACCCGAGGAGCGGCTCGAGGCGACCCTGGCCACGACCGCGCTCGGCGTGGCCGCCGGGGTCGACATCGTGCGCGTCCACGACGTCCGTCCGAACGTCCGCGTTGCCCGGATGAGCGACGCCATCATCCGCGGAGGAGGCATCCCGTGAGCGACCGGATCGTGCTCCACAACATGGTCTTCGAGGGCCGCCACGGGGTCCTCGAGCGCGAGCAGCGCGAGCTGCAGCCGTTCGAGGTCGACGTCGAGCTGATCCTCAACCTCCAGCCCGCCGCGGTCGACGACGACATCGACAAGACGGTCGATTACGCAGCGGTCTTCGACCACGTCCGCCAGATCGTCGAGTCGACGAGCTTCCGGCTCCTCGAGGCGCTGGCCGAGGCGATCGCCCACGAGCTGCTGACCGACTTCCCGATCGCCGAGGTCGACGTCCGGGTGCGCAAGCCCCGCGTCCCGATCGACGGGCAGCTCGACTACGCCGGGGTCGAGATTCGCCGCCAGCGTTCGGGGGCCGACCGCCAGCGGGGCTGATCGCCGCCGCTGATCGCCGCCGCTGACCGCCGGCCCCTGTCGGCCGCCGGCTACGGGTTCGCGGGCCGTGTCCCGAGCGTCAGCCGGAGGGTCATCTTCTGGCCGCCGCGGATGATCTCGATCGTTACCGTCTTGCCAGGCGCGAACTGGGTGAGGACTGCGTCGAGCGGGTGGCTGGTGTCGATCGTGATCCCCTCGACGCTGGTGATGATGTCGCCTTCGCGGAGGCCGGCCTTCTCAGCCGGGCTGCCGGGGACGATCGCCGGCTGGGGCTGGCCGCTCGCATCCTGGCCGCCGGAGATCCAGGCGCCCTGGGCGACCGGCAGCTTCTCTGCCTGCTGGAGGTCGAGGTCGATCATCTGGTAGCGGATCCCGATCCAGGGCCGGGCGAGCTTCTGGCCGGCGAGCGCCTGCTGCATGATCGGGCGGGCGATGTTGATCGGGATCGCGAACCCGATCCCCTGGCCGTTGCTGGCGATCGCGGTGTTGATCCCGATCACGTTGCCGGTCGCGTCGAGGAGCGGGCCGCCGCTGTTGCCGGGGTTGATCGCGGCGTCGGTCTGGATCAGGTTGCTGATCTGGCCGCCCTGGACCTGGATCGTCCGGCCGAGGGCCGAGATGATCCCGCTCGTGACCGAGTTCGAATATGCGCCCAGCGGGCTGCCGATCGCGATCGCGAGCTGGCCGACCTGGATCGTCGACGAGTCGCCGATCGGGGCGGCCGGCAGGCCGGTCGCCCCGACCTTCACGATCGCCAGGTCGGTGAGCGTGTCGATGCCGTAGATCGTGCCGTCGAACCGGCGCCCGTCGCTCAGGCGGACGGTCAGCTTCTGGCTGCCGGCGACGACGTGCCGGTTGGTCAGGATCCAGCCGTTCGGATCGAAGATCACCCCCGAGCCGATCCCCTCCGGGACCGGCTGGCCGGGGATCTGGAAGGGAAACGTCTGGTCGTTCAGGGGCGTCCCCTCCGAGACGATCGTGACGACCGCGGGGCTGACCTTCCTGGCCGCGGCCACGATCGCCGACTCGGTCGAGGTGAGCGGCGCCGTCGCGCCGGCCGGCTGGCCGACCGCCGTCGGGGCCGGGGCCGCGGTGCGATCGAGCGCGCCCGAGGCGCTCAGGGTGAGGTACGTGCCGCCGGAGGCGAGGATCGCCGAGATGAGCGAGGCGGTGAGGACGAGGGCGATCGGGCCGCCGCCACGGCGCGACGGGCTCGCCGCGGCCGGCGGCGGGGTCGACGGGGCAGGTGGTTCGAACCAGGCCTCCGGGGTCGGCTGGTCCTGGGCACCCCAGGCCTGGCTCCGCCAGTCGGGCCGGGGCGACGGGCTGGGCGAGTAGCGCTGCGAGGGGTCCGACTGGTCGGCGGCGCCGGCCGTCGGTTGATCGCTCGAGTCGGGGAGGTTCGGGTCGGGCCGGAACGGGTCCGGCAGGGTCGGGTCGGTCATCGTCGTCTGTTCGTCCTGTCTACCGGGCAGATCGGCGGGGCCGCGTCCGAGCGACGCGCCCGCCTGGCATTGTCACCAGTCTGGCGGATCCGGATTCATGCCGGGTCGGGTGGCCGGTAAAGCTTTCGTCACCTCCGGCCGGGATCAGCGGACCGGGGCGTCCAGTTCGGAGCGCTCGGCGGCCGCCGGTTCGGCTGCCGGCGGGGCCTCTGGGCCGGCCGCCGGCGCCGGCACCGCCGCCGCGATCGCGGGGTCGGCCGGCGGCGTGATCTCCTCGTCGAGCCGCGGGTCGTGGGGCAGGTAGACCGTGAACGTCGAGCCCCGGCCGAGCCGGCTCTCGACGGTGATCCGCCCGTGGTGCATGTCGACGATCGAGCGGACGATCGCCAGGCCGAGGCCGCTGCCGCTGCTGCGGGCCTCGTTTGCCCGGGAGCCGCGGTAGAAGCGCTCGAAGATCCGGGGCAGCTCGGAGGCGTCGATGCCGACCCCGGTGTCGCTCACCCGGATCCGGGCGCCGTCGCGATACGGCTCGAGCTCGACGGTCACCGACCCACCGCGGGGCGTGAACTTCAGGGCGTTGCCGACGAGGTTGCTGACGACCTGGCCGATCCGCTGGGGATCGTGGCGGATCCGGACCGGCCGGGAGGGGAGCCGGAGCGAGAGCTCGACCCCCCGCCGCCGGGCTGCCGCGTTGGCCTGCTCGACCGCCGACTCGACCGCCGTGCGCAGGTCGTCGGGACGGAGGTCGAGGAGGACGAGCCCGGAGTCGAGCTTCGAGATCTCGAGCAGGTTCTGGGCCAGCCAGTCGAGCCGCTCGAGCTGCTGGCTGCTCGACTCGAGGAACTCGGCCCGGGCGACCGGATCGTCACCGGCCTGCTCGCGGAGGAGCTCGTTGAACGTGCGCAGGGCGGCGATCGGGGTCCGCAGCTCGTGCGAGACGTCGGCCAGGAACTCGCGGCTCCGGTCGCGGTCGCGGCGGATGATCTCGACGCTCTCCTCGAGCTGGGCGGCCATCGCGTTGAACTGGCGCGAGAGGGCCGCGATCTCGGACGAGCCCGCGCTCGCCAGGTTGGCCGGGACGCGGGCCGTCAGGTCGCCCTCGGCGATCACCCGCGACGCCTCGGTCAGGCGCCGGAGCGGGGTCGTGAAGCGCCGGGCGAGGAGCGACGCGACGGCGAGGGCGACGATCAGGGCGACGAAGGCGACGAGGCCGACGACGACGGTCAGGTCGGCAATCGTCGAGGCCCGGAACGTGTACGGGTTCGAGAGGGTCACCTCGAGACCCCACGGGAAGAGCGGGGCGGAGGTGACCGCGAAGCGATCGGTCCGCCCGATCAGCTCGCGCGCCTGGCCGCGCAGCGGCGGTGCCTGGAGCGTGGCCGCGACGTCGCCGCCGGGGGCCGGAACGACCGTCGTGGCGCCGGTGCTGTCGATCGTCGTCAGCCCGACCCGGATCCGGATGTCGGCCTGGGCGATCCGGTCCGCCAGCGGCTGGAGGAAGTCCTCGTCGGCGAGCAGGAGGGCGGCCTGGGGATCGAGCGTGTTGTTCGGCCCGACGACCGGCCGGGTCCCCGCCGCGCGCTCGAGGAAGACGCGCACGATGTTCGCCACGGCGGCGGTCCGGGTGGTCAGGTTCTGCTGTTCCTGGGCCGAGAAGTAGTCGTCGAGCCGGTTGATCGCGAGGCCGCTGACGAGGACGAGGGTGAGCAGGACGACGCCCACGAAGCCGAGCGTCAGGCGGCCCTGGAACGTGCGCGGCAGGAGCTGTCGGACGCGGCGCACCGGGCCGGCGCGACGGGACGGGGCCGCGCCGGCGCGCTCGCCACCGCCGAGGCCGCTGCCGCCGACCCCGCCCGGGGCCGCGCCGCCTGGGGCCGCGCCGCCCGCGCTCGCGTCGCCCGCGCTCGCGCCGCCCGCGCTCGCGCCGCCGCCGTTCATCGCCGGGCGGCGGCCGTCGGGCTCAGCGCTCGGCGAAGGCGTAGCCGGCACCTCTGACCGTCAGGACGAAGACCGGATTCGACGGGTCGTCCTCGATCTTCTCGCGCAGGTGGCTGACGTGGACGTTGATCGTCTTCTCGTCCTGGTCGAGCGCCTCGTAGTCGCGGAGCAGCTCGAGCAGCTCGCGCCGCGAGTAGACCCGCCCGGGGCGGCTGGCGAGGTGGCGCAGGATCTCGAACTCGGTCGCGGTCAGGGGGATCCGGCGCTGGCCACGCTGGACCCGCCGGCGCTCGAGGTCGATGAGCAGGTCGCCGTGGCGGATCACCCGCCCGCCGGCGGCATCGGCCAGGTCGCCGTAGGCGCGCCGGAGGAGCGCCTTGATCCGGCTCATCAGCTCCCGGAGGCCGAACGGCTTGGTCAGGTAGTCGTCCGCGCCGAGCTCGAGGCCGATCACCTTGTCGACCTCGTCGTCGCGCGCGGTCAGGACGAGGACCGGCGCCTTCGAGCCCGAGGCCCGCAGGCGGCGGAGGACCTCGAAGCCGTCCATCCCCGGCAGGCGGACGTCGAGCACGACGAGGTCGGGGGCCTGGTTCGTGGCGTAGTCGAGGCCCTCCTCGCCCGAGCGCGCGATCGCCACCTGGTAGCCCTCCTGCTGGAGGGCGTACTGGATGCCGCGGGCGACGGGGAACTCGTCCTCGACGATCAGGATCGTGGCTGCCATGTTCGGGCCCGATGCTACACCGGACGCGTGCGGGCGGCTGATGGTGGCCCCGGGGCGGCTGATCGTGGCCCCGAGCCGGCGCGGCTGGCTGTGGTACGCTCCGGGGACACCGCGGGCGCCCGGCGCGTCGATCGACGCCGCCGCGACGCTGCCCGATC
>Ga0334722_10002773_pt1 | contig 19417 bp, 18 predicted proteins | sample C3_bottom_MG_FD_207210 | JGI IMG/M metagenome (GOLD analysis project Ga0334722, IMG submission 207210) | Sediment microbial communities from Yellowstone Lake, YNP, Wyoming, USA - C3_bottom | ecosystem: Environmental > Aquatic > Freshwater > Lake > Sediment | place: USA: Wyoming | collected...
GATCAACGATATGCGCGATCGGATTGATGTGGCTGTACTCTTTCAGGAGTTCAAGCTTGTCGTTTTCATTTGCAAGACACTCCGCGAGCAAATCCACAAGCTCATAGGCCCTCGCCACTTTGTGCAGAAAATCCCTCAGTTTTGAATATTCGCGCTGAACAGCAAAAAGAGGAATGATGTCGTTGTATAGGTCTCTCTCTGCTTCCCGCGGCGTCATTGCTTCTATTTCGGAACCAGGGTTGTGAATGATCAGCCGGCGCAATCTGCCAATTTCGCTATCTATACAGACGCTTTCCATGGCTGGCAAGTATGTCCCAAAAAAAAGAAAATGTCTCTACAGACGCAATAAGGCTGAAAAATGCATATGTATTTAGCTTTTCTGTTCATAGCTGCAAATATACTCCATAATACCAAAAATTGGCGCATCATTATTCATTTTAATGCTTATATTACAAAAAATTATTTCATTTTTGCATGTTGACTTTGCATCCCGGTTGGCTCAAGATAATGGAGGATCAAGACGGACGGTTCGAAATGGGCAGGCCAAAAAGGCCAGATCAAAACGGGCAATCCGACCCTTGTTTCCCTAATTTTCCAATGAAAGGAAGAGCCAGCAATGAAAAAGCGCAAAGTTATCATCATCGGTGCAGCAGGAAGGGATTTTCATAATTTCAACACGCGCTTCCGCAACGACGAAAGCGTTGAAGTGATTGCCTTTACTGCGGCGCAAATTCCAAATATCGATGGCCGCAAGTATCCAGCAGAACTTGCAGGTTCTCTATATCCCAAAGGTATTCCAATCTTTGCGGAATCCGATTTGCCCAGCCTTATAAAAGAATATGAAGTGGATGAATGTGTATTTTCGTATTCGGACGTTCCTTACTCGCATGTGATGAAACTGTCAGCAATCGTCAACGCGGCAGGCGCATCCTTTGCGCTGCTCGGGCCGAAAGATACGCAGATCAAATCAAGCAAGCCAGTCATCGCAGTTTGCGCAGTACGTACCGGCTCGGGTAAAAGCCAGACATCCCGAAAGATTGTGCAAATGCTCATGAAGCGCGGATTGAAAGTCGTCGCCATCCGTCATCCTATGCCCTATGGCGACCTTGTGAAACAGAAGGTGCAGCGTTTCGCAACAATCCAAGATCTTGCGCGCCATAACTGTACAATCGAAGAAATGGAAGAGTACGAACCGCATATTGCGCGCGGAAATGTCATCTATGCAGGAGTCGACTATGAAGCTATTCTCCGCGAGGCAGAGAAAGAAGCGGATGTCATTCTGTGGGATGGCGGGAACAATGATTTCTCTTTCTATGTTCCAGATCTCATGATAACTGTGGCGGATCCATTGCGGGCAGGGAATGAAGTCTCTTTCTATCCCGGCGAAGTCAGTCTCCGGACGGCTGATGTCGTCATCATCAACAAAATTGATTCAGCCTCTCCTGAGCAAATACAGATAGTACGAGAAAATATTGCCCGAACAAACCCTGGCGCCCTCGTTATAGACGCGGCAAGCCCGATTAGCGTCGATCACCCTGAGCTCATTCGGGGGAAACGGGTACTGTGCGTCGAAGATGGACCTACCCTCACGCATGGAATGATGAAATACGGGGCAGGAATTGTTGCAGCGCGAAAATTCCAGGCTGCCCAAATAATCGACCCGCGGCCTTACATCAGCGGCGAACTCATAAAAACCTTCCAGACCTACCCGGAAATCGGCACACTGCTTCCTGCAATGGGCTACAGCACAACACAGACGCGCGACCTGGAACAGACTATCGATCGCTGTGACTGCGACACCGTCATTATCGCAACACCAATCGACCTGAATCGTGTGGTAAAAATCCGCAAACCGACAGTACGGGTTGGCTATGATTTGCAGGAGATTGGCAAACCGGATCTAAACGAAGTTCTGGATGGTTTTTGCGCCAGACACAAATTAATCTGAAGCGAAAGCGTCTTCCAGGAAATAAAAAAAGCCGCCCTTAAAAAGGCGGCCTTTTTTGCAATGACGCATTATCAACCAGCGATAATCGCTTCAACCGGACATACGGAGGCACATGCACCACAATCAATGCAGGTGTCTGGATCGATCCATCGTGCGTTGTCTTTTTCGCTGATCGCGCTAACCGGGCATTCGCTTTCGCAAGCGCCGCAATTAGTGCATGCATCGGTTACCTTGTATGCCATTTGTGACCTCTTCTTGTAGATGTATGCTGCCCTGATCGAGCAGCAAATTATTTTACCACTTATTCCGCTGAATGGGAATGGGCATTCCGGTCAACATCTATGGTGACGCATTACATGGGCCGCTGCCGGTTTTCGGCCTCTGCAGTGTCGAAAATGCAAAGCGCTATCATCCTCGTAAACGACGAAGCCCCTTCTCTTCTGTAGCTTCCAAAGCGGCCATCGCACGAGGTGCACGATCCTGATGCAAAGAAGCTTCCAATACCGATTTTTTCGGCAATTGCAAGATTTGCAGCGAGCAAATCAAGATAAAAAACTCGCGTGCCGCTGAGCATATGCTCATCCATGGCCTGTGAGCCAAATTCATTCTTGAATGCTCGCGCTCGCTTCTCATCGACCGAATAGCAACATGAGCCAATTGCAGGTCCAAAAATGACCGAAATATCATTCGGATTGCATTGATAGTGCTTAGCCATGCCGTCGACAGCAGTCTTCAGTATTCCTGTTCCCTTCCATCCAGAATGCAAGACGCCAAAAGCGCCGCATTCCTTGCAAAAAAGCCAAATGGGCATGCAATCGGCAACCGTAATGCTCGGCACAAGCCAGGGATTGGTGGTGATAATGCCATCAAAGCCATCGCGATTCGCAGCACATGCATGCGATAATTCCTGTATACTTTCTACAAAGGCAATATTACGGCTGTGATTGAGTTCGATGCCAGCAATTCTTGCAGGCTCTATGCCAAAGCGACCGAAAAAGGCTAGCCGCGAGCGCGATTCGCTTTTCGGTTTGTATGTCATATCACCCGCATCTTTCAGGCTCAGAATTGCGCGAGGCTTGATATCCGACTTGACAGGGAAAGAAAATTCAATATGCATTCCACCTTCTTTATTGCTGCAGAATTGCGCTTAAACCATCATGAAGCTTCCATTCGGCCATGCATTGCCCGCCATCCATAAGAGAAACAGAAAATGCTTCCAGCCAGAGCCTTTTTGAAGAGCCGCCGCCATATTGCAAATCGCCGATAATGGGAAGACCCATCCATGCGCAATGGGCGCGTATCTGGTGACGGAAACCTTTGCGGATTTCTGCTTCTATGCAGATTGCGTCAGCACCCGGCCACTGCATGGGCTTTGCAGCTGACAAATCGGTCTGATATCGATCTTTAGTTATCTTTTTCTTGGCCTTGAGTCTGAAAGATGGTTCGATGCAGGAAACAAGCCCGCCGCGTGGACCATAGGATCTGAAATAACTCACGATCGGCATTGTATTGCTCTCATACAGTGCGGAAAGCAGCACTTCCCTCTCTGCGCTTCTGCTCCTGGGCCAGGATCCCGCAAGTTCGATATCTGAAGCTTCGCTTATAAGAATATATCGCTTTTTCAGCATGAAAGCGTTCTGCGCGGCGCGCATCGATTCCATCGTTGCTCTATCGAGCGCAAAGAGCATGATTCCGGAAGTCTCTCTGTCGAGGCGATAGAGCATGCCAAGCTCTGACAAGAACCTGTCAGCCGCTTTTGGCTGGACTTGCGCCTGCAATCCAGCAAACCGCGCTTGCCAAGCTTTGGCAGCATCTTTCAGTTCAGATGCAGGCAAAAGATCCGCATGAGAGGAAAGCCATGACACCATATCCGCAAAGTCCGTCGCACCTCGCTCCTTCAGGGCTCCGGGAGATTCCAGCTCGACTCCTTGAAATACCGAATGCCAGCCAGCTGGCTTGAAAACAGCTATCGCTCCATGCGCGATCGTGATAATCGATGGCTCTTTCTGCTCCGAAAATGGCATTGTCTATTCCATCTCTCTGTTCTGCAGGCGATAGAGGTTCCAGTAGAGCCCCCGACGCTCAATCAATTCACTGTGGATACCGGTTTCTACCACATGTCCCTGGCCAAGCACAATAATCCTGTCAGCATCGCGGATCGTAGACAATCTGTGCGCGATGACAATGCTTGTATGGCCTTTCAAAAGGCCTTCGATGCCTTTCTGCAGAAGCTTTTCGGTTTCGGTATCAATTGAACTCGTCGCCTCATCGAGAATTATGATAGATGGCTCGTGCGCAAGCACCCGTGCAAACGATATGAGCTGGCGCTGCCCGAGCGAGAGATTGAGGCCGCCCTCAGACAGCAGCGTATCATACCCCTTGGGCAGTGCCATTATGAACTCATGCGCATAGACTGCCTTTGCTGCTGTTTCGAGCTGTTCCTGGGACAGATCAAGCCCCAGCGCGATGTTTTCTCGTACCGAACCTTGAAAGAGAAATACATCCTGGGGCACCGGCTGGATGAATTTGCGAATTCTTTTGAGCGGGTACTGCCCGATCGGAACGCCATCAATGAGAATGGCTCCTTTCTGGATATCCCAGAAGCGGGCGAGAAGGTTCGCGATTGTCGATTTACCCGCACCGGTATATCCCACAATCGCGATCTTTTCTCCGGGATTTACAGTAAAGGATATATTCTTGAGCACCCATTCTTCATTTTTGTATGCAAACCACAAATTCGAAAGCTCGATATGGCCGCGTATGACAGAAGGAGCTTCCTTGTGCGCCAAAGCAGACAGTTGCTCCGGCAAACGATCATCAGAATCCAGAAGCCCAAAAACGCGCTCTCCGCTCGCCATTGCGCTCTGAAGGAGAATGTATTTTTCCGACAGATCCTTGATCGGCGAATAGAACATCGATATCAGGTTGATAAATGCAATCAACGTGCCAATCGAAATATCCAACCTCAAAAAGAGAATAGCTCCGAAAAAAATCGCAAGCGCGCTCGCAATAGTCGACATGAAATCCACAAATGGCCTGAAGGTTGCGTAGACATACATCTCCGCAATGTTCGCTTTCAAAAGATTCTGATTATTCTCTCCGAACTTCTCGGAGACATGCTTTTCTTGGACAAACAGCTTGACGATATCGATGCCGGAAATATGCTCGGAAAGGAAAGAGTTCACTTTGCTAGTCCAGTATCGCTGATTGCGGAATGCATCACGCGCTTTTACCCTCGCAATCGCTGCAGCCATAAAAATGAGGGGCACCGTCGCGAAGACGGTGAGGCCCAGCTTCCAGTTGAGCACGAAAAGCACAACAAGCGATCCGAGCATAATAGTGGCATCTTTTATGAAGGCGCTGAGTACATCAGTAAAAAACTGGCTTATGACTTCGATATCGCTTGTAAGCCGCGTAACAAGGCGCCCCACGGGCTGTCTCGAGAGATACGCCAAAGACTGCTCGATAACGTGTCTATAGAGCTGCAGCCGCATATCTTTCATGATGAGGGTGCCGATATGATTTGTGTACCATGTCATGGCGAATGTCGACAACAGCACTACCAAAAGAACGAGCAATAGCAGCAGCGCATAATGGCCCAATACAGGGCTGTCCTGCGAACGAAGCAGGTATGCATCGTCCGGCGAAAGCGAAGTCAGCAGGGAATAAGGAATAATGCCCCATACCCCGGATATTGCGATCTGGGAATATCGCAATGCGAGGGCTTCTTTCTTTTCTCTATCCGGTTCGAGGGGGAAAATGTAGCTGGGAGATGCATCCAGCAAGCCCTGCTTTTCCATCGCCCTTCGTTCTTTCTCAGTAATTCCTGCCAATTGGGATGTTCGCACATAGATACGGCTTCTGATCACGATTTCACGGGTTCCATTTTTGCTGCGGAATCGAGATGCTGCAGAAGGATCAAAGCCGTACCATTCGCGTACCAGCGCTTCGTCTACCGCCTGACGAATGAGGGTTGGCGATAAAAGTTCGCCTGCAGTGCTTACGGAGAGCGTAGCAAGCACGATCAGAGCAAATAGCCGGTACGGCTTTAGGTATGCAAGAATACGCCTTGTGATCTGCGAGTCATATCCTTTGGTAACAGGTTCCGCATCGAAGAATTCAGCCACCTGCGGCCTCCTTTCCGAAACCTTCGTCTGAACCTGCATCGCCACAGGCAGCACAGGATTCCTGTTCCAGCTGCTGGAGTACTGCGATTTTGGCATAGAATCCTTCAGATTCCGCGAACAACTCTTCGTGCGTTCCTTCTTGGGTTATTCTGCCGCCATCCAGCACAATGATCTGATCAGCGTTCCGCAGCGTCGATATACGATGCGACACGACCAATGTCGTCTTCCCTGCTCTTTCCTCAAGCAATGCGCTGAGGATACGTTCTTCTGTTTCGCCGTCAACTGCGGAAAGCGCATCATCCAGGAGCAAAATCGACGGATTCGCAGCGAGCGCACGAGCCAGCGCAATTCTTTGCTTCTGTCCACCAGAAAGCGTAATACCTCTCTCCCCCACTATCGTGTCCCATCCATGGGGGAAAAGGCTTACATCTCGATCGAGCCCAGCAATTCTTGTAACTTCCTCAAATCTGGCGGAGCCAAGACCGGGAGCTGCAAACAGAATATTTGCCCGGATACTGTCCGAAAATAAAAAACTTTCCTGCGGAACCATGCCGAATGCTGCTCGAAGCGTGTCGAGCTTGAATGAACAGATATCCGTTCCGTCAATAAATATATGGCCTTCGCCGGGATCGAGCATTCTCGGCAGCATTTTCAGGAACGTGCTTTTCCCTGAACCGACTTTGCCAAGAATACCCAGCATCGAGGCGTGTGGAATATGCACAGAAACATTTTCCAGGGCCATCCTGCTGGAACCGGGATATGCGTAACTGAGCGAGCGAATCTCGATATCGCCGAGAGGTTCTCCATTGACAAGATTCTTCGATTCAGGAATTTCCGGTTTGGTATTCAATATTTCATTGATACGCTTCAGGCTGGCTGCGCCTCTCTGTACGATATTGACGGTAAAGCCTGCGCTCATCATTGGCCAGACGAGCATTTCGAGATAGGAAAGCATCGCTATAATCGAGCCTGGAGTCATCTTGTTGCGAATAGATGCATTGCCTCCAAAAAGCACCAGCAGCACCGTACTCAGCCCAGCCAAAAAAGTGATAAAGGGGAAAAAAAATCCTGAAGTCTTCACAAGATCCATGATCGCATTCTTGTACTCAGTATTTGCCTGCGCAAACCTTCCAAAAAAGTAATCCTCTTTCACGAACGATTTGACGACTCGTATGCCAGAAATCGATTCCTGGGCGATATTCGAAAGCCGCCCATATATATCCTGAATTTTCTTGAAGAGCTTGCCGACAATGCGTCCGAACAAAAGGATCAGAGCTGTTATGAGCGGCAGCGGCAAAATAATCCATGCAGCTACTCGTGCATTGTTCGCAAACATGGCTACGAGGATCATCGCTGTCATGAAAACGCCATCGATCAAGGCAACAAAGCCCATGCCGGTGGCCTGGCGAATCGTGCTGATATCGTTGGTAGCGCGCGCCATTAGGTCACCAGTCGTATTGGTTCTGAAAAATCCGCCTGACATGTTCAGAATGTGCGCGAAGAGGCGATCCCTCATTTCCGCTTCGATCCGGCGACTGGCGACATTTATGAAATAGCGCCAGAAGAATCGTCCGACGGAGATGAGCACGGCAAGCGCAATCATAATAAGAAGAGGCTGCACAATTTCGCTCAGCTGAAAAGAACCGCTTACAATTGTATCGATCGCAGCCTTCATGTATCTGGGGATAAGAACCTGACTCGCGTCGACCGCGATCAGGCAAAGGATGCCAGCAATGTATCTGAACCGATACTGTTTAAGGTGCGGCAACAGGGTTGCATATTCTTTGAACATTGGTTTTTCATTCTAATGACGCGAAAAGGCATATGCAAGGAGTTGCATGAGCCGGGCAGGTTTGTCATAGTGCAGACATGCAAGAGGAATCAATTGTGGTATACACCGATGGCGGTTGCAAAGGAAATCCCGGTCCGGGCGGATGGGCATATATTATGCGCTTTGGAGAGCGGTATCGCGAAGCATGGGGCGGAAAGCTCCAGACAACAAATAACAGAATGGAACTCACGGCTGTCATCAGCGCGCTTTCTTTTTTGAAAGAACGAATTGATGCTGTACGCGCTTCGTGCATTCGCAGAAATATCCCGCTTCCGAACTGGGTAGGAGCACCAGTTCGTATTTTTACCGATTCGAAATATGTGAAGAATGGCATTTCTGAATGGATTGATAGCTGGAAAAAGCGCGGATGGAAAACCACAGCGAAAAAGACCGTCCTTAATCGCGATTTGTGGGAAACACTCGACATTCTCTGCACAGAACTTACCCCTCAGTTTGAATGGGTTGAAGGTCATGCAGGAAACCCCGACAACGAACGCTGCGATACGCTGGTGGGACAAGCTGTCAAGGAACTGCTGCAACAGGTCGCTCCGGCTGTTTATCATGAGTCAGAAAAAGAAGATACGGCGACTGATGCGCCCATCCAATTTGACTAAGTTATAGCCTTTTGGATTCAGCAATGGGCTTCACGGCAGCGCGCTCAGAAGGTCTTTTCCGAAGGCTTGGCTTCCGAGCGTTTTAAGGGCATTGGACACAGATTCGGCTTCGGACAAACCCATGCCTTGTGCGCTCTTCGTTGCTGAATACAATGTCCTGCCGCTTGCCAGCTCGAAGACACTGAGTGATCCTCCCGCCGTAGCAATGAAATAGCTGCCATCTTTCGTTATTGATCTTACATCTAGGGAAGCAAGCGCAAATCGCTGCGCATCAGCAGGCGCGATCGCCCTCAAAACCGAAAGATCTATAGGAGTCTGATAACCAGAAGGCAATTTTGCATCGCTCAGCAAAAAACCTTCTTTTAGAAGCGCCTCTTTCAGACCGCTCAAAAACACGGCTGGGTCTGCATTGCCAGCACTTGCAGGGTCTTTCAAGTATGCAGCAACTGCCATAGGAACATTTTTCGCTGTTGAAATTATCTTGTAATTGAGATATGCGGCAATGCTCGACAATTCGTTTTCCACAGCGTCGCTGTAGGGCAATGTCCAAGAAGGCAAACTCGACAGCAGATCGCTGATGCTTGAAAAATCAAGCTGTATTGCAACTCGATAGTTGCCTGCTATATCAATCAGAGGCACTTCGAATGCAGCAACGCCATTCGTATCAGTAAAAACTTGCATAGTACCGGTGCCCACTCGCCCAGAAGCAAGCTTCTTGGGATAAGTAACTGATAGCGGAGCGCCCGTAACCCTTTGCTCAATGCCGCCTGAATTTGAAACGAGCGCAACTTTGCTTGCAGGCATCTTGCTTCCGAGGGCAACACTCAAGCTGCTTTCGGATACAATAGTCAATTTCAATGAGGCAGCCAACTCAGACGCTTTTTTCGCATTTCGCTCAAGCTTTATTTTTGCATTTTCTATATTCGAGCCGCCGGCTGCGCTCATCGCCTCGGCATACGAGCGAATTGCGTCCATCAAGCGGCCTTCTGCTGCTGCCTGATCGCCTTTCTTTTCTGGGATGGCGACGGCATCGCGCTCTTCCTGGAAAAGGGCTTCGATACGTGCTTTTTCTTTTTGAAGCTCTTTTGTCTCGTAACGCGCAAGCACATGCACCGTGTACTGGCCGGTTTTCGGATCTTTCTGGATATATTTTTCGACAACTTCGAAACCGGCAAGACGCCCTTTTGACTCGGTTTTTACGGTTTGGGTTATCTGCGCCTGGTAATCATCGAGTGAAGCGCGAGCCTCAGCGCTCGAGCTCACGCTTACGGAAACACCCATGTATTGCATTATGCCTGCAATCAGCGAGGCCGTTGCATCATTTGCTGCGGTCGCGTTGTCCGGCGCGGATGAAGAGCCGACAAAGTAAGTATATCGGGCATCCGGGGCTGGCGTCTGGCGCACCCATTCAGGAATCGAAGGAGTGCTCGCACAGCTCGATACTATGAGCGCAACGACAAGCGCTCCGGCAAACGTTATTTTTTTCATGGGAATTCCCCCGCATACAAATAAAAGACAAAGCCCCGGACTCCTTATGGAATCCGAGGCAAAAAATATTATTATTTATCTTCGCCAAAGAAATCTTTTGTGACAGTGTTCTGCACGAGATCCATGGCGCGCTTCTGTTCCGGCGTGGGCTGTGCAGTTCCAGCCAGCTGGGAGAACAGAATATCGAATTGCTTCTGCAGCATGCCCTTTTCGATCGCCCAAAGCTGGAGAACACGATAGATTTGCTTATCAGGCTTGTTTTCAGGCGTATAGGTCTGTACTTTCACCCACCAGTCTGCTTCCATCCTGTACCCCGAAAATTTGGCTTCACCGACGCTCGCGACAAACCTCTCGCCATATGCGCCGAAATTCTTGGAATCCGCATCGGCGACGTTCGCACCCTTGAACGCATCTTTTACCCTTGTGGAAAGATAGCGGGCAATCTCGGTATCAGCCTGCATGCGTTCTGCGAGCAGCTGGGCGCTCTGCAGATTTTGAGCTTCGAATTGAGCAATAAAAACAACCTTGTCCTTGTAATCCGGAAGCTTTTCGATATCCCGGTATCCGCCGATTATTGCCAACTCGACCCACTTTGGCGTTTTGATGCCATATGCAGTGCCTTTATCCTCGATGAGCACCTCGCCTTTTCTGAGAGGCGGCTTTGTGCCGCACGACATCACAAGCACCACAACCATCAATGCAAACAAGAATTTCCCTGCTCTCATCTTTTCCTCCTATGCCTATATCAATTTTGCTAAAAATAATTCTTACAAGCCAGTATTGAACGTGTACGAACGCCCTCTCATATACAGAAGATAGCAATCGGGGTAACCGGCTGCAGCTGCCGCATCGTAAATCGCCTCCTGGATTCTGGATGCTGGCATGAATGCGTAGAGCGCAAACCTGGTTTCGCCAGGGGCATATGAAAGCCGTTCGATTTCCCTCACCTTTTTCGAAAGATTTTTTTCGAATTGCGAAATCGCTTTCGCATCGGGAGTATTCTGGAGCACTAGCTCGTATCTCACGCCCCGGGAAACAGATGCGCTCATAAGCGCTTTAGATTGCTCGGTAACCTTAGGCATCGATTGCCAGACTATCCCTGCGATTGCATTCATCATTGCCGCATCAGCTGAAACCGGACTGAAGGTCTGAGGGCTCATGAACGAAATTGATCCCAGAAGTGCTGCAGTAGAAGCATCGAAAATCTTCATGCTTCCCTGTGCAGAACCAGACCAGTTCCCCGGCCCGCCCGAATACGTGGTCTTGGCATCGATTTCCACATACACATCGGCATTCAATTTCTGGGCGATGTAGGTGATAATGTCGATCGAACCGCCTGTTTCGGTTTGGTAGGCGCTCATCTGATCCTTTTTGTTTTTTTGTATCTGGTCGAAATCGATGACGGAAAGACCCAGCTTTTCGATAAGATAGCGGTTGGCTTGAGAAACTGCAGCTCTTGCAAGCTGCGGATCAAGTCCAGACGCCTCATTGTAATACACCAGGTAGCTGAGCCTGCCGAGGTAATTCTGAAGGAAGCGGCTCTCGTCCGGAGTGAGCGCTTCATAGGAAGCCGCAGCAGCCTGAGGCGTGCCGGGCGCAGCTCCAGGGGCTTGAGCCTGCCCGGGCATGGGTTGACTGCCTACAACCGATTTTGCTGCTGCAGAAGGATCCTGAGCTGACGGTGATGGTGCAGGCGGAGTCGCGGGCATATCCGGCGTCGAAGTGCTCTGAACGATATTCTTCGCTTGCTGGGATTCAGCGGAAACAGCCGGCGAAGCTGGCTTTGAGGCACATCCGATAAGCAGAGCAGCAATTGCGAATGCTGCAAGAACCAGAATGTAATATTTTTTCTTTTTCATAACATATGTATTATCAGACATATCTTGGCATCTTGCAAGCAAAAAATATAAAAATAAACCGAATCGGGAGAAACTGCCAATTTCTAATAAGTTTGGTTTTCGTGCTATTTTTCTTTGGTCTGCGCCATGAAAAGATCCGTCAGCGGTATGGAAGCCACCTCACGCTGGTGCGGCTGCTATCAGCATTATTTTTTGTTGCTCTCGCGGTATTGGTCTGGCCAAGTTAATGAGCGATGCGCGATTTGAACGCGCGACCTTCGGCTCCGGAGGCCGACGCTCTATCCAGCTGAGCTAATCGCCCTTGCATCTGCCGCATAATAAAGATTCAGCGATATTAAGTCAAGGCAAGCTTGGCAAGCCGCGCGGTTCTTATTACATTCCATGTATATGTACGGAGATCCTATACTCCTGGCGAGCGAATCCCCGCGGCGAGCCTCTATTCTTGAATCGCTCCATATTCCATTTATGACTGTCGTCCCTCGCATAGATGAGCAGATATTCGATCATCTCGATCCGGGCGAGCGAGTTGTTGCGCTTGCGGCAACAAAAGCGCGGCGTGGAAAAGAGCGATGGATAGAATGCAAAAAGCAGTACTCTGGTTCACGCCCCGAATCTATGGAAAGACTTTCAAAACCCCGTTTCGCGCTTGGGGCTGACACTCTGGTCGCTTTCAAGACAGCGGAAGGCTGGCATACAATAGGCAAGCCAATTGACGAGCAGGATGCATATGCAATGCTCACCATGGAAGCAGGAAATCGGCAATATGTGTTCAGCGGTCTGTGCCTTCTGAATATGGAAAACGATATGCCCCATGTCGCCCTTTCCGTTTCCGAGGTCCAATTCTCACCGATGAGCGCTTCTGATATCGCATGGTATGTTCGTTTGGGAGAATGGAAAGGAGCCGCGGGCGCATATCGGATTCAGGGAGCTGGCTCTTTTTTTATCGAAGACATAAAAGGCTCTTTCTCTGGCGTCATGGGCTTGCCAATTCGTGAATTATATGGCATTCTCCGTCAGTCGGGTTATCTGTCTTCTGAAGAAATTCAAGGCTGAACACCGACAATCCGGCTCGAAATGCCGGACATTTTCCGCCTGTTGTTCGAATTCAGAATAAACAGGACGAGATAAAAGGAAGGGGATCGGATCATTATCCGATCACGGGAGGTCTACGTGGCAGTAGTCACCATGAAGAACCTGCTTGAGTCAGGTGTGCACTTCGGACACCAGGTCAAGCGCTGGGATCCGCGAATGAAGAAATATATCTTCGCGGAGCGCAATGGCATTCACATTATCGATCTGCAGAAAACCATCCAGGCAATCAAAGAAGCCTACGAGGCAGTTCAGAAAGTTGTCAGTTCCGGAAAGACAGTACTTTTCGTAGGAACAAAAAAACAGGCGCAATCCGCTATCCAGAAAGAAGCTGAACGCTGCGAGCAGTTCTATGTAAACAGCCGATGGCTCGGCGGCATGCTAACCAACTTTTCCACCATAAGAAAATCAATACAGAGACTCAAAAAAATCGAGCGCATGGAAGTGGATGGCACATTCAGCAGTCTCACAAAAAAAGAAATTGCCAGCCTGCTCAAAGAGAAGACAAAACTCGAGAAAAACCTCGGTGGCATCAAGGAAATGACAGGCCTGCCCGGCATTCTTTTTGTAGTCGATACCCGCAAAGAAGCCATTGCCGTCGCGGAAGCACAGCGCCTTGGCATCCCCATCGTCGCAATCGTTGACACAAACTGCAACCCCGAAGGAATCACGTATCCGATTCCCGGCAACGATGATGCAATCAGATCGATAAGCCTCTTCACGCAGATTATTGCAAATGCAGTAATCGAAGCAGGCGCCTCGGAAGGCCTCAAGATAATTGAAACGCTTCCCACTGAGGAGGAGCAAGAGCTTGCGCCTCCTGTAAAAACAGAAGAAGATGAAGTCGAAATCGACCTCGAAACGTATTCGAATGTTCCTGTTGCCCAAGAGAAAGAACCAGAAGAGCCGGCAGAGGTCGAAGCGCCCATTATCGACGAGGATCGGCTCTATGAAGAGAATTGAGGAGAAAATACCGTGGAAATCAAAGCTTCTGACGTAAAAACGCTGCGCGAACGAACTGGCGCAGGCATGATGGATTGCAAGAAAGCCCTTACGGAATCGAACGGCAACTTCGAAGCTGCTGAAAAGCTCCTTCGTGAATGGGGCATGGCAGGGGTGGAGAAACGGGCAGGTCGCGCAACGAACGAGGGCCGCATTTTCGTGGCCCGGAACGAGAGCGAGCTTTCGCTTGTCGAACTTGCGTGCGAGACGGATTTTGTGGCTCGAAACAAGGATTTCATCGATGCAGGAATGAAAATTGCTGCAACAGCGCTTGCCCAGAAAGCATCGAGCCAGAATGAAAGCCTTGAATCGATAGTAAAGGACATAGCTTCGCTCATCAAGGAAAATATCGCGCTCAAGCGTGTTGCCTATTTCAATGCAGGCATGAATGAGCATCTTCATTCCTATCTTCATGGAGAAGGCAGAATTGGCGTGGTTGTAAAGTTCAGAGCCAGCGATCCGAATGCTTTCAAGAATGAAAAGGTCGCCGCCTTTGTACATGATGTGGCTCTCCATGTAGCCGCATTCAATCCGATGTTCCTCGATGAATCCAAGGTTCCCGCTAGCTGGCTCATCGAGCAAAAGGAAATTTTCCAGAAACAGGTGGAGCTCGATGAAAAAATGAAGAGCAAGCCGGCAAAGGTTATTGAAGGCATCCTTGCAGGTAAGGTTAAGAAACTGCTCTCGGAAGTGTGCCTCATGAACCAGGGCTTCGTTCGCGACGAAAAAGCATCTGTTGCCGATGCACTTGCACAGATTTCGAAAGAAACCGGCTTTTCGCTCGTTATTGTCGATTATTATTTTGCCAAGGTCGGGCAAAACTGAGAAAAATGCCAGCAAGGCTGGGCATTCCAAGGGCGCGGTCTTTTCTGGCTGCCCCTTTCGCGCCCAATATAATGGGATCAGGGAGGAAGTATGGAATCGATCAAAGCTGCATATGAAGAGAGAATGAAAAAGACAGTCAGTGCACTCCACGACGAATTCAATGGCATCAGGACAGGCCGAGCATCCCCTGCCCTCCTCGACAAGGTGCGCGTCGATTACTACGGTCAAAAAACGCTGCTCTCCCAGGTAGCAACCATTTCTGTTCCTGAAGCCCGGCTGATTGTCATTCAGCCATGGGATCGCTCGCTCTTCAGCGAGATTGAAAAGGCTATTCTGAAATCTGATTTGGGCCTAAACCCCTCGAATGATGGCAAGGTCCTTCGCATAGCAATTCCGCCGCTCACCGAGCAAAGACGAAAAGAACTCGTCAAGACTGCCCGGAACATTGCCGAACAGTCGCGCGTCGCCATAAGGAATATCAGACGCGACGGACTTGAGGAACTCAAAAAGCTGGAGAGCGCCGGCGGAGTAGCAGAAGATGCATTAAAAAAGGAAGAGACCGAACTGCAGAAGCTAACTGATACCTACATCGCGCAGATCGGCCAAATTCTTGAAACAAAAGAAAAAGAAATAATGGAAGTGTAAGGATTTCTTAAAATGAATGAAAATCGCGTGCCATCGCATGTCGCAATCATTATGGATGGCAATGGGCGATGGGCAAAAGCGAGAGGGCTGCCGCGCACCGAAGGCCACCAGAAAGGGCTCGAAGCAGCAAAAAGAATTGTGCTCGCAGCACGCAAAGAAGGTGTGAAATTCCTTTCTCTTTATGCATTCTCGACAGAAAACTGGAAACGCACTGCCCAGGAAGTCGGCTTTCTGATGTCGCTGATTCGTGTGCACCTGACGAAAGAGCTAGATTTCTATCGCGAAAACGAAATCCGGATTGTTCATTCAGGGGATCGAGCAGGTCTGCCGCGCGAGGTGATCATCGAGCTGGATAAAGCTATCGAAGACACAAAGCATCATCATGCGCTCACTGTCAACCTGGCAATCAACTATGGCGGGAGAGATGAAATCGTGCGTTCCGTGCAGCGCCTCTGCCGTACCGACAGCTCACATATCGATGAAAATATTATCCAACAATCCCTCGACCATTCCGAAATACCCGATCCTGACCTTATAATCAGAACCGGTGGTGAAATGAGGCTTTCCAATTTCCTGTTGTGGCAGTCGGCGTATAGCGAGCTGTATTTTTCCCAAAAATATTGGCCAGATTTCATGCCGGAAGATTTTCATGCCGCGCTCGCTGATTATGCGCACCGCGAACGCCGTTTCGGAGCTGCTCATTGAACGCGAATACCCGGTCGAGACTCTTCCTTTTTTTTGGAGGCATTCCTCTTTTTGCTCTTGTGCTGTTCCTCTTCCCCTTCGGCCATTACGCTCTGCTCGCACTTCTTGTGCTTGCGGTGCAGTATCTCTCATCGCTTGAGCTTCGCGCTATGCTCGGCAAGTCTGAGCGCACTGAGCCTGGGAATTTTGTCACGGTTGTCGGGCTCTTGCAATCAATAGCTGTATATATCGCTTGCGTAACGGGAGCTCGTCCTCTGGAGGCTGCAGCTGTCCTGTTCCTGATATCGATATTGTGCTTGCTGATTGTGCTTTCTCCGATCACCTTCAGCAAAAAGGAATTTTTTCCGCTGCTCTTGTCTACCGCGGGTTCAATTTCGCTTGCGCATTTCTATACTGGCATTCTGCCAGGCTTTCTTATGCTCATTGTGGCCGGTTTTCCTGATGCCAAAAATGCGATAATTACCTTTGCCCTTCTCACCTTCGGCAATGACAGCCTGGCATGGCTTTTTGGGAAACTCTTTGGCAAGCGAAAAAATGTTGTCGATGTCTCGCCGAATAAGAGTATAGCCGGGTTCATCGGTGGCGCTATCGGCTCGATCGCTGGAGCATTTCTGGGCCTGGGACCGCTGGCGGGATCATGGAAGCCAGAAGGTTCGAGGTATCTGGTGCTCAGTCTGATTCTTGGGGCGGGAATGGCTTTTTTCGTGATTGCTGGTGATCTTTTCGAGAGTGCGCTCAAACGATCCGCAGGCATGAAAGACTCAGGCGTAATTGTGCCCGGACGAGGCGGTGTGCTGGATTCCTTTGACAGCCTCTATTTCAGCGCACCTTTTTTTGTTGCCTTCTCGTATATCGCTCGACTTTTCTTATTATGACAAGAAAGCGTATGATGCAAGAGTCCGGAAAAATAGCGCAATGCCAAAACGAGTAATAATCCTTGGAGCCGCAGGCTCCATCGGCAGACAATCTATCGAAGTCATCCGACAGAGTGCTGCCACAGAAGAATCCCTTGTGCTCGCTGCTTTTTCTGTTCACCACAATGCCGAGGCTCTGCTGTCACTCAAAAATGAATTTCCACACGCACATGCGGCATATACAGGAGATGCGGCAGAAGCCCCAACAGAAGCAGATTGGGCTGGCCCCGAAGCGCTTGCTCAGCTTTTATCCTCTACACAAGCAGATATTGTCGTGAATGGAATTGCGGGAGCAGCAGGGCTATCTGCTTCGATTCTCGCTTTGCAGAACAAAATGCACCTAGCGCTTGCAAACAAAGAATCGATTGTCATGGGATATCGGCTCCTGAAACAGCTTGCCGACGACGATGAGCTCTCTATAATTCCGGTCGATTCCGAGCATGCCGCATTGTTCCAGCTCACCCAGAAAATCGGCATGCATGCAATTGCAGAACTGACGATCACTGCATCCGGCGGGCCTTTCCGGACTCTGCCTCTCGAACGGCTTGCTGAAATGACCGCTGATGATGCCTGCAAGCACCCTGTCTGGAAAATGGGCAGAAAGATAAGCATCGATTCTGCAACCATGGCAAACAAGGGGCTTGAGCTCATGGAAGCATCAAAGCTTTTCGATATGCCGCAAGAACACATTCATGTCCTTATCCACCCACAGAGCTATGTGCATGCAATGGTCCGCACCTTCGATGGAGCACTCTATGCGCAGATTTCCGAACCGGACATGCGCCTGCCTATCCATGCTGCACTGCATTGGCCGCATACGTATCCCTCACCATTTGGGCATGCGGAACTTGCTGGGAAAACCCTCGAATTCTTTGAGCCTGAGCGAAACCGATATCCGCTTGTGTGGCTTGCAAGGAATGCGATGGATGCAGGAGATGCGGGGTGCATTGCCTATAATGCCGCAAACGAAATTGCGGTTTCCCGTTTCGATGCCGCCAGAATACGCTTTACGCAGATAGCGCAGGTTGTATCCGAAACGCTTGCACATTCCTGGAATTTGCCTGTTAATTCGTTCGAAGATATATTCGATATCGACATGAAAGCGCGACAGATCGCAGAGGAACTTGTGGAGCATATTGCATGGTGACGATTATTCTCGGCCTTATTGGCCTTTCGCTGGTAATAATAGTGCATGAATTCGGCCACTTTCTGATCGCACGGATGGTAGGCGTCGATGTACAAGCCTTTTCGGTGGGCTGGGGCCCCGCTCTCCTTACGCATAAAGGCAAAAAAACGGAATGGCGGCTAGGAGTACTGCCAATCGGCGGCTATTGCAAACTGAAAGGAGAGGATGGATTTCGCGCTGCGATCGAGCAGAAGCTTGATTTCATTCCTGCAGATGCAGGCAGTTTCTATGCCGCACATCCTCTCAAACGCATCGCGATTGCGCTCGCAGGGCCACTCTTCAACATGTTTTTTGCAGTGCTTGTATTCACCTTCGTCGTCGCTATCGGTACGACCATTCGGACTGCGCCAAACAGGATCGTGCTCTCGAGCGAAACAGGCACGATTATGCAAGCCGGGTCTTCCAACCCAGCGGATATGGCAGGCTTGCAAACTGGAGACATTCTGCAGTCTATCGATGGCCGAACTATTCGCGATTACAGCGATCTTCAGGAAATAATCGCGAGCAATCCCGGCAAAGCGCTTTCTGTCCAGGTTTTACGCAATGGCTCAATTCAGAATCTGGTAGTGACTCCACGGCTTGATGCAAATACTGGAGCTGGAGTAATCGGTGTATACCCGTGGATTGATCCCCTTGTCTCTTCTGTAAAGGAACAGAGCCCTGCAGTCATTGCCGACCTCAGACCAGGCGACAAAATCCTTTCTGCAAACGGCAAGCCCATTCGCAATACAATAGATCTAATGAATTCATTCAATGCCGCCAATGGCCCTATTGAATTGACATTTGAGCGCAACGGCCAAAATCTCAGCACAACCATCATCGCAAAATCGCTTGAAGAAACCGGTATTGCCTTTGCCAGCATAACGCGCACAGATAAAGCCTCGTCGCTGCCTGATGCAATCGCAAAAGGAGCAAAGGAAACTGTGTCCACATTCGCATTGACGATTAAGAGCATCGGGCTCTTGTTCCGCGGCGTCAATATTTTCAAGGCTGTTTCGGGGCCTGCGCGCATTACATACCTGATCGGTACCGCAGCATCCGAGCAAATCAAAGTGGAAGGACTGGCAGGTCTTGTTCCGGTGCTGAGTTTTCTCGCGTTTCTGTCGGTCGGGCTTGCCATAATGAATCTATTGCCTCTCCCTGTACTGGATGGCGGCTTGATTCTCGTTTTTTTCATCGAGCTG
>Ga0334722_10002774_pt1 | contig 19412 bp, 29 predicted proteins | sample C3_bottom_MG_FD_207210 | JGI IMG/M metagenome (GOLD analysis project Ga0334722, IMG submission 207210) | Sediment microbial communities from Yellowstone Lake, YNP, Wyoming, USA - C3_bottom | ecosystem: Environmental > Aquatic > Freshwater > Lake > Sediment | place: USA: Wyoming | collected...
TCGGGAAAGAGTAATTCTTCTTTGAATATGCGTTTGAGCAGGTCAAGTTTTCCAATTTTTGCAAACGTGCTGATAATGTCCGCGTCGAAGACAATGCTCATTTTGTGTGTGGTTTTTCAACGTGTACTTCTCGCATGATCTTTCGTGCGGCAAGCAGCTCCTTGAACTCAACGGTGCTTACTCCTGCAACTTCTGCAGCTCTTCCAAGACTAATTTTTCCGCTTTTGAAGAGTTCTATTGCCGCTCCTGACTTAAGTTCAGGTTTGTGCTCTAATAAGCATCGAAAGGCGTCTTTGGCAACATCTGACTTGCTTGAGTAATATCCTGCTTTTACCAGTATGCCGATCTGGTCTTTCATAATTGTCGGTAAACTGAATGCTTCAACTTCTGCCATGCGTCTCACCTTCCTATAAACTGTTTATAATAGTTATGAACTATTTAAAGCTTTCGCAGAGTGTCAGTGCGGCTATATTCTTTTAAAAGACACGCACACTCATGATCTCCGTTTTTGTGCAGTTTCTTGATTCCCGCATGCAGTGAGAACAGAACTTATCAAGTATCGAATCCGGTGTTTCATTGAGCATACTGGTTACATGCCCTTCGACATCACCCATACTGTATTTCTGAGCGTGTTCTTGCAATTTCAGGAATTCTTCTTCTGAAAATGCAATCTCGATGGTGTGCGTTTTGATTTTTGCATCCATGTTATACCTCCGCGTGTCTTCTTTCGCAATTGTAGCACACGTCTTCTGTATCAAAGCCGTCCATTTGAATTCCACATTGTTGGCATCTCATTATTGCCATCCTGCACTGCATGGCCCGCACAGCAGATCATCGCTTTGCTACAACCTATCGCCACAGTGGCGGCATTTTCTGTCCGTTAGAGGTCCCAAGACCTCTTCGATTTCTTGTTTGGTCAACATTCTTCCACCCCCGTTTTAGACTTCACATTCTTGAATTGCCATCATAGGCCTGCCACAATGGTATTCTCCAATTTCAAGTCGTTTCATCCATTCTCCGCACACCACGCATTCCAAGTAATACGCCATTTTTTCCCACCTCCTCAACAATTGTCAACAAGTATGCCAATGATGTAATTTTCAAGATCATGACCTTTTCCAATGAATTGTGCGGCGTCTTGGAGTCTTGCGAATTGTTCGCAGTCAAGCCAAATCGTGATTTCGTGTTTGTTTGGCGGGCAGTTCATGTGTGCACGCTCCCGGGAAGCACTTGTTTTTGAGTGGTTTCTCCGCCAATCTCGTTTTTTGCTCCGCCAATCTCCCGCTTTTTCTCGTCGAGGTTTTGAGTTCCCCGGAATTCGTACCCATTATCTTGTAGTTCCCTGCTCGGGAACTGTCGCCTCAAGAACCCAGGGATGTGATATCGGAGCATTACGAAGCCTCCAAAGGTGTTGGTGTATCGCTTACGCCAATTATTGTCAGTAATGATAAAGTGCCACCTGTTGGCATACTGCTTGTTGAGCGCGTCCACCTTGCGCAAAAGGTATTGTTTGTGGTGTTGGAGGTTGCTGCCAGTTTCTATCTCTAACGCTATCTCTTCACCCTTCTCATTGGTCAACACGATGTCAGGGTTGATGTTGTCTGTTCTGGCAGTCTCATCAGTCCTTACTTTATTGGTGTACCGAAGGATTTCCTCGTATATTGCGTGCAAGAGGAAGGTGTGCTCAGGGTTATGCCAGCCAATCCTCTTGACCAAGTATACTGAGTGCGTATTAGAACGCAATGGCACGTGTTTGCTCTCAAAGTAGTCGTGCTTGAGCAAGTATTCTATCTCTTCAGGTTTTAGAACGCTCTTCTTGTAATATCCTTTGCTAAGGTCAAGTTCTATGAGCAGCTTGCGCTTTTCTGCGGGCGTTTCTGGCGGAATGTTTTGCGGTTCTGACGCAATGAGTTCATCCGCTTTGGTTGTTATGAGGTTGTGTTCCTCTGGGCTTGCTATTATTTTTATTTCTTGGTGGTCGTTTTCCATCATAAGTATCCCCTCCCCCACGTTTGCCGTGAGCAAATGTTCTCGTTCTGCAAAACTCAAATGAAAAACATCTTCCAAATTGTCGATGACGGCGGGTTTTTGGCGCAAGAGAATGTTATACGAACTGTTGGCAAGAACTGCTCTTCCTGCTTTGCTTCCTAGGAGGTCTGCAACGTCTTGAGTGATCAAAAGCAAGCCCAAATTGAATTTTCGGCAGGTTTTGACCACCTCAAAGACGTATCCCTCCTCGCCCGCGTTTTGAAGCATGCTCCAAGCTTCATCAATGACGAGTAATTTACGCTCTTTGTCCTTCTTCATTTTCGAATAAACGTAATCAAGAACGAGAAACATCATGACGGGTTTGACTTGTTTTGGCATATTGCCAATGTTGAATGTAACAAAATTGTTGGTCACATCAATCGCAGTATGCTTGTTGAGGAAAGAAAAAACGCCATCAACATACATTCGCAACCTGTTCAGCAAGGCAATATACGTGGTTTTTTCATAAACTGATGCTTCGTTTGACATTCTTTCGAGCTCTTTGTACAAATCTCCCATGATTGGAGGCGTGTTGTCCCACCAGTTCTTCTCAGAAATGCCCCGTTTCGCATAGGTTTCGCTAATTGCCCTGTCCAAGACTGCTTTTTGGATTTCGCTTAGGTCTCCGAACATGATTTTGAACATGTCCATGAGTGCGAGGCGTTTTTCAACGTAAGAATGTCCCAGCAAATCCAAAGGATTTATCATTGTCTCACTATCTCTTGAAATCGTGATGACGCTCCCACCATATTTCTCGGTGAGCTTGACGTACTCGCATTGGGGATCGATAACGATGACCTTCGTTCCGTTCATTAAATAGCGAGAAATGATGAGTTTAGCAGTGTAGCTTTTCCCGCCACCGCTTGTTGCCAGAATTGCACCATTTGCATTTGACAAATTGAAAATGTCCTTGATGATAGGAAGTTTGTTTTTGTTTAATCCAAAGAAAACGCCCCCCTTTTCCAGCATTAAGAATGGACTTGTGAATGGGAAGAATGCCGAAAGTGCTCTTGTAGTAATATTCCGTCGAATGCCGAGTTCGTTCATGCCAAATGGAATAATTGAGCGAAATGCTTGTGCCATTTTGTACTTTGGCACTTTTGGAATAATCAGCATGCTATTCAAACGCGATTGAATAGTTTTGGTGAGAATGTCTAATTCTTTGAGGTCTTTAGCCTTGACATTAATGTACAAGCTGACGTTGAACAGTTTTTCTTCACCTTTTTGAATGCAGTTAAGAACTGCTTGTGTGTCTTTGTATTGAATTTCGAGGCTCGGTTGGAAACTGTGCTTGAGCTCGGCTGCAAACAAATCTGCACGTTGCTTTTGAACCTCCTTATTTAGCATTATTAGCGTGTTTTCTATGGGAAATGGTTCTATGTGGATGCTTAAATCAAAATTACCGGCAGCAGTCACAATCTTGTCCAGAAATCCTTCTTCAACGCTTCGAGGATAGCCGACTGCTGATATAACACGATTGTAATATTGGTTGACTTTTATGTACTCCGGCCGATTTACGATTTCTTCAGGAGCAATGATGGTATAAATCGTCTTTTCTTGCTTCAAAATGTCCGTTCTTCCACGCGGGTTATTGAACAAACGAATGAGGACATGAATTAGTTGTCTTCCGCCTAAACGCACACATTTCAAATTCATTGTTCTGAGTAGTTCTGTGACGATTTTCAACTGGGCATCAAGTCCCATCTCAGTTTCCATAATTGCGAGAAGGAAGCGACGGTTTGCAGCAAGCTTTTCCCGCATTATTGAATCAATATATTTCTTATGAGCATCAAGAAGTTCTTTGTACGTGGCATTACCCATTTTGCCAACTTTAAAATCAAGCTGTTCCAAATAATCATCAAGATTCAACTCATCAGTATACATTAAGACTTGAATTGGGAAATCAAGAGCGTTCAAAAACTTTTGAAATGCCGAAATAATGCTGTTCCGCTCATCTTTTGTCTTTATTTTGAAATTCAAAGGCTCCACGCGCAAAACGGCAACACACTTCTCGCCTTTCTTGGTTTGAACATGATAACAAGAGTTTTCTACCGCATTCAACTTCAGATACCTCTTCATTGCCCGGTCAAACAAGGTTGCTTTTCTGAATTTGAAAAACTCCCAAAAATCGCTGATTTTACGCCACAAATCAAGATACATAAACATCAAACCAATGCAAACTGGAATGAGTGCCAAACCAATTCTTACGTAAAGTGAGAAATGCAATTTAGCATAGATGAGAAACGCAGGCAAACCAAAAACTGCCGCATACAACAATTGCACTAACGTAAGATCGAAAATGATCTTCTCCGTATATTGTAATGATTGAGGGATCTCGTACGTCATGAGAACCTTCCCGAATGATTATCCTTGCGCACTCTCGACCAGTATTCTCTTGAGCTTTCAGGATCGGGCCGTTCTTGCTTTTGTGGTGACGCTCCTGCAAGAAAATGTCCTTTGATGAGAAGCAAGCCTCGTGCGACGTCAGAGCGCATGACTCCCATAACGGATCGTGCTATGGCAACAATCGCAAGAATAATCATAAGAACAGTGATTGTGAGGAACGCGCTAATCATGAAGACAATCTTGAAGTCTGAAAAAAAACTCACATTCAACAATTGACTAACGCCAAGTAAGACAAGGCTTGCAAAGAAAGGAACAAAAAGCATAAACATGAGTTTGTTAATGATAAAACGACCAATATCACGCAACGGCGGGATGAAGTAAAAGAATAGTCCGAACGGGAAGAAAACCACTCCAACGCTCGCTAAGAAATAATTGATAGAAAGCGCAATTATCGTAATCAGCAACGTCAAAAGATAAACCATTCCAAGAACGATTTCTAAACCAACATTTACCGTATTGTCAATAGTTAGAAGAAAGAAGTTCGGATCAATCATGTTAATGATGCCCGCAGTTATTCCTGCCGCCAGTTCTGCAACCAAGCTGTAGATGAGAAAGCTTGCCTGAATGAAGAAAATCATCAGCACGACGTTCTGGAGCCATTCTTTGGCTCGCTCACGTTTCTCAGCATTGTATCCAGAAATGATAAAGTTAAAACCTGCACACATGATGAACAATCCATAAAAAGTGCTCAAAACGTAGATTATCACCGCCCACAAGCTGCCAAAAGCACTCACGTTTGCAGGCTGCGCAAGCAATCGCTTGATAATATCAAGAAAAGGGAGCAAGGGCGCGTTAATGATGTTTTGCACAAACTGCGTTAGTTGGTCTACAATGCATTCTGGCAGGTTAAGAATTCCACAAGTCATATGCACCTCCAAATAAGCGAACAGTTACTCGGTAAAAGATGAATGCAACAAAAAGAAATGCAACAATTCCGGCAAATTTGCCCCAAAGTTCTGAATTTAAAACAGAAATTGCCGTGTATGTTTCAACTCCGTTTGCTCGTGCCACAATGAGCTGTTCTCCGAGTTTTGCAGGCACTTCCCACATCCTTTGCACTGTTGCAGTTTCGTTGCCATAACTGACTTGAACCGGCAGGTCTGAGGAAATCGTGACCTTAATTATTTCATCAGGAGAATAAACCGACTTGTCTGTTGAAATCCTCAAATCAGTCTGCTTATACTGCAATGGGCAAGGAATTGTGTAATTTCTGAAATAGTCTCCAAGAACAATCGTACAACCCTGCGTGTTTGCAACCTGAAAAGTGCTGTTCTGAAACCGCACTCCATTAAAGGTAATCTTTCTCTGAGGAACAGGTTTGAAATTCAAAACGTAGTACGGTTCAAGTGTAAAGAACGGATCAACGTCCACAAGGTGTTCTTCATAGAACTCTTGATTGTTAAACTTAATTTTAAGTGAAGAATAATTGCTTGCACTGAAATGTATTTGCGTAATTCCATAATACTCATTCTCAATTTGAAAGGAATAGGCGATGTTGGGCGCGTAGCGAACAACCCGCAAGGTATCGCTTGCCACTGTTTGCTTATTTCGTTGCTCCGTACCAGAGTAAACACATTCTTCGGTATCGTTTATGAACGTCCAACGATAATGATCAACCATCAATTCAGCATCTACTACCAAATCTGCTCTGAAATCGAGAACCGAGTCAATAGTGTCGAAGCGAGCAGTTTCTCCAACACCAATCTCTTGACCGTTCAGGTATTGTACAATTCGTGACTGGTGGTTAAGATCGTACTGTGTGTCACAATCATCACCTTCAATTTGATTTGCTCGAACAAGATCATAATTACTTTTTGCTACAACCTCGCCAAAACCCGGACTGAGTTGAACGTTCCCCTCGTAGACACTTGGCATGACTGCCATGATGCGAATCCACGCATTCTGAACTAAATCATCATTAACAACATTTGTTCCTTCTGGAGGGCTGCTTACGTCAAAATCAGTATTCCAAGCTCGGACATCATCGATCATGCTTGCAATGGTTGTCATTTTTTCATCCTCAGGCATACTACTCAACATTACTGCATCGCAACTGCTGAACCAACCAAATCTTTCACAGGGGAACGCTGTTGCTATTTGTGCCAAAAAAATAAAGAAAAAAAGATGTGTTACGATGCGAATAGTTGCACCACGAATGGAGCCGCCCATATCACGATCAAGCCAATCACAACGTAGCCTATCATGTTTTTTGCATTTTCGCGTTGCATCATGTCGTTGCCGCTGGTCATGAACTTGATACCGGCAAAAACCATGAATAGCGCAGCAATTGCCGTGGCGATGTACTTCACGAAATTGTACACTTTCCACACGGGCTGCAAAATCTGGTCAAACGTTGCCGTATCAGTGGTTCCGCTTGGCGGCATTGCGCTTGCCGCGCTAACTGACAACACTGTCGTCAGGAGCATCAAGCTCAGCAATCCCAACATCAGTGCGCAGCTTCGGCTCTGGCTCAAGCCCATCAGGGGCGGGGTCGGTAGTGGTGTTGGGTTTGGTTTCTTCTTTTTCGGCATTTTGGTTCACCTCCAATAGTTCTTGGTTTTCAAAGAAAAGCTCAACAGGAGTGACGATTTCTGCACGCGCAAGCTCTTCAAGTTCGCGCTCTTCTAGTTCTGCTTGACGAACAAGAATGACTGCAAGAGCAAGGGTTAGCAACAATCCGATTAGTGTGATGCCAACAAGGTCTCCTGCGCCCGTGAGCAGGTTAATTACCAAGCTCACGAGCAGGTACGTGGAAAGGTACATCATACACCAAAAATAGATTTCAACAAGTCTCATTTTTCATTCTCCGGTATGGCATCCAAATCAGCACTTGAGGCACAATTCTCTTCTTCACCTTCATCCTCGTCTGAAACAATTTCTAAATCTGTATCTGGCGAGTAATCTTGGTCGCCGAATTCGTCCTCTTCAGTTACGCCCGAGTTTTCCTTTGGTTCACTGTGAGCTTTCAAACGTTGTGCACGAACCTCTTGAAGCAACGCGATCCGACAAGGATTACAGACAATGGGATCCTCTGGATTGAGCGACTTTACGCATCGTTCGCAGTACCAACGACGCACCGCTGCGTTGTTGCGCTTGTATGGAGCGCAAGATTCGACTTGACAAGGGCTTGCTTTTTGTTCAGAGCTCTCGCTAATGCGTTGTTTTTTCATATGGTCCCTCCTTGACGAAAAACCAAAAGGAAAGAGCTGGCCAGGCCCAATCCTTGGCGGCTTCTCGCCACTTGATCTTGCTACTCCATCTTAGGTAAGAAAAATATATTAATGAGGTATAACAAGAAAGTATAAGAAAAAATATAAACAAAAGTATATACAAAAATTTATACTGCTACATTCTCCAACCGCGCTGATTTAGTGAGTTTGCACACGAGAATTGAGAATAAGGATTGCTGCACCCAAGATATTCATGAATAAGTGTCAAACACCCAATGAGACATTGAACGCCTAAAAAAGGGCCAAATTCGTTTAAAAACCCCATCTAGACAATAACGGTACTGGACATAAAACAAGGACGCCGGGGCCGGGATTTGAACCCGGGTCTCAGCCGCGAGAGGGCCGAATACTTGACCGGACTATACTACCCCGGCGTTATGGCCCAAAGTCGCGAGTCCTTCCAGCGCTCGGCATAGAATGATTCGACGTGGGCACGTGTTTAGGAAAAGAAGCGCTTTAAAAAGCTATCGGCGAGCTGTACGAAAACTTTTAATAGTCAGTTCCATTTTGTTGCTTAACCATATTTCAAAGCGAAAAAAAGGGAAGATTTTGCCAACTCAACCATCACGTATTTCTGCAGACCGTGGAGTTACAGATATTTTTCTCATCCTTTTCATCAGCCTCCTTGTGCTTGGAGGCATCGGTCTTCTCTCCCTTTCAGAGCGTAGAGGCTTGAGTGGGGCGCAGGTCGCTGAAACGACGGTTCATCAGCCAATTTCTTTTGGAGCAGATGCGCGTTTTTCGCAAGGGGTGAACCGTCACATCTCAACGGTAGTTAGTTCGTGCCAAACAATCAATGTGCCTGGCAGCTACGAGTTGAACCAGGGCCTCTCCAGTGCGGGATCGTGCATAGATATCAACCAAAGTAACGTCACGCTTGATTGCGCAGGGTTTACCATCAACTACAGCAGCACATTCGCAGGCAATGGAATTTTTACACCCAACAACATAAACAACGTGACGATCAAGAACTGCCGCGTCGTGCAAATAAAGAGCTTCTCAGGAGCCGAGGCGATATTTTTCGGAGTTGTTTCTGATAGCATCATCATCAACAACACCGCAATAGCCAATGATAGCGCTGCGATCGAACTCGTATCCGCAAGAAACAACCTCATTGCAAACAATATTATCCTTCAAAGCGCTGATGGCGCCGCGCTTGCCATCATCAGTTCAACGAACAACACGATCGTGAACAACACGGTGATTGCAAACTCAACGGCAGAAGTCAGTGGCGCAATTCAGGTAGAGGCAAGCTCAAACAATCAACTACTCAACAACAACGCAACAAGCAATGCAAGTTACGCAATCTCCTTGGGAGGGTCGGTAGGTTCAAGCAATAACCTGCTCGTGAATAACATTGCGCACAGCGTGACCAGCAAGGGGATTCGGGCTGCTTCCTTGTTGAATTCCACGTTAAATAACACGCTCATCAACAACACAGGTACAAGCAACACGTCAAACGGAATTTCCATTGATAGTGGTGCAAACAACAACGTGCTCATAAACAATACGGGTACGAGCAATACCGGCAGCGGAATTGCGCTCACCTCGAACTCCCAAAACAACACCCTTGAAGGAAACATCGGAACAAGCCCCAACGGCAGCGGCATCAAGCTCGATGCGAGCTCATTCAACAATCTCACGAACAACACCGGGAGCAGCAGTTCGAGCAATGGTATTCTTGTTTCAGCGAGCACGAACAATGTTTTGGTGAACAACGTGGCAATCAGCGCATTCGAGGGAGCGATTTATTTCACGGCCGATGCGAATAATAATAGCATGCTTGGCAATCAGTTTGCGAGCAATACTGCGGGCGCGATCGAGTTTGGCTCGAATGGCGGGAATTTCAACAATTTCACGAATACAACGCTTGAGACGAACGAAAGCTGGATCAAAGTTGAAGACCTGCCGACGTCGAACAACTCGTACACGAACACGCTCTTTAATGCGCCAGACGGCAGCATCCGCGTTTTGGGACTCTTCATGCCACCTTCAGGACTTATCACGATCGATCTTACGAACCTACTCATCACATTCAATCGAAGCTTCATCAACACCACGAACGTATCATTTTTGAACCAAAGTGCGCAAATAACACTCCACGGAATCACCTTTATCAACCCCGGACCTGTCGAAGATCCAAACGATGCCGACATTTTTAGCGAATGCACCATTCCACAGTGCGTCATTCAGAGTTATAACGGGAGCACGTTTGTTTTCAACGTGACGCACTTTACAATTTATGCGGCGTCTGAGGCGGGAGTCATTGATATCTTGGTGAGCAAAAACGGCACACCGAATCCCGTACTTGCCGGCTCGCTGTTAACCTACACAATCGTGCTCAACAACACCGGGACCGGCACGGGTTTGGATGTCTTAGTAGTGGATTCATATCCTGCAGGAGTCAGCTTTGTTACGTCTTCACCTTCGCCAACGAGCGGAAATAACACCTTTGCTCTTGGAAACCTGTTGGCCGACAGCTCAACCACGGTGAATATCACCGTGAGCGTTGGGAGCAATCTATCGAATGGAACGTTGCTAAATAACACCGTGAGTGTCACGTTTACAAACAACACCGGCCAGAACACGACTCTTGTCGCGAGCACCTCAACAACCGTCATAACGCCTCCTGCCCCAGTGGTTAGTGGAGGGGGCGGCGGTGGAGGCAACAATTTCATGGTCCCTGCAAAAATCGAACGCACACAACCCAAAACCTGTTTCGAGAACTGGGCCTGTGCACCATGGGGTTCGTGCGTCAACGGCAAACAAACAAGAGGGTGCATTGACAACAACAAATGCCAAACGACAATACTAAAACCACTCACCGAACAACCTTGCGGGTCTGTACAGCCCAAACTTGAAGAGCCCGCCTCGATTGTTCAACCCGTCCCCAAGCCCGTTAACCCCGCAGCAGTCCCTTCGCCAGTTGGCCAAGCAGTTTCTGCGGCAGGCGCTCTATTAGGCGTTTCTGCAGCGAATAACTCCCTCACATTTGTTTTCTACGTTATCGCAATCGCTTCATTACTTGGCATCAGCATCTATATTTACCATAAACGCCACCTCCACACGCCCCCGCCTTCTCAATGATCAAGGTGCCAATCACTCAAGTCCCTATCATCATACCAGAACAACAAGGTAAAATTGCTATCAAGAAAACGCGCAGTCGACGACTGTTGCATAACTCATTTGCAGAGAAAACATTCAATTCCGCCCGGGCATTTGCCACAGCAAACGACCCTCGCATTGCCAGCCGCGGCGGGATAAACCTCAAGATCAACTGTTCAGAATAGAATCTCCTTGAGGTTTACGAAAAAACCACGTGTGCTTTAATCTTGCGCTCGGTTACAATCATGATCGCAAGCCCAACAATCACGACAACAACTCCTTGCAAGGTATGCGTGATGTGCGATTCGCTCTCTTCATGTAACACCATCGCGTGTGCGGCATGAGGTAAAAACATCCACAGCAGCCCAAGAAACAAGACTGCCGTGCCAAAATGGTAAAACAATTTCACTCTTTTACTCCGTAAGTCACGCCAAGCGAGACCACTCCGATTGCAAGGTGCAAGACGGTCGTTGCCATGTTGATGTTCAGCAACGATGCAAGCAAACCTGAAGCTCCCGGAATGAAGCCAAGCACGGCAAGAACGATCGCTATCCAGCCAAGCACCATGTTGTAGCCTGGTCCTTCTCCTTTCGTTCCCACATACAGTCCGAACGCTGCTGCAATCAAGTGCAGCACGCTTTGGAGCATGTTCACGCCAAAGATGCCAAGGATCATGTCACTAAACAAGCCCCAGACACCCACAATGGCAAGCACGACTCCTAATACTAACGCATAGGTTTTTTGTACTCCCATATTCATTACCTCCTTTTTCTCTTCTGAAGCGCCACTCCTTCTTAAATATTTGCCCTAGCGATAGGTGCAGGACGTATAACAGTCGCCATGCTTGCATTTGCGCTCACAGCCATAACTCGCGTTTGGACCATCAGGCCCACCACACTTGCCACTTTGCGTACAATAGCCGCTTTGACATTGCTTATTCGAGAAACAGCTCTCATTGATCTCCAATTTCGTTTTTGCACAAATTCCCGTGACACACACTCCTGGCGCGAGGCAATCACACGGACTCACACAACTCTCCCCAATGGCGTGACTCAAACACTGCGGCGTATACACCACTTGCACAGTCGGAGCTATCACTTGCTCGGGCTCTTGCGTGCACGCAACCAAGAACAACAGCAAGAACAGCAGAATGACTCTTCTCATGAGGAGTGAAACAAGCCCTCTGCTTTAAAAAGATTATGGCACTGGAACATACGCAAAAAAATGTCACCCACTGCAGTCGTCGAACACTTTTCGCTGCGCGCAAAAAAGAGAAACAAAACAAAAAAGAAAAAATAGGACTATTCGTCCTTTTGAATCGCGTACACTTCCTTAAGCGCCACGATAAACGCAGACGCTGCAACGAACGCGATATAGGTCGACAAAATCGCACCTGCGGTCTTACCGAACACTTGGCTAAGCGCAAGTCCTGCAGTCATCAACACCAGCGATGCCACAAGAAAACGCGAGCTCTCTTTTGAGGTCACGTTGAGCAAACCCACCACGATACCCAAAACAACGAGCACCACGAGCGCGGTTTGGCTCACCTGCATAAACCCGGTCGCGATCGCGATCACTAAACCAACATAAAATGCGATGCGGCCAATAAAGTCCATTCCCATTTCTTCCACCTCCTGATTTTTCCTTCACAAATGAACCGTGATTTAAAAAACTTTAGAAATTAAACGCCCGCTGCACGACTTCAGAAAGCGCAGGATGCACATGAATTGCCTGCGTGATCCCGTCAACACCCAGGCCTGCCTTCATTGCAACAATCACTTCATGAATCAGCACACTGGCATCTGTACCCATGATGTGGCATCCTAAAATCTCGCCTGTTCTTGGATCCGCAAGCACTTTCACAAAACCATCATTATCTTGAATCGCCTCACCATACCCTGTATCCTTGAACCAATAGACGTTCTTTAAGTACTTGCGTTTTTTCTCTTTCAACTCATCTTCTGTGAGCCCAACGCCTGCAACCTGCGGCGAGCAAAACGCCGCATGCGGCATTGCGCGATAGTCAACAGGAACCTTTTTCCCAAACGCATTATTGATCGCGTACGCAGCTTCAAGATTTGCACTATGCTTGAACATGTACTTGCCTACGATGTCGCCAATTGCCCAAACACCCGGAATACTTGTCTGCAAGAACTCATTCACTTTCACAAAACCCCGTTCATTCGTCTCAACCCCTCCATCATTCACCCTAAGCACGTCCGTGTTCGGCGTTCGGCCCGTTGCGACAAGAAGAACTTCTGAAACAACCTTCTTTTGCTTGCCACCCGTTGCAACATCAACAACAATATTCTTTCCTTGCTTGTACACGCGCTTTGTATTCGCATTCAAAATCACATTGAACTTGCGCCGGTAAACTTGCGTGAACTTCTTTGCAATCTCTGAATCCTCATTGTTCATCAACAGATTTCCCCGCTGCAAAATCGTCACCTTGGTCCCAAGCGTTCCATAAAAATGCGCAAGCTCAGCGCTAATATAGCCACCGCCGATAATTGTCATACTCGTTGGCTGTTTCTTTAACCGCAACGCGTGATCCGAGGTGATGAACGGAACAGTATCTAATCCTGGAATCTTTGGAATACTTGGACGCGCGCCTGCACAAATGAACACCTTCTCTGCAGTGATCGTCTCATCTCCTACTTTGAGCAGCTTTTTGCCCACAAATACCCCTTTGGCTCTCAATAAAGTAATATTCTTTGCTTGTTTGTTGCCCTGTTCGATATTCTTTGCATCACTATCAACCAAATTCGTGACGCGCGAAACCAGCTTCTTCCAATCAACCTTGGTCACTTTTACGTGGATGCCAAATAACCTTGCAGTCTTGATTGTTTCCATCACATCCGCGCTATGAATTAGCATCTTTGAAGGAATGCATCCCTTGTTCAGGCAGGTTCCGCCAAATGGTCCTGGTTCCACAACTGCCACCTTGAGCCCTTGCGCTGCCGCATACGAAGAAATCTCGAGCCCTGAACCTGCACCGATCACAATAACATCGAACGTTCTTACACCCTTTTTCATTACTTACGAACACGAACCGATTGTTAATAAATGTTTTGAGAAGAAAAAATAAAAAAGGAAAAACGTTCAAGAAAAGTTAACAGCAACCGCCGCCATGCATGGGTGCTTGTTCTGCCGCTGGCGCTGCCATTTTCTTTCCCTTCTTTGCTTTCTTATCTGCTGTGTTGGCTTCCATTGTAAACCACCTCAAACGCCGAAAATCGGTTCCCCGCTTTATTAATTTTCCCTTTATGCATGTCCAGTGGATGTTTATCGACGACAGAGAAGATAGGCACTATGTTTTCGTTTTTACTCATTTGTTCGGGAAAATCCGACTTTTAACGCTTTTTTGCAGACACTGCCACCTGATGCGCGCCCAACACCACAAACAACGCCCCTGCAACCACAAGCGCAACCGCCTCACGCGTTGGCATCACAAAAACCGCTCGATCAAGAAAAACAATCAACAAACCCCCAACAATTTGCGTCCAACCAACCAGTCGCTCACACATACAATCCGGTAATCACATCAAGTATTAAAAATTTGTGACGTCTTAACGCTTTCCCGGTTTTGTCGCAACACCCTCGCATAAATAACAATCCACACTCAAACAATAACTCCCCGTGAAAAAAAGCGACAAACTCGCAGCCAAAAGACCTGCATCACGCAACATCATCTCAGTTTGACCCGTTCCCACCATTGCAAACTCAATACCGAGCAATGTTACCACTGCAAGCCCGCTCGCAAAACGCACCTGATAGCCAACAAACAACAACACACCACACAGCGCCTCGATCGCGCCCTGAACATACATAAATGAAACCATCGAAATAGGAATCAACGCCTGCATCCAACCCGGCACCCAACCAACCCAATTCTCCACGTGAACGAACTTGTCAATACCGAACCACAAAAAAACCGCGGCAATACCAACTCGTGCAACCAACGTCCCATAATAACTATGCTTTTCTAGGAACGAAGAGAATTGCTTCATTCCACAACCAACGTCCCTGACATCCCCTTATGACCACTTCCGCAAGGAATGCGGCAACGCCACGTAAACGAACCCTTCTGACCTGCCACAAACGTCTGCGACCCGGCCTTCCCAGGCAACGCAGGAACACTCACACCCAACTCCTCAATTGTTAACGAATGACCCACATCACGCGTTGACAAATGAATCGTCACGGTGTCGCCTTGCTTCACATGAATCTCTGCAGGCTCAAAACCGAACTGAAACGCCTCCACAGAAAACTCCCTCCCAGTACCACTTGCCTGCGCACGAGCAACATCTGCCACAGACGGAGCTAAAGGACTTGCTCTTGCAGGAACCTTTGAACCACACGCAACAAGCACAAACAACAAAAACACACACACTAATCTCTTTTCCATAACCGTCACTACCTGCCCGCCCCTTTAAAAAAGTTGTGAACATCACGAAAAGCCGCGATCACCCGTCGTTACATTTAAATAAACAAGAACGCTCCATCAGCTCATGAAAAAGAGCATCATTATTCTTATCTGCCTTCTCCTATGCACCTCAGCATTTGCGCGCGCAACAACGCCGCCATGGCTCTTCTTCAAACACGTCCCACACACTACCGGTGCAATGACTTCTGGCATTCGCGTTCAAATCATGCAAACACCACTCATTCGCCAACTCAACACCACCACTCAACCGCCCGTCTCAAAAAATCTTTTCAAACCCCGCAACATTCCTACCCAAGAACCAGCAACCTACAACCAACACGGCCAAACAACAAAAACCAACAACGGAACCGCCCAAACAGAAACCACCTACGACCAATACGGCCGCATCAAGTCAACACGAACAACAACCAAACATACATTCACACAGACAAAAGACTACACTTATGATTCGTACGGAAGAGAGATCTCCCACGTTGAAACAACCTGGGACACATCCGCCCCAAACACCACCCACATCACCACACACTACTTTACCTACAACAGCCTTGGCCAAGTAGAAAACGAAGTCATCATCGAAAAAGAAACAGGAATCATCACCGACCTCACTACACTCAAACAAAAACTCGCAACCATGACCGCCCAAGAATACAACACGTTCTTTAACTCGCTCCCACCAAACATCAAAAAACTCGTTCTGAATGCAACTCATACAACGACACCACGGCAAGCCCCTCTGTTCCTAAGAAACAACACGCGGCAACGATAGAAGAATGAACAGACGCCGATGTTCGGCTGATTCCGGCAAAAATTTATTCATTTGAAAGCTCGTGCATGACAATTGCAGTACAAAGAATGTAGAAAGAAATTGTTAAACGTTCAAATCCGGTCATAAATTCTCGGCCGTTTATCAATCTTGGCAACAAGAACTATTTTCTCTGCTTCTTTCACTTTGTACAGTGCGCGATAATCACCGATCCTGTAACGAAAGACTTTATCATTACCTTCTCTCGTTATGAACTTTGAGTCGCTTGGCACGGGTTCTGTTGCGAGCCTTTTCAATCGCTCTTTAATCCGCCCATTTGTACTCGTATCCAGTTTATCTAAAAATTTCTGAGCGCGCTGCGAAAGATCTACAACATACACATCAAGCAAGCCTCTTGGTCTTACCTGCTTTCAAATCAGCCTCGGCTTCCTTCAAAGCTTCGACATCATCATCAGTGAGAACAAGATCTATATCCTGAATGTGCTTCTTGATAAAACTCAGGTCCGATTCGATGTGTTGCAGTTTTGAAAGGATTTGTTCCTTAGTTGACATACCCTTGTTTATTCTATCTTGATTTATATAACTTTCGCAGTCATTCCGAGTTCGGCTGATTCAGGTAGATTAAGATCAGCCACTCCTTCATGCATGGCAATTGCAGTGCAAAGAATTGAAGCTGAAAAAACACCGTTTGAAAGCCTAAAAGATTCTAACTGGCGATTCAAGGAATAAATTTATAAACGGGCCGAGGGGAAACAGAGGCTATGGGGCTTAGTATTGAAGAGATAGTGCAGAATCCCACATCAGAACAGCGCGAGTGGATTGAAACGACTCATTCGTTAATGAACGAACTTGAGCCAAGTCGAAGGGTTACACGCACTCGCGTGTTATCCACTCTCATGTCAAGTCTTGTTCCAGGTTATTTCGTTCTATCAAAAGATGACGAAAGAATTCGTCGCGACTTTGCGGCTGTTCTTGAACTGCTCAGGAGCGAAGAGCTTGTACGTTATAAAATTACAAAAAATACGTACCTCACTCCCGGTATAGATTCACTCGCAGGAGAGATTGTGCAGATGGCAGACATTGGACAAGCCGCGCTGATGCTCGCGGAAGCGGCATACTTGAGCCCTCTTAAACAGCACCTGATCTCTGCACAAACTGATTCGTACGGGCTTCCAATCATTGCAGCAATGGGGTACGTTATGTTCGCGGTTGCAAAATCAGTTGGCCAGTTTTGTAAGATGTCACTATTAAAATCAAATTTAAAAGAAGATTATGAGCGACTTTTGAAAGTTAGTCCTTCTCTAAAAATTCCCTCATAAATTTATCCCAAACCAACACAAAACAGCTACTTTTTGGGCGGATGTTTCTTACTTCCAATATTTACTATTCGTTCCACGCTTCATTTTTTCCCTGAAATTTTAAGACCCCCCGGCACAAATCCAGAAAAGCGTAAACACAGCTCATTCTATCGACGTTAAAAGATCCGAACCGAAAATACCGGTCCAGATCAGGAAATACGCCGTGACCCGGATTTGAACTCAATCCCTGCGGGCTGGAGTTCAAATCGCGGGGTGTCTTATTTCTTTGAAGACGCTTCGCGCCTCCGTACACGCCGATGTTCGGCTGATTCCGGCAAAATATTGCTTCTATAAACCCTCGTGCATGACAATTGCAGTACATGCAAAAAATACCTCGTTTCAGGAGTTCTCTGTGCTCACTTTCTTTAACTTGATTTTCCAAGTATTTAAAGGAGGTGATGCCGATGAAGCCCGGACAAAAACGGTTTAATGTGTTCGACCGGATTAAATCCGTAAAAGAATTACTCGCACCCATTTCGCAAGACAGTTTTACCATTCGTGGACTCGTTTTGCGTTGCGTCAAGTTCCGAGTAGGTCAAGCAAAAAAACTCAACGGTACGGAAGCAAAAACATACGATTTGCTGTTGAAGAATGGTTATCATCCAAAAAGAGTGTATGAATGGCTGCTCCTTGAGGATGCCCCGCCTCACATACGGGAGAAGTTAGAACAGAAGAAGATCAGCATTGAAAATGCCCGAGCACAGTGTATTCAGTGGAAGAAATTCTCAGGTTCACGACTCGCAACAGAGTTGATGGAAGAAATGAGAAATACCATTCGGAGGTTACGATGGAAAAGCCAGGAAGGTTTGGAGATACAACTGTAGTAGCAAAATTGAGTAAAACGCAGGAAACGAAACGAAAGAGGAGAAAATACCCGAACGTGTTTTTCAAAAAGGAAATCCTCTCGCTATTCGACGCCATAGACAATCCGAGAACAATGATCGCAAGCTTCCTTACATTCTTCTGTGCCCTGCGCATTTCAGAAGCCTGCAAACTCCAATGGGCGGACATAGACCTCCAAGAAGGCAGACTCAAAGTTGTCGATGGAAAATGCCACAAAGACGGCTTCATCCCCATCTCACCACTCGCAATTCCTATGCTGAAAAAGTGGAGAGAAATGAACCCCGGAGAAAAATACTTCCTGCCCTCAGACAGATACAAAACAGGACATTACCAATCGGATTCTTTGTTTAAAGACTACTGCAGGGCCCTCAAAACAGCTAATTTGTATATTCCAAGTGAGATAACTGCGGCAGGAAGCCAACAGCACCAATACAAATACCACACCCTGCGCCACAGCAGATGCACACACCTCCTCAGCAACGGCGTTCCCGTAGAAAAAGTCCAGAAATTCATGCGACACGACAAAATCGAAACAACCATGACCTACACGTGGATCCTCGACAAAGAAATGAACAAAATGGTCAAAGAAGTCGACATGGGAAGCTTTGACGAACTAACACAACCAACCAACAACCACCCTGCAATACCCCCACAAAAAATCAACCCTCTGGAAATCGCACAAAAAAGACTCGCATATGGAGAAATAACAATACGAGAATACCAAAAAATCTCAAGAGCATTCACAACTCCCACATGAGAAGAGTGTGGAATGTCACTTTTAACTCTATTTAAGGTGTGAACGCTATCCTATTCTACGCAACAACTCATTTTGCTGATGTCTCTTTTGAATGTTTGTGCGCAGAGTTTGATTGCTTCGGACATTGTCGGAAAGACATGTGTTGTGTTTATCACGTCATCGAGCTTCATTTTGTTTTTGACCAGAATAGTGGCTTCGTGAATGACTTCAGCGGCGAATATTCCAATCATGTGTATGCCTAAGATTTCTTCTGTGTCTGCATTGATGTTGATTTTGATAAATCCTCGTGTGTCTCCAAAGATATGTGCTTTGGCAACCGCAGTCATGGGAAGGACTCGACAACTGCACCGGATCCCTGCTTTCTGGATGTCTTCCTCGAGCATGCCGACGCTTGCCACGTTGGGAATGGTAAATATTGCGTGTGGTACAGCAGTGAAGTCAATTGACTTCTTGGTGTTTTGTAGTGCGTTTTCTA
>Ga0334722_10002775_pt1 | contig 19406 bp, 11 predicted proteins | sample C3_bottom_MG_FD_207210 | JGI IMG/M metagenome (GOLD analysis project Ga0334722, IMG submission 207210) | Sediment microbial communities from Yellowstone Lake, YNP, Wyoming, USA - C3_bottom | ecosystem: Environmental > Aquatic > Freshwater > Lake > Sediment | place: USA: Wyoming | collected...
GTCATCATTATTTCACCTCGTTGGTGATACTGGTTTTGTGTCTCGATAACCTTAACCTATCACATTAACGAGGTTTTTTATTGCTTTGCTTTTTTGCATCGCGGTTTTTGGGAGGACAGGCAGGTCTTAAAATAAGAGAGCTGATCATTTATACCTGTATTGCCGGACCGGGACATTGTAGTTGCGCTGAATGATGATACAATTTAATACAAGTAGTGGCTCACTGTTTTTTGCCTTGAGTTGCTGTAACTAAGCGGGGTGATTACGGAATTATCCTGCGCATGATTGTTGGGAGGAGTCCATGGCTGTAATGATCGACCCTGAAAATAGCAGTCTGCTGCGAGCTGCTCCCCGACTCATGCAAATTCTTCGCGTACTCGCGCGCCACAAGTTCCTCGGCGCCTTGCGCGGCAAACAACATTTGCCGCCTCCAAAAGAAATAAGGGAAACCTTCGAGGAACTGGGGCTCACCTTTCTCAAATTCGGACAGGTGCTCGCGATGCGGCGCGACCTGCTGCCTGACGCCTACATCGATGAGCTGGAACTGTTGCACGATCAGCTGCCGGCGCTGGGCTTTGACGTTGTGCGCGCAACAGTCGAAGCCGAACTGGGCTCCCCGCTGAATGAGCTGTTCACATCATTCAATGAAACTCCGATAGCGGCTGCCACTATTGCCCAGGTGCATGAGGCCGTAATGAAAGACGGACGCCGCGTGGCTGTAAAGGTGCAGCGGCCCGGCCTTGAAGAAATGATCTCCGCAGATATCTCTGCGCTGACCTATCTGACAGCACTTGGAGAAAGGTTCTTTCCCCGTCTGCGCGCGCTTGATCTCCCTGTTGTGGTAAGTGAATTTGCGGACAGCCTGAAGAGGGAAACCGATTTCAGACGGGAAGCTAACTCCATAGTGCTCTTTCGCGCCGCCCTGACCGATGTCCCGGACCTCTGGATTCCGGATGTAGTGGCAAAATATTCGGGAGAAACCGTGCTGACAATGGAATTTTCCGACGGCGAACGGTTGGACCTGTACGGCAAGCTGCACCCTGAAGCTATGCCGAAGGCAATCCACACACTGGTAAGGCTCATGCTGCAGACCATATTCGAAGAAGGGTTATTTCACGCCGACCCGCATCCGGGCAATGTCTTCGTTCTGCCCGACGGGCGGCTGTCTCTTATTGATTTCGGAATGACGGGAGAGCTTGACGAGCCGATGCGGGAGTCACTCACACTACTACTGGAAGCGGTTGTCAAAGGTGACGCATGGGCCGCAACAGAGGCCTATCTCGAAATGGCGTCTGCGAGCGAAAAGGTCAACCGCGCGGCGCTGTTGATAGACATAAAGGCGGTGCTCTATGAAATCCACAGGAGCAACCTTGAGAATGTTTCAATAGGGGACTCGTTCGACGCGCTGCTGCGTGCCGGAAGCCGCAACGGGGTCCATAACCCAGGAGAATTCTTTCTTCTGACGCGCGCTTTCGTCATCCTGGAATCAATGATACGTCAACTGGACCCGCGCCATAATTATCTGGAATCGTTTAGGGAGGAGATCTCGCGCCTGACAAGGCAGCACTTCACGATGGAGCGGATAAAGGATAAAACAACGAAACTGGCGCGTGAGCTGGAGCGCCTGATGACAGATGCCCCGGGCGACACCCGCCGTGTCCTCCGACGTTTTGCCTCCGGCAATCTGGGCCGGCTACAGATCCCGGCGGTTGAGGCACTGGGCGGCAGCATCAACCGCAACCTCAAACGACTCACCGATGCGATCGCTGCTGCGGCGCTGCTGATCGGAGGTTCGATGCTGGTAAACTCCCAGAGAGACACCGGGTGGCATCAATATTTCGGTGAAGCATTGGTTGCCGCAGGGGTTGTCGCAACTCTTCTCGTCGGAATAGCTGCGTTACGCCATGACAAGGGCCGCGGCCGCGGCCGGCGCTGACATTGAGAGTTAAAAATATGACTGTCCCGGCAGGTGGTTTGTTCCCGGCAAACGCCGGTCTTCAGCCAAACAGCTGAAGTTCTGCAGGACAGGTCTAACATGCAGGATGGCATATACTAATGAAAAAGTTAATCAGACAGGCGAAAGGCGATAATAAACGGGACCGGTCTTCTTCCGGGAAGACCCTGTCCAGACAGGAGAGTATCCCCTTTACCATTGTCGGGATCGGCGCTTCAGCAGGCGGTCTGGAGGCGTTGGAGAAGTTTCTGAAACGGGTACCCCAAGGGAGCGGCATGGCCTTTGTCATTGTTCAGCACCTTGACCCGACCTATAAGGGGATCATGCCGGAGCTGCTCCAGCGGGCCACAACAATGGAGGTTTTCCAGGTCAAAGACCGGACTAAGGTAAAGCCTAACCGTGTCTATGTGATACCCCCAAACAAGGACATGTCCATTCTGCACGGTGTGCTGTACCTGTTCGAGCCGACCGCGGCGCGCGGCCTGCGTCTCCCCATCGACTTTTTCCTTCGTTCCCTGGCAGAGGACATGCAGGAGCAAAGCATCGGCGTCATCCTCTCCGGCATGGGCTCGGACGGCACATTAGGCCTGCGGGCAATTAAGGAAAAGACAGGCCTTGCGCTGGTGCAGGAGCCTGCCTCGGCCAAATTCGACAGCATGCCCAGAAGCGCCATTAATGCCGGGCTTGCCGACATCGTAGCCCCGGTAGAGGACCTTCCGGGAAAGATAATCGACTATGTCCATCACTCCCTCCTCATAGCAAAGCCCCAGACCTCTTTGGAGGAGAAGGAGCAAAGCTCAATGGAAAAAGTCCTCATCCTGCTGCGGGCCAAGACCGGTCAGGATTTCTCTTTATATAAGAAGAACACAGTCTACCGCCGGGTAGAGCGCCGTATGATCATTCACAAGATCGACAGGATCGCTACGTACGTCCGCTACCTGCAGGAGAATTCCCCTGAACTGGAGCTCCTCTTCAAGGAACTATTGATCGGTGTGACAAATTTTTTCCGCGATCCCGAGGCATGGGAGAAGCTCAGTGAAGAGGTAATCCCGGCGCTCCTTAAAAGCCGGCCGGCCGGCGGGCTGCTAAGGGCATGGTCGGCAGGCTGCTCGACCGGCGAGGAGGCCTATTCACTGGCAATTATCTTCAAAGAAGCGATAAAACAGCTCAAACATGAAAAGAATTTCACAGTTCAGATCTTTGCCACAGACCTGGACAAAGACGCAATCGACAACGCCCGCCAGGGGGTTTATCCGGCGAACATCGCAGCAGACATGTCTCAGGACCGGCTTCTGAATAATTTCAGCAAGGAAGAAAGAGGCTACCGGATCAACAAGGACATACGGGAGATGGTGACCTTCGCCACGCAAAACATCATCATGCACCCACCGTTCACAAAACTTGACATCCTCATCTGCCGCAACCTTTTGATCTACCTGACGCCGGAACTGCAGAAAAAACTTATGCCTCTATTTCACTACAGTCTCAACCCGGGCGGGGTCCTGTTTTTAGGGAGTTCGGAGACCGTCGGCGCCTTCACCAATCTGTTCGCGCCAATTAACTCCAAAGCCAGGCTTTACCGGCGAAGCGAGGCGCTCATGCCTGCCGGACAGCCGGCGTTTCCCGCCTCATTTGTCTCCGGCCCTCCGGGAGTCCAAAGGGAGGCAATGACAGTGAAGCCTGCGCCCAATCTCCAGTCACTTGCGGACCAACTGCTTCTGCAACGCTTTTCCCCTCCTGCCGTGCTGACAAACGACAAAGGTGATGTCCTCTATATCAGCGGAAGGACCGGCAAATATCTTGAACCGGCTGCCGGCAAGGCGAACTGGAATATTTTCGCCATGATCCGCGAAGAGCTCCGTTATGGCCTGGGAAGAGCCTTTCAGAAGGCGGTCCGGCAAAAAGAGCCTGTCTTCGCAAAAGGCCTCAAGGTCGGGGAAGACAGCGCCCCGCAAATCGTCGATGTCACAATCCAGTCGATCTCTGAGCCTGTCGCACTAAGGGGGATGGTGATGATCGTCTTTACCGACATATCAACGCCACCGGGAATGAAAGCACAGGGAGAACGCACGACCGGCCCACCCTGCCCAAGTGACGTCGGGCTTCTGGAACTGCAGCAGGAACTCCAGCAGACCCGCGAGACGCTTCAGTCTACCAACGAGGAAATGCAGTCTTCGCAGGAAGAGCTCATATCCACCAACGAGGAACTGCAATCCGCCAACGAAGAATTACAGTCCACTAATGAGGAACTGACCACTTCCCGTGAAGAGATGCAGTCCCTCAATGAGGAACTGCAGACGGTCAACGCAGAGCAGCAGTCCAGAATAGACGAGCTTGCGCGGACGAACAACGATATGCGGAACCTTCTCAACAGCACCGAAATAGTCACTGTTTTCCTGGACAATTCACTCCATATCCGGCGGTTCACCCCCGGCGCCGACAAGCTTTTCAAACTTATCCCCGGCGATATAGGACGACCGCTTTCCGATGTCGCCAGCGACCTGCACTATCCTGAGATTACCAGCGACGCGATGAATGTAATCCGGACGCTGGTTTTTTCAGAGAAACAGATCAGCGCTACCAATGGACGCTGGTTTAAGGTGCGCATCATGCCTTACCGCACCATGGAGGATGTGATCGGCGGTGTGGTTATCACCTTTTTGGACATAACCGAGTCGAAGACCCTGGAGACGGCGTTGCGGGAGGAGATTTCAAGACTGAAGACTGACGGCAGGAAGACTGAAGGCTGACGGCATGATTGTTCCAAACAGTATTCCGTCTTCAGCCTATCAGTCAGAATTGAGAGGTCGCCCATGATAAAGGGCAAAGACAAGCGACTGTTAACAGCAGCCGAACTGCGCCGCCGGGCGGAAATGCGGTTGCGAACCAAAGCCATTAAAGCGCATCAGCCCATGACCAGGGAAGAGGTCCTGAGGCTCGTCCATGAACTTGAGGTCCACCAGATCGAGCTGGAGATGCAGAACGAAGAGCTGCGCCGGGCCAGAGATGAGATTGAAAACGCCCTGGAAAAATACACCGACCTCTACGATTTTGCCCCGGTCGGCTACTTTACCCTCGACCGCAATGGGGTCATCGCCGCCGTGAACCTCACCGGCTCTGCGCTTCTGGGTGAGGAGCGGTCCGGTTTGATCGGCCGGAGCTTCGGTCAGTTTGTAACAGCAGAACAGCGTCTCGCCTTCACCGCCTTCCTTGCCAACGTGTTTGACGGCCAGGCCAATAAGGTGTCCGAATTTGCGCTCCTGAATAATAGGGACCTTCCGCTTACAGCGCAAATCGAGGCCCTGGCCGCCGCTTCGGGCAGGGAGTGCCGCCTTGCGGTCATCGACATAACCGGGCGCAGGCAGGCAGAGGAAGCGTTCCGGAAAAGTGAAGCCCGGATGTATAAACTGGCGGAAATGGCTGCCGACGCCATAATCATGCTTGATTACAAGGGGAAGGTCACGTTTTGTAATGCCGCGGCTGAAAGGATGTTCGGCTGTCCCGGCACAGAACTCGCCCGCTGTGATTTCCACGGGGCCTTCATTCCCCAGGAGCTCCGCACCACCGCTAAACAAGGCTTTGACCGCTTCAGGGAGCAGGGCACCGGGCCCTTGATCGATAAAACAACAGAGGTCGTGGGCCTCAGGAAGGATGGGACCGAATTTCCACTGGAACTGTCCATCTCAGCCCTAAGTATCAAAGGGGAGTGGCATGCTATCGCGATTATGAGAGATGTCACCGGGCGCAGGCAGGCGGAGAAGGAAATTCAGACAGCTCGGGAATATGCTGAAAGCATTGTAGAGACGGTGCGAAGACCTCTTATTGTGCTGAATTCCAGGCTGCATGTCCTTTCCGCCAACCCCAGCTACTATGCCACATTCAAAACAACGCCAGGGGAAACCATAGGGAAATCATTCTTCGACCTTGGGAACAGGCAATGGGACATTTCCGGTCTGCGGGCGCTAATTGAGGGGCTTTTCCGCGATAATGCGGTGTTCAACAGCTTTGAAGTCGATCAGGATTTTCCCGGCATCGGCCACAGGACCATTTTGCTCAATGCCAGGCGGATATTGCGGAAAAATGGCGGACCACCCGACATCCTTCTTGCCATGGAAGACATTACCGAACGCAAACTGGCCGAGGAGCGGATCAGCGAAGTCATGCGGCAGCAACAGGCTATTCTTGACAATATCCCCAACATGGCCTGGCTGAAGGACAGGCTTGGGAAGTATGTTGCTGTAAACGGGCCCTTCTGCAGGGCGTTCGGCATGACGCCGGAAGACCTGCTCGGGAAGACCGATTTTGATATCTATCCTTCTGAACTGGCTGTGAAATACGAGAAAGACTTCAGAGAGGTCATGTCGACCGGTATCCGCGCCCATTTCGAAGAAACCCTTGTTGGCCGTGAAGGGAAAACTCAACACATGGAGAGGACTGAAACGCCTGTCTTTAATGATAGCGGCAATGTCATCGGGATCATCGGCATCGCCCATGACATTACCAGCCGCAAGGAAGTAGAGGTAAAGCTCCGTCACGAAAGCACGCACGATACGTTGACTGGCCTCTATAACCGGGCGTTTTTTGATGAAGAGCTTGAACGGCTTGCACATGGCAGAATGTTTCCGATAAGCATCGTAATGGCGGATGTAAACGGCCTGAAAACAGTAAATGACACCCTGGGGCATGAAGCCGGGGACGAGCTGATCCGGCTGGCGGCCAGGACCATTCTGCGCGTATTCCGGTCTGAGGACATTGTTGCCCGCATCGGGGGCGACGAGTTTGCGGTCCTCATGCCGGGAACGGACGAACCCATTGCCAAAGAAGCGGTCGCGAGAATAACAAGCTCTCAGGAGATTGTCAATGGCCTGGCAAGCATCGCCTTCGGAATTGCCACCGCATATAACAAGGACCAGATTACGGAAGCGCTAAAGCTCAGCGATGAAAAAATGTACCGGAATAAATCCATCCAAAAGGATTTGCCGGCGCAATCAGATTTCAGGGCTGAAGGCTGATTTAAGGAGTCATAAATGGGAATAGACAAAGACATGTACCGGTCAGCCGCAGCAGCCGAACTGCGTCGTCAGGCCGAAGTGCGGTTGCAGGCAAAAGAGTCTGAAACACATCCCTCCAGGAGCGAGGAAGAGACACAGAGGCTCGTCCATGAACTTGAGGTCCACCAGATAGAGCTTGAGATGCAAAACGAAGAGCTCCGCCGTGCCCAGGAGGAGTATGAGTTAACGCGGAATAAATATGCCGAACTCTATGACTTTGCGCCCATCGGATATTTCACTTTTAATGCGAGCGGACTGATACTGGAGGTAAACCTTTACGGCGCGCAACTGCTGGGTGTGGAAAGGCAAAAGCTGATCAATACAGCGCTCACCAATTTTATTTCCGATGCAGAGGGAAGAGAGGCTTTTTCCGGCCACATTCAAGCAGTCCTGCAAAGCAAAAGCATGCAAAAATGTGAAATCAGACTGACCGGAAAAGACGGCTCCGTTATGCACGGTCAGGTAAAAAGCGTCACGGCAGACACACTTGAAAGCAAGGGCGCGCATATCCTTTCCTCAATCGTTGATATCACGTCCAGCAAGCATCTGGAAACAGAAATCCAGGATGCCAGGGAATATTCCGAGAACATTGTGGAAACCGTGCGCGAACCGCTTGTGGTGCTGAGTTCCGACCTGAAGATCCTCACCGCAAACCACAGCTTCTACGAAACTTTCAAGGTAACGCCGGAGGCCACAATCGGGAATTTCATATACGATATCGGCAACCGGCAATGGGACATTCCCAAGCTGCGGGTGCTTTTTGAAAATATCCTGCCGCATGATACGGTATTCAACGGCTATGAAGTGGAACATGATTTCCCCGGCATCGGACGAAAGATTATCCTGCTGAACGCCCGGCAGATTTTCCGTGAAAATATCGGATCACGCATTATCCTGCTGGCCATGGAAGACATTACCGAACGCAAGCGCCTCGAAACCGAAATCCAGGACGCGAGGGAATATGCCGAGAACATCGTTGAGACCGTGCGCGAGCCGCTGGTAGTGCTGAATTCCGATCTGAAGATCCTGACCGCCAACCACAGCTTCTACAATACCTTCAAGGTAATGCCCGAGGAGACAATCGGCAATTTCATCTATGATCTCGGCAACCGGCAGTGGGACATCCCCAGGCTCCGGGTGCTGGTTGAGAAAATTCTGCCGCAGGACACCGTGTTCAACGGCTATGAAGTCGAGCATGACTTCCCCGGCATCGGGCACAAGATTATCCTGCTTAATGCCCGGCAGATTTTCCGTGAAAATATCGGTTCGCACATTATCCTTCTGGCCATGGAAGACATTACCGAACGCAAGCGCCTGGAGACCGAAATCCAGGATGCGCGGGAATATGCCGAGAACATCGTTGAGACCGTACGCGAACCGCTTGTGGTAATGAATTCCGAGCTTAAGGTCGTCACAGCCAACCACAGCTTCTACTACACATTCAAGGTTACGCCTGAGGCTACAATCGGGAATTTCATCTACGACCTCGGCAACCGGCAATGGGATATTCCCAAACTGCGGGTGCTCTTTGAGGACATCCTGCCCCTTGAGACAGTCTTCAACGGCTACGAAGTTGAGCATGATTTTCCCGGCATCGGCCGCAAGATCATCCGGCTTAACGCAAGGGAAATTTCCAGGAAAGATATCGGCTCACGCGTTATCCTCCTGGCCATGGAGGACATTACCGGACACAAACTGGCTGAGGAGCGGATCGGCGAAGTCATTCGTCAGCAGCAGGCCATCCTCGACAATATCCCGACTATCGCCTGGCTTAAGGACAGGCATGGAAGATATGTCGCTGTAAACGAGCCCTTTGGCAAGACGTTTGGCGTTGCCCCCAAAGACATGGTCGGAAAGAACGATTATGATATTTATCCCCGGGAACTTGCGGTGAAATATGAGAAAGATTTCAGGGAGGTCATGTCTACCGGCACGCGCACTTATTTCGAAGAGTCCATTGTTGACCGGGATGGAAAGGTCCAGTTCATGGAGAAAATCGAAACGCCCATTTTTAATGATACAGGAGTGGTCATAGGTATCATCGGGAGCGCCCATGACATTACCAGCCGCAAGGAAGTAGAAGTATCGCTCCGTCATGACAGTACCCACGATATGTTGACAGGTCTCTATAACAGGGCATTTTTCGACGAAGAGCTGGAACGGCTTGCAAACGGCAGGATGTTTCCAATGAGCATTGTGATGGCGGATGTAAACGGGTTAAAAACACTCAATGACACCAGGGGGCATGAAGCCGGGGACAATCTGATCAAATTGGTGTCCCGAATCATTCTGAGTGCTTTCCGGGCCGAGGACATCGTTGCCCGCATCGGGGGAGACGAGTTTGCGGTTCTTCTGCCTGGAACGGACAAAGACGTTGCGGAGGAAGCTGTCAGGAGGATCATGAAAAGCCCTGAAATCATTGATGGTCTGGTGAGTATTGCTTTCGGAATCGCGACCGCAGAAAACAGGGACCAGATTGCGGAAGCTTTAAAGCTCAGTGACGAGAGGATGTATCAGAATAAATCAGACCTGAAGGGATTGCAGGCAGGAGAGACAGGGGAACAATCATGAAACGCCCGGCATCAAACAGGAAAACAACGCCCGATATGCGCGTCTCCGGCCGGTCAGGTGCGGATCAGTCCCTGATAAACTCGGAGCTTCGTTACCGCCGCCTCTTCGAATCAGCCCAGGACGGCATCCTGATTCTGAATGCCGAGACAGGTTTGATCAACGACGTTAACCCGTATCTTATCTACATGCTGGGCTACTCACGTGAAGAATTCGTGGAAAAGAAACTCTGGGAAGTAGGCGCTTTCCGGGATGTCGAGGCCAGCATAAACGCCTTCACTGCTTTACAGAAGAATGAGTTTATCCGCTATGAAAACCTGCCGCTCAGGACAAAAGACGGCCGGCTGGTCCAGGTGGAATTCGTCAGTAACGTTTATCTGGTTGGTGATGAAAAGGTCATTCAGTGCAATATCCGTGACATCAGCGACCGCAAGCGGGCTGAGGAAGCCTTGCTGGCGAAAGAGGAGGCCCACTGGTCGCTGATCGAAAATTTGCCGATCGGTGTTGTCGTTCATACCCCCGATACCAGGATTGTGCTGTGCAACCCTGAAGCAGCGCTCCTAATGGGGATGTCGCCGGAACAGATGATGGGCAAGGACGCCCGCGACACTATCTGGCGCTTTGTCCGCAAAGACGGCACCCGGATGCCCCTGGATGAGTTTCCTGTCAGCCAGGTGATCACAAGAGGACGAGTGTTGAAAAACCTGGTCATGGGGATTGTCATTGAAGGTGAAGAAGGATACAAATGGGTTTTGGTGAATGCCTATCCCGAGTTTGGAAGCGGCGGGCGTTTGCGCCAGGTCGTGGTGATGTTCACGGATATCAGTGATATAAAGTTTGCGGAGGAAAAGATCCGGCGTAATCTTGAGCATCTGACCGCCCTTGTCGAAATCGACCGCGCCATTAATTTCAGCTTTGATATCAACCAAAGTCTGTCAACGCTCCTCACTCATGTCATTGTCCAGTCAGGCGCTGACGCAGCCGACGTACTGTTGTTCCATGCCGCATCCCGTACGCTGAAATACGTCGCCGGCCGCGGGTTCCACACCAAGGCCGCCGAACACGGACGCCGGCCGTTGGACGAGGGTTATGCAGGGCGGGCCGCACAGGAGCGCAGCATTGTTCATATCCCTGATCTGACAAAGGAACATGACAACTTTTTGCGTGGAATACTTATGGCGGGTGAGGAGTTCGTCAGTTACTATGGCGTGCCTTTGATAGCGAAAGGGCAGATAATGGGGGTGCTGGAGGTCTTTCAACGCACTCAAATCGAACGCGATGAAGAATGGCTTGATTTCCTCAAGGCCCTGGCAGCCCAGGCAGCGATCGCTATCGATAATGTCACCCTGTTTGATAACCTGCAACGCTCCAACACCGAACTCTTCCAGGCCTATGACGCCACCATCGAAGGCTGGTCACGGGCGCTCGAACTGCGCGACAAGGAGACAGAAGGACATACGCAACGGACCGCTGCTTTGACCGTAAAGCTGGCGCGCCTGTTCGGCCTGAGCGATTCGGAGCTTGTGCAGGTACGCTGGGGCGCGCTGCTGCATGACATCGGCAAGATGGGTATCCCGGACGGGATTTTGCTCAAACAGGACACGCTGACCGAGGCGGAATGGGTTGTGATGAAAAAGCACACCATTTTTGCCTACGAAATGCTCTCTCCTATCCGCTACATGCGTTTGGCACTCGACATACCATACGCGCATCATGAGAAATGGGACGGAACCGGCTACCCGCTTGGGTTGAAAGGAGAACAGATACCCCTTGCTGCGCGTATCTTCGCGGTTGCCGATGTCTGGGATGCGTTGAGATCAGACCGGCGCTACCGCAATTCCTGGTCTGTGGAAAAGGTACGCGGACATCTCCTATCCCTGGCAGGGACGCACTTTGATCCTCATGTTGTAACGGTCTGCCTTGATTCAAACCTGCTCGTAAATTGAGATCATCCGACTATGTCTCTGAAAGTCATCACCCGTGGGTTTACTATGCTTGCAAAATGGGCGAGAGGTCCGCTTTCTTCTTTATTCAAAAACCCGGTTTATTCCGCTTCCATCAATGTCCTGCCGGAGCGGTTTGCCCTAAATCGATGAAGCCCCGGTCAACATCTACAGCTGCCAGCTGCACCCGGATCCTCCTGCCGACATCAAGTCCCTCGAAACCATGGACAACTCTCCCCTCAACAGGGACCGTAAGCAGCCGGGCCCATGTGCCTTTCGAAGAAGCGCCGGTGACAATAGCATCAAAATGTTCCCCGATTCTGTGCTCCAGCAGCATTGCAGCAGCGGATTTGCCGACCTGCCGTTCCACTTTGTTGGCAGCATCTTCTTCTTCAGTGCAATGTTTTGCCAAAGCTGCGAGAGTTTCATCGTCATACGGCGAAGGCCCTCCGCCCATAGCGGCCTTCAGAAGGCGTTGTGTAATAAGATCGGTGTACCGGCGATTAGGGGCCGTGGAATGTGTGTAGTCCCTGACCGCAAGACCGAAGTGTCCGGGAGCGGTATCACCCGGAAGCTCCGCAACATACTCACCTGCGCCCATAAGTTTGATAACGGCCAGGGAGAGATCGGGGAATCGGACAGGATCAGCGGCTTTGGCCCTGGTCAGGAACTCCTCCAGTGCCTTTGAATCCGGTGTGTCCGGAAGATGGGCGCCATGTTCGCCGGCAAGCCCGACGATCCTCTCCCATCGTTTTGGAGTGCGGACCACGCGACGGATGGAAGGGAATTTTTTTGATGTGAGATACCGGGCTGTAACACCGTTTGCCCCTATCATGAAATCCTCGATAATATCCTTTGCCCGGTTCCTTTTTTCGACTTCCAGGCCGCGGATTTCATCGCCTTCAAATACCGGCCTCGCCTCGACCGTCTCAAAACTCAGGGCCCCGTGAACATGCCTGAGGTTTTTCATATTTTGCGCTGCCTTGTCCTGCAGGCGCAGATTCTCCTCCAGTCCGTTGACAACAGCAACAGCCTCAGGCAGAGTTCCATGTCCTTCAAGCCATGCGGCCATGCTGCTATAGGCAAGCTTTGCATGGTTGCGAACAAGCGCCCGGTAGATATCCGAGGCATATAAAGACCCGTCCGGGCCTATAACCATTTCGATGACTACTGCCAAGCGGTCTTCGTTAAAGTTCAAAGAGGTCAGGTCAGTGGAAAGTTTTTCAGGGAGCATCGGGAATATCGCGCCTGCGGTATAAACAGAGGTAGTATTATGTCGTGCGTGCCCGTCGATTGCCGAGCCCTTACTAACAAGCGAGTCTACATCCGCCACGGCAACAAATATCTTCACCTTGTCTTCCGGCATTGCCTCGGCAACGGTAAGCTGATCCAGGTCGCGGGAGTCATCATTGTCAATGGAGGCCCACAACAGATTCGTCAGGTCACGGACCCGTCCGTCGTTAATCACTGCAGGAATCTGAATCCGGCCGAGTTCTTCCAGCGTTTCAGCAGAAAAGTCGGGGAGCAAGCCCCTCTGAAGCATCGCACTGCGAGCGATCCTCTGTAATATGGAGCGGTGCTTTCTGTCATCGATCTGCATTGGATATCTACCTCATCAGTCTATTAATAATCAGCGTTCTTTTCAGCGAACAGGGACCGTATCCCGGTTAATCCGCTCATCCTGCAGGCCCGGCCGTGCGGTTCCCGGTCCGTCGCGACTGATATAAAACATAAGCCAGATATGCGACAATGCCTGCGTTGACAATAAGTACGGCCACTTTGAGCGGGGTCGCACCCAGCATGATCTCGAAAACTTCCAACGGCATATACATGCCGCCTGTAAGGAGCCCGAACCATTCGGCCCATTGCTGATTCAGCCACAGGGCAACAGACTCGACAAAGCGGACGACGGAATAGAGCATGGCTGAAAAGGCCATTGCCCAGAGTTTGCCGTCGGTCGTGTGATAGGCCGCATCGATGAATATCCTTGGATAGTGACTGGCCGGATTCAGATGTAAAGTCCGGACGATCTGTTCTGCAGCCGCATGGAGGTCTTTATGAAGCAATTCGAGCAGCCCAAAACCTACAAACAAGACAAGCAGTCCTTTTGCTCCCTCAACGACAGAGACGATACGAAGCCCTTTTTGCAGCCGCTCTTTTTCTGAGACTTTTTCCATATCTCAGAGCAGCCGAACCACTGAAATTACAAAATCGATTTTTTCCCTTAAGAGCCAGGGCCGCATGCTATGCGGTCCGGGCATACAAAAGGCAGGGGCTGCTTTACTGGACCTCACCGGCGGGCATGGACTCTAACCTGCTGATAAGCCCTGTAAGCGTCTTCTTCTCAATCCGGACACCTTTTTCATCACCCATCTTTTCAACTTCCTTAAGATAATGCTGCAGGGATGTCATTACCGCAACCGCCTCTGTATTAGTCAATTTCAAATCCATCGTCTCAACCTCCTTTTTTTTGAGTGCCCCTCCCGAAGAGAGGGGCACTCTTTCCCTGTGATTTCCGCTAAGAAACTTTTCTCAGCAGCTGGGAAATGACGTCTTTCTCTTCACGCAGGTCGGCTTTATAGTCACGGTCATCGGTCTTGCCGATTTCGCCCCTCAGTTCCGCATCAAAAGATTTAAGCACCAGCTGCAACACCTCTTTTTCCTTTTCATTCAGTTCCAGTATCATGACTACCTCCTTTTATTTAAAGCATAGCAACTGGAGAGTGAAAGTCAACAACTCAATAACGACCCGACAGAAAAAAATCAGCGCGTGTTACCGGGCTGCAGTGATTTATAAAAGCCCATTTGCTCCCGGGCCTCTCATTCTACAGGTTCAGGTTCCTTTTTAACGAGTAGGACCGAGCAGGGCATCCTGCGAACAAGCTCCTCGTTGCTGCGTCCGAAAAGGAAGTGCTCCAGATGCCCTTCTTCATGGGCGAGCATTATCAAAAGATCAATGCCCTCTTCCCTGACGACCTTCAGAATTTCCTCCGTAGGGTCTCCCTCCCTGAGTAATTCTTTTATGGACATGCCCCTCTTTTTCTCCGAACTTATTATTGAGTGAAGTTCTTCTCTGTCCAGTTTCAAAAGCTTCTTATACTCCTCATGCAGTGACGGCAGAGGGAGGTTCCAGCCCCCAAAAATGAAAGGGTCATGCACCACATGGATAACATAAAGTTCCGCTCCATATTTTCCGGCGAGTGATACTCCGTAATGAACAGCCTTTCTGCAGTATTTGGTGTCCCTGCTTGCAACGAGAATCCGTTTGATATCTTCCATGACCAACCTCCTTTAGTTATCAGACAGGCCTAATATTTTCAATATACCACGCATATGAACTCCTGAATACTGTCGTCTTTGTCGGGGGTCTGCCATGATTGCCCGGGATTGACCTTATTTGTCTGCAGACTCAGGCATATAACTATCGGAAGATTACAGGTGGGTAGCGGCAACAAGCGCTCTTGGGGATAATTGCCGCTTCAAAGCATTCAGGGTTATCTTTTCATGACAACAAAAGAACCGACGGCTTCTCAGCCGGTTTGTGTCTTTGTCGGATAATCAGGGACGGGAGAACTCGATAGGTCCGCAGGCTTATTATTCGGTCTTACGCGGCAGCGTGAAATAAAATATTGCCCCTTTGCCGGGCTTCCCTTCAGCCCAGACACGCCCGCCGTGTTTCCCTATAATATTCTTGACAATGACAAGGCCTATGCCGCTCCCCTCAATTTCCTCCGGTGAACGCATCCTGTAAAAAAACCCGAAGAGCCCTTCGCTTAGTTTCATATCAAAGCCTATGCCGTTATCTTTCACAGAGTAAACAATCTCGTCTCCCTTTTGAACACCGCTGATTTTAATAAGAGCTTTTTCTTTGGGACGAGTATACTTGAGCGCATTAGACAAAAGATTCACGAGCACCTGCCGTATCATGGACTGGTCGGCCCGGGCAGGGGGAAGGTCGCCGATCACGAATTTCACATCTCCCTTCAAGGTTGCCGACCTCATATCCTCCAGCACATCCTGCACGACCATCCGCATATCGATATCGGATTTCTTTACATCTTTCGTGCTGGTGCGGGAAAAGGACAGGAGGGCCTCCATAAGCAGTTCCATTTTTTTCGAGGTCTGCTGGATGACAGTGAGCATCTGTCTGCCCGCGTCATCAAGACTCTTGCCGTATTTTTTCAGCATACTGCCGCTGTACCAATCGATCATCACCAGTGGCTCCCTGAGATCGTGGGATGCGGAATAGTTAAAACTTTCCATGTCTTTGTATGCGATTTTAAGCTGCTCTGTTGTATTTTGCAGTTCCCTGTACAGCATCTCCAGGGATTTCTCCGACTTTTTCCGCTCGGTTATGTCGACGCAGGTGCCTACCCATTCCCTGACCTTCCCGTTTTCATTTAACACTGGGATTGCTTTGACCATAAAGTCCCTGTATATCCCGTCTTGTCTGCGAATACGGTATTCGATCTCGTATCCGGTTTTTTCAGATACGGCTTTTTCCCATGCCTGCAAAGTATGTTCAAGGTCGTCAGGGTGAAGGGCTTTCGTCCATCCCTTGCCCTTGACCTCTTCATAGGTCTGGCCGGTATACGTTCGCCAGAAGGGGATGTCTTCCGCTACCTCTCCATTTGCATTTGTTATCCACCCCAACTCCCCCGACACTTCCATATAAAACCGGTAGCGGTCCGCGCTTGCCTTCAGCGCTTCTTCAGTTTCTTTGCGGTCCGTAATATCCTCAATAGCAAGAAGGATCAGTAGTCGGTCATGATGTTCCGACATATTCAGTGAGGTTGTGACATATGGCTCTTTCATGTAAATTTTGCGGGCGTTGAGGATCATCACCCTTCGGCCGAGGTCGGGCAGTTCCAGCTCAATCTCAAAGTCGGAGATTACCTTATTCTCCGACAGTACTTTTTCAAGAAGGTTCCGAAGCGCGGGTATGTTCCAGTTGCGGCCGTCCAAATCATAGATGAATTTATTTACTGTTTCTTCAGGAACCGCGAGAAAGGTTTCGTAGAAAGCTCTGTTGGCGGTTATGACCCTGAGGTCAGGGGCCAGCACGAGAAGCGGCTCATGCAAGGTTTCCACAATGGAGTTGACGTAATCATATGCAGACTCGACCATCAGAAGGTTGCTTTTGATATTGTTGATATCGTTAAGCGTCATTAACACGCCGTCGATCCTGTTGTCGGCGGTCTTGTAAGGTCTCATCGCCAATGAATACCAGCGGCCCTCCATATCCCGCACTTCTCTTTCCTTCACGGCAAGGGTATTTACCACATCGCGGACCATCTGCTCAAGGTCGGTGATATTGATATTTGTCCTTATATCGCTGAGGGGACGACCGACATCAGACGGGATCAGGTTCAGCAGTCTTGCCGCAGCTTCATTGAATCTCCTGACCTGCAGTTTATTTCCGAGTATTATAATCGGTATCTCAACGCCCCTGAGCACGTTGAACAGGTCATTGTTCAACTGTGCTGTTTCCTCGTTGCGGCTCTGAAGCTCGTCGTTGACTGTGGTCAGTTCCTCGTTTGTAGACTGGAGCTCCTCCTTTGCTGTCTCCATTTCTTCATTGATGCTTTGCAACTCTTCATTTCCTGATTGCAGTTCTTCATTCAGCGCCCGCAGCTCTTCATTTGCCGCCTCATACTCCTCTGTTACGCTGCTTAAATGCGCTTTTGCCGCGGCAAGTTCCTGCTTCAGTCGGACCTCATTTCCGGTTGAAGGACCGCTTTGAGGCCGTGGGAAATTGCCTATTTCCTCAAACAGGACCAGGAAGTAGCGTTCCCCGGATGCCGGGGCCTCAAACGGAACAACATCAATATTGATGTACATAGTCCGTTTACCCCGTTCGACTCCTACCCGCTTTTTCTTCAACGGAATATTCTCTTTATTAGCCTGATGCAGGAGAGTGCGAAGCTCGGTCGCCAGCTCTTCACTTACCATCTTCAGGAGGTCCAGGCTCGCCCGCCCCGGCGCAGGCATGAGGTACCGGCCGGTATCTCCCCGGAACTGCAGTACCTTCATGGCATCATCGACGACAAAGCCCGCAGGACTATATTTGGCGATCACTATATTATCGGCCTCTCTCTGAATATTGAACACTGCGCCCGGTTGCGCTTCAGTCCCGCGGCGGTCGGCCTTTGCTTTGTCGTATCCGGCCGGCGGCGCTTCAGAATACTGTCTCGGCGCATCAGCCTTTTTTTCATAAATAGTGTTTTTCCTGTCGACCACTGAGAAGAAAACGGCAAATTCTCCGACCGTCTCGGACGGCCCGATCATGAGAAAACCCAGGGGATTTAGGGCGTAAAACAATATCCTTATCGCTTTTTTCTGGAGCTCCGAGCCGAAATATATGAGCACATTCCGGCAGCTGACAAGGTCGATCTTTGAAAACGGGGGGTCCTTTACTATATTCTGTTTCGCGAATATGCACATTTCGCGGACAGACTTGTTTATCACGTAGCCGGCGCCGTTTTTTTCAAAGAAACGCTTCAGTCTTTCAGGGGAGACATCTTTCACTATGTTTTCAGAGTATATTCCTCTTCTTGCCTTCTCAACGGCCATATCGTCGATGTCTGTTGCAAAGAGCTGAACAGGCCGGCTGATTTTATTTTCGTCCATATATTCCGCAAGAGTCATGGCGATAGAGTAGGCCTCTTCCCCGGTCGAGCAGGCCGGCACCCATATCCTGACAGGTGCATCTCCTGTCGCTTTATTCACAATGCGAGGGAATACGCTTCTTTTTAAGGCCTCGAAGGCGTCCGGTTCCCTGAAGAATGAGGTGACGTTGATGAGAACATCCTGATAAAGGGTTTCCATTTCAGAGGGGTTTTTCCTGAGAAATGCGGCATACTTATCAATCCCATCTATCTTTTGAAGCAGCAGGCGGCGGTTGATCCTGCGCATGATGGTCGAGCGCTTATAGGATGTGAAATCAACGCCCTTTGCCAACCTCAGCATGATAAAGATCTTATTGAGGTCGTTTTCCTGCTCCGGCATAATCTGTGCGGTCTCCCCGCTCCGGACAGCGGCCAGATAGGGATGCCGTCTGATCCTCAGCAGCTCGGCCGCAATTTTATCGGGCGGCAGCACAAAGTCAACGCAATCGGTGGCGATAGCGCTTTTCGGCATACCGTCATACTTTGATGTTTCATCCTGGGCAAAGACTATGCCGCCTTCTCCCTTGACCGCCCTTATTCCCATCGAGCCGTCTGAGCCCGAGCCGGACATGATTACCGCTATGGCGTTGTTTCGGCGGTCCTGAGAAAGAGAGCGAAGAAAAGAGTCGACAGGCATATACTGCCCCCTGGCCTTCTCCCTCGGCGTAAGATGTAGCACCCCATGAAAGATAACCATCTCACTGTCGGGCGGTATGACATATACATTATTCGGCTCTACGTTCATTCCGTCTTTCACTTCTTTTACAGGCATGGCGGTTGTCTTGGAGAGAAGTTCGGTCAACATGCTCTCGTGAGCAGGCGCAAGGTGCTGGATAAGGACAAAGGCCATTCCCGGATCAGGGGGCAGATGCCTGAATAATTGTGTGAACGCTTCAAGTCCGCCTGCCGACGCTCCGACCCCTACTACAGGGAATTGGCCTGCGCCGGATAATTCCGTCCCGGATTGTTTTGTTGCGGCGGATGAGGATTTGATTTTATTGGAAGGTCTTTTGGAAGCCATTTACAATAACACAGTCCGCTTTTGAAAATTCAGACAAAGTCTTTTTTTATCGGGCATAAATGACCCTCCCCGCATATTATTACATAATAGGGGGTAGTCAATTAGCTCCTCCTACCCTTTTTGCTCCAGTCGTAACCGAAAGTCACGTCGGCTGCAGTTACGGGACCAGTTATCATTGATTGTTCCATCAACCTGTAGAAA
>Ga0334722_10002776_pt1 | contig 19396 bp, 15 predicted proteins | sample C3_bottom_MG_FD_207210 | JGI IMG/M metagenome (GOLD analysis project Ga0334722, IMG submission 207210) | Sediment microbial communities from Yellowstone Lake, YNP, Wyoming, USA - C3_bottom | ecosystem: Environmental > Aquatic > Freshwater > Lake > Sediment | place: USA: Wyoming | collected...
CGGTGCCGGTATAGTAAACCCGGTGGTCGGGCCGGTAATAATAACCGCCGCGCAGGGCGATAGGTGCGCCGGCCACATCCAGGACATACTCCAGCCCCAGACGGAACTCCCATTCGTCGTCGAGGTTAAAGCCCTCCATTTGCTGGAGCTGGAAGCTGGCTGTTCTACTCTCGCCGATGAATTCCTCGATCAGTTGGGAGTACTTGACGTAGTTGGCGTCCATGGCCACGGTAAGGTTGGGTTCGAAGCGATAGGAAAGCCCGAGGCCGTATACGTCTGGCACCTTGAATTCGGCTTCGGTCTGGTAGCGCAGTTTCCGCCACCCGATCTCAGGAGTACCACCACCTCCACTGGAGATGGTGCCGTATTCCCAGGAGGACTTGTTGACCTTGAACTTTGGTCCCTGTCGATAAACCAGCCCCAGGTTGAGTTCGCCGACCACATTCCAGAGCAATGAGGCGGTGTATTGCTCAGCGTTGTCGCTGCTGTCGCCCACCTCTTTGCTGTTTGGGGCCATGACCCCGGCGGTTTCGCGGTAACGAAAAGTGGTGGCCTTGTAATCGAGTTGGGCCAAACCGACCGCCAATCCCAGCGAAAGTTTTTCGTTGAGCTTGGTGCCTAGCCCGACGCCAAGGGTATTGATCTGGGTATCGGAGTTGATGTAAGACTCTTGTCTGGAGCTGGTGTCGTCTAGCTCGTGCCAGGTAAAATCGGCCTTGGCATTCATTAACTGGTGGCGGAAGATGGTAACGGTGGTGTTCTTGGCTGGGTAGGCGTAGCTAAGAAAGGAGAGGCCGGAAGCGGTTTTGTCGTAGTCGGTGGCGCCGATTTGGTCGGTGATCTTGGTGGTGTAGTTGCCAGCCTTGTACTCCACCGAAACCTCCGGCTTGGTAAGGACGGTGAGGCCAGCCGGGTTGGTGTAGGCGGCGGTGGCGTCGTCGGCCAGACCGATGAAGGCGCCGCCCATGGCGTTGGCGCGGGCGCCGGGGTTGTTGAAACGGAAATCCAGCCCGAAGACATCGGGCGAGGCCACCAGGGCCTGGGCGCTGCCAACATTAATCAATATGGCGGCGGAAATTGCCGTCAGTCCCAGTAGTGATCGCTTCATTACCTGCATTTTCTTCTCCCCGGTTGAGTTTGGGTGGTAATTAATGGTTTTGAAAACAGCCTTGCCTTGGCGCGGTTGGCCAAGGAGAGGCCGGTGCTTTCCGGTGATCTGGCTAGTCTCGGTTAGGTACAGGCGGTTCTTCGGGCTGTGACTGGAACTGCAAAAATCTCCCGCCAGCATTCGCCAGTCGTTTTTTTTGGCAAAATCATGGTAAATTCCACAATGTTTAAAGTCAACCTGATATCGGTTGGGATAAACAATGTATATTTGTGGATTTTTTGGGACTTTTGCACGCTATTCCTACAAATTCGAGGATAATAATGGCTGAGGCGGTGGAGATCGAAGTCGGGGAGTTTAAAGGCAAGTTGGACCGGGGCGAGATTTCCTTTATTCTCGATATGCGGCGGGAGGATGAGTTCGCCTCTTGGCGGATTGAGGGTAGTAAGCCGGTGGAGACGCTCAATATCCCGCAGCTAGATTTTGTCGGTGAGGAGGAACAATTCCTTTCCCGACTACCCAAGGACCGGGAGATTATTCTGGTCTGCGCCCATGGCGGCGCCTCGAAATATGAGGCCGAACAGCTGCAATTAAAAGGTTTCATGGCCCGGGGATTGGCCGGGGGCATGGATGCCTGGAGCGTTCTCTACGAAACTTCCCGTTTGGACGGTGAGCCGGTGATCTATCAGGTCTACCGGATTGCCAAGGGTTGCATTTCGCATGTGCTGATCTCCGGCGGCGAGGCGGTGGTGATCGATGCGGTGCGCCATCTCGAACATATTCGCGCCATCCTTGAGCGCCACGGGGCGCGGCTGAAATACGTTTTTGATTCCCATCTCCAGGCCGATCATGTCTCCGGCGGCCGCCAGCTGGCGCAGGAGGCCGGTTGTCCATACCTGATCTGTCCCGCCGATCTGGCCGGAGTTACTTACCCCTATCAACCCCTGCTGGACGGGGATGAGTTTGCCTTTGGGGGCAGCCGCTTGCAGGTTTTGCATTCGCCCGGCCACACCCCTGGCAGCACCTCGCTGCTGCTGGATGGCCAGATTCTGTTCTCCGGCGACACGGTCATGGAAACCACTGTCGGCCGCCCGGATTTGGGGGGTAAGGTTGATGAGTGGGCCGAGTTACTCTATGATACCATCCATGTTCGGCTCAAACCCTTGGGCGACGAGGTGTTGGTTCTGCCCACCCATGCTGCTTCGGTGCGGGAAAGAGACGGGCAGGGGCTGGTCAAGCTTACCTTGGGTGAGGCACGGCGGACCCTGATCCATTTCGGCCTCACCGACCGGGCCGCCTTCGTGGCCCATGTCAAGACCACCTTGCTGGATAATCCCGAGCGCTATCAAGACATTCGCCGGGTGAATCTGGGGCTGCTTGCCCCTGATGAGGCCCGTTTGCAGGAGCTGGAGATTGGCCGGAACCTCTGTGGTATGGCGGAGAAAAAATAGAATTACGGATTACGAATTATGAATTACGGATTACGGATGTTGTCTGGGATGAACCTGCCGTTATGGGCGTGAACCAAGAAATTATAGCTTCTGCCAGAACGGCCCTGAGCCAATTGGTGCCAGGTCGAAAAGTGGCCGGACTTGTTCCTCTGGGAAACGGCCATATCAACGAGACCTTCTTGGTCACCTTCGTCACGGGTGAGCTCCGGCAGGTGGTGTTGCAGCGGTTGAATCGGGCGGTTTTTCCTGAGCCGGAGAAGATCATGGCTAATCTGGCGATTCTGGCCGAGCATCTGGCGGCCCGTGTTGCCCGGGAGCCGCCGGGCGGAGCTGATCCCCGGATGGTGGTTCGGCCCTTGGGCGGGCAAGATGGGCGAGGTTTTTTTGATGATCCCAGCGGCGATTTCTGGCGGCTGATTTCCTATGTGGAAGACGCTGAACATCAGGAGGTGCTGGTCACCCCGGAATTGGCTCGGGAGGCGGGGCGCGGCCTGGGGGTTTTTCACCGGCTGGTGGCTGATCTTGATCCAACTCTCCTGGTCGATACCCTGCCAGGTTTTCATTGTGCCCCGGGGTATCTGGCCGCCTATGATCGCCAATTTGCCGCGGGCCAGTGTGGGCCAGCCTTGCCCGGTGAGGACAACTGCCGGGCGATGATTGCGGCCCGCCGGGGTCTAACAGAGATTTTGGAAGGGGCAGCTCGGCGCGGAGAGATCCTTCCCCGGGTGATTCATGGCGATCCCCGCCTGGCCAATTTGCTTTTTGACCGGAGCAGTCGTCAGGCTGTGGCCCTGGTCGATCTCGATACCGTCAAGCCGGGGTTGTTGCATTATGATCTGGGTGACTGTTTGCGCTCTTGCTGTAATCCGGCTGGCGATGACCTGGAAGATTTGGCCGAGGTCAGCTTTGATCTGGAAATCTGCCGGGGGGTGTTGGCTGGATATCTGGCCGAGGCTGGCGCGACTTTAAGCCCGGTTGATTATCAGTTAATCTATCCGGCGGTGCGGTTGCTGGCCTTTGAGTTGGGGCTGCGTTTTTTTTCCGACCATCTGGCCGGGGATGTTTATTTTAAGACCACGCGGCCAGCACAGAACCTGCAGCGGGCTTTAGTGCAGTTCCGGCTGTTGGAGAGTATTGAAGCGCAGGAAGTGGAGATTCGCGCCATTGTGGCGGCCTGGCAAAGGCAATAAAAATAACGGGAAAAGCACAGATTATGACCAGCAGTACAGAGCAGGAAAATCCCAGTCCAGTTGAGCAAGCCATTCCCGAGGTGGAGAATCAGCTAAGCGATCCCGAACGTCTCTTCGCTTACCGCCGAACCGGGCGCTTCTTTGCCCAGATTGGCGAAGGGTTGGAGGAAGCTGGCGCCAAAGAATTAAGCGAACTGGGCGGAACTGAACCGGTCCCAGCTTACCGGGGCGTGCATTTCGGGGCTGAAAATATCGCCACCCTTTGCCGGATCAACTACCAGAGTCGCCTCTGTACCAGGATCCTGGCGCCGCTGATCACCTTCGACTGCCACTCCACCAAGTACCTCTATAAGACTGCCTACGCGCTGCCTTGGGAGGATCTGCTTGACGTTTCCGGCACCTTTGCCATTTCGGCCACCGTCGGCAACAGCGCCATCACCCACTCCAAATATGCCGCCCTCTGTCTCAAGGACGCCATGGCCGATCGCTATCGGGAGCGTTTTGGCCGCAGACCCGATGTGGACCGCGATAACCCCGACCTGCAACTTAATCTCCACATCGATCGCGATCGGGCGGTGATCAGCCTGGATACCTCCGGTTCCTCCCTGCACCGGCGCGGTTACCGGCGGGATACCGTGGCCGCCCCCATGCAGGAGACCCTGGCGGCGGCGATCATCACCCTCAGTGGCTGGGACGGCACGCGACCCTTGGTGGATCCCTTCTGCGGCTCAGGCACCCTGTTGTGCGAAGCGCTGATGCGCCAGGCCAGGATTCCTCCCGCCTATCTGCGGGAGCATTTCGGTTTTGAGATGCTGCCGGAATTTGATCGGGCGGTCTGGGAGCAGGAGCGGCGGCGGATGGACGAGGCAATTCGGGCGGTCCCGGCCGGGCTGATCCGGGGTTCGGATCTGGACCGCCAGGCGGTGGCAGCGGCCCGGACCAATCTCAATCTGCTGCCGGGCGGCAAGGATATTCAAGTCAGTCGCTCAGCCTTTGCTGACCTGGAACCCATTGAGAATTCGCTGATCGTCGCCAACCCGCCCTACGGCATCCGCATGGGTGACCGGGACGGGACGGCGGAGCTGCTGAAGGAGTTCGGGAGTTTTCTCAAGCATCGTTGCCGGGGCAGCGAGGTGTTTCTCTATTTCGGGCAGCGGGAGATGTTGAAGATGATCGGCCTGCGTCCGGCCTCCAAGAAGCCGCTCAATAATGGCGGCTTGGAAGGGGTGCTGGCCCGTTATCTCATGTACTGAATATTAGCTAGATGCAGAATCAATGCAGATCTGCCAACTTTGTGGTATTTTTTTACTGAGTTTTGGCGGAGGTTTTTCTGCCAGTCCAAGGCGCTTTAGTTACCTGCGAAGCTTGCGAAGAGGAGATTGATGGTAGATTCTGGTAAATCCATAGATTCTGGACATGGAGCGGATCCCTCTGTCGCCGAGATGTCGGCCGCAGAAAAGGTGATTAACTCCATCATGACCGGCATGAAGAACTACCCCGTCTTCCCAGCCGAACATACCAGTACCGCCAGTTTGCTAAACGGAGTTAAACAGGCGGTTGCCAGATTCACCGAAGAGTACGGTGAGCTAGGTTTTGAGGTCACCCAGAAACAGATTCTTTATGCCGACATCCCCGTCTATTCCGGTGAAGCCAGTGCCGATAACCCCGCCCATATCTTTTACCGGGACGGAATCCGCTATTTCTCCTTCTCGCCGGGATTGGATGAGGCTGAGCTTGCGGTGCTATTTAAGCTGGTCAATCATTACCGGGTGATCCCCGATGAGCCAGAGGATGATATCGTCACCGCCCTTTGGCGGGCGGAGCTGCCCCACATCCTTTACGAAGCGAGTTACGAGTTATGGGATGCCGAGTTGCAGGCGGATCTCTCACTGTTCAAGCCAACCTCCCCTGATTATGCGCCTGACGTTGCCGAACCCCCCGCCGCCGATACTTCCAAGTGGGAAAAACTTCGCCCCGGTACCGCTGACTATCAGCAGGTAAGTATCGCTGAAACTCAAGGTGACCAAGGGGTTTGGGATCTCACGCCGGAAGAGCAGGAATACATCAGCCGACTAATCAAAGAAGAGTTGGAATACGACAGCAGCGAAGCGGCGGTACGCTTGATGTTCCTGGTGCTGCGGGATGAAAATGAGGCCCCGGTTTACGAGGCGATTCTCAATTATATTAAAGAAGAATTCTCTTCTTCCCTGCTCAGGCGCAACTTTCGGCGTTCTTACTTTATTCTGGATAATGTCCGGAAAACGGAAGAATTGCTGGCCGTAAAAAAAACCTGGATAGCGCCGATTCACAACCGTTTTCAAGATGATATAACGCGGCCGATAACCTTGCAGCCGCTGCTTTTGTTATGGCCGGTGCTGCCCACTTTGCCCGGGGCAGAAATCAAAAACTTTGTTGCGGTTCTCCAACAACTCCCGACCCGGGCCGGGTTGACTCTGGCCGCCATGCTGGCCCAGGTTACATCCTCCCAGGCCCGCGGTTTAATCACTGAGATTGTTGCTTCCTATGCCTCCCGGGACCAGCTGGTTCTTGAGGCTTTATTGATTGGGCCGGACGAGGACCTGGCCATGCGAATGCTTCGGGTGGTCCGGGATTTGCCGGATCGGGAAGAGGCGACGAGGTTGCTCGGCCTGGTTAACCATAACTCGGGTCAAAGGGTCAGGGCGGAAGCCCGACGGGTCCTCGGTTGGCAAAACCTCTACTAACCTGTTGGATGAATGATTGTTCTCAACTTCACTCGGTCGTGAATTGCGTATGAAAAAAGACGTATATCAAGCACTAACGCCAGGAGAGCAACTGTTGCACGCGCTCTATAGCCTGACTAATATGGTCAGGATCTATCAGGGCAATAATCAGCTGGTCCATAACTGTATTGAAAAATTAGTCAATTCCTTAACCGCGTTGGTGGGCGGGGGTGGTTTAGCTGAGATATCCGTCCAACTGGAAAATGGCCGGTTTTTTATTAACGAAGAAAAACTTCTGCGGCGTCGGGGAGCCGCTGAGCACCTCACCAGTAGTTTTTTTGAATTTCTCTCCGGCCGGGGAATTTGCGAACTGCGGATTCTCTCGGCAGCGCTTACCGCCCCGGCGGCCACCCTGGTCAGTTTTGCTATCCTGCTAAACGAATGTGGGGAAAAGCCGGATTGTGCGAATTGGTTGGAAGAGCAATTTCGCCAATCAGGCATCGATTGGGTGGTCATTCGGGCAGCTGTCGAGGTGCAAGAAGGACAGGCGGATGGCGAAGGGGAGCGGCGCCCGCTTGAATCTCCTGGTAATCGCTCGGCCCAGAAAATTTATTCCTATGCCCTCCGTTCTCTTCGGGATGTGGCCCAGAAAATCTCGGTGAATCAACGGGTCGGCATGCGCAAAGCGGTGCGTATGGTGCAAATCATGGCCGAGGAGGTTTTGTTGCAAGAACAGCCGCTCCTGCTGGCCATGAGTACTATCCGGACCTACGACGATTACACCTTCACCCATTCTGTCAATGTGGCGATTCTCTCGCTTTATATAGGCCGACAACTTGGCCTGCCCAAAGAAACCATGGAATCCCTCGGGGTCTGCGGATTGTTTCATGATCTTGGTAAGGTCATGCTGCCTTATGAGCTGTTGAACAAGCCGGGGGCCCTCACCGAGGAAGAATTTGCCTTGGTGCGGACGCATTCTTTGAACAGCACCCGATTGATTGTTCAGCTGCTGTCGGCCCCGGCTGAGCGAAAATCCCGGCTGATGATTCCCCCCTTCGAGCATCACCTGAGGTATGATCTTAGTGGCTACCCGAACATTGGCTGGGACCGGCCAATAAGTTTGTGTGGGCGGATATTGGCGATTGCCGATGTCTACGATGCTTTGACCTCGCAGCGGGTCTACCGCAAGGAGGCAATGAGCTCCGACCGGGCCTTGGGGCTGATGATTCAGGGTCAGGGGACGGTTTTTGATCCGCTTATTCTGAAAGTTTTCGTCAGGATGCTGGGGGTTTACCCCATCGGCACCTTGTTGGAGTTGGATAGTAATGAAATTGCTTTGGTTTCGAAGGCCCAGTTGAACGAGGATTTGAATCGCCCCTGGGTGGTGATTCTCCAGAGTGACGGGCAGGGAGGCTTCATCCGTGGTGATGAGGTGAATCTTGCCGAGCGGGATGAGGATGGAAATTATTGTCGACACATAATCGGTAGTTCTCATCCTTCCAGCCAGAATATCCAGCCGGCCGAGTTTTTGACTTAAGGCTTAAGGCTAAAGACCGAAAAACGTTAGACCGAAGGCTGAAGGCTGAAGGCTAAAGGCCAAAGAACAAATGACGATTACTGAATTCGAAGGATTGTCGTGTCTTTTATCCTTCAGCCTTCAGTCTTCAGCCTTCAGCCTGAATAAACAATTAACCATCAACGAGTTGATAAGAGATGAGCGACGAGACTACCGCCAGCCCCGCCCCTTCTGCCGCCGCCAACGCTGCCCCTGCCGGTGTCGTAATGAATTCTCCGGAGATTGGCGCCGCTGAGAAGGCGGTGGCGGCGATCATGACCGGAGTAAAGAACTTCGGGGTATTCCCGCCGGAACACGCCAGCACCCAGGGGATGCTGCAGGGGGTGTTGCGTACCATCGGCCAGTTTTGGGAAAAATATGGCAGTTTCGCCTTCGAGGTGGAAAAACAGAGTCTGGCCTATCTGGGGAAAACCATCTACAAAGGCCCAGCTGGTGACGATAATCCGGCCTTCGTCCTGCATCGGGCCGGTATCAGCCGCTTTGAATTCGCCCCTGGCCTGGAAGAGCGGGAACTGGTTAGTTTTTTTCTGCTTTACAACCACTACCGGGTGGATGCCGATGTGCCGGACGACGATCTGGTTAGCGCCTTGTGGCGGGCCGGTCTTCCCCACATCTTTTATGAGGCCTCCTACGAGCTGTGGAGTGAGGCGGATACCGCCGTGGATTATGACACCCTTACGGCGGTTGACCCGGCGGGCTATGACGGCCCGGAGGTAACGGCCCGTCCCGGCAAGGGTTGGGCTTCCTTTCGGCTGGAAAGTAGCGGCGACAACTATCGCAAGGTTAGTCTGGCGCTATTGCCCAGCGTCAACGATTATTGCTCCCTTACCCCGGGCGAACAGGAAACCTTGGCGCGGATGGTGGAAGAGGAGACCCCGGCCGGGGGCAGCGAGGTGGCCGTGCGGTTGATGTTTATTCTGCTAGATCGGGAAACCGAGGCGCCGGTACATGAGGCGGCGCTGGGTTTTCTCCAGGAAGTCTATCTGGATTTTCTGGCCAATCGCGCCTTTCAGCGCGCCTTCTTTGTCCTGGACCATGTTCGCAAAGAGGCCGTGGCGGCAAAAGAGTCCAAACCTTGGGCCCTGCCGGCCTTTCAGAAGTTTTACGGGGCGGTGCTGCGGTCCGAAATCATCGCTGGCCTGATGGATACCTGGCCCCGCTTCAGCGAATTCGGGGTCTTGGAGGTCAAGGCCTTGTTCGCCATTCTCCAGCAGTTTCCGGCCCAGGTCGGCAGTCAACTTGTTGACCGGCTTAGTACCGTCCAGTCCCCCGAGGCCCAGAAGCTGTTCGTCGAGCTCATTGCTCACCATGCCCGACATGATCGTGAGCTTTTGACGGCTGCCATGCACAGCGAGGTGGAAGCGCTGGTTTTGGGAATGTTGGTGATTATCAAGGAACTTAACGACCGTAATCTGGTTGAGCAACTTCTGCCGAAATTACGTTACGATTCGCGTCACCACGTGCGCCAGGAGGCCATGCATATTCTGGCCAGCCATAATATTTATTGATCAGCTGAGGAACTCAAGATGACGGAAGAGGGATATTCGGCGGAGTTGTTGCCGGCCGAGCAGTTGTTGCAGGCCCTGCAGGCCCTGACCAGCACGGTCAAGATCTATCAGGCCAACAACCAGTTGGTGGTAAACGGGATGCAGCAGCTGGTCAAGTCAGCGCAGGCCTTGCTGGTCGGCAACGACTGGGTGGTCATCCATCTGGAAAATGGCCGGTTTTTCGTCAACGATGAAAAACTCCTGCGCCGCAAGGGGTCGGCGACCATCCTGGACAATTATTACACCTATCTCTCCGACCGCAGGCTTCCCGGCTTTCGGATCATACCCGCCATCGCCACGGCCTCTCCCGAAGAGTTGACCGGTTTTGTCAAGCTCCTGAATAACTGCGCCAACCAAGCTGAGCCGGCCGAGTGGCTGGAAATGCAGCTGCTGGAAACGGGAATTGGCTGGGTCTCGGTGCTGCAGGTTGATGATAATATTCAGTCGCGGAAGGAACGCCCGCCCGAGGAGGAACTTGCCGCCCCCGGGCGCCGTTATCCCCGGAAAATTTACGCCTATACCATGCGAGCCCTGCGGGAGGCGGCCGGGCAGATTGGGGAGGGACAGCGCTTCGGCATGCGCAAGACGGGCCGGATGATCCAGACCATGGTCGAGGAGATCTCCTCCCAGGATAGTCGGCTGCTGGCCATGAGTACCCTTCGTGATCACTCGGATCAGATTTATTCCCATTCGGTCAACGTTGCAATTCTGGCCATCCAGTTGGGCCGGGAACTGGGCTTTGCCAAGGACGGGCTGGAACGGTTGGGAACCTGCGCTCTCTTTCATGATCTGGGCAAGCTGGCCATTCCGGCCGAGATTTTGACCCGGGAAGGGTTGCTGTCAGAGGCCGAGTTCGCCCTGATCCAGCGGCACAGCCTGGACAGCGCCCGTTTGATCCTGCAGGCGATGGTGGCGCCGGTTGCCCGCAAGGCCACCATCATGATCCCCGCCTTCGAACATCACCTCAAGGCTGACCTTAGCGGCTATCCTGTCTTAGGCTGGCACAAACATCTCAGCTTGTCCGGGCGGATCATCGCGGTGGCGGATGCCTACGACGCCCTCACTTCCGCCCGCGTTTACCGGCGTAAGCCCATGAGCGGCGACCGGGCCTTAGGTTTGATGCGAGTGGGGGGCGGGACCGCCTTTGACCCCTTGGTGTTGAAGGCCTTCACCCGTATGCTGGGGGTTTATCCCATCGGCACTTTGTTGGATCTGGCGGGCGGCGAAACCGTTCTGGTGGCCCGGGCTCCCCTGGGAGACGACTTCACCAGGCCCCGGGGAGTTTTGCTTTGCCCTGACGGACTGGGCGGCTTCAGCCGGGGCGCTGAAATAGACTTGGCCGAGCGGGATGAGGCCGGGGAATATCGCTATCAGGTCGTGGCCAGCGCCCACCCTTCCGTACGGAATATTCAGCCAACCCAATGGTTAATTTAGATCGGTGTAATGAGAAATTAATGGAACAATTTGAAGAGCAAAATCCGGTTGAAAACGTAGGGGAAGGCTTGCCCCTTCTGGAGCTGAAGGCTGCCCAGGAGGCCACCCAGGCTTTTTTGATGGCGGTGAAAAACTACGGTCTTTTTCCACCCGAGCATGTCAGCACCATCAACCTGCTTAATACCCTCAGTAATACCATTGGCGGTTTTGTCCAACAATATGGACCTTTGCACCTGGATATTGAAAAGAACTACGTCCGTTACGAGGATGAGGTCGTTTTCGAAGAGCCGATTCCCGACAATAATCCGGCCTTCATCTTTTACCGGGACGGCATCCTCTGGTTGGAGTTTTTGCCTGGTCTCCAACCCCATGAAATGCTGGCTTTTTTTCGCATTATCAGCCGGTTCAGTCTGACCCAGGAAGATCCTGAGGGCGATCTGGTCACCGAACTCTGGGGTTGTGACTTCGAGCATATCAATTATCAGGCGTCGGAGAGTCTTTGGGAGGCCGAGCCGATTCTGGAGTTCTCCCTGATAAATCCGGATGCCCAGGCAGTCTTGGAATATAGCGTCGCCTCCGTGGCGGGTTTTGATCTGCTAAAGAGTGTGTTGGGTGGTGCTGCTCACTTTGGTCGTGATGGTGCCACTAACCCTGGAGACGGTGGCGAGCTTGGTACTGGTTCCGGGCCTGGTGACGGATCAACCGGAAGCGGAGCATCCGGTGACGGATCACCAGGCGGCGGCTCGGCCGACGGTGGCTCGGCAGGCGGTGGCTCGGCCGGTGGTGGCTCGGCAGGCGGTGGCTCGGCAGGGCGTGGCTCGGCAGGCGGTGGCTCGGCAGGCGGTGGCTCGGCAGGCGGTGGCTCGGCCGTTGGTGGCTCACCAGGCGGCGGCTCGGCCGGTGGGGGCTCGGCAGGCGGTGGCTCGGCCGGTGGTGGCTCACCAGGCGGCGGCTCGGCCGGTGGGGGCTCGGCCGTTGGCGGAGCTTCTGGCGCAAGCGGAGTGGCTCGGTCACTTCCGGATGATAAAAGTGATGGGCAAGATTTCTGGGCGACCTTGCGGCGGATGAGTCCTTCGGGGCAGGGTCCGGGTGATGCTGGTCAATCCGGGCAGGTCGGCACAGTTCATGCTACACCCGGCCCGGTTGGGACTGATGCTTCCGCCCCGGTTGCGAGTGGCGGTTCGGAGGCAAGACTAAGTCGGCGTAAGCGTTCCGGCGGGGTAGCGGTATATTCTGCCACTGGTCATGTCCCTGGTGCAATCGGGGACGACACTTCGGGTGGCCCAGGCAGTAAATTGCACCCGGCAGGCTCTGGGGATATGGCGGATTCTGGTGGCGGTAGTGAGGCTCCACTCTCGATTGCCGACCGCAAGGCCATGGCCTTTTCCCGCCCTGGTCGGGGTGGTGACTGGAACACGGCAGGGGGCGAGGAAGATAGCTATATCAGTGTCAACGTGGCCTCCACTGAACCTGGTCACAGTCTCTGGCAGTTCACCGCCGAGGAGCAAGCTGAGCTGAAGCGAATGGTGCGCGAGTATGAAGAGGGCGACAACAGCATTGCGATAATCGAACTTCTTCTGCTTCTGCTTCGGCTGGAAGATGAGCCGCTGATTCTCAACGCCATTCTCTCGTTCCTCAAGGAAGAATTTAGAATAACCTTGAGCGGTCGGCGCTTCGATATTGGTCATGCCATGTTGGTCAAAGTCAATGATGTGGTTCGGGAACTGCCGCCGGAAAAAGGCTGGGTTCTGCCTTTGCTGAGTCGTTTCTTTGAGGATATCGTTGAACCGGAAATCCTTGACGCCCTGACCGCTTTGTGGCCAGAACTTCCCGTGCAGAAGCCGGAGCTTTTGCAGGATTTCTCCGCCGTTCTCCGGCTGCTTTCGCCCCGGGCCGGGGTGGCGTTGGTGCCCTCGCTGGCCCAGGTCGAAGCTGGTACGGGGCGCCGTATTCTGATCGACATGATTGCTGTTTTTGCCGCCCGGGATCTCGCCATTGTGGAAAATATGCTGGATCGGCCGGAAGAAGATCTCGTGCTCCGGTTGATCCACGTCCTGCGGGATGCCCCGGACCAATGGCGAACGGAACCGCTGCTGCTTAAGGCGATTCGACATTCCAAGGATCAAGTCAGGCTGGAGGCTTGCGAGCTCCTGTTGGAGCGTGACTCTGAGCAATACCTCCGCATTTTTCAGTTAATTAACGATCATAGTCAGGCAGTTAGAAAGATGGTTTTTAGCTATCTTGGACGTGAGCGCATTCAGGAGGTGGAGGAGCTCTTCCTCGCCCATCTTACCACCGAGCGCTTTATGGACGGGGGTGATGAGCATATCATCAACTGCTATACCGCCCTAGGGCTCTGCGGTTCTGCCCAGTCTTTGCCATATTTGCAGCAGGTGCTTTTCGGACAGCCCTGGAACTTTCTGGTTGGTATCGGCGCCGGGGTCCATCGGCAGGGGGCTGCAATTGCCCTGAACAAGCTGCGGACTCGGGCCAGTCTTAAGTTGTTAGGGGAGGCGGAATACAGCGCTTTCTCACATATTAGAAAGGCCTGGCGTAAGGCCACGGGAAACTGACATGGCGGCAATGGAAACCAATAAAAAACGGGTCAGCGATCTGCATCTACTACCGGCTGAGGAATTGCTGGCGTCAATGCACAGCCTGGTCAAGAACGTCAAAATCCATCAGGCCAACAATGATCTGGTAATTAATTGTGTTGCCAGGTTTATGCGGGTTGCGGGGGAGCTGTTTGCCGAGGACAGCGAAATCTCCATCCAGATCGCCAAAGGTACGTTTTTCATCTGTGGTGAGAAGTTGCCCTATCGCCGCGGGTCGGCCTTGCTGGTGGAACACTTAATGAAATTCATGGAGCTGCGAGGGGTGGTGGGTTTGCGTCTGTACCCGGCCCTGATGACGGCCGCGGTCGAGGAGGTTGTTCTCTTTGCCCAGTTCCTGAACGAATCGGTACGCCAGAAGAATCCCTTGGACTGGCTGGTGATCCGTTTTGAGGAGTCCAAGCTCCAATGGGTAGTTCTCTTGCAGCCGGAAATCAGCGGTTCTGAAGATGCAGCAGCCGGGCTTGCCAGTCGGAGAACAGGGCGCGGCCCCGGGAGTGGTGGTGATGGCACAGGCACAGGCGGCGGTGGTTCTGACGCTGGTGGCGGTGGTGCAGGCGCTGGCGCTGGTGGTGATGGCGCTGGTGGTGATGGCGCTGGGGCTGGTGGTGCTGGCGCTGATGGCGCTGGGGCTGGTGGTGATGGCGCTGGGGCTGGTGGTGATGCCGCTGGAGCTGGTGGCGATGGCGGTGGAGCTGGCGGCGATGGCGCTGGGGCTGGTGGTGATGGCGCTGGAGCTGGCGGTGGAACGGAAACTGGCCGCGGTGCTACTGGCACCGTAATTGGCAGCAGTGGTGCTGGCGCTGGCGGCAGAGGCGTCGCTAGAAAAGTCGGTCGGGACCGTATCGCCCCGGTGGTGGAAGTGGCGGGGAAGCGTTCGCCCAGGCGCTTGTACTCATACGCTCTGGAGGCCATGCGCGAGGTTTCCGGCAAGATCTCCGGCAACCAGCGGGCTGGGATCAGGAATGCGGTCAGAATTGTCCAGAACATGGTTGAGGAAGTTACCTTGCAGGAGCAGCCACTGCTCCTGGCCATGAGTACCGTCCGGGTATATGACGATTACACTTTTTCCCATTCGGTTAACGTGGCCATTCTCTCGATGTTTTTGGGCAAGAAAATCGGGGTAAACAAAGACACCCTTGAATGTTTGGGGATATGTGGTTTGTTCCATGACCTGGGCAAGGTGTTAATTCCGGTCGAGGTTTTCAACAAGGTGAGCCCCCTGACGGCGGAGGAATTGGCGGCGATCCAAAAACACTCGTTGAACAGTACCAGGTTGATCATGCGCTTGCGGGCCTCGGCCAAACGCAAATCGGCCATCGTTATGCCACCGATGGAGCATCACCTGCGCTATGATCTGACCGGATATCCCAAAATCGGCTGGAAAAAACCCATCTCTCTCTGTGGGCGGATCCTGGCTATTTGCGATCATTTTGATGCCTTGACTTCTCCCCGGATTTACCGGAATCACGCCTTTTCCGCCGATCAGGCTCTGGGGATGATGCTGGATATGCGCGGCCAGGCCTTTGATCCCCTGCTGCTTAAGGTATTTGTCAACATCCTCGGAGTGTACCCCATCGGCACTTTGTTGGAGCTGGATAATGGCGATATCGGCTTGGTTTGCCGCTCGCCGGATACCCAGGTGATGAGTCGTCCCTGGGTGCTACTTCTCCAGCCGGACGGTCGGGGCGGCTTCGCCAAAGGCGAGGAGATCAATTTGGCCGCCAAGGACAAGGCCGGATACTATTTTCGCTCCGTGGTGGGCAGCACCAACCCGGTATTGTTCAACATTCAGCCCGCCATGTTTTTGACCTGAGGTTGCGGATGGTATGCGGAGCATTTGCCGTCCAGCTTTGCAGTAGCCGTAGGGTGGATGAAGCGCAGCGCATCCACCGCTTACCCCCGGCGCGGCGTGGGTATGGAATTGGTGGAACCGCTGCGCTTGTTCCACCCTACGACTCGTCACCCCGTCCGTGAGCCATCTGGCCGGGATGGTTGCAATCCTCAAATGACTGGTGTCAGATGAGCAACTACCAGCGCGTTTTTCAACCGGGCGGTTGTTATTTTTTTACGGTTGTCACCCACAATCGCCAACCTCTCCTGATCAATCCCGCCGTGATTGGCCGCCTCCGCCTGGCCTTCTCTCATGTGGCCAAAACGCGGCCTTTTACGGTGGCTGCCGCGGTTGTGCTGCCGGATCATCTCCATTGCCTGTGGCAATTACCGGAAAGCGACGCCGATTTTTCCACCCGCTGGCGGCTGATCAAACACTTCGTTGCTGTCGGCTGCAATCAAGCCAGCAATACTCGCCGGGAAAAACCAATCTGGCAGCGGCGTTTCTGGGAACACCTGATTCGTGATGAGGCCGATTGGCGACGGCATGTGGATTATATCCATTACAATCCGGTCAAACATGGGCTGGTAAAGTCGCCTAGTGAATGGTCACACGGCACCTTCCGGCGTTACCTGCAGGATGGTTGGTACCCGCCGGATTGGGGGGCGAGTGAGCCGGAGGCGGTGGGTGCCATGCCGCTTGATTAAAAAAGCGGTAGGGTGGATGTGAAGCAAAGTGCATCCGCCGTTTGGCCAGGACTTGGAAAGATGGCCTGGAAATTGGTGGAACCGCTGCGCTTGTTCCCCCCTACAGAATATTCCACCCTGCATCATGTGCCACCTGGTTGGAATAGATGAGCTCAGGGTGGAGGAAGCGAAGAGAAAATTGTCGGATAATCTGTGAAACAGCTACTTCTCCGCGTGGGTATGTTCTATCAAGTAAAAGGAAAAGCATGAGCACTAGTGAGATAGTAGCCGTTGTCGATGAGCTTAACCGGGTAACTGGGCAAGCCAGTCGCGCTGAGATGCGGGCCGGACGTTTGATTCACCGGGCCGCCTATATCTTGGTATTCAATAGCCTCGGCGAGTTGTTCGTCCAAAAACGGACCGACAGCAAGGATATCTATCCGGGGTTCTATGATGTGGCGGCCGGTGGGGTGGTATTGGCTGGAGAAAGCTACGAAGAGTCTGCCGCTCGGGAGTTGGCCGAGGAATTGGGGATTTCGGCACCGCTGACCTATTGTTTCGACCACTTCCATGCCGACGCTGAGAACCGCGTCTGGGGCCGGGTCTTCACTTGTCGGCACGATGGCCCCATGCACTTGCAGGCGGAAGAGGTGGCCGAGGGCTTTTTCCTGGCGCTTCCCGCCGTCCTGGCCCTGAGCCGGAATGCATCTTTTACCCCGGATGGTCTTGAAATTTTTGCTCTGCTCCAACAACAGGCCCTGGCTGAGGTCGCCCCATGACCAGCCGTGTTGAGGCGCTGCTGCGAGGGACCGATCCGGTGTTGGCCGCCATCGTCCGGGCGTCAGCGGCCGCCGCTTTGGCGGCTGGGTCCATCATCCGCAGCCTTTATGACCAGCCACATCAGGTGCGTTTTAAGGGCGAAATCGATCTGGTAACCGAGGCTGATCTGGCCGCGGAAAAGTCCATCCTCACGGCCCTATCCCGAGATTTTCCGGCGATACCGGTGTTGGCAGAGGAATCTAGTCCCGACTTTTCCCACATCCCCACTGGTCCGGTTTGGATCATTGACCCACTGGACGGCACCACCAATTTTGCCCATGGCTTTCCCTGCTTCGCGGTTTCCATCGCCTACAGTGTCGACCGAGTCAGTTTGGTCGGGGTGATTTACTGCCCCATGCAGGATGAATTATTTCTGGCTTGGCGGGGCGGTGGGGCCTGGCTGAATGGCCGTCGCCTGGCGGTGTCGCGTCGGGAACGGTTGGTGGAATCCTTGATCGGCACCGGCTTTCCTTATGCCATCCAGGAAAACCTTGCTGAGGTTCTTGCCAGGTTGGGCAAGGTTCTTCCTCAAGTCCGCGATATCCGGCGGGCCGGGGCGGCGGCGGTAGATTTGGCCTATGTGGCCTGTGGACGCTTGGATGGTTTCTGGGAGCGGGAACTGAAACCCTGGGACACTGCTGCCGGTTATCTTCTGGTTGAGGAGGCCGGGGGACGGATAAGTAATTTCTCTTCCGGCCCCTGGGACCCTTACGTGCAGGAAGTTCTGGCCAGTAACGGCCACATTCATGGGAAACTGTCTGAATTGTTACTCTGAGGTATCTCGTTGAATCCTCGTATGATCAAACTTAGTTGTGCCGGTTGCTGACGATTCTTCCCTTGACAACCAACGTCTAAGCTAGGAAGGTGCGAAATGCCACAGGGTGGTATTTTTCTCTGCATTGGTATAATGGCCTTTCCCGTTCGCATGTTTTCGTGCCCTCCTAAATAAATCAGTTTGATATATCTGGCTGAAGAAACTCCCATGGAAAAAAATCTAATTATTGGCAGCCTCCCCGAACCGGTCATCACCACGAATGACCAAGGGCTGATTCGTTCTTGGAATAGCGCGGCCCAGGAATGTTTTGGTCTCCACGGCAGCACCTTTGTCGGTCGACCACTGGGTGAGGTTATAGTTGTCCACCCTGATGCCGCCGAGGACATTTTCACCTCCTTGGCCGAGGCGCCGGCCGGGGCCCGTTTGGAAAGGACCATTCGCCGCTGCGACAATGACCTTGCTCCTTTTGAATTTCTGCTGACCCGGGTCGATAGTGGGGAGAACCCTATTCTTATCCTTTCGGCCCGTGACATAAGCGCCAGATGGTTGCGCGAAAAAAAGCTCCACCTCTCTTATCAAAATCAGAAGATCATGAACGCGATTCTGAAGATTTCTTTGATGCCAGCCTCCCTGGAGCAGCAGTTGGAACTGATTTTGGACCAGATTCTCACTATCCCCAGCATCGCTTTGTTGCCCAGCGGGGCGATCATGATGGCTGATAGTGAACCGGGAATTCTTGTCATTAAAGCCCAGAGGGGATTTTCGGACCAGCAGTTGGCGACCTGTAGCCGGGTTCCTTTCGGGAAATGTCATTGTGGGCGGGCGGCGCTGTCCCAGAAAATCCAGTTTGTTCAGTGCATTGATGACAAACATGATTTTGTCTTTGAGCGCATGCAGGCCCACGGCCATTATTGCGTACCGATTATTTCTGACTATTCGATGCTGGGAGTAATCGCCCTCTACATTCAGGATGGCCACAGGTCTTCCGAATTTGAGATTGAGTCTCTTCAGGCCATTGCCAACGTCCTGGCTGGAATCATCGAACGTAAGAAGATGGATGGGCTGTTGGTCGGGCTCATCGACAATCTCAAGAAGACGGTGAGAGATCTGGATGAGGCCCGTAAATTCAATGAGTCGGTTATTGCCAGTTTAGGTAGCGGCTTGGTGGTGGTGAACTGCGCGGGGGTGGTGGAAAAGAGCAACCCTGCAGGCAGGCAGTTGCTGGCGAGATTGTTTCGGGGCGAGGTTGAGGGTGCCGAGCTTGCTGAAATCCTTGGAAAGGTTGCGGCGGGAGAGATAGTTGTTGCCGGAGATATTGGCGACGACAAAGGCCGACGGGATATGGTGGTCAAGGAGGTTGAGGGGGGTAAGGAATTGGTTTTCGAGTATGCCACCGTTCCCCGTGCGGATGTTGAGGGTGGCCAGGTCGGCAAGATAATTTCCTTTACTGATGTGACCGGCTTGCGGAAGATCCAGGCTGAATTGGAGAAGATGAATCGTTTCAGTACCATTGCCGAGATTGCCTCGGCCGTGGCCCATGAGGTTCGCAACCCCTTGGCTGGCATCAGAACCATGACCCAGGTCATCGACGAACAGTTGGCCGATGGCGCGCCCCACAAAGAGTACACCCGTCGGATCATCAAACAGGTCGATCGTCTGAATGAG